>Ga0209415_10003327_pt1 | contig 29907 bp, 23 predicted proteins | sample PeaSoiSIISIP2007_FD_187696 | JGI IMG/M metagenome (GOLD analysis project Ga0209415, IMG submission 187696) | Peat soil microbial communities from Weissenstadt, Germany - SII-SIP-2007 (SPAdes) (version 2) | ecosystem: Environmental > Terrestrial > Soil > Wetlands > Peat | place: Germany...
TAGTTGCCTGCCACGGCCGGCGTGATGGTCGAGGTGACGGTCGATCCGCTTTCCGACAGCGAGCTTATCACCGTTCCCGACGGTTGACTGATTGTGGCGATAGAAGTGCCGACAATCCAACGTCCTCCGTTGTTGGCCTGGGTCTGAGTCCCGTTGTCGTCGGGAACCACGCGGACGAGATAATTTCCCGCCCCTTGAGAAGCAATTACGCTGGAAATGTCCAGCGACGTGGTACTCCAATTATTATTGGTGCCCTTTAAAAATCCTACGAACGTCCAGGTAAGAGATTCATTGGCCGCAATGGAGGCACTGGCGGAGGCGGAGGAGGTCTTGGCGATATAGACCCCGTCCCATTCGGAGTTCGGATTCCCTACGGGGTATGGATTGCCCGAACTGTCCTTGAGCCCATAGTCTACGTCGTAGGCATGAATCGACAGTTGGACGGGGGTTGTCGATGCCGTGCTCGCTACTGAGGACGACACGTTGATCGGGTCGAAGGTAATCAAACTACCGGCACCGATAAGCCCCGTTGTGACTCCGGTCGTATCAACGTGCACGCCCGTTGTGGAGCTGACGGGGACATTCGTAGGTGTGAGCAGGTTGGCATAATCCGCCAGAACGGCGTTGGTAAAGACGATCGGCGTGTCGATTTGTGCGGTCTTGGCCTCAAGGACCCAATTCCCTCCCAAAGCTGCCGCACCGGTAGAGTCGGTCGACGCCGTTACGGCGGTATGAGTCAGATTGGCCAAGGTGTCGATGAACGTTTGTCCGTCCGTCCCCTTCCCCACGTCGCAACCGTAGATCAGGATATCGGCGCTGGCGGCGAAATGTGCCTGCCATTGCGCCAGTTGGCCGGCATGGGCCTGCAGGCTGGCCGCATCGATCACCTGGCCATCCAGAACGATGTCCCCTTCTTCTCCGTGCGATACGATATGCACTGCCTGCAACGTCTGGTACTGGCTGATGACGTCGGTCATCTGCTGCCACGGGTCTCCACTGACGTTCAGGATGACGACCTGGACCCCGGGACGCACGTCGGCGAGCAACGCCGGCAGATCGCTGACATCGCTGTCGACAAAAAGAACCTCGCCGGTGGTATTGACGGTGACCCCTTTGGTCTGCGTTACGCTGGCGTTGCCCGCAGCATCGGTGGCTGCAAACGACAGCGTGTACGTGCCATTGGCGAGAGCCGACGATTGGGTTCGGTCAACGCTCCAATGACCGGCGGCATCGGCGGTTACCGTGGTTGAAAATATCTGGTCGCCGGCACTATCCTTGAGCGTCACCAACACCTTGCTACCGGCATCGGCCGTGCCGCTAAAAAGCGGCTGTCCCGTCTGGACAACGAGGTCCGTGGCACCTGAGGCCCCGACGGAACTCCCACCGTCGATATGCACGGCGGGAGGCGTAATATCGACGGACACGCTCCGAGTCGCCTCAACCACAGGGCTGCCGGTCCTGCCAAGCACGTCGGCCTTCACCGTATAGCTCCGACCATCGGCAAGAACGGCGACGTCGGAAGCGCTCACGACTGTGCTCCAGGCGTTGTTGCTTACGGTGGCCTGGTAGCTCTTGCCGTTCAGTTCAACCGTAACCGTCCTGCCATCCCCAATGCCGTTCGTTGTTCCGCTGATGGTGACGTTCTGGTCGTGCTCAGTGGCGTTGATAACATCATCGCCTGCTATCGTGTCCACACTCACCGTGTGCGGCGTGGGTTTGGTCCGATCCGGTCCATTGTGGTCATCGGGCATGATCGGCATCGTCTTGGGGAAAACGCCGTCCAAACCACCCGTATGGTTCCCGGCAATCCGATCTACGGCATGCGAAGGAAAAGCGTCGTGGTGCCGGTCGGCGACCGCGCCGACGGTGGCAACGGCGGCGGCGTCGAACACGAAGCGGGGTTCAAGCTCCATCATCACGCAGCCGCCGCCCGTTCCCTTGCCCGCCTTATGCTGCAGTTTTTTCCCCTTGGCCGCCTTTTTGAAGAGCCCCATCCGTCACCCCCTGAAACTTTCCCGATTGACTCAGCTGCCGGCCCGGGCAATGTAAACCTGGCACGACGCTAACGGGTGGGGAGTATATCAGTCAAATAATTGCTGTCCCGCCAAAAGATTATTTTTGTCTCCTGGAATGGATAAGTCGTTATTTTTGCGAGCTGCAGGAAAAAGTCGACGGCGAGAGGGTTGCGAAAACTGACAGCAGAGTGGTGTCAAAAACTGACAGCGGAAGGGCAAAAACCACCAGAGCAAACGCTAAGCTATTGCCTGTAAAGGAAAATCAATCGCGAAACCAAAAAGGTCGTCCCCCGGGGCGCTGACTCTTGATGCTCAGCCGTCATTCCCGTCAACCAGACAGAGATCGACCTGGGGGCGAAAAACGGCCCCGTCGGGACCGAGATACTGAAGGGGCACGACATGAGCAAGGGTGAACCGTACTAAGTCCAGTTCTGCAAAGGCCCCCCCGCCTCGGAGGAGTCCTGGTCCACCATGCCGCAGCATTACCCATCCTGCGCCAAGATCGTCGTTCCAAACCTCGACCCGGTAAGCCTCTACTTTTTCAGGATCAGGTATAACGGCCCCTTGGGGCCCGGACCTGGTCACGGGTGGTGAGTCTGATCATTCACTGAATGCGAATAGTGACGTCTGCCGGAAGCCACGGCAGGCGTCACGTCTTCCCGGCACCCCCCCGCCATGCCCCCCCTTCAAAATCGTCCCTTTTTTTTGAAAGCCGACCATTTCCGTTTCAACACGGTTGGGAATTTTTTGAAGTGGATTGTTTCCGTTCAAAACCGTCATGATTTTTTTTGAAGCCTACCGGCTACCTCTGGATGCCGTACCTTGCGAGCTTGTCCTTGAAGGTGTTGTAGCTCACCCCCAGCATGCGCGCCGCCTCCATCTTGCGGCCGCCGGTGGCGGCCAAGGCCTCGCCCACCGCCCAGCGCTCCAGTTCGGCCAGGTTCAGGTTGGCCAAAGGGAGCGCACGGGGGACCGGCGCCGCGGAGAGCAGGCGCTTGAGCGTCTGGGACGAGATGACGTCGCGGTTCACCAAAAGCGAGCGCCTGAGCACCTGCCTTAACTGCCGGCAGTTGCCGGGCCAGCGGTAGGCGGTCAGAAGCGCCAGCGACTCGGGGGGAAGCTCCGGGCAGGGGATCTCCAGGTCGGCGGCCGCCTCGCACAAAAGCCTGTGGGCGATGTGGCCTACGTCCTCGGCCCGCTCGCGAAGCGACGGGATGGGGATGACCGTGTCGGAGATCTGGATGAACAGGTCCTCCCGGAAACGTCCCCCCCTGACCTCGGCGGCGAGATCGGCACTGGTGGCGGCCAGGATGCGCAGGTCGCAGGGGACCGGGCTCAGGCTCCCGGCGGGGGTGAAGCTTTTCTCCTCGATCACCCGCAGGAGCCGGGTCTGCAGGGCAAGCGGCAGCGCCTCGGGGGAGTCCAGAAGGAGCGTGGCGCCGTTGCCCGAGGCGAGCATGCCCAGGTTGGGGGCCGCCGAGGGACGCCCGCGGCCGGGAGGGGTGCCGAACAGCTCCGCCTCCAGCTGCTCGCAGTCGCGCGCCTGGGCGTCGATGGCGATCAGCGGCCTTTTCTGGCGGCGGCTCATGCCGTGGATCAGGGTCGCCAGGGTGGACTTGCCGCTCCCCGGCTCCCCCTGCAACAGGATGGAGAAGTCGCTGTCCGCCGTGTCCGCCAGCCGGTCGGCCACCGCCCGCATGGCGGGGCTGGAACCGAAGACGATCCCCCAGGACTTCACCCGCTCCTGCTTGAGCCGCTCCAGCTCGCGCCGCTGCAGGATCGGCCGGGAGACCCGATCGATGGCGGCCAAGATCTTCTCCTTGTCGATCGGCTTGGGGACGTAGGCGGAAACCCCCAGCTCGATCGCCTTGATCAGGTAGGAGGTCTCGGAGAAGGCGGTGCAGATGATCACCGGCAGGTCGGGGAACTCGTCGTTCAAGGCCTGGGTGAGCGCCAGCCCGTCCATGTTGGGCATGCGGATGTCGGTCACCACCAGGTCGGGGCGGCTTTTGCGCGCCATCTCCAAGGCCTGCGCCCCGTCCTCGGCGGTGACGATGGTGCCGACATGCAGCCCCAGCCCGAAGGAGACGTACTGCCGCATCACCGGGTCGTCCTCCGCGTAGAGGACGGTGATACCCTTGAGGTCGGCGAAGTTCACAAGGACCCTCCGGGGAGATCGATGGCGAAGGAGGTGACGCCGTTGGCCCGGCCGAAGGATATGCTCCCCCCCATGCTCTCCTCGACGATCAGCCGCGACATGTAGAGGCCGATGCCGGTCCCCTTTTCCTTGTCGGTGGTGAAGTAGGGCTCGAAGATGCGCCCGGCGATACCCTCGGGGATGCCGCAGCCGTTGTCGGCGACCTCGACCGCGATCCGGCCGTCTTTGACGGCGACCGAGACGGCGATGAGGTCCCCCCCGATCCGCTCGCCGGCTGCGCGCCTTTTCAGGATGGCGGCGCGGCCGTTGGCCAAAAGGTTCAGCATCACCTGGGTGAACTCGTTGGGGAAACTTGTCAGCCGGTCGTCCCCCTCGGGTCCCGACAGGGTAAGCTCGATGCCGCTTTCGACCAGCTGGGCCCGGATCAGGGCGGCCGCCTCCTTCACCCGCGAGAAGACGCTGAACGTTTCGGTCCCCTTGTCGGGGTGGAAGAAGCCGCGGAAGGCGTCGATGGTGTCGTTCATCAGCCGGACCTGGGCGAGCGCGTCGGCGGAGGCCTGTTCCAGGAAGCCGTTCTCCAGGCGCCCCAGGCGCCCTGCGTCCCGGATACCCTGCACGATGGCGTGGACCGCGGAAAGCGGCTGGCGCCACTGGTGGGCGATGGCGGCGATCATCTCGCCCATGGCGGCGAGCTTGGTGTGCTGCAAGAGGAGCCGCTCCTGGCTCAGGCGCCGCTCGGTCTCCTCCTCCACCTTGAGGGCGAGCGAGTCGTTCAGGTCCCTTAACTGCGACTGGTAGCCGTCGGTGATCACCACCGTCTTGTTGAGCTTGCGCAAAAGCGAGCGGTAGCCGTGGGCGAGCAGGGCGTACTCGGCCGCAAGCTCCACACCGGCTGCGGCAGGCTCCGCCAGCACCCGCTCCGCCCGGGAAAGCACTGCGTCTTGCAGGCTGATCTTCTGTCTCGCCATGCTCTCTCCCGAACTACGACGCCACAAAGTAGCGGTCGCGCCCCTGGTGCTTGGCGCCGTAGAGGGCGTCGTCGGCAAGCCGCAGGCAGTCGTCCAGCGTAAGGCCGGGCCGGTAGGCGGCCACGCCTACGCTTAAGGTCACCGAAAGCCGGTTCCCCTCCCAGTCGACCGCCGCCCGCCTTACCGCGGCGACGAGCTTGTCCGCCACCCGGGCTGCCTGGCCCAGGTCGGTCTCCGGCAACAGGATCAGGAACTCCTCGCCTCCCCAGCGCCCGCAGGCATCCTCGGCGCGCAGTGCGCGGCGCAGCGTGTCCGCTATGGTCTGCAAAAGGAGGTCGCCGGCCAGATGCCCGTGGCCGTCGTTTACCCCCTTGAAGTGGTCGAGGTCCGCGATCAGGACGGCAAAGCTCCCCTCGTGCCGCTCGACCCGGCTCAGTTCCGCCCCCAGAAGCTCCATCAGCTTGCGCCGGTTGGGGAGCCCGGTCAAAAGGTCGGTGCTGGCCGAGACCTCAAGGCGGGTCTTCAACTCCATGAGCTGCGACTGGTAGCGGTCGGAGATGGAGACGGTCTTGTGGAAGCGGCGCAAAAGTTTGTCGTAAAAGGCCAGGCAGCGGGCGAGTTCGGGGGCGAGCGGGTTGCCCGCCGCCTCCCCTTCCAAAAGCAGCCGGCGCGTCTCCTCGAGGGCACGGTCGGCCGGAGCCTCTCGCGGGGTCGCGGCACGCTTGGCGTTCATGGCTTTTCTTCTTGGTAGCTTGTGATGGCGAAGGGGAAGCTCACCTCTTCCTGGAACTCCTCGGCCAGGTCGAGCGAGCGGGGGTTCTCCAGGTCGTAGCGCCAGGTGAGGGTGACGGCGGCCCCCCCTTCGTGCGCCTCCTGCAGGGTGTCGAGCAGGTCCAGCATGCACTTGGTGGAGCTGGAATTGAGGTAGCTTACGTTCACGTCCAGGTTGAGGGTGCGATCCGCGGACAGGTATTCCTTGAGCCAGGCTTGCACCGGCGCGTAAAACTCGAACGAGTTCTCGGGATAGGATTCGCCCCAGATCTTGAGCACCCGCTGAGCGGCGTCGAAGCGGATGCCGGGCGTGGATGTCGATTGTTCGATGTCGAGTGGACGCATCGATTTCCTCCTAGACCAGGGTTTTCAGGGTGAAAAAGGCAAAACGGCCGTCGATGTCGCGCACCGCGTACTCAAGCTTGGCCGGAGAGCGTTTGGCCATCTCCATAAGCCCGATCCCCGCCCCCTTGCCAGGCTCGGCGGTGGAACTCCTGAGCTGCCTGCGGATCTCCTTTTTCAGCTCGTCGGGCGTGCAGGCGTTGATCCGCTCGATGCGCGCCAAGAGTGCCGCGACGTCCTCCTTGAGCATCACGTTGCCGGAGGAGACCGCGTAGCGCTCCCCCTGGCGCGAGATGAGCACGGTGGCCGAGCCGATGTCGTCGGTGCGGATGTTGTGCGAAGAGAGGTAGTTGCGGACGTTCTGGGTCATCTCGATGTAGACGGCGAAGACGTCCTGCACCGCCATGCGGGTGATGTTCTCCGCCGCCAGGTGGTTTCGGATGGCCGTTCCCATCTCCTCGATGATCGAGTGGGAAAACGGGCCGTTGAAGCACATCAAGATGCCTTCGGTGCTGAACTGTTCTCTGAGCTGGAAGAGGTCCATCTGGGCTCCTTCTGGCAGTACGGCCGGTGGGGTGGGCAGAAAAGGGCATACTACACCATCTCCCCACCGGTTTACTAGACGTTAATTTGCGTCACATCCCATTTTCGCAGGTCACGAACAAAGGAGTCGGTTGGGCAAAGCGGCAGCGCGCCCAACAACCCTCCCGATTGGACTACGGCAGCGGCGGGAGGGAGGGCTCACGCGGTACGCCACCCCAAAACGGTGACGTCGTCGCGCTGGCGGCTTGGCCCGGCGCCGCCGGACAAAAGCTCCTCGAAGACGGTCAGCTGCCGGGCCATGGGGAGGTGGGCGTTCTTCCTGAAGAGCGCCTTGAGCCTCTCGCCGCCAAGCCCGTACCCCTTGACGCCGCAGGGCTGATCCAAAAGCCCGTCGCTTACGAGGTAGCAGGCGGCCACCCCGGCAAGCGCAACCGGCTGGTTGCGGTAGCGGTAGTCGAGTCGCGACCCCTTGTAGCCGACCCGCTGCGCATCCCCCTTCAGCTCGCGGATCTCGCCCCCCTCCAAAAGGTAGAGGGGAAGCCCGGCGCCGGCGAAGGTGAGTTCCCCCTTTTCCCGCTCCACCAGGCAAAGCGCAATGTCCAGCCCGGCGTCGGCCTCGTCGAACTTGAGGGTGTTCTGCAGGGCCCGGTTCAATTCGGCCAGGATGCGCGCCGGGTCGTCGCGGCAGATCACGTCCACCACGTGGTTTAAAACCGAGTTGACCGTCATGGTGACGAAGGCGCCGGGAACGCCGTGGCCGGTGCAGTCGATGACCGCCACCAGGAAACGCGAGCCGAACTCGCGCAGGTAGTAGAAGTCCCCCCCCACCGGCTGTTTGGGGCGGTAGAGCACGAAATGCTCGCCCAGGCAGCGCGTGAGGGAGCTCAGATCGGGGAGGATCGAGTTCTGGATGATGCGCGCGTACTTGATGCTCTCCATGATCCTGTCCTGCGACTCGGCCAGCTCCAGGTAGGCTGCGGAGAGCTCCTCGGTGCGCGCCGCCACCTTCGCCTCCAGGTTTTTCGTGTGGTCGAGGATGGTGGCGGTCATGGTGTTGAAGGAGGCGGTGAGTTCCCCCAGTTCGTCGTCGCCGGAAAGCGGCAGCGTCAGGTCGTAGCGGCCGCCCGCCACCTCGCGGGAGGCGTCGTTTAAGCGCTTGAGCGGCTTGAGCAGCATGCGGTTCAAAAGCCAGGTGAGGGTGACGATCACCAAAAGAAGCGAGACGAACATGATGGCGATGATCGGCGAGAACGCCCTGGTGCTGATCACCTGCGGCACGTCCACCAGCACCACGTTGAACCAGTCGATGCCGCGCATGTAGGAGGCGGCCACCAGGTAGCGCCTGCCGCCGAAGGAGGCGGGGAAGGCGACCACCTCCTGCTTGCCGGCGGCAAGCGAGACGAGCGCCTCCTTAAGCCGCAGCCGCTCGCTTCCCACGTCCATCAGCGTGAAGACGGTCGTGCGCAGGGCGTGGTCGCGGATGCCGGCGTTTTTCTCCACCAGGGCGCGGTCCTGGTGGGCGGTGATCACGCCGGCGCCGTCCACCAGCATGGTGGCGACCCCCGGCTCCTTGGAGTGGACGATCTCCTCCAAGAAATCGGTGATGTCGATGCCGCCGCCGCAGATGCCGAGCTTCTTGCCGTCGTCACCCTTCATCAGGGCGTTGAACCAGACCTTGGTCTCCCGAAGAGCGGCGGAGTAGTCGAGGTTGAGCGCGCAGTCGGTGATCTCGTTCAGCCCGTCGAAGTACCACTTGTCGTGCGGCTGGGCGGGGTTAAGGGTGACCATCTCCACCCGGCTTCCCTTCTTGTCGTAGACGTAGTAGTGGCGCGAGGCGGCCAGGGCGATGAAGAAGCTCTTGTCCCGGAAGAAACGGCGGTAGCTCTCCAGCTCCTCCAGCGCCTCCCGGCTCACCTGCGGGTTTGCCTCGGCGTAGGCCCACTTCTTGAGCGACTTGTCGTCGGCCATCTTGCGGGCCAGGACCACCTCCCGCTCGATCACCGAGACCACCCGGTTCTTCTGCAGGAGCGCCTCCTTGACCGCGAAGCTCAGCGCCATCCGGTCGATGATGTGGCGGGTGCCGGCCCAGAAGGCGGCCAGCGTCCCCAGGCCGATCACCAGGTAGACCAGGACCACCGTGGCGATGAACTTCGCTTTCAGGCTTTTAAGCTGCATGTCGCCGCTCCTTCCCGGGGGGAGGCCGCCGCGGGTTGCGACCCGGCGACCGGCAGGTAGAGGGTGAAGGTCGTCCCCCTCCCCACCATGGTGGAGAAGGTGATGCTCCCGCCGTGCCGGGTGAGGATGGAGTGCACGGTGGCGAGCCCGAGACCGGAGCCGATCTCCGCCTTGGTGGTGAAGTAGGGGGTGAAGATGTTGGGCTTGTCCTCGTCGGAGATGCCGCACCCCTCGTCCTCGAAACTGATCTCCACGTAGCGCCCGGCGCGGGCCGCCAGCACCCCGTCGCGCTGCACCTCCACCTCGCGCCCGCGCACGGTGAGCACCCCCCCTTCGGGCATGGACTGCACCGCGTTCAGGCAGATGCAGTTGAAGGCCTGGGCGATCTGCCGGTCGTCCACCATCACCAAGGGGAGCCGCTCGGGGAAACGGAGCTGCCCGGTCACCTTGGAGCCCGAGGTGGCGAGCGCCACCGACTCGTCGGCGAGCTTCACCACCGAGACCGCCCTCATCACCGGCTGGCCGCCGTTGGCGAAGGTCAAAAGCTCCCCGGCGAAGCCCGCCGCCCGCCCGGTCGCCCTTTCCGCGTCCACCAAAAGGGCGTGCACCCGGTCCCCTTCCGCCACGAACTTGCGGGCAAAGGAGATGTAGCCCAAAACCCCGGTGAGCGCGTTGTTGAAGTTGTGGGCGATGCCGCCGGCCAGGATGCCGATCGATTCCAGCTTCTGGTTCCTGATCAGCTGGCGCTGCAACAGCTCGCGCTCGGTCATGTCGATCATGATGTCCACGGTGCGCTCCCCGGCGAGCTGGTTCGAGCAGTGCAGCTCCCTGAGCGAGCCGTCCCGGCAGAGCACCTGCGCGTCGTAGAAGAAGACCTCGCCTGCGCGCCAGGCCTCCAGCGCCCGCTCTCTGAGCGCGAAGATCCGGCGCCTTTTCTCCCCGTCCGGGCAGGCAAGCTCCCACCACACCTCGACGGTCGCCGCCTCCTTGGTGCTGTGGCCGATCCTCTCCAGCATGAAGGAGTTCAAAAGCTCGATCCGCCCCTCCCCGTTCGACCAGACGATCCCCACCGGCAGCTGTTCCACCAGGTTCTTGAGCTCCTGCTTCACCTGGTCCTTGAGCTCGATCTCCTGCTCCAGGCTCTCATTGATGGCCACCACCCGCTCGCGGGAAGCCACCTCCAACTCGATCGCCGCCTTAAGCTCGTCGTGCAGCCGGCGGTTTTCGGCGTCGCGCTGGGCGAGCGTCTCGGCCAGCTGGTTGACGAAAGCGGAGGCGCGCCCCGGCTCGTCGGCCGAGTCGACCTCGATGCGGGAGAAGTAATCGCCGCCGTGCAGGTTCTGCAACCCGCGCATCAGCGTCTGGAAGGAGCGGGTGACCCGCCTGAGCAACAGGTAGCAGGAGCCCGAGACCAAAAACCAGAACAAAAGGGCCAGCCCGCAGGCGGTGGCCACGAAACGGCGCCAGGCCTGGTTCAAATCGGCGGTGCTGCGGCAGAGCTTGACCCGGCCGATCAGGTCGCCGTGCTGCTCGTCCCCGCCGTTCGCGCCGGCCTCCTGCAGGAAGACGGGGGGGATGCTGCGCACCTCCACGGTCTTCTCCAGGCAGGCGTTGCCGTCGGCGGGGCAGACGCCGGGGAGCCTGATCACCAGCCGGTCGTTGGCCGAGGCGATCTCCACCGCGCGGATCTGTGGCAGCCGCAGCGCCTCCTGGGCGTAGCGCTGCAAAAGCTCGCGGTTCTCGGCGTACAAGGGAAGCCGCACCGTGTCGGCGAGCCCCTTGGTCACCAACAGCAGCTTCTCGGCGGCGTGGCGGCGGTCCTCCCGGATGCGGTGCACGACGAAGACGGCGACGAAGAGGATGGTGATGACGGCCGTCAAAAGGGTAAACAGGGAGAAGAGCTTGAACTGGAAGCTGGAGCGGAGCTGATCGTTGACGCTGGCACGGCTGGGTAAAGACATCATGTCGACCGGGGTGATGGGATGGCCCGCAGGCAGCCGCAACTTAGCACAAGCCGCCCCTAATCCCAAGAACTATCTGTAGTTGCACAAGATTTTATAATTTAACGAGAGTTGACAGCCACCGGTCAAGCTGCTAATGAGAATGCCGTCGCCCCTTTGCATCGTCTATCTTCGAAGGACCCCTGCCGTGCGAGGTAACCGCCGCCATATGCCGCTTTCGACCCTCCTTTGCCCGCCGGTTCGAGGCGGGTGCCGGGTGGAGGTTCCGGTGCGCGCCCTGCTCACCCGCGCCCTCCTCTTCTGGGTCCTGCTTTTGCCGGCCGCACGCCCGGCTCACGCCAGCGAGCTTTTGATCCTGCAGTCCAACCACTCCCCCGCCTGCGCCGAGGTGCAGCGCGGTCTGCATGCGCGCTACCGCGGCTCGGAGCGGACCGTGGTGCTCTCCGACTACGTCGAGGTGGACGTGGCGCGGCTGGTCAAGGAGGAGCGGCCGCGCCTGGTGCTCACCCTTGGGGACCGGGCGCTTACCGAGGCGAAGCACCTGCAAGAGGTGCCGGTGGTGGCGCTTTTGGCCCTGTCGCTGCAGGGCCGGCGGAGGGGCGGCCAGTTGGGCGGGATCACCATGCTGCCGCCGCCAGAGCAGTACCTGAACCTGTTCGCAGCCTTAGGCACCGCCGACGTCGGCGTGCTCTACGACCCGGCCCATACCGGCGGCTACCTCAAAAGGGTCGCGCACGAGGCGAGGGCCTACGGGGTGAACCTGGTGGCCGAGCCGGTGAGCGATCCCCGCGAGATCCAGGGGAAGCTTGCCCGCCTGAAGGGGAAGGTGCAGGCCCTGTGGCTCTTGCCTGACCCGACCGTGGTGACCAGCGTCAACTCCGAGGCGCTGCTTTTGTTCGCCATGAACCAGAACCTGCCGCTGGTCGCCTTCAGCAGCCACTACCTCGACAAGGGAGCCGCCATCGCCCTCGACCTCGACTACTACGATCTCGGCCAGCAGGCGGCCGAACTGGTAGTTTCGCTATTGAAAAGCGGTTCATCCCACAAGGTGCCGGTCCTCGACCCGAGGAAGTCCCTTCCCCGCGCCAACGAGCGGGTGCTGCGCAAGCTCAGGCTCCCCTCCGCCCGCGACGACCGCTGAACGGCGGCGTCGCCGGTTCCCCATCACCCCATTCCCATCCCTGCCGATATTCCCCCCCTGCTTCTTGAGTAAAAAGTTTGTTGCCTTTCCGGGGTGAGCAGTTATGCTTGTTGGCGCGAGCCAGTTAATGTTAATTTTCCAACCAACCACAACCCCTGTCGCCACGGCATGGGGTAAAGGAGGTACCAATGGGGGTGCAACTGCAACCAAGAGCCTTGCGAAACTACCGGCATCTCTGGCCCACGGCGTTCTACATCTTCAACCTGAGGGTCCGCAGGTCACTGGCCGGCAATCCCAACATTCCGGTATCCACCTGGGGGGCTAGACCGGACCTGCTTGTCCTTTACTTTGCCTTATCGGACAAGTTCGACGCAGTGTTTCACGAAGCATCCTACGGCAGCTCTCTCGCCATCGCGCAAAGAGACATCCTTCAGCAGCAACTGGTCACCCACCTGGATGAGATCGTGGCGGATTTGGAAGCGGAGGCCGTCAGGAATCCTGAAGTCCTTCTTTCCTCGGGATTCGACATCGCCAAAGAGCGCCGGAGCAGCAGCAGGAAGAAGGCGGCGCCGGTCGCTGAAGAGGCAGTCGCCGGCGAACACTCCGGAGCCAGCGCGTGAGCACCGTTTCTAAACAAGATGAACGCAATTGATCGAGCGCACAAACATCCGGGGTTACCGCGAGGTAACCCCGGCTTCTCTTCCGGTCGAGCCCACCTCTCGTTTCTCCCGTTCGATGCCGGTGTAAAAGCCGGCAACCGGTCAAAAATCCCGTCAACCACTGCCTGCGACTTATCCGTCGTGACCTGCCAGTTGTCCGCTACGGCGGAGAACTGGTCCGCCGTAACCTACGACTTGTCCGCTACGGCGGAGAACTTGCCCGCCGTGACCCACGAATTGTCCGCTGCGCCGGAGAACTTGCCCGCCGTGACCCACGAGTTGTCCGCTGCGCCGGACAGCTTGCCCGCCGTAACCTGCAAGTCGTCCGCTGCGCCGGAGAACTTGCCCGCCGTAACCTGTGAGTCGTCCGCTACGCCGGAGAACTTGCCCGCCGTAACCTGTGAGTCGTCCGCTACGCCGGAGAAGTTGCCCGCCACGTCCAACGAGTTGTCCGCCACGCCGGACAACTTCTCCGCAGTCCTCCCTTTCTCTCACCTGTAAGCCAGCCTTTCCCCATTCACCGAATCGTCACTTGTTATTAACCTACATTCAACAACCGTGACAAAAAAATCGTGCTACTCCTACCCCCTGAGCGCCCCACCGACCGCGGCGCCATGCAACCTGACCGCACGGCAGGTAACGACAAAGGAGGAGCACGAGTAATGTCGAATCACGACGGCAAGAACAACGAACAGGACGAGTTGGTAACCAAGGGGATGGACCGCCGCGAATTCATCAAGCGCGCCGCGGTCGGGGTCGGCGCCGTCGCGGTCGGCATCGGCGTGACCGGTTGCGGGGGCTCCGACTCCACCACCTCAAACGCCCCGATCTCCGCCGCGGCGCTGGCCGCGCCGGTCGGTCCGAACTCCACGACCAACACGACCGCGTGGAAATTCGGCGTCATGGCCGACACCCAGTGGCTCACCACCGACGACGGCTACAACCCGAACGCCAGCGCCGTCTCCATCATCCAGGCCCTCAACACGCAATTCATCAACAACGGCGTCAAGTTCGTCGTGCACGTCGGCGACCATATGGACAACACGAGCGGCGGGACCGAGGCGGGATACGGGTTCTCCACGACCTCGCTGCAGGGCGAGGACACCAGGGCGCTCTTCGCACAGCCCCTGTACAACGCCGGGATCGGCTTCTTCCCGGTGCGCGGCAACCACGACGACGCCCAGGCCGCGGAGTGCGCGAGAATCTACCCGCAGACCCAAAACGGCACGATGAACGCATTGCCTGCGAGCGACGCCGTATACACCGCCCTGAGCGACGTCCCCCCCGCCACCCTCAAGGTTGCGGCACCCGTCAACAGCGGCGGCAACTTCACCATCGGCAGCAATTTCAGCAGCCCCACGGCCGGCGTTCTCGGGCAGGCCTCCTTTACCAACAACCTGACCGGGCTCAGCTACTCCTTCGACTACCAGAACGCCCGCTTCGTCCTGATCGACCAGTTTACCCCCGCCGACAAACTCGGCCCGGACGGCAAGGCATACAGCATCGACACGACCGCCAGCCTGCAGCAGCCCTGGATCAGCCAGGTGCTCGCCGGCAAGCCCGCAAACGGCCACGCCTTCGTCTTCGCCCACAAGGGGCTCATCACCTCGCAGCACCAGGACACGCTCTTCGGCGAATGCCCCGCCGACGCCAATTTCACCGTACCGAGCAACGGAAAGACCGTCGTGGGCTCTCCCGGGATGAACGCCTTCATCCGGAGCATGGCCGGCAACGGCAGCCGCTACTATTTCTGCGGACACGACCATAACCACACCAGAAGCATCGTGAAAACCACCGATAACGGCACGCCGGCACAGATCACCCACGTGCTGGCCCAATCGGACAGCTCCAAGTTCTATACGCCCAACGAGTACAACGCGGCCGGCAACGGCAACTGCCCTCCCTGTACCTCAAACGACGCCTTCTACTGCGGCGGCAAGCGCCAGACCATGCTCAGCCAGGAGCTGTACACCGTCGGCTACTACATCGTCACGGTCGACGGACCGGCCGTCTCGGTCGACTACTACTCCTGCCCGGTCTACCCGACGTTCAGCGCGAGTACCGAGAACATGATCGTCGCCACCCCGAAGGCATTCAACTTCACCAAGCGCGAGACCTTCGGCTACAGCCAAAACGGCAAGCAGTTCGTGATCGGCACGGGCGCCACCTTCACCGCGGTCGCCGACACCGGCCCCTCGGGGACCGCCGCCAAGATCCTCTCCGGCACCAACAACAACCCGATCACGGACCCCAGCGGCCGTCAGTACTCAAACGACGTGAACACCGGCTGGTTCGCGGAAACCGTCTACACCGCCAGCGACATCCTCGTTCTTTGGGGGATGGGTTACACCCTGGGAACCGCACAGACCGACGTGTACACGCTCTCCTTGACCTACGACACCAAGAAGAGCGGCGCCTTCGTCCTGGCCACCCCGGACGGCAACGGCAACTGGATCAACGCCGTCGACCAGAACCTGGGCGGCATCAAGCAACTTGTCCAGGGACCGTGGAAGGCGAGCTACCCCCTCGGCACCTACGGGATCGACGCGGCCTCCAATACCGTCTGGGCGGTCATCAACTACAACGGCTATTTCGCCGCCGTCGCCGGCGTTTAGCGGTATCGATTCGAAAACGCCCCCTCCCCTTCGCGGGAGGGGGCTCACCAAGGAAAGAAAGAGGTGTCTACCATGTTTGGATTCGGCATACCTGAATTAAGCATCCTGCTCGTCATCGTTACCCTGATCTTCGGCGTCGGCCGCCTCCCCGAACTGGGCGGTGCACTCGGCAAAACCATCCGCAACTTCCGCAAGGCGTCCGAAGGTAAGGACGAGATCGAGATCAAGGTAAAAGAGGCCTAAAACTGCTTCCATACGCGGCTAAAGAAGCGCTCGCCGCCAGGCGGGCCTTCTTCAGCCAACCGACCTACTCCGTCGCATGCCATCACATTTCGGAAGCAAAGACCTATGAACAGCCGAAACCCGGTATGCCGGGCGATCACCCTCTTTGCCGTTTCCCTAAGCGGCCTGTCGGGATGCGGCGGTGGCGACCACGCCGCCGTTCCGGTTCCGACCGCCCAGACCGCTGTCAACCCCACCTCCCAGACGGCGGCCAAGGTCCCGGCCCCTCCGACGAACGTCTCGGCGGCCGGCGGCACGAACAAGACCACCCTCTCCTGGGACGCCGCAGGCGGTGCCGACTCGTACACGATCTACTGGTCACGGGCCGCGGGGGTTACCACGGCCACCGGGACAGGGGCCGGGATCTCCGTCTCCGGCACGTCCTATATCCACAGGGCCCTGGCCCCCGCGACCACCTACTACTACGTCGTCACGGCGCGAAACGGCGCCGGAGAGAGCGCTGCCTCCCCCCCGGCCTCGGCCGCCACCACCGCGACGGACGGCGCCACTCCGTACGCCTCCCACTGTGCTGCGTGCCACGGCGGTCTGGCGACCTCCACCGTGACGAACCGCGGCAGCGACGATATAGAGGCCGCGCTGCAAAACGTAGGCGCCATGAACGACCTTTCCCCAACCGCAGCACAGATCGCGGCAATCTCGGCCGCCCTGTCGAACGGCAATTGAAAACAGGAGCCCTCCCCGCGTTATGGCAGAAGTAAAGCCCCTTCCCTTTATCGAACACCTGGTCGAGCTGAGAAAACGGCTGATAATCGTCGCCATCGCCGTGGTGATCGGCATGGGAGTCGCCTGGAACTTTTCCGGCGTCATCATGGAATGCGTGGAGAGACCGCTCACCGGCCGGACCTACCTGACCGAGATCAAGAAAGCGGTCTATCTTAAGGTAAAGGAACGCGCCCCGGCCCTGTACGGCCGGCTCAAGCTGGAACAGGATCTCGCCGCGCCCCCGAAGAAACACCTCCTGAACTACAGCGCGCCCCTGGAGCCGTTCTTCGTCCAGTGCAAGATCTCCATGCTGGCAGGATTCGTCTTGGTGCTGCCGATCGTCTTCCACCAGGTGTGGCAATTCGTCGCGCCGGGGCTCACGCGCAAGGAGCGTCGCATGGTGGTGCCGTTCGTCGCCTCGGCCACGTTTGCCTTCTGCGCCGGGGCCACGTTCTTCCTGGTCGCGATCTGGCCGGTGATCATCAACTTCTCCCTCTCCTACGAGGCCGAAGGGTTGCAGAGCTGGTTCAACATCAGCGCCTACGTCAACTTCTGCCTGCGCCTGATCCTGATCTTCGGACTGATCTTCGAGCTCCCCCTCCTGACCCTGATCCTGTCGCGCTTCGGCCTGGTCAGTTATCGGATCCTCGCCCCCAAGCGCAAGTACGCCCTGCTGGCCAGCGCCGTCGTAGCCGCCTTCCACGCCGACCTGATCACCATGTTCGTCATCATGGTTCCTATGTACCTGATGTACGAGATCAGCATCTGGGTGGCGTATATCTTCGGCAGGAAGCGGGTGCCGGCGCTGTGATTGACGTGGATCGTATGATGCAAGAGGCGCTCTCTCTGCACCAGGCCGGCAATCCGCAACAGGCGCAACACCTTTACCGTGCCATCCTGACCTACGCGCCGCATCATCCGGAGGCCCATTACCGTTTGGGCGTGCTGGCGGTGCAGACGAACCGGGCTCTTGCCGGCCTGCCGCATTTCAGGGCAGCATGGGAACTGAAGCCGGACGACTGTCGCTACTGGTCGAGCTACCTCGCCGCGCTGATTACGACGGGAGAGCCGGGGGCCGCCTGTTTGGCGCTTGAGCTGGTACTCGGGTCGGTGGCACCGCTTGCGAGGGATGCGGACGTATACGCCCGGGTTGGCGCGCTCTTTCAGGACGCAGGCCGCCTGGACGGGGCGGAAAGAGCCTACCTCCGGGCGCTTGAGTGCAAGCCGGATTTTGCCGAGGTACACAACAACCTGGGGATCGTCCTCAAGGATGCGGGGCGACCGGACGAGGCCGAGGCGGCATATCGCCGGGCACTTGAGTACAAGCCCGAGTACGCCGAAGCGCACAACAACCTGGGTAACGTCCTCAACGGCATGGGGCGCCCGGACGAGGCCGAAGCCGCCTATCGCCGCGCACTTGCGTACAAGCCCGAGTACGCCGAGGCGCACAACAACCTGGGCAACGCCCTCAACGGCATGGGGCGCCCGGACGAGGCCGAAGCCGCCTATCGCCGCGCGCTTACCTGCAAGCCCGGGTACGCCAGGGCGTACAACAACCTGGGCAACGTCCTCTTGGCCAATGGACGCCCCGAAGAGGCCCAGGCCGTTTATCGCCGGGCGCTGGAGGTCCAACCGGATTACGACGTGGCGTACAGTAACCTGCTGTTCTCTCTGAACTACACGGCCGGTCACGATCCCGAGTTCCAACGCGAAGAGGCGCAGAGATACGGGGTGATGGTTGCAAAAAAGGTGGGAACGCCCTTTTCTACCTGGCGCTGCGTACCCCGGCCGGAACGCCTGAAAGTGGGGGTCGTCTCGGGGGATCTGCATAATCACCCCGTCGGCTATTTCCTGGAAGGCGTACTGGCGCAGATGGACTTTTCCCGGATCGAACTTTTCGCTTACTCCACGACGTTCAAAACGGATGAGTTGACCAAGCGCATCAGTCCGTACTTTTCCGCCTGGAAACCGTTGACCGACCAGAGCGACGCGGCCGCCGCCGGCCTGATTCACGCGGACGGCGTCCACCTGCTGCTGGATCTCGCTGGCCATACGGCCAGGAACAGGCTGCCCGTTTTCGCCTTAAAGCCAGCTCCCGTGCAGCTTACCTGGCTGGGATACCCGCATACGACAGGATTGCCCGCCATCGATTACCTGCTGGCCGATGCCGTTACAGTGCCCCGGGAAGAAGAGCCGTTGTATGCGGAGACGATCTGGCGCCTGCCGGATGCCTGTTTTTGTTTTACCCCGCCGGCAACTGCGGTCGAAGTCTCCCCCCCTCCGGCGGCGAAGAACGGGTATGTCACCCTGGGATGCTTCAATAATCCGTCAAAGATCAACGACCGGGTGCTTGCCTTATGGGGAGAGATCCTGCGCGCAGTGCCGGATGCGCGCCTGCTTTTGAAATACGGACGCTGTTTTGAAAACGAGGCAGGACGTCGTGACATGCTGCACAGATGCGAGCGTGCCGGCATCGGCGGGGAACGCATCGACTTCGAAGGGAATTCCGCTCGTGCGGAGTTTTTCTCGGCCTACGGTCGCATGGATTTTGCGCTCGACCCGTTTCCGTATACCGGCGCGACGACGACGTGCGAGGCTCTCTGGATGGGCGTTCCGACGCTGACTCTTAACATGCGCAGAGGCATCGCCAGCCGTACCGGTGAAATGATCATGAAATCGGTAGGTCTTGCCGAATGGGTGGCCGAGTCGACCGAGGAATACGTCGAAAAAGCGGTTCGATTTGCCGGGGAGCCGCAACGGATTTCAAAAATCAGGGGGGAACTGCGCGGCCGTTTGCTCACCTCGACCCTGTGCGACGCTCCCCGCTTCGCACGCAACTTCGAAACGGCGCTGTGGGGGATGTGGGAGAGCGTCGGCAGATCGCATGACCCCGAGAAAAAGGCTGGTTAGCAACCGGAGAAACAATCACCCGCAGCAACATCACTAAAAGGAGAACACCAATGAAGAGATTCAAGATCGGGGCTGCCGCCGCCGGCCTCGCCCTCACCCTTGCCGCCTGCACGGGGTCGTCGGACACCGCCCCGTCGGTCACCGGCAATGCGGCGAAGTACGCCACCACCGCCACGCCGTACCAGGCGCAACAGAGCCTGACGACCTACTCGCAGGTACCGGCGGGCTTCACCCCGGTTTACACGGAAGCCGTCGTGCGCCACGGCTGCCGGGGACAGTCCAGCTTCGACGCGAGCGTCTGGAACATGATCGAACAGGCGCGCGTCGACGGCGCCTTGACCCCCCTCGGCGTGAGTTTGCGGGCGGACGTCTGGAAGATGATGAAGGCCAACGCCTTGCTCGATTACGGGGTGGCGGGGATCACCGCCCCGGGTTACGGCAACCTCTCGCAGACCGGCATAAGCGAGCAGCAGCAGTTGGCTGCCCGGCTCCTGCAGAGGCTTCCCGGCTATTTCTCCCAACTGGCGGCCGGAAGGAACAGTTCGCCTCGCCAGATCCTCTGGGTCAGCTCCGGCGTCAACCGCGCAACGGACAGCGGCGGGTTCTTCACCCAGGCACTCATGTCCAACTATTCGTCGCTGCATCCCCTGATCGCCAAAACGGCCCCGCTTACCGCCTACCCGGCCAACAAGCCGGCAACTCAGGCGGCCGGCGTCAACCGTTTCCTGCTCTACTTCCATAAACTCGCCGCCAAGACCGACCTGGTGTCCAATGCAGCCGACCCTTACTACCAGACCTACCAGAACAGCCTGGCGTACCAGGCCTACCTGAGCAACGCGAACATGACCGCGAAAGTCAACGGGATCCTGACCACCCCCGCGGCCCATGCCAACGCCAGCGCCGTGCTTACGAGGCTCTTCAGCCAGGACTTCGTCAACAAGATCGACAACGGCACCTATACCTTCGCCAACACCGGCTCCTTCACCTTCACCAGCGACGACGGCAAGTATACGGCTACCGTCACCGGTTCCGGCAGCACCACCATCCAGAGCCTCACCGATGCTGCATCCGAACTGTACGCCCTGTACGTAATCGCCCCCGAGATGAGCGCGGAGCTCAACAACCTCGACTTCACCCAATACATCCCCGATGCCCAGGCCAGCATGCTGGCCTATCTGGATGACGTCCAGAGCTATTACCAGAAAGGCCCCGGCATCACCGAGGATAACCCGATCACCTACTCGATGGCGCAGATTCTCGAAGACGATTTCTTCAACGAGGTCGACGCCATCGCCAAAGGCAACATGTCCCATGGCGCCATGCTGCGTTTCACCCATGCCGAAGAAGTCATTCCTTTTGCCGCCCTGCTCGGGCTGCAGGGTGCGTCGACTTCCACTGCCAACGCGGACACCTATACCTACGACAACAACCCCTGGCGCGGGTCGTCGTTCGGTTCGGGGGCCAACGTGCAGTGGGACGTTTACAAGAACGCGTCCGGCACCCTGCTCGTGAAGATGCTCTTCAACGAGAAGGAGACGGACTTCAAGGCCGCCTGCGATTCTGCTCGCTACGCGCCGGGGAGCCACTTCTACAACTACGACGGCTTGAAGACCTGCTACAACCACGTCGCCCAGTAAAGGCAAAGAAAATGGCCGGTCCCGAGGGACCGGCCATTTTTTATCCGCACCACCGTAACGGCCTCACCTGCCGCCTCACAGCTTCTCCACCTTGAACCCCTTACTCTTAAGCGCGGCGATCAGGCCGTCCGGCCCGACCAGGTGCGCCGTGCCGACCAGGATGAACTTCACGCGCGGCGTTTGTGCGTAGGCCTCGATCATGGGGAGCCAGGCGCGGTTTCTCTCCAGGATCAGCTTCTTGTAGAGGGCGGGATAGCGGCTTTTGAACTCCGCGATCAAAAGCTCGTCCAGCTTGGCCGCGTTCCCCGCGCGCCAGGCCGCCGCCAGCGCCTCGAACTCCTCCTTCACCTTGGCGAAATCCTCAAGCGAATAACTCACGAAGTCGCTTTCGTTGCCCTCGCCCATGGAGAGGATGTACTCTATCTGCCGGTCGACCGTCTCCAGCCTCTTGACCCCCTTCCGGTCCTTTTTGGCCCGCTGGTAGAAATGTACGTCGACCCCCTCCCGGGTCACCCCCAGCTTCATCAGCTCCATCACCGACAGGGTCGCCATGATCATCGAGGGCTTGAAGCGGCTGAACACCTCCAGCGGCACCCCGTTCGCCTGGCAGTAGTCGGTAAGCTCCTGCCACGCCTTGGGCGAGAGGTGCCGGTCGACCGTGGAGCCGTCCGGGTAGGTCGCGCCGGCGAGCATGCGCTGCTGCGTCTCGGCCGTCTGCAACTGACCGATGTCCGTCTCGAAGACCACCACCTGCGACGCGCGGTAGGCCGTCTCGTACTCCGCCGGCAGCGGGTAGTCGGACGGGCGCAGCATGTGGAAGGTGCCGCCCAGGTAGAGCACCGTCTCCCCCTTGCGCGCCTTCCACACCGAGGCGTCGGCTAAGGCCAGGGTGCAGCAGGAAATAACCAGCAGCAAACTCAAGGCTAATTTTTTCACAAGTCTCACCATCTCCGTGACTCCCATAAGTTTCCCTGTCTCTCGCGACTCCCGTAAACTAAGCCAAGCCCGCCAATGGTACCCGCCCGGGCGATCAGCGGCAACCCCCCCAAATCCGCCGGCAAGATTGAACGTTTCTCACGGTATTCCCAATGACAAGGACCGCCGCCAGATGTTATAAATAGGTGCAATCGGTCCGATTTACCGTCCCACCCCCGCAGCGGAGCTTGAAAACAGATGGCGTTTTCCCTTCCCACGGCGCTGATCATCACCGGCCTGACCTCGCTGATGATCGCCGTCTTCCTGTTCATCCTGGGCAGGAACCGGCGTTCCGAAACGACCTATGCCAGCTACCTGCTTTTGGCAGGAGCCTACGGGTTCAACTCCCTGCGCCTTGCCCTGCAACTCGTGGTGATGGCGCAAGGGGGCGGGGTGGCACTGAACGTGGCGGCGGATCTCTGTTACCTCGGCTTCGTCTCCCTCTTCGGGCTGGGGGTGAGAAGCTACGCCACCGACCGTCCGTTCCCCCGGGCCGTCGCCCTCCCTCCCTGCCTGGTCGCCCTCTGGTCCGTTTTCGCCCGCAGCAACGACGTCCCCTTCCCCTGGCTCGCCAGCCCTGCGCACCTGCTCGGCGCCGCCATCGTCGCCGTCGCCGGCCGTCACCTCTGGCGCCTGCACCGCAAAAGCCGCAACCTGGGGCACCTGGCACTCGCCTGGATGACCTGGCTGCAGGCGGCAAGCACCCTGAGCTACCCTTTCACCCGCACCACCTGGTACGCCCCCTACGGCTTCGCCCTCTTCGCCCTTTTGGCCACAGCGCTCGGCATGGGCTTCATCATCAGCGCGCTGTTGGAAGAACAGGCCAAGCTGCGCAGCGAGATGGGCGCCCGCAAGTTTGCCGAAGAGGAGCAGCTGCGCGCCCACGCCCTGGTGGACAGCATCGCCAGCCACTCACCCGCGGGAATCTCGGTGTTCAACGGCGGGACCGGGCAGTGCGTGCTGGCCAACCCGGCCCTGGCCGAACTCACCGGCGGCTCCATCGAGGGGCTGCAGAGCCAGAATTTCCGTCAGCTCCCCTCCTGGCGGCAGGCCGGGATGACCAACCTGGCCGAGGCCACCCTGCAGGACGGCAGGACCCGCCAGCAGGAGGTCTCGCTGCTCACCAGCTTCGGCAAGGAGGTCGTCTTCAGCGCCCATTTGGCGCGTTTCGAGGTGATGGGAGAGCCGCACCTTTTGTTCATCATCGTCGATGCCGCCCCCCGCAAGCAGCTGGAGAGCCAGCTTTTGCAGTCGCAGAAGATGGAATCCATCGGCCGGCTGGCCGGCGGCATCGCCCACGACTTCAACAACCTGCTCACCCCGATCCTGGGCTATGCAGAACTGTTGAAGCTGAAGACCCCGCCTCACCACCACACCGAGCTGGACCGGATCATGGAGGCGGCCGACAAGGCGCGGGTGCTCACCCGGCAGTTACTGAGCTTCGGGCGCAAGCAGATCCTGGAGATGAAGGTCATCGACCTCAACCAGGTGCTCAGCCGCTTCTACGAAATCCTGCGCCGTACCATCCGGGAGAACGTCGAGATCGGCCTGCACCTTACCCGGTACGTCTACGGGGTGCGCGCCGACGCCAACCAGCTGGAGCAGATCGTACTGAACCTGGCGATCAACGCCCAGGACGCCATCGAAGGCAACGGCCGGCTCACCATCGAGACCGCGGCGGTCACTCTCGACGAGGAATACGCGCAGCAGCACCCCGAGGTGACACCGGGCGACTACCTGATGCTCGCCATCTCAGACAGCGGCAGCGGCATGGACCTGCCGACGCTCAACAAGATCTTCGAGCCGTTTTTCACCACCAAGACAGTCGGCAAGGGGACCGGTCTCGGACTGGCCATGGTGCACGGCCTGGTGAAGCAGCACGACGGGCACATCTGGGTCTACAGCGAACCGGGCACGGGAACCGTCTTCAAGATCTACTTTCCCATCGTGGGAGGCGCGCCCGTCGACGTTACCGTCCCCGTGGCCCCGCGGACGCAGCTGAGCGCCGGAAGCAGCACCATCCTTCTGGTCGAGGACAACGAAATGGTGCGCAGCCTGGTTTTCGACCTTTTGCACGACAGCGGCCACCACGTGCTGGTGGCGTCCGGACCGAAAGAGGCCCTCAAGGTCGCCCGCGGCGAGCGGATCGACCTGCTGCTCACCGACGTGGTGATGCCGGACATGACCGGTCCCGAGCTGTACGAGAAGCTTCTGAAAGAGCAGGTCCAGTCCAAAGTGCTTTACATGTCGGGCTACACCAACAACGTCGTCGTCCACCACGGCGCCCTCTGCGAAGGCGTGAACTTCATCCAAAAGCCCTTCGCCGTCAAGGAGCTGTGCCACAAGATAGAGACCATCCTCGGCGCCTGATTTTCGCCCATACCGCGGGAAAACCCTACCGGTTTGGCACGGGTTTTACCCAGCTATCATTCCCATGCCGTTAGTGGTATTCCTCGACCATGCCTGATTGCCAGGCGATCCAATCCCCGGGGAGGGAAAGAAAATGGCACTGTCCAATGCACTCCTGCAGACGTTCAACACCACCGAAGAGAGCCTTTTCGACGCACTCAAACGCGACGTGAGCGAGATCTTCATCACCATGGTGGGTCTGGAGGACCTCATGCATCTGCCGGTGCAGATCGACCCGGTGACCGAGTTCAAGGACTGCATAAGCTCCATGGTCGGCCTGGGCGGCAAGTACAGCGGGCTGATCAGCCTGCACATGCAAAGCGAACTGGCCGAGAAGACCACCTGCCAGATGCTCGGCCTCAAATCGGTCACCCAGGAGGACGTTCGCGACGCCATGGGCGAGATCGCCAACATGATCGGCGGCTCCTTCAAGTCCCACATCTCCGCGAGCAGCCTCGACGTCCATCTTTCCATCCCGTCGGTGGTCTACGGCAAGGAATACGTCATCTCCCTGTGCAACAACCCCAACCAGATCGCGGTCCGATTTGCCACCGAGGACGAATGGTTCATGGTGGCAATAGCCTTCGACGAGCACTGACCCGGCGGCGTCCTCCCCGTCTGTACGCCACCGCCCCCTAAACACCCGCCCCGACCCGACCTCCCGCAGCCGCCGCAACCCCGAAGCGGCTGCCCGCCTTGTTTCCTCGTTCAAGACCCGATGGTTGCCCGCTCCCGCTTCCGGCAGAAGCCTGTCAGCGTACAAGGACAACGGCAAGAAGGCGGTAAAACCGACCTAGGACGCGGTGAGCGTGATACCCAGTTTGCGGATCACGCCGTCGTTGGTGTGGAGCGTGGCCTTGCGGGGAGGGATCACGCTCCCGCCAGCGCCGACGCCGCCCTTGCGAAGCAGTTGCAGACAGAGTTCACCGGCCTGGCGACCGATATCGAAGAAGTCGACGACGAGCGAGGCCGCCGCGCCGTTGTGCAAATGCTGATTGAGGTAGGATACCACCGGCACCCTGTTGCTCATGGAGAAGATGGTAAACGCCTCCATGTTGACGACCGAGACCACGGTTGAGTCCGGCAGCACCCAGAGGGCATCTACCCGCCCCTTGAGTTTCTCCAGCGCCGACTGGACCTCCTGCGGGGAGTGCACCTCCATCGTTTCCAGGGTGACGCCGTAACTGCGGGCCGTCTGCACCGCCTGGCGCAGGTAACGCCCCGACTTGTCCGGGTCGTACACCACGCCGACGCGCCGCTTGCGCATGGCGCCAAACAGCTCCATGTACTTCCCCGGTTCCGCCACCACGTTCAGGGCGCAGACGTTGTGCGGCAGCTTTCGGTGGCTGATGCAGGGCGAGAGCATGGTGACCAGGGGAACGTCCCGTACCTTCGCGCTCGCGGCGACCGCCGCTTCGCCGACCGCCACCACCACTTGCGGGCGGACCTCCCTTACCAGACCCACCACGTCCACGTCGGTGTACTCGCTCAAGACGACCACCCGCATCTTGCCGGGATAGCTGGCCGCCAAGCCGCGCACCGCGTCGCGGGAGGCGCCGTCCTTGCCCGACTGCAGCACCAGCGCCCCGGCCCCCCAGCAGCAGGTGGCTGCGCTCATTACCAGCGCCATGGCAAGGAGCAGCGCGCGCATCAGAACCGCACCCTGGCGCCACCCTCGAACCAGCGCGGCTGGCTTGGGTACATGATCCGCATGGCCGTCTGGCTGCCGTTAAAGACGTTGCGGACCGAAAAGAACAGTTCGGGAGAGAGATCGTTTCGGGGCCGGGTCCGCCAGTTGAGATGGAGGTCCCAGTTCATCCCCTTGTCGCTGACGGGGTAGCTGCGCACCGAAGGATTTCCCGCCGCATCGAAATAGGTATACGGCCCGGCGTTCCAGTAGAGCCAGTTCCCGGTCATGGTGCCGCGCAGGCCGAGATCCTTGTTGTCGTAGCGAAGCGCGAGCTTCAACAGGTGAGAGGGGACCGACTGGTTGGAGTCGGTGTGCACCACCTGACCCGAATCCGCGTCTTTCACGTGCTGATAGGTATAGCCGGTCGACAGGGAGACGCCGGCCACCGGAACGGTCCGGGCCTCCAGTTCCACCCCTTGCCGGTCCTGGTCGGGGGGGCCCTGGGCCGTGTCGCGCACCGCGTTGAAGAAGTACGTCCCTTTCAGCCAAAGAAACGGCACCGCGCCGGTCTCCACCCCTGCCTGAACCGTCTTTATCCTCTCCTTCTGGGCAAGGGTCATCCGTGGCAAGGTGAAGCCTTTGCCCGCATAGGCGCGCAAGGTGGTGTTGCCGGCCAGCTGGTAGGTGGCGCCGAGCGTGTAGCTGGTAAAGTCGCCGTTGATGCCGGTACTGTCATAACGGATGCCGGGAATGACGGTCAGTTGCCCCAGATTGACGGAGGCATTTGCGTAGCCCGCCCAACTGTCCCAGGTGCGTGAGTTAAAGAGCGTATTGGTAAGAAGTTCCTGATTGCTCGCCCACACGTGTCCATATTCGGTGCCGATCACCAGGGTGTTGTCGCCATCCTGCCAATTGAGGCGCGTATTGGTGCCGCGGTAGTGAGTGCTGGTCTGCAATGCCGCAGCATAGGTCGAAACACCCTGGTCGAAACTGTTGAAGTACGAGTACTCGTCGCGCGCCGTGGCATAGGCATCGAAATCGAAGGTGAGTTGCGGGGTCAGCGGCTGGGTCAGGCTCAAGAAACCGTAGCTGCGCTGGTCCCGGGAATTGTCCCGGGTGTCGTCGAAGAAGAATTGAAACTGTCGCGCGTCGGCAGCATCCATGCCGGCGTGGTTGACGAGGTGCCACAGACCGAAGGTCATTTTGCCTTCGCCGGGGAGCAGATAGGTGAACTTGCCGTAAAGGTTGTTCTGATTGACTTGCGTGTTGGGATGAAAACCATCCGAGCGGAGGTTTCCGGCATTGAGATAGTAACCGAACCGGTCGACGGTGCCGCTCAGTTCGGCTCGGGAATCCGCCGTGAAACTGCTCCCCACCGACCCGCTCGCCATCCCGGCAGCCTTGCGTTCCGGGTCGGGAGACTTGGTAATGATGTTGATGACCCCGCCGGAGGCCGAGCCGTACACCGAGGAGCCCGGCCCCTTGGTGATCTCGATCCGGTCGATCATCTGCACCGGTATCAGTCCGGGCGACTCAAGGTTGCTGAAAAAATCGCTCTGCCGGACGCCGTCGATCAGCACCAAGACGGTGCTGGAAATGGCTCCCTGGATGTTGAAGAAGGAAAAAGTACCCGGCGTGCGCTGATAGTCGAGCTGGATGCCGGGAACGGTCTGCAAAACGTCGGCAAGGGTGTGGGCGTTAAGACGGAGAATGTCGTCGGCGGTGACAACGGTGACGTTTTCGGCAACCTGTGAAATGGGGCGGGGGATGCGGGCTACGGATACCGAGTCGACCGCGTCTTCGTCGCCGAAACCCAACGAATCGAGTTCGGCGGCAAAGGCAGCACCGGCAAAAAACGCGGCGACTACCACAGCCGGAGCGACACGAAGCAATCTGTGGGCAAGGCGTTTATACAAAAGCATCCTTCCACATCTTTCGGTGACAGCGGATGAAGAGAAGACTACAGACACTAAAAGGCGGGAAGCCATCGGCGGCGGACGAAGATAAGATCGCCCTAAAAGCTGGAAAGCGTGATCCCCAGTTTGTGGATCACGCCCTCGTTGGTGTTAAGCAGCGCCTTGCGGGGAGGGATGATGTACCCGCTGCTGTGGCCGCCCTTGCGGGCCAGCTGCTGACATAGGTCTCCGGTCTGGCGCCCTATGTCGTAGAAATCGACGTCGAGCGAAGCCGCCACGCCGTTACGCAGGTGCTGCTTCAGGTAGGAGACGATCGGTAGCCGGTTGTTGATGGAGAAGACGATGTACGCCTCCATGTTGACGGCGGAGACCACCGTGCTGTCCGGGAGCACCCAGAGGGAATCGATCCGTCCCCTGAGCTTCTCCAGCGCGGACTGGACCTCCTGGGCGCTGTGCACCTCGACCATTTCCAGCGTGACGCCGTAACTGCGGGCGATCTGCGCCGCCTGATGCAGGTAGCGTCCGGACTTGTTGGCATCGTAAAGGACGCCCACGTGCCGCTTGCGCATGGAATCGAACAGCTCCAGATATTTCGCCGGCTCCGCCACCATGTTGACGCCGGAGACGTTGGACGGCAGCTTGCGGTGATTGATGGAAGGAGCGAGCATCGCCACCACGGGAATATCGCGCACCTTCTTGCAGGCGGCAAGCGCCGCTTCGCCGACCGCGACCACCGCTTGCGGGCGCTCCTCGCGCACCAGCCGAATCACGTCCACCTCGGCGTAGTCGCTTAAAACCACGACCCGGCTGTCGCCCTGGTAGCTCGCCCCCAGACCGCGCACCGCGTCGCGATACGCCACGTCGCGCGTCGACTGCAGCACGAGCAGGTCCGCGGCCCGGCCGGTGGCTACGCTTAAGACAAGCAGCGTTATGGCAAGGAGAAGGGCGCGCATCAGAACCGCAACCTCACGCCGCCCTCGAACCACCGCGCCGCGGCGGGGTACAAGAGCTTGACGGACGTCTGGTTGGCGTCGAAAAGGTTGTGCGCGGAGAAGAACAGCTCGGGGGAAAGCTCGTCCTGCGGGGACACCTTCCAGTTCAGGTGCAGGTCGCACATCATGCCCTGATCGCTTACGCCGTAATAATAGTCCGGGGCTCCGTTCCAAAAGAGCCAGTTGCCCAGCAACGTGGCACGCAGACCAAGATCGCTGTCGTCGTATTTCAAGGCCAGCTTGACCAGATGGGGAGGGACAGACTGGTCTCCATTCGTGTGCACGGTTTGGCCTGACTGGGGGTCGTCCGTGTATTCGACGTGCTGATAGGTGTAGCCGCTGGTAAACGAGACGCCGTAAACCGGGACCGTGCGGGCTTCGATCTCGAATCCTTGACGGTTCTGGTCGTGAGTCACCGTATTGTCACGCACCGCGTTATAAAAATAAGTGCCTTTCAGCCAAAGATACGGCACGGCGCTACTTTCTATTCCTGCTTGCACGGTCTTGACCGTTTCCAGTTGCGAGGTACCCGCAAGCGGCAAAGAAAACCCTTTGCCCGCATAGGCACGCAACCTGGTTTCGTCGGTCAACTGGTAGGTGGCTCCCAGCGTATAGCTGGTGTTGTCGCCATTGATACCGGTCCTGTCAAAGCGAACACCGGGAAGCAGGGTAAAGCGCCCTAAGGTATAGGCACCGTTCAGGTAGCCAGCCCAGCTGTCCCACGTTCTATTGTACAGGCTATAACCACTGAGCAGTTCCTGACTGCTCGCCCAAACGTGACCGTACTCCGCACCTGCGACCAAAGCCGCCCCGCCATCTCGCCAGGTGGCACGGGCGCTGCCGCCGCGGGTATGCTCTCCATTGAGAAATCTCGCGGACAGAGGCCATAGGGTGACCTTTTGACCGTCAAGAGCCAGTTGGTTGATATAGTCTTCGCGGCTGGTCAGATAACCGTCCAAATCCAGGGTCAGGTGGGGCGTCAACGGCTGGGAGAGGGCGATCGAGCCGAAGTTGCGCTCCCACTTGTTGCTGTCGCTGGTGAACGCCCAACCCGGCGCCCAATTCAAAGCGCTGATGTCAGTTTC
>Ga0209415_10003328_pt1 | contig 29906 bp, 15 predicted proteins | sample PeaSoiSIISIP2007_FD_187696 | JGI IMG/M metagenome (GOLD analysis project Ga0209415, IMG submission 187696) | Peat soil microbial communities from Weissenstadt, Germany - SII-SIP-2007 (SPAdes) (version 2) | ecosystem: Environmental > Terrestrial > Soil > Wetlands > Peat | place: Germany...
CCTTGTGATCGATGGTGCCGTCGGGCTTGCCGGGGACGTTGAGAATGAACGTGCCGTTCTTGCTCACAGTGTCGATCATCCAGTGCAGGACATCACGGGGTTCCATGTATCCGCCATACTCTCCGGGCTCTTCCAATAGGCTGCGCCGATAGTGCCATTGCCCTATACAGGTTTCCGATTGCCAGTGATACGGCATGATTCCGCCGGTGAGACCGCGTTCATAGTCGGCAACGACAGCTTTGGCCAGATGATCGGGGACCTGCTTAACGTTGGCGACGGCTTCCATCCGCCCGCCGTCGGTCTTCAGATTGTGGTTGTAGAAATACGATGCGATGTTCATTCCACCCCAGCCCAACGGGAACAGCGAGTTGTCGAAGTAGAGGAGATCGGGATCGTGTTGGTCGATGAGGTCGCGCGTCCGGTCATAGAAATCCTTGACGTAGGAGACGTCGGGCAGAGCATTCTCCGGGTGCTTGGGGGCGTACAGGCACTGCGGGTCGAGGCCAGCCCACCAGGCGTCTTTTCCATCGGCGGCAGTCATAATGCCGTCGTAAGAAACGCCTGCCAGAGGACCACTCTTGTCGGCGCCGTGCGCCGTCTGGAACCACCACCAGTTGCGCGCCTGATGAACAGTAACGCCAAAGCGCAGCCCGTGCCTGCGCGCGGCGGCGGCCCAGGTTCCCACTACATCGCGATGAGGCCCGATGTTCACGGCGTTCCAGGGATGGTGTTTTGAATCCCAGGCGTCGAAGCCATCGTGGTGGTTGGCGAGAGTGAAGAATATTCTGGCGCCCGCTTTCTTGTAGCGCTGAATCAGTTCATCGGGGTGCCAGTTGAGCAGCGTCCACTGAGCGCAGAGGTCCTTGTATCCGAACATCGAAGGGTGGCCGTAGTGCTCCAGATGATACTTGTGGTCTGGGGAGTTCTCGAGGTACATATTCCTTGCGTACCAGTCACCCGCCTCCGGGACGCACTGCGGGCTCCAGTGCGCCCATATCCCGAATTTCGCGTCGCGATACCACTCTGGGGCATCGTATTGAAGCAGCGAATCCCACGTGGGCCCATAGGGGCCCTCACCGCCGAGCCCGGGAATCGGGGAGTCCATCGGCACTGCGTCCCAGGAGCCGTTCGGTACCGGCAACTTCGGAGCTTCGCCCCAGGCTGTCGCCTTCCAGCCGTCTTCGTTCAGCTTTTCGCTAACGATCCTGCCGCCATTCAGCGCATAAAACACCCGCTCATGTTCCGGAGCTGCGCAAAAGGCAGCGTAATCCTGGGTGTAACTGTCGAAGCTCTTTGCCGCGCTGGATTGCTGAGCGGGAGCCGGCAGGGGCAACGCCGGCATCGTAGCCGCTGTCGCGGCGATTCTGCAGAAATCTCTTCGGTTCACGGATTCTCTCCTGGTCAACGCTATTCGCGGCGCCTGCGCCCGATGTGGAACGCGAATCGGGCGTAGCAGTCATGGTGGAATCTCGACTCCACAGTTGTCTTGTACGACTATATTGGGCGCGAGAGCCGCCTGTCAACGGTAAAGTAATCGCGAACTTTCGCTCAGAGCTGCTTGACGATAGCGAAGTGTGAAGCCATCGGGTCGCCGCGCCCTACGGCCTGCACCGAGCCCAGCCAAGCTCCGAGGCCCCGATTTCAAGGGCCACAATACGTTAGTGCATTTATGAAATGCAGTACTTAGGCGCTTATTGGCCACACTTCGGTTGCCGCTGGGCGTCCTGCGACGGTGCTCTCCTCTCAAACGTTAAACCGCTTTCGGCATCGGCGCAAGCCGAATCCCCATGGCGTGCGGCCCGCGCTCGGCCCTGCCCGAATTCACGACCACGCGGTCGCCGTCTTGTGTCCAAGCGCTGTCAGCGGTCGCGCCGAGCACGCGCACAGACGTGCCGGGAGCCGCGGCGATTCCCGCAATGGCGATCTCCTCCCCGGCCGACGGGCTCAGCACATATGCGTAGAGGGCGCCGTCCTTTTGCGTGAAGCGAATTTCCGGACCGGCGCTGCTGGCGGGAGTCGCCGCACGCGTCCAGGGATGCGAGTCGAAAATGCCTTCGCCATTCACGGCCAGCCAATCGCCGAGCTGGTGGAGCCGGTCCATCTGAATGTCGGAGACTGTCCCGTCTGCTTTCGGCCCGATGTTCAGCAAAAGGTTGCCGTTCTTGCTCACGATGTCCACCAACAGCGCAATCAGTTTGTCTGGCTCGATGACCTGCTCTGGTCCTTCGGCCTGGTTGTAACCGAAGCTGTACCCGAGCCCACGGCAGGCTTCCCACTTCTTCTCGGTAATGGTGCTGTAGCTCGAGTACTCGGGCGTTGTGAAGTCGCTGAACTGCACGCCAAAGCGGTTGTTGATAACGCCATCTGTCACCGTGTTGTAGTACTCGGCGAACAATTGTGGAATCTGCCCCAGCTTCGGGTAGTTGATATCGTTCCACATCACCGAGGGCTGGTAGTGCTCTACCAACTCGCGCCAATGAGCGTCCGCGTACTGCGCGTACTCCAGCGTTTGCGGTACCCTGGCCAGCAGATCCTCACGACTCCGAATGGGTTCCGTGGTAAACGTCCAGTCCAGACCGCCGGAGTAGTATAGGCCCATCTTCATTCCTTCGGACCGCACCGCGGCAGCAAGGTCGCCGACCAGATCCCGCCTGGCGCACAGCTTCCCGGCGCGCTTCGGATTCCGCACCCGGCTTGGCCACAGAGTGAAGCCATCATGATGTTTCGTGGTCAGTACCACGTAACGCGCTCTCACTCGATGGAGAGCTTTGGCCAGGATGGATGGGTCCCAGCGTTCCACGCTCTTGTTGAACATCGGCATGAAGTCGTAGTAGTCGAAATCCTTGCCGTAGGTCTCCATGTGATGCTTCGATGTGGGGGACCCGTTGATGCGCAGGCTGTTCAGATACCACTCGGCGTATGCGTTATCGGTGAACCAGCGTGACATCGGAACCTTGCCGAGTTGTCCGCTGGTTGGTGCCCACGCGGGCACCGAGTAGAGGCCCCAATGAATGAAGATGCCGAGTTTGGCATTCGCATACCATTGGGGAACCAGATGGGTGCCGAGTGAGCCCCAGTCGGGTTGGAAGCCACCGGGCCCCGCGAGGAGATTACGGCCGATGCTGCCGGCGGCGCCTCCCAGAACCGTGCGATGGAATGTTCTTCGGTTCATTCGCGTGTCTCTCAAATTACCTCAAGCCGAAACCGTTGCAGGAAGCGCGAATCGTGCTGCGGCGATCCGTACGACCAACCTGGCAGGATGCCCATGATCACGGCGGCCCAGCCGGGCGGATCGGGGCACCAAATACCCGGTGCGTGGGGTCGATGCCAGATCCGCCCAGAAGGGCCGACGACAGCCTTGGCATTGCGATTTGACGCGCAATTTTCTTGGGATCATCGTCTCCCACCTGCGCGCGAGGACTCTTCTGCATCGAATCAGACAGGTTACCGCAGCCTGACTCTTACGCGCAACGAACCCGGCACTGGCTCTTCGGAAACCACAATCATGTATCCGCCGCCGCACCCGGAATACATCGCGCCGGGATACCGGAGCTGAAACCAGGAAAGAATCGCTTTCAAATCGATGTTGATCACCGGATGCTGCACTGTGTGGGGCAGAATTGCCTCCCAACACCGCATGCAGTGATTCATCGCGGCGCCCAGGCGGCCGATGTCGGTGTCCAGAATCGCGTCAAAGCACTCCTTGCCGGTGTGGCATAACTGCGCGATCCACGCCGGATCGAGGTTTCTGATATCCAGGGGACTGTAGCCAGCGGGACGTTGGTTGATGGGCACGAGGGAGAAGACGCCTTCCACCCAACGTGCGACCTCAGGGTCGCAGTTGGATTCGACATGCGCCGGAAACCTTCCTCCTTCAACGCTGGCATCGTAATCGAGCCGGCTCACGCCGGGATAAAGCAGCCCGACCATGTCCTGAGAGCCGGAGGGTTCCGCCTTTCCGGTATTCTCCGCCCAGTACAGTTCGCGAACAAGTTCCTCCCGAGGCCGGTCCGGAACCACGCCATTCCATAAGGTGGTAGCGATCCGGCGCGTGCTGCTGGCCATGCCGCAACGATCCATGAACCAGTGAACCGGCTCCAGCGCCACCACGACCATGGATCCCGGAGGATCCGGATTGTGCTTGGAAATAAACGGCTGGTCAATCCATCCACCCGCTAGCGCCATCCGGTGCGGGATTGCACTCCCGATGAAGGCGAGATCTTCGCTTTGGCTCCCGCTATCCCGGCCTTCCGGGCGCGGCGCACGCGAAGACATCGCAACGGTGGCAGGAGGCTCCACGGCTAGTCTTTGACTACCCGCTTTCCCGCCTTGCGGTCCGCGTATTGTTCCGCGATCCACGCGTAGGTCTTTTCCATGCCGGCGCGGAGCGGCGTGTGGGGCTCCCAATCGAGCACGCTTTGCATAAATGTATTGTCGCTGTTGCGTCCGGCGACGCCTTTGGGAGCATTCAGGTCGTAAGTGCGGTCCAGCTTCACACCGGCGATTTCCTCGACCAGGGTCACCAGGTCGTTGATCGAGATCAACTCGCTCGATCCGAGGTTGATGGGCGTGGCAATCAGGCGATCGCAGTGCATGATCTGGTCGATGCCCAGCACGCAGTCGTCGATGAAGCAGAAGCTGCGGGTTTGAGAACCGTCGCCCCAGATGTCAATGCTGGTGGCACCCCGGTCGAGAGCTTCGATGACCTTACGGCTGAGCGCCGCAGGTGCCTTCTCGCGGCCGCCGAACCAGGTGCCGTGAGGACCGTAAATGTTGTGGAATCGTGCGATGTAAGTTTCCAGGCCGCGTTCCGCCCAATATTCCTGGCAGAACATCTCCGAGATGAGTTTCTCCCAGCCGTAGCCCCTCTCGGCCATGGCTGGATACGCGTCCGACTCCTTGAGCGCTCGAACGTTGGGATCCCGCTGCAGGTCGGTGTTGTAGGCGCAGGCCGACGAGGAGAAGAAATAGCGCTGCGCACCGGCGCGCCAGGCGGCATCAATCAGGTGCGTGTTGACCAAAATACTGCGCAGGCACTCGACGCGAAAGTGCTCGATGAAACCCATGCCGCCCATGTCCGCGGCCAGGTTATAGACCTCCGCGGCGCCTTCAGCCGCCTGTGTGGCATTTTCTTTCTCGCTCAGATCCATCGAAAGGCATTCCACCCCGGGCACTCGCTGATACCATTCCGGCAGAGGCTTGCGGTCAATCGCACGGATGCGAGTGTACCCCAGATCATGAAAGTGCCGCGTGAGCGCTCCGGCGATGAAGCCCCCGGCGCCCGCGATGACAATCAAGTCATCGGGGCTAATCTTGCGGTCGATTCGTACCTCGGAGTTCTCTTTCATGGCAGATGACTACTGTGTAGTGGCAGCACAGCCAGCGATCCTGAGGCTGATGGCGCGCGCCAGATCCCGGTGCGTCACCGATTGACGTTAAAGTAATCGATTATAATTCTAACTCAAGCTGCCGTCTCTGTCAATTCGCTCGTTCCCGAGTTTAGTTCCTCTTGGCAGGCGTAATCTTGAACGCCCAGGCGAATTCGCCGGTCCGCGCAGCCGGCAGCTCGATCTCCAAGCCGTCATTATCCCGCGTCCATTTCAGCTTGTCACTGGAGCCGAGCAGTTGAACGCCGCCGATCTCCGTTTCCATAACCTTGGACCCGCGGGCCAGCGACTCAATTCTGATTTTGCCGTCCTGCGGCCAGGCGAGCGCGATGGCATAGAGCACACCGTCCCGCGTGGTGAATCGGATGTCGCGGCTGGTATAAGGCTTGGTCGCCGTATCGTTGAACGAGCCACTGACGACCTTGGTCGGACCCTCGCCGGAGATTTTCCAGGGCCGCGTGCCGTAAATTGCTTCGCCGTTGACGGAGAGCCAGTGGCCCATCGCCAGCAGTACATTCTTGGCCTGTTCCGGAATCGTGCCGTCGGGTTTTGGCCCGACGTTGAGCAGCAGCGCGCCATTCTTGCTGACGATGTCCACGAGTTCCTGGATCAGAGAGTCTGGCGAGCGGAACGTATCGTCTTTGATGTATCCCCAGGACTTGACACTCACCGAGGTATCGGTCTGCCATAATTGCGGCAGGATCTTGTCCGACTGGCCTCGCTCGATGTCCAGGACGGCGGCGCCTGGCGGGTATGCGTCAAGCTTGTAATTGATCGCGGCCGTGGAGTTGCGCCGCGCGGCATCGTTGTAATAGAACGCAGCGAAGCGCTGCCGGTACGGCTCGAACTCCTTGGTCTCAATCCACCAGTCGAACCAGACAATCTCCGGCTGATACTTATTGACCATTTCGGCGGCGCGGGCCATCCAATCGTCCAGATATGCCGTGTCCGGGTGCCCGCCCTTCCAATTCAGGTGGTTCTTGTCGGTGACGCCCGCGTGCGCAGGCCCGTAGAAGGCGGCGAATTTCGGATCGCGAACATCCGAGTCAATTTCTCTCCCGGTGTTCAGGAAGAAATAGTGCTCGGCGCGGTGGCTGGAGACCCCGAAATGGAGACCGGTGGCTCGGACGGCCTGCGCCAGTTCGCCGGTCGTGTCCCGGTGCGGGCCCATTCTTGCCGCGCACCAGTCGGTGAGGTCCGAATTGTACATGGCGAATCCATCATGATGCTCCGCGACCGGTATGACGTACTTCGCGCCAGCCTTTCGGAACAGATCCGCCCATGCTTTTGCGTCGTAGTGCTCCGCTTTGAACATGGGGATGAAGTCCTTGTAGCCGAACTTCAACTGTGGGCCGTAGGTGGCAACGTGATGGGCAAACTCCTTGGTCCCTTGGTTGTACATATTCCGCGGGTACCATTCATTGCCGAAAGCCGGAACCGAATAGACGCCCCAATGCAGGAAGATGCCGAACTTGGCGTCCTGATACCAGGCGGGTATCTGGTATTTCTGCAGAGAGTCCCAGTTGGGGCGGAACGGCCCGTTCTGTCCTTCTTCATCGACATGGCGGAGAATCGCGGCGCGCGTTGCGTCGAACTTTTGGATGGCCTTCTCCCACACGACATCGTCGGCGTTCGGGGTCTGCGCCGAGGCCGTGCCGAGCAGACTGAGAAGGAGCAGCGCAGCGAATCGCATAATGCCCTGAACTATAACATTCTCACGCCAAAAACGCAATAGTTATCGTTGAAGTGACGGCCCGGTAGTCTTCGTGAAAGGATGCCGCTCGACGATTCCTTTGCCCTCGCGTACGACAATCCACTGGTTGGCCTCGACGTCGTTCAAATTCTCGACGGCCCCCTGCGGCCAACGGATGCTCACGTCCGCCCTGGTTGCCGGGCCGAGGCCGAAGTGGACGCGAAAGTCTCCCTGGGAAATGTGATAGCCGCCGCTGCGCACCTCGTCGATCTGCTTGCGGCGTCCTGATGTCACCGTGATGCGCGCGCCCAGCGCATCGCGGCCGGATGCGGTCACGGCTCGCACCAACAGAGCGTTGCCACGCGGTCCGAAGTTCTTCAGCAGCGACGGAGGTTCAAAGAGGTTGACGACGACGATTTCCTCGGATCCATCGTTATCGAGATCCCCGACAGCAATTCCGCGCGAGGAATGTTTCGCGGTGATGCCTGGACCGGCGGTGTAGGACATATCGAAGAATTGCCCGTCTCCCCGATTCCAGAACATCTGGCGAGGCTGATGAAATTCCTCGCCAAGACCGTATTTTTCGATAAAAGGATAGACGTGCCCGTCCGCGATGAACAGGTCCTTCCAGCCGTCGTTGTCGATATCCAGGAAAGCAGTGCCCCACTTGACGTACTGCGTGTGAACGGCCAGACCGGCTCGGCTGGTGACGTCGCTGAAAGTCCCGTCGCCCATGTTGCGGTACAGGGTGCTCGTGTCGCTTGAGAAGTTGGTCTTAAAAATGTCCAGGTACCCATCGCCGTCGTAATCGGCAGCCGTCGCTCCCATACCGGCCTGCTCCCGGCCATCCTCATTGACCGCGAGGCCCGTGATCAGACCCGTCTCCTCGAAGGTCCCGTTTCGTTTGTTGTGGAAGTAGAGGCTCGGGGTGGAATCGCAGGTCACATAAAAGTCGGGCCATCCATCGTTGTCGAAGTCGCCGGTTAAGACGGTGAAGCCATAATACTCGTGCGGGGTTTCGACACCGGCCTTTTTCGTTACGTCGGTGAAGTGGCCATGACCGTCGTTGTGATACAGAGTCATGGTTTCGCCCTTGAGACCTCGCGGGCCGCAAGGCACGGGAATGCCTTTCCAGTTGCAGCCGCTGCGGTCGCGCGGCCGGGGCGTCTCCTGAGCGTTGAAATCGATATAGTTGGCCACCACCAAGTCGAGCCACCCGTCGCGGTCATAGTCGATGAAGGCGCACCCGGTGCTCCAGCGCGAGCCGGGATGATCCAGGCCGCGCTCCTTCGTCTCATCGCGAAAGGTCCCATTGCCCATGTTGTGAAGGAAGACGTTGTGACCCCACTGGCCGAGGAACAGGTCCACGTGTCCGTCGTTGTCCGCGTCCCCGGCGCACACGCCCTGGCCCCATCCGGTGTGCCCGATGCCGGCTTTCTCCGTGACGTCTTCAAAGCGAAGCCCGCCGAGATTGTGATAGAGATGCGGCGTGAGAGGCGCCGGTCCGGGCTTTAACCGATCCCCCTGCACCAGGAAGATGTCCGGCAGGCCGTCGTTGTCATAGTCGAAGATGGCGACCCCCGTACCCGTGTTCTCCACCACGAAGGTCTGGTCCAGATCGCCGGAGACGACGACCGTATTGAGTCCCGCCTGCGCGGCGACGTCCCGGAAATCCACCGTCGGAGCCTTCATCCCCGGTGGGAGCGGGCGCACCGGCTGATCCGTCGCGCCCGAAGAGATCATCTGGGAAAGCGCCTGGCGCTCCAGTACCAGTCCCGAAGCAAGGGCCAGGGCAACTGCAATCGCGGCAATCAGGAACGGGGAGCGGCGCGATCGGAGCCGCATCAATGCGCCTTCTCGGGATAAGATCCGGCGCTTTGCGAACGCGCCTGCGCAATCAGCTTGAGAGCCCGCTCGATGTCCGGGTCCGCGGGCATCGCCCGCTGCGCCAACCGAAGCTCCTTTTCTCCGCTATCGATATCACCCATCTGGCACTCGATCAGGCCGAGACTCTTGTGCAGGTCCGCTTGCATGACGCAGTCGCCGCAAACTTCGATCGCCTGTTTGAGCTGGCGGATAGCTTCGGGCCACTCATGCGCCGCGCTGGCCGCCAGGGCGTCATTGCCAAGCGTGCCGGCCTGGTCGACGATGCGGCGCTTCTTGAGCACGTCGCTATAGCGCGCCATGAGGCGCGCGGCCTCATGAGGGTCCGTCGGTTTGATCGCACGCGCCAGGCCCCACAGCGCCTGGCTGAAGTCCGGGTTAATCGCCACTGCCTGTTTCCAGGCTGCGATCGCTGCCTGAGTCTGCGACTCCTGTTCGAGGCTTTGCCCGAGCGAATGCCACGCCATCGCATTGCGCGGCTGCAGCTTGACGACGGTTTGGAGCAGCGCTGCCGCCTGCTGGTAGTGGCCGGCCTGCTTCTCAATTACTGCCAGATAATAGTGAGGCTCCGCCATCTGGGGAGCCAGCCGGCAGGCGGCTTCGAAATCGGACTGCGCCTCCGCCGTTCGCCCCAGATCGAAGAGGATGCGTCCATGGTTGAAGTGGGCCGCGGCGGAATCCGGCGCCAGTCGAACCGCTTCGATGGTTTCGGCCAGGGCGCCCGGCAGATCGTAGCTGTCGGCCAGGGCAATTGCCAGGTCGAGATGCGCGCCGGGTGAATTCGGCGCCAGTGTGGCCACTTTGCGCAGCAGCGCGACGCCTTCTCCGCTCTTGCCGAGGCGGGCTTTGACCTTGCCCGCCGCCGCCAGCGTGGATATGTTCTCAGGCGCCAGCTTCATGGCCTGGTCGAGCTCCGCTTCGGCATCGGCGAATTTCTGCTGCTGGGCTAGAACCAGCCCGAGATTGAGAGGCCCCAGCGCGTACGTCGGGTCGTCCTCAATCGCCTGCCGGAACAGCTTTTCGGCAGCGCGATTGTCGCCTTTCATGGCGCGAATCACGCCCAGGTTCCCCAGTGCCGAGACGAGTTGCGGGTCGTCGGCAACCGCCGCTTCCAGCCGCTTCTCGGCCAGCGCGGTGTTGCCCGCGGCAAGATCGAGCCGGCCCAACTCGCCCTGCGCCGCCGCCATTTTCGGATCGAGATGGGCCGCGCGTTCCAGCGCTTCTCGCGCGCCTTTGAGATCGTTCGCTGTTTCCAGCGCCAGCGCCAGATTGTACTCGGTGTGTGCATTTCCCGGCTCAAGCTCCAACATTTCGCGGTAGACTTCCGCGGCTTTGCCGGGCTGATTCGCTTGCAGAAGCTCGTTCGCCTGGTTGCCCTTCGCCGCCAGCTGGTTCACCTGGAATTCTTCCGACTTGCTCTCCTTGAATTTCCCGGCTATCTCGCTCGCCCGCGCGGTGTCTCCCAGGGCGCGCAGGACGGCCGCCAGCTGGAACTGAGCCGACGAATCCGCTGGTTTGAGCGCAACCGCCTTTTCCAGATGCGCCAGGGCCAACTTCGGCTTTTGGTTCTTGGCCATCACGAACCCGAGCTGATATTGCGCCTGGAAGTCATGGGGGTTCCCCACCACCGCACGCTCCAGCTCCACCTCCGCCTTCTCATACTCTCCCAACCCTTTGTAGACGGTGCCGAGCAGGGCGTGGCCTTCGGCGTCGGCCGGCTTCCGCCGCGTGTATTCCTGTGCGGGAGCCAGGGCGTCCTGAAATGCCGAGACGGTTGCCAGGGCCTTCACTCTTGCCAGTAGCGCGACGGTGTCCTTCGGGTCCAGCCGGGTAACCTCGGTGTACTCGTCCGCAGCCTCCCGGAAACGGGCTTCGTTCGCGTAGATATTTCCCAGAGTGAAGTGCGCGTCCTTCATGTCAGGGTGCAGTCGAATCAGCTCCGTCAATATTCGGGTGGCTTCCTTCGTCCCGGCATCCTTGGCGCCGATGATGCCTTCCTCCTCCTTCACCGCAGCGTCTTCGTAGGCGGTGGCGCCCAAGGAAAGCAGCAGGTCGGGAGATTCCGGCTGGAGCGCCAGCGCCGCATTCCAATACCGCATGGCGGAGTCATACCGCCGTTGAGCTGCCAGCGCCTGCGCCAGGTGGTCCATCGCTGCGACAGACTTCGGATCGAGGCGCAGCGCTTCGCGAAATTCGGCCTCGGCCTCGGCTGGCTTGCTCATGTCCGACAGCGCCGATCCAAGCGCCATGTGCGCCAGCATCATGTCTGGCTTGCCCTCCAGCGCAAGCCGGAACTGCTCGGCCGCGGCCGGCAGCTGATTCAGACGCACACGGGCCACCGCCAGGTCGTAATGCGCCTCCGAAGAGCCGGGCTCCAGCCGCACCGCCTCCTCGAAAGCCGAAACCGCGCATTTCAGATCGCCCTTCTCGGCAAACCAGGCGCCGGTTGCATCCCATACTTTGGCGGATGGGTCGTCGTGGATCGCTTTGACGGCGAACGCTGGCGGCGTGCACTCCTGTGGCAACTGCGCCGCGGAGGCGATGAAGACACAGGCCAGAACCAGGCATAGGCAGGCCGCCGATGCGCGATGCACTGGTGGGGCATGCTTTTGCTTTCCCGTTTCCGCATCCTTGATCTTCATGGCTGTCCGGTACCAGTATAGGTCTCCCACCTCGCTAACCTCATCGTTAACTGGCCGGTGCCGCCGCATCACTTTTTAGCCGAGGAACCGGCCTCTGCCTCGGTCACGTTCACGATTCGATCCGCCGGCACATCGCGCAGCGATTGCCGTATCCCGGAAGGCCAACGGATCTCGATTTCGCGCGCGGCCGGAAAACGACCGAGCCCGAAATGCACCCGAGGGTCGCTCGATGCCGCGTAACCGGAGCTGGTGGTCACCTCGTCGTACTGTTTCTGCCCGTCATCGGTGGTGAGCCGGATCTGCGCGCCGATTCCCATCCGGTTGCTCTTTGTTCCTGTAAGTTTGAGCAGCAGCCAGTGACCGTGGCTTTCCGAGACGTTGTGAAATAGCTGAACCGGGCCGCGCAATGCGGTCACCACAAGATCGATGCGGCCATCGTTGTCGAGATCGCCATAGGCCAGGCCGCGGTGAGGCGCCGGTCGCGTGAAATCCGCGCCGGCCGTGGCGCTCACATCTTCAAACTGCCCGTTGCCGAGGTTGCGGAAGATTGCGTTCGGTTCCGCATAGTGAAAATGTTTGGAGACCGCGTCGATGTCGTCCATCACGTTGCCTCGAGCCGCGAACAGGTCCTTCCAGCCGTCGTTGTCCAGGTCGGCCGCGCCATTCGACCAGCCGGACATCTCCCGCGTCAGCCGCGCCAGCCGGCTCTCCTGCGTAGCGTTGCTGAAATGCCCGGCCCCACGGTTCCGAAACAGCGGAAAGGTCTCATTCTCAATCGCGGTGTGCCAGATGTCGGGCAGTCCGTCGTTATCCAGGTCGCGAAACTCAGCACCCATGCCCGCGAGCTGGTTGCCGTCCTCGTCATAGGCCACACCCGCCGCGAACGCGACCTCCTCGAACTTCTTCCCGCCCAGGTTGTGGAACAGCAGATTAGGGCTGCTATCGTTGGCGACGAAGATGTCCATGAATCCGTCGCCATCATAATCGGCAAAAGCGACTCCCATCCCCTTACCCTGCACGGCGGCGATCCCGGTTTCGACCGAAACATCGGTGAAAGTGCCGTCTCCGTTGTTGCGGTACAGCGAATTGGGAAGCGGCCCAAAGCTCATGGGATGGCAGTAGCCACGGCCGTTCAGCCCCATGCAAGCCGGCTCATGCGCGGGATCCCATTGGCAGTAGTTCGAGACAAAGAGATCGAGCAGACCGTCGTTGTTATAGTCGAACCAGCCGGCGGAGATCGACCACATCTTCCTGCCGTTCAGCATCGCGCCGCCGACGCCGGCCTTTGCCGTCACGTCCGTGAAGGTGCCGTCGCCGTTGTTGTGGAAGAGCTGATTCCCATTGACATTGGCGACGAAGATGTCGGGCCAGCCGTCGTTATCGTAGTCGCCCACGGCCACGCCCATGCCATAGCCGCTGCCTGCTACGCCGGCGCGTTCCGTTACGTCGGTGAAGGTGCCGTTGCCGTTGTTATGGAAGAGGCGATTGTAGTACTTCGGCCCGGTCTTCACCAGCGATGGCATCTCCGCGCCGTTGACCAGGTAGATATCGAGCAGGCCGTCGCCGTCATAATCGAGCAAGGCGATTCCGGCCGGCATCGTCTCCGGCTGGTGCTTTTCCGGAGTCGCACAGTTCTCGGTCAAGAAGTGGAGCCCGGCAGCCTGAGCGATGTCCTGGAAGCGGATCGCGCCCGGCGAAGGAGGGATCGCACGCACCGCCCACACGCCGAAAACGAGCGCCGCCGCGGCCGGCATCCATGGCGTCGCCCGCGACACGTTATCGCTCCCCTTTCGGCGGTTCCCGCACCGTGACGATTCGGTCCACCGCAAGATCGTACAACGTTTGCACCGTGCCGCTGGGCCACGCTATTTCAAGCGACCGCACGGACCGGTCCCTGCCCAAACCGAAATGCACCCGTTTGTCGTTGGCGGAGAAGTAACTGCCTCCGGTGCTCACCGTGGCGAACTGGCTGGCTCCGGATTGGCTCACCAGGTGCAGACGCGCTCCAATGCCATCGCGATTGCTGGCCGTGCCCACCGTGTTGATGGTCAGCCAGTGGTTTGCGCTGCCCTGATTGCGAAGCACGAGGGGCTTTCCATCCAGGCAGCTCACCACCACGTCAATCTGGCCGTCGTTGTCTATATCGCCGAACGCTGCGCCTCGCGCCGCCTGCAGCGTGCGGAATGGTTCGCCGCTTTGCGCGGACACGTCTTCGAAGTGGCCCTGCACGTTGCGCAGCAGGAGCAGCGGCTCGTGATAGCGCACATTGCCCTGGAAATACTGGATGTTGTCCATCACGTGAGACTGCGCGACAAACAGGTCTTTCCAGCCGTCGTTGTCGTAGTCGATCAGCGCCGTCCCCCAGCCGGAGTGCGCCATGGTCATGCGAGCGACACCGGTCATGCCCGATACGTATTGGAACGATCCTTTCACGTTGTGAAAGAGGGCGTACTTCTGGTTTGCCAGGTCGCCGATGAAAACATCCGGCCACCCGTCGTTGTCGTAGTCCTCGAACGCCACGCCCATTCCCGAAAAAGCGTGCCCGTCTTCGTCGTAGGCGAGCCCGGCCGTCAGACCGGCTTCCGAGAACGTTCCGTCATGATTGTTGTGAAACAGTTGCTCCGCGATCGCGTCGTTGGCGACCAGGATATCCGGCCAGCCGTCCCGATCGTAGTCGTTCAAGGCGCTTCCCAGCCCCCTTCCGGGAGCGGCGGCGATCCCCGATTTCGCGCTCACGTCGGTGAACGTGCCGTCCCGGTTATTGTGATAGAGAAAGTAAGAAACGGACTGGAAGACGTCGGGATGGCAGTACGCCGCTTGCCCGCGCTCCGGCGCGCCGCAAGGAGGATTGTTCGAGAAGTCCCAGTCCAGATAGCGAGCGACAAACAGATCGAGGTAGCCATCGCGATCGTAGTCGATAAAGAGCGCGCTGGATGACCAGCCGCCCCCGGCAACACCCGCCTTCTCGGTCACATCCGTAAATGTGCCGTCACCGTTGTTGTGGTAGAGAATATTGCGCCCGAAGTTGGTGACGTAAAGGTCCGGGTGCCCGTCGTTGTCGTAGTCTCCCACTGCGACCCCCATTCCATAGGAGTGGCCTTGCAGCCCGGCCTTCTCGGTCACGTCGGTGAAGGTGCCGTCGCCATTGTTGTGGTAGAGCCGGTTCCAATACTTCGGATCGGTTTTGTCCGGCGCCGCACCGCGAGGCATCGGATTTTGCAGACCCGCGCCGTTGACGAAGAAGAGATCCTCGAATCCGTCTCCGTCATAATCCAGCATCGCGACGCCGCCGGGCATCGTCTCAATCAGGTATTTCTGCGGCGTGCGGGAGGAAAGAAGCTGGAAGGTGATCCCCGCCTTCGCCCTCACGTCGAGGAAAACAGGCAAAGGAGTTCGTTCCTGCGCCGCGCCATACAGCGCAACGCCTAGGACGCCAAGAACAGGGAGGAGCCACAGCGCCGTGCGAAGAAAGCCTGGCTGGGGTCGCGGGCGGCTCATACCTGTAACAACCAGCGTATCCCCACAAAACCTTCAGACACAAATGCGGCGCCAGTGCCGCACCACTCGGCACTGGCGTCGCAACGAGACAGCTCAGGGGCGCTGTCTCAGAAGTAGAACTTCATACCCATCTGCAACTGGCGAGGCGCGTTGAGCTGAGAGGTAACCTGGCCTGGGTTCGGGTTGGCCAGATTGTTGTTCGGATAACCGAATTCGACGTTGTTGAGGACGTTGAACGCTTCCGCGCGAAATTCAAAATACTTGGTCTCGCCGAGGCCAATATGGAATTGCCGGAACAGGGACAGATCGAGATTCTTCCCCCAATCCGTAACCAGAGAATTCGGCTTCGAGTTACCGAACGTGTAGGCAGGCGGATTGGTATAGTTCAATACATTGAACCATTCCGCTACTGTTCCGCCTCCCGAAGTCGGATTCGCCACGATGTTGGCTCGCTCGTTGTTGAGGCCGCCGTCGTTCAGAATCGCCGTGTTGGTGACCACGGTGTAAGGCAGACCCGAATGGAGCTGCACGATTCCGTTGATCGACCATCCGCTCACGACGGCGTTGAGAGCCCTGCTGCCACCCGCACCCGGCCTGCCCCAAGGCGATTGCAAGGTGAACGAGGCGGAGAAGGTGTTGGTCTGGTTGGTATCGGAGATTTCCACGTCCGCCGTGCGGTTGTAGATATTCTGCGCGTTGCACTGGGCTCCAATACCGCAGCCATCGTCGATCGACTTTGACAACGTGTACGACAACTGGAACGCCAGATCGCGGCTGGCGCGTTTGTTGATGGAAACCTGCAGAGCGTTGTACCTGCTGGCGCCCACGCTCTGGTCGAACCATTGCGGCAACATGTACGGGAACGGCTGGCGCGGCGCGACCGGACCCGGCCCGGGAAGGGCCACATTTTGCACCGGGCCCCAGTCCAGACGCCGGCCCACGGAACCGACGTAGTTCACGTCGGCAACGATGCCCGAGGACATCTCGCGCTGGACCCCGAAGTTCCACTGATCCATGTAGGGCGACTTGAAACTCGGATCGACCATCCACTGGCTCACCTCCGAGAACGTGGACACTGGATAAACCAGGCCGCCACCGCCGCCCAGACTGAGGGGATCCGTGATCTTCGCCGTCACGGAGTTCTGATTCAGGCTGGGGTTGTTGATGGTGGCTACGGCCGGCCAGTTTCCGCCGAAATTCTGAGCCAACTGGGTTATGCCGCCCCACATGTCGTAGAAGCGTCCATACCCGGCCCTCACGACCATTTTGTCGTTGAGCCGGTACGCCAGACCGAGCCGTCCGGACCAATCCCCGAAGTCGTTCTTGAGGATCGCGTGATTGGATCCCGCTACCACAACATTCGGCGGAAGTATCCCCGGCCCGTTGGGGTCGGGATACTGAGCAACGGTATCGCCGGAAGCCGGAGTTCCCGCAAAGGTCCCGTTCGGCAGGCAGGGCGCTCCGACGGTAGCCGAACAATTCGGCGGAAGCGCCGTCAGGATGTACTGACCCGTAACTGGATTGGCGTCGCCGGTGTACAGATCCTTGCCCGCGCCGTAGATCGGCCACAGCCTCAGGTCATACCGGAATCCGATGTTAACCGTCAGTCTGCTGGTTGCTTTCCACTGGTCCTGAACAAAGGCCGCAGCCATCCGGCCGCCGTTTGCGACTTCATTGACGTTCCGGAGCGCCGCGCCGTTGGGAACCCCAAGAAGAAACGAAGCCCACGCATCGCCGCCGACGCCCTGGATGCTGTTACCGGAGGAGTCGACGCCCAGACCCGCTGTTTGCGAAGGCGAGAAGTTCTCGGTGTCGTATCCGATGGGCGAATGGAAGTCGTTCGTCTCAATATCCACGCCGATTTTGATCGTGTGCGTGCCCATGATCTTTGTAAAACTGCCGCCAAACTGCCAGACGTTCGCCAGCGTGGTGGCCTGCAGTGCCGAGTTCGGCCAGCCCACGTAGCCGGAAAAACTCAGCATCGGCGCATATTGCTTGTTCGATAGGGTTTCGAAAGTAGTGGACATCCCGAGCGTGTTGAGGTTGCTGAGGAACGCGGAATTCATGCCGTTGCCAGAATTGGTTTCGACATCGTTCCCGAAATTCCGCCCCATGTAGAGCTCCAGAACCGACGTTGGGCCGAATGTGTGGGTCTCATGAACGGCGAAATTGTACCCGTAAACATCTACGTTTTGCACGCCGAGGGGACCTTGCGGATTGGCCGCGATCTGCTCGTACTGGCTGTACCGAAACATGATCTGGTCGGAATTTCCAAAGTACTGATCGGCTCGGATACTTCCCGTGTCCTGATTGGTTCTGGCCGGCAACGCCTGGTAGATGTTGTTTCCGTTGACGAGCGCTCCGACGTGGGGAACCAGTGCTTGATACGCCAGCGATATCTTGCTGATCTCGCTCTGCGGGAGCATGTTGCCGGAAATGGGAGTGCGCGAATAGCTGTTGGTGCCGGCGTTGTACGTGGTGCTGTTCGGGTCGTAGAGGATCCCGGACGCCCCTTTTGCCAGCAGCGCGCTGAAATCTCCGTTTCGTTCCGCATCCGTGGGTCCGAACGCGCCGCCTTCGCTGGACGTGCGCTGCCGGTATGCTTCGTACGCGGCATAGAAGAAGGTCCGATTCCTCCCGTTATAGAGTTTGGGAATCTGAATGGGGCCGCCGCCGGCGACTCCAAATTGGTTCTGGCGAAGCGGCGCGAGTGCGCCATTGAAGAAACCGCGCGCATCCATCACCTGATTCCGCAGGAACTCCCACAGCGTGCCGTGATATTGGTTCGTGCCGGACTTGCTGACCACGCTGACGATTCCGCCCATCACGCCGCCGTATTCGGCCAGGTCATTATGCCCCTGGGTCTTGAACTCCTGAATGTCGTCAATCACCGGCGCAAAGTTATACGTCGTCAGGAACGTGTTCAGGTCGTTGACTCCGTCCAGCAGGAAGGAATTGCTGCGGACACGCGCGCCATTGATCGAGGGGAAAGAAAAACTCCCGATCGCGGCGCCCACGAACGAACCGCCTCCTCCCGCGCTCTGGTCCCTGTTGACGTTGGAGACGCCTGGCGTGATGGTGAGCAGTTGCGTAAAGTTGCGCCCGTTGAGAGGAAGATTGTCGACTTCCTGCGTAGCGACCACCGTGCCCAGCTCAGAAGTGGCCGCCTCCACGGTCGCGCCGGTCGCTTCTACGGTCACGCTGGTTTGTGTCTCGCCCACCTTGAGACGAAAATCGAAGGCGGCCGTCTGATTCACTTCCAGGTGCAGCCCCGACTCGGTCACGCCGGAGAAGCCCGGCTTGGCGACCTTGATCGTGTAGTTGCCCGGCACGACATTGATGAAAATGTAGGCGCCGTCGTTGTTTGCCGTGGTGGTTCGGACGACGTTGGTATCCACGTTGATGAGGCTGATCTGTGCGCCGGACACAACCGCTCCGGTCGGATCGGTAACCACGCCGTTGACTCCGGCGGATGCCTCCTGAGCTGCGGCTGGGGGCGCGATCGCCCAGAGGCCAAAAATCGTCAGAAGCGCGGCAAGGCGGAAGTGCCTCAACCATTGTTCTCTGGCTAACGCTGCCATAGTGTCTCCTTACGCGGACTTTCTCTCACAAGCACGTCGGCGAGCCGCTGGCCAACGAATAGCCAGGACCGAAGACCTGCCACTGACTCAAGCTTGATACCGAGACCATTAACTCACAAAGATGCGATGACTGTATCGTTAACTTAAAAACTGATAGTGGAAGTATACTAGCGGCTCAATTTCGTGTCAAGGGAAAATGACGACAATGGGAAAGCGGCTGCCGCCCGCCCCCCTGGCTCTCTAGGATGTTCGGTTAGGGTAAGATGCTTTACCTGGGTTTTTTGCGGGGGGGGCCCGGTGGGCAGGCCCAACAAGGCTCGCTTAGAAGCCGTAAAACTAGTGATAAATAGTACGATATGCGTGAGGCGTGGATGCTGACGTGGCTGTCGATACGGATTGTCAGGCCATCGCGAGCCGGCCGCGTCAGAGACTTGCCAGTGGAGACTGAGAGGATCACAGGTATCCGCCGAATCCCATTTACGCGGACCTCAAATCACGCTCCCCAGGCGGGAGCGGACGACTGTTCTCTGGCGGGCGTTCCTTTAACGTTTCAGCCACCGTTGATGCCTTCGCGGGCTCTGATCGGCTGAGGCATCTCCTTATTTCCGGGCCAGGGTACATAATAGTAAAACAATGGCAGTCACAATGAAGGACATCGCCAGGGAACTCGGGGTGTCCGTGGTAACAGTCTCCAAGGTCATTCGGAACCACAGTGACATTGGAGAAGAGACGCGGCAACGCGTCCTCAAACTCATCAAGGAGTTGAACTACCAGCCGAACATGGCCGCCCGTGCGCTTGTCACGGGACGAACCTATTCGGCCGGGTTGATTGTCCCGGACCTGGTGCACCCGTTCTTTGCGGAAGTGGCGAGCGGGCTCTCCGATGTGCTACGCCGCAAGAGCTACAGCTTGCTGATCTCGTCCTCTCAGGGCGACCCCGACCTGGAACGCCAGGAGATCAAGCGACTGCTCAGCCGGCGGCTGGATGCGCTGATGATCGCCTCAACGCAGTGGACGGTGGAGAGTTTCCGGCGCATCGAGGAGCAAAAGGTCCCCTATGTTCTCCTCGACCGCGGCTTTCTGGGCATGCCGGCGAATTTTGTCGGCGTCGATGACATCGCGGTCGGCCGCCTGGCAACCGAACACCTCGTATCGGTCGGGTGCCGCAAGGTCGCGCACATTCGCGGCCCCGCAACCAGCACGGCCGTTGGGCGTTTGGAGGGCTATAACCAGGCGCTGGCGGCAAACAATCTGAGCCAGTTCCAGGACTTCGTTCTGGCGGGGCGTTCCGCTGACGTGGATAGCTGGATCAGCGGCAATGAGGCAATGAAGAAGTTGCTGGCGCTGAACCCGCGGCCTGACGGCGTGTTCTGTTACAACGACCCGATCGCCATCGGAGTGATCGATGCCATCCTCGAATCTGGCCTTCGCGTACCCGAAGACATTGCCGTGATTGGCTGCGGCAATCTTCATTTTGACAAGTCTCTGCGCGTGCCCTTGTCGAGTGTTGACCAGCAGAGCAGGGCCATCGGCGAACGCGCCGGGAAACTGGTGCTGTCGCTGATCGAGGCCAAGGTCGCGCCCCAGCCAAAAAGCATAATGCTGCAGCCATCGGTCGTGCCGCGCGAGTCCACTCGAAAGATTCTTTGACGGCCTGCACGCTGTTGGTGGGGCATGCTTTACCTTGCCATTGTGTGGCCGTGCCGTGCGGCGCCGGTTGACGGGCCTTGCGCGCGCCGATTATCGTTAACTGAAGCGTTTCTCCGGCGCCCGAAATGCCCACTCTCACCGACTCCTGGGATTACCTCATCGTTACCGCTGCCAATGATCGACAGGCGGCCGCTTATGCGGCGCAGATTCAGCTCCGTCGCGAGAGGAGACAACCGGCGCAGGTGCGCGAGGTCGTGGTCATCCCGGACCAGGATGGCCGCCGCGTCGGAAGCGGCGGCAGCACGCTGCAATGCCTGGCCGAGGTGCTCCGCCGCGAGTCGCAGCCGGGCGCGGATCTCAGCCACCGCGACCGCGCGCAGGCAATCCTGGACCGCCTGCGCGTTCTCATCGTTCACGCCGGCGGCGACTCTCGGCGCCTGCCCGCGTATTCGCCCTGTGGGAAGATCTTCATTCCGCTACCCGGCGACTCACGCTCCGCCCTGGGCTCCACGCTCTTTGACCGCCTCGTGCCGGCCTTCCTCGCCCTTCCGCCAACGCCCGGCGCCGGCCAGGTGGTGGTTGCTTCCGGAGACGCACTCATCCGCTTCAATCCCGCGGCGGTGCAGTTCAGCGGTCCCGGGATCACTGCGCTCGGCGCGCCGGCATCGCCGGAGGAGGCGGCGCGTCACGGCGTGCTTTGCCCCAACGCGGACGGCTCGGTTCGCCTGTATCTGCAAAAGCCGGACTCGCGCGCGCAAAGCGAATCCGGCGCCATAGGCCTCGACGGCCGGTCGGTGCTCGATATCGGCGTAATGAGTCTCGACGCCGGCGCCGCAGCCAGGTTCCTTTGGGCGTTTCGGACGCCCGCAGCACGTGAAGCGATTTTGTCTCATGGCATCGATTTGTACCGCGAGGTCTGCTGCGCCCTGGGAACGGAAGCGACGCTGGCACACTACGTGAAAGGCGCGCGGCAAAGTGGATCGGCGCTGGACGAAGCTCTCCTGGCCGGCCTGTTCGCCGAGCTTCACTCGATCCCGCTCAACCTCCAGGTCCTCGACGAATGCAGTTTCCTGCATTTCGGATCCACCAGTCAGTTGATCACGAGCGGTCTGGAGTTGGTGGCCCAGGACTTGGCTGCGCCGCCCGGCGGCACGATCCTGGCCGTCAACAATGACGTCCAGGCCAATGGCAGTATCGTCGGCCGCGAAGCTTGGGTGGAGGGGTGCCGGCTGCTGGCGCAGCTCCGGCTGCAGGGCCGCAACGTGGTCACAGGTGTCGACGTTGCCGATCCTCTCGACCTGCCACCAGGCGCCTGCCTGGACGTTTCATCCGGCTTGGATCGAACCGGCGGCAAGGTTTGTTTCATCCGATGCTGCGGTGTAGACGATACGTTCAAGCGCCCCCTGGCGGCAGGCGCGACTTTCTGCGGGAAGCCGCTCGCGGAATGGTTGCACGCGGCCGGTGCGCCGTGCTCCGCCATCTGGGACGACGGCACGCCTGAAGGAGAGCGCACACTCTGGAACGCCAGGCTATTCCCGGTCGAGCGAGAGCACGGTGCATTCCGGCGTTGGCTTTGGATGTTCGATGCCGCCAGTGCCACGCCGGCGCAGAGGCTTGCGTTTCGTGCTGCCGATCGCTACAGCTCGGCCGAGATCGCGCTGCGTGTCGATCATACAACCTTCCATGCCCGGCGCGTGGCCCTGCGCGCGGCAGCGCTGTAGGGGAGCCGGGCACGCCCGGCCCACCGTTTCATTCCGTACGGAATTGCACGCTGCGGGACGCTTCGCCGCCGGCGGAGTCGTTCACTGTAAGTTCGGCCTCGTAGGCCATTCGATGGGCGGCTACGGCGCCTCCCGCATCGGCATGAAGCATCCGGACGTATTTGGGAGCCTGTACATCATGAGTCCGTGCTGCATGTCTGCTCGGCCGGCCGGCCCGCCAAACCCGGAACTCGACAAGGCCCTGGAAGCGGTGAAGACGCCAGAGGATTCGGCAAAGCTGCCATTCTTCGCGCGTGCTCAACTCGCCTCGGCAGCGGCATGGTCCCCCGATCCCCAAGATCCGCCGCTCTATCTCGACTTGCCGATGAAGGATGGCGTTCCCCAGCCGGACATTCTTGCGAAATGGGCGGCGAACACGCCGCTCGTGTTTGCGGATCAGTACATCGGGAATCTCAAGCAGTATCGCGCCATCGCAATGGACGTCGGCGATCAGGACCGCCTAGGCGTCGATGCGGGCATACTGCACGATATTCTCGACGAGTATGGAATCGCGAACAGCTTCGAAATCTATCCCGGCACGCACACGAGCGCCGTGGCTGACCGTTTTCAGAATCATGTGCTGAAATTCTTCAGCCAGAACCTCTGCTCTCAAGCTGGTTGCCGTTAGTCCGCGTACCTCGGCATTGGGGCGAAAACGCTGAGAGATCCGAATGTCCGGGCTGTGCAATCCTGCAGGCTGTCCCCCCCGCAGTGTCGCGTGATCGGCTGCCCTTATTGACACCTGAAGCTGTGAGCGTCGTTCGGGTCTCCCTGTCCGCTGTACTGGGCGTGCTTGGGATCTGCGCACAGCGGCCGGCTTCGTCCCGGAAATGCTTGTCCGGTGGCGATAACCGATTCCGGCGGAATACCTTTCTCGACCCAGTTCGACACTGCGCCGAGCATGTCGAACTGGTCGAGTGCCGGCCCGCCGCCGCAGTGGCGCATTCCCGGCACCAGAAACAACCGACTCCATTCGGCCACCTTGTCCGCACCGCCGTTCGTAGCGGCAAGGGACCTATAGTACTCGAGCGTATCCAGCGGCGAAAACCACGGATCACTGTCTCCCTGGAAGAAGAGGATCTTGCCGCCACTCGCGGAAAACGTCGACAAATTGGTTGACGCCGGCTCGACCAGCGGATCGGAGACATGCAGGGCCTCTTTGTCGACATCGATCTCAATCGCGGTCGGATACGGACCAAAGATGCCGTTGGTGCCGAGGGCGAGCAGGCCCGGGACCGGACCGGTCTCCGCGATACCTGTGTCATACAGAAACCCCGGGTACACCTGGGTGCCGTACGAGTTCTTGGGTCCGGCAAAGGCCTTCTTGATGGCCGCAATCTTCTCAGGCGCAATGCAAGCATCGTTCAGGCCGTTCTTGCAGGCCAGCACCGCGGGATCGAAATCGCAGCCCAGCGGATCAAAGATCATCCCGTCGGCCACCCCATCCCTTGTGTCGCATCGGTTCATCAGCGCATCCATGAAGAGCTTGCGATCGGCTTCGGTGAGCAGCTTGTCAATACGCGGCTTTCCCGACGCATCTTTGGGCGCGGCCTGGTTGTACGCCACCGGAATCCATTTGCCGATGGCGAGATTGGAGAGGCCAGTTCGCATCGCTGGATCGCCGGATACGATTCCATTGAATACAGTGGGATACCGCTGCGACAGGATCATGCCTTCGCGTCCGCCGGTCGAGCAGCCGACAAAATAGGAATATGCCGCAGGCTTGGCGTAGTACTGCGCAATGATTTTCTTCGCCACGCCGGCCACCTCGGCATTGGCGAGATATGCGAAATCCAGATACGCTTGCTGATCGCGCATAAATGAGAAGTCAAATGGTCCCGTCTTCGCTTTGTGTCCCGTATCCGTGCTGGCCACCGCGAATCCGCGCAGCAAAGCGGATTTGTCACCGGCGTACGATGCGCCCATCGGGTAGGTCACCACGCCGTTACCGCCCCCGCCGCCCTGCATCATGAAGTCCCCATTCCAGGCTTCCTTCTCAGGCAGAGCCAGTGCGAAACCGATTCCGAACTCCTCGCCGCCTGCCCCTTTACGCCGATTGATGACGCCGTCCACGCGGCAATGCGCAGGCAATGGGCCAGAGCTTCGGGCGCCGGGATACATCGGCGGAATGGTTGTTCCCGCTGAAACTGGCGCTGTTTCGGTGATCTCGACACCTTCGATTTTGAGATTGGCGAGATCTGCGCAGGAGACTGTCGATTCAGACTGAGCCACTCCAACTGCAAAGGAAGCCGCCATCAGAAAGATTAGAACCCTGGACTGCATCCTGCGTGTGTCTCCTATTCACTCGAAAATCGTGCAATAGAATGGCCGTATGCCACCGAATACATCGACCTAAGTTGTACCATATGTCTCAGCGCGACCTCGGTTCCCGTTGCGGCCACGTCCGGCGACTTCAGTTACCTTTCGTCGCCCATCCATGTGCGAATACCAACGACCCGGCCGAGGTCGCCAAGCTTGCTCAGTACGGGCTCACTCCGGGCCAGAACTTCCCTGCTAATCCAGGTTCGAAAAGCCTGAGAGCGCCGGGGAAGTGCCGCGGTGTCGCAAGCGCGGGAAGGTGCCGAAGAACCCCTCGCGGCCCCCTCCCGGACCGTGCGGGCGGGTTTTTCTGTTTGGGCGAGGGCCGCCAGGCGGTTGCGATCTTGGACCAGGACAGGCTGAAGCATGTCCCACCGGAAGCGCACCGGAAGCGCACGATGCGGTGCGGCGAGGCTGTGATAACATGCAACTGAATTATGGCTAAGGCAGCGGCGTCATGAAGCTCGTTTTGGTATTGCTGGCGGCCGCCGACCTGTGGGCGGCAACGGATCCCAAGGCCGCGGCCGAAGCCGGCGAGGGCCTTGCCCTGGCCCGCCAAGGCAAGTACGAACTGGCTGTCGTCCACTACCGCGCCGCCATCGCTCTCGACCCGCATCTGCCCGGCATCGACCTAAACCTCGGCCTGGCGTATTTCAAGCTGAACCGATTCCGCGAGGCCACTGCCGCCTTCGAGCGGGCGACGCAAGCCGACCCCTCCGGCTTTCAGGCCCGCGTGCTCCTGGGCATGAGCTATTACGGAAGCCGCAGGTTCGACGCCGCCGCTGCCAACCTGAAACTCGCCTCCGCGCAGCAGCCCGACAACGTCGAGCTGCGATACAAGCTAGCCCAGAGTTACCTGTGGTCCAAGCAGTATCCGGAGGCCATCACCGAATTCCGGTTCCTGCTAGCCAAGGACCCGGACTCCGCGCCAGTCCACCTGCTGCTGGGCGAGGTGCTCGACGCCGCCAACCAGGAGGAGCAGGCGACCGCGGAGTTCGAAGCTGCGGCGAAGGCGTCGCCTCGGGAGCCCGACGTCCACTTCGGTCTGGGGTACCTCTACTGGAAGCAGAAGCGTTTCGAGGAGGCGCGGCACGAGTTCCAGGCGGAACTCGCCGATCAGCCACGGCATACACAGGCCTTGATCTATTTGGGTGACGCGGAGATGCACTTGAAAGCCGAAAAATCCGCCGAGGAACACCTGCGGCGGGCGCTCAGCCAGGATTCGAATATCCGGCTCGCGCACTTGGATCTCGGCATTCTGCTGGCCGGCAGGAACGACTCCGACGGCGCCGCCAGCCATTTTCGTGAGGCGATCCGGATGGATTCGACGAAGCCGGACGCGCATTACCGGCTGGGCAGGCTGCTGCGCTCTATGGGCCGCGAGCAGGAAGCGGACGCGGAGTTCGCCAAGGTGAGAGATCTGGCAAAGGAAGAGCCCCAGGCGCCGCTCATCGCGCTGCCAGGAATAGAGAGGAAGCAACTCCCGTGAGCGGCGTACCGGTCCCGGGCCGCCTCGTCCCGGCCGCAGCCGGACTGTTGGCCTTGGTCTGGGCAATCGCCTCCGGCCAGAATGCGGAGGCGCCGATTCACTTCGTTTACCGCCCCATTGATTTCAGGCTGGAGAGTTGCGAGACGCCGCAACGCCATGCGCCGGAAACCATGGCCGGCGGCGTTGCGGTGTTCGACTACAACAACGACGGCTATCTGGATATCTTTTTCACCAATGGGGCTGATATTGAGACCCTGAAAAAGACGTCTCCCAAGTACTCCAACCGGCTCTTTGAAAACGACGGCAAGGGTAATTTCAAGGATGTCACGGCCAAAGCCGGCTTGGCCGGCACCGGCTTCGACACCGGCGTGGCGATCGGCGATTACGACAACGACGGTTACGAAGACATCTTCCTTGGCGGTGTTCACGGAAACCACCTGTACCATAACAACGGCGACGGCACGTTCACGGATGTCACGGTGAAAGCGGGGCTCGACCGGCCGGATAGCCAGTATGGCCCTTTATGGTCGGTCGGCGGGGCGTGGGCGGACGTCAACAACGACGGACTGCTGGACCTCTTTGTGGTCAACTATCTGGCCTGGGATATCAAGACCGAGCCGGCCTGCGAGGCGGGGCCGGCCGTGCTCGACTACTGTCACCCGAAATTCTATAAGGCGACCGCGAATCAGTTATTCCTGAACAATGGTGACGGGACCTTCCGCGATATTTCGGCGGAATCCGGCATCCGCGCTCATCCCGGGAAGGGAATGGGGGTGGGAATTGCGGACTATGACCTGGATGGTCTGATGGATATCTTCGTCACCAATGACAAGATGGAGAATTCGCTCTTTCACAATAGGGGCGCCTTGAAATTCGAGGAGATTGCGTTCGATGCCGGTGTGGCGCTGGCGGAGGACGGCAAATTCATTTCGGGAATGGGCGTGGACTTTCGAGACATCGATAACGATGGCCTGCCGGATATTGCTTTCGTCGCGCTCGACCATGAGACCTTTCCGCTGTTCCGCAACCTGGGGAAGAGCGGCTTCGCCGATATCACCGGAGTAAGCGGCATGGCCCGGCTTAGCTTGCCGATGGCAGGGTATTCGCCCACCATTGCCGATTTCGATAATGATGGCTGGAAGGACATGTTCGTGACGCGCGGCCACGTTCAATCGCTGGGATACGCATCCAAAGTGCAGGTGGAGCAACCGAACACCGTGTTCCGGAACCTGGGCGGCGCTAGGTTTCAGGCGCTCACCGAAGAAGCCGGTTTGACTGCGCAGCCACCCAGCCGGCATCGCGGCTCGGCGATAGGTGACCTGAACGGTGACGGGCGCCTGGACGTCGTCGTGACGGCCCTTAGCGCACCTGCCGAGATCTGGTTCAACGACAGCCCGGGCGGCAGGCACTGGATCGAGTTCCAGTTGCAGGGGACGAGTAGCAATCGCGATGGCATCGGAGCCCGAATCAAGGTGACGGCGGGTGGGAGGGTGCAATACAATCACGTCTCTTTCGCTGCCGGGTACGCTTCTTCGAGCGCCGGTCCCACGCACTTCGGATTGGGCGCCAGTAAGTTGGCGGACGTGGTGGAAATCCGCTGGCCTTCGGGGATCGTTCAGGAGCTGAGAAACATAGCAGCCGATCGCGTGCTCAAGGTCAAGGAGCCGCAAAAGTAGGGACGCGGTTGACCTCGCTCAGGTGTGCCTCACGAAAAACCCCGCCCGGGTCAGGGGAACCCGGGCGGGGTACGGCTGGACTAGCCTAAAACATCAGCTTCCCCCCGAGCTGAATATTCCGGGGGTTATACGTGCTGGTCACCTGGCCAAACTGGCTGGTGTTGGCAAAGGTCGTACCGATCCCGCTCCACTGGGTGTGGTTAAAGGTGTTGAAACTCTCCACCCGGAGTTCGAAGCGGCTGCCGCGAGATTCGTTGAGAGTGAAGTTCTTGAACAGCGCGATGTTCCAGTTGTCGCGGCCGGGGCCGTAAATGGAGTTGCGGGCGTAGTCGCCCCACTGGCCCACTGCCGGCGCCGAGAACGCGGATGGGTCGAACCACTCGGTAAAGCTGTGCGGTAGAGAGACGTTACCGCTGACGTTCGGCCGGTTAGAGCCGTTGGCCAGACCGTTGGAGCCCTGGTTGCCGCCCAAGCCGATTTGCAGCGGGAAGCCAGTTTCGGCGGTCACGATGCCGGAGAGCTGCCAACCGCCCAAGGTTGCGCGCATGAGGCGGGTGCCGCTGTTGCCGCGGAGAATGGGCAGGTCGTAGATGAAATCCAGGACGAACACGTCACGGCGATCAAGCGGGCTCGGCCCGTTGTCGTACGCGCGGTTGTAAGGATTCGAAAGGTTGTTCAGGTCGCTAACGGTGCCGCCGGCGTTAGCCGGATCATAGGCCTTGGAGAGCGTGTAGGCTGCTTCCAAGGTTATGTCCTTGCGAACCTGCGAGTGCAGGGTCATCTGCAAGCTATTGTAGTGTCCGTTCTCGTCGTTCGTGCCCAGGCGAATACTGCTGAAGCCCGAGTACGGAAGGACAGTGTTATAGGTAAGCGTGCCCTGAATCAACTGCGCCAACAGGCTCTGGTTGGGCACGTTGATATCGGTGTATTCGTTCTGGTGCCGCATCAGAGTGCCGACGTACGCAACCGAGAGCACAGTGTTGCGGGCCAATTCGCGCTGCACGCCAAAGTTGTACTGGATGCTGGCCGGCGGCTGGTATTCGGTCGGGGAGTTGGCCGTGATGCCGGTGATCGGAATCGGCGCGCTCACCTTCTGGCCAGTCAGGATGCTGACGCCCGGGTTGGACAGCGAAATGTTGCTGAGGTTGACAGTGGCGCCGAATGGAACGTTGGTGGCGGCGTTGTACTGCTCGTTGCCTTCCATGCGGTCGTACATAATGCCGAAACCGCCGCGGACAACGGTTTTGCCGTCACCCTTTGGATCGTAAGCGAAGCCGATGCGCGGGCCGAAGTTGTGCCAGTAGTTCTGCACGACGCCGCGCGGAACACCATTCTGTCCGGCGATCCCGATGCCGTTCAGATACATCGGCGTCCCCGCCAGAGCCGAGATCGGGCTGACGCCAAGGCCCGGGCTGTTGGGGCAGATCGAAGAGCCACCCGTGCACAGGGTCGCCGCGTTGGCCGCAACCCATCGAGACGGCAAGAAGCCCGACTGCTGATTCGATTCTTCGTAGGTGTGCGGAATGCCGTCCCAGCGGAGGCCGAGGTTCAGGGTCAACCTGCGGCCGACCTTCCAGTTGTCCGTCGCATACGCAGCCCAGGACTGGTTGTCCCAATGCCCATCGCCTTGGTAACCATCCTCGCTGTAGCCGGAGGCCATACCCAGCAGGAAGTCGGCCATGTCGTTGCCCGTGTAGTTACCGTTAAAGGTGTAATTCCCTTGGGTGTCGGCGAAGTAGGTCTGGATCTTCTTGTAGATCGCCCAGCTAACCCCGAACTTCAATTGGTGGGCGCCCTTAGTGACCGCGAAATCGTCGCGAATCTGATAATCGTCCGCCTTATTGGTCCAGGGAACCCAGTTGAGGGCATAGTTGGTTCCGAGTTGCGACAATGAGATCCCCGGGATCCGGTTATCCAGGTTGGTGGTATTCGGGAACAACAGGGGAATGTTCACGCCGTCTTTGGTGCGATCCAGAACGCCAAGCGCTGTCGAATCCGGCAGGATATTGATGCGGTTGCCGTTGTAGTTGAACGCCAACTCGTTGAGCAGGGTTGGGCTGATCACGTAGCTGGAGTGCACAACGCCGCTATAAGACGGGTTTCCGAAGGTGTTACCGGCCGAGGGAACGTTGTCGCCGCTCCACATCGTGGTCGCATAGGTCTGGTTGATCGAGTCGGAAACCCAGTGCCCGAACAGCCACATCTTGTCACCGAAGTGGTGGTCAATCCGAACGATTTCTTCGCGAACGTCGGTGGGCGCCACACCGCCGCCAACGAACTGGCTGCCATTGTTGGGAGCCGGGAAGATGCCGGCTTTCAACAGGGCT
>Ga0209415_10003329_pt1 | contig 29905 bp, 24 predicted proteins | sample PeaSoiSIISIP2007_FD_187696 | JGI IMG/M metagenome (GOLD analysis project Ga0209415, IMG submission 187696) | Peat soil microbial communities from Weissenstadt, Germany - SII-SIP-2007 (SPAdes) (version 2) | ecosystem: Environmental > Terrestrial > Soil > Wetlands > Peat | place: Germany...
GACCGCGGGTAGTGCGTACCCGCCCGTGGATGCTCCACGGGGCTCAAGCCTACTCCGGTTAAGTGAATATCCCAGACAGGGTTAATGCGATCTCGCGTGGGGGATCGTCCAAGCATCGCCAGATGGGGTCTGCGGTGACGAAGTACGGCCATGTCGCGTGGCGCGTGATCGCGGTGGTGGCCTTCGCAGGGACCGCCGCTCTGGCTGTCACGCTCAGCCGTGCGCCGGTCCGCCCCGATCACGCCTCTTTGTCCTCCAACCTGACCCTGAGCCCGTGCGCCGCGTCGGGGCTCCAGGCGTGGCTCGGCCTTGCGGCGACCGCGGGATCGACGTCGGTCACGGGCACCGGAGACCGCCTCGAGCCCGGCGGCACCTACTACTACACCCTGGAGTTCACCAACGTCTCCGCCCGCGTGTGCAGCCTGTACGGCTACCCGGAAGTGTCCGCCTACGACGGCGGCCAGGACGTCGGATCCCAGATCGGCAGCGCGGCGGCCCATGACACCTCGGTCCGGCCGGAACCGGTGACGCTCGCGCCAGGGCAGACGGCGCATTCGGTGCTCCGCGTCACCAGCACCACGACATTCCAGCCGACCGCGTGCGCGCAGGTGAACGCGCCCGAACTGCGGGTTACGCTGCCGGATCAGGTCCGGCCCGCTTTCGTGCCCCTGCACCTGTCGGCCTGCTCCAAGAAAGGTCCGGAGTTCATGAGCGTGCAGGCGATCCGGCCGCGCCCCGGCATACCCGGTTTTCCCGTCCCCTGAGGAAGAAACCCCGGCGCAGCGCCGGCCATGTTCAGCGCAATGGCAAGACTGCGGGCGGCCACAAATGGCCGTTCGGAAAAGAGGTTTTAAGAATTCATGACGGCCCCCGGAGTTTCCTGCCGATCGCCGGGCGGGAGAATCGATGTCATGGGTATGAGCCAGACGAGCATCTCCCCGTCCGGAGGACCGTCCGGAGGACCGTCCGAGGGACCGTACGATGTCCCGAATCAGCGACCGCCCGGGGCGGTGCACCTAGCCGAGGCCGTTGTCCCCGCCGCCGGGGGCGAGGGGGAGGACGCCGAGTTGCCCGAAGAACGTTACCTGGACCGCGAGGAGAGCTGGCTGCGGTTCAACGAACGCGTCCTCGAACTCGCCGAGGACGAATCCGTCCCGCTGCTCGACCGGGTGCGGTTCCTGGCCATCTTCGCGGGCAACCTCGATGAGTTCTTCATGGTCCGGGTGGCCGGGCTGGTGCGCCGGATGGTGGCAGGCTTCCCGGTCGAGGGAACCGGCGTCCGCATGCCCCGGCAGGTACTGGAGAACACCCTGGACCTGGCGGGCGAGCTGACCGTCAGGCACGCCCGCGTGTTCAGCGAGCGGATCAACTCTGAACTGGCCGAGCACGGGATCGAGATCCTGCGCTGGAAGGAGCTGTCCGGGGCCGAACGTGACAACCTCAGCGAACTGTTCCGCCAGCGCATCTACCCGGTGCTCACCCCGCTGGTGGTGGACCCGGCTCACCCGTTCCCGTTCATCTCCGGCCTGTCGCTCAACCTGGCCGTCATGATCGCCGACCCGAGGACCGACACGACCGTGTTCGCGCGGGTCAAGGTGCCGCCGCTGCTGCCCAGGTTCCTCGCGGTGGCGCAGCACCGGTTCGTGCCGATCGAGGACGTCATCGCCGCGCATATGACCGACCTGTTCGGCGACGTCGAGGTGCTCGAGCAGCACGTGTTCCGGGTCACCCGGATCAGGAACCTCGAAGTGGACGAGGACATCGCCGAGAACCTGCTCCAGGCCATGGAGCGGGAACTGGTCCGGCGCAGGTTCGAGCCCGCGGTGCGGCTCGAGGTCGAGGACACGATGTCGGCCGGCGTACTGGACCGGCTGGTCACCGAGCTCGACATCGACGCCCGCGCGGTGTACCGGGTACCGGGCCCGCTCGACCTGAGCGGTCTGTCCGCCATCGCCGAGCTGAACATCGGCGAGCTGCGCTACCCGGCGTTCGTCCCGTCCAGCGGGGCGGTCACCAAGGACGTCAGCATCTTCACCGCCATCGCCGAACGTGACATCCTCGTCCAGCACCCGTACGACTCGTTCGCCGCGTCGGTCGAGCGCCTGATCGAGGAGGCCGCCGAGGACCCGGGCGTGCTGGCGATCAAGCAGACGCTGTACCGGACCAGCGGCCAGTCGCCGATCGTGGACGCGCTCATCGACGCGGCCGAGGCGGGCAAGCAGGTGGTCGTCGTGGTGGAGATCAAGGCCAGGTTCGACGAGCGCGCGAACATCGCCTGGGCGCGCAAGCTGGAACAAGCGGGCTGCCACGTCGTCTACGGCTTCGTCGGCCTCAAGACGCACTGCAAGATGGCGCTGATCGTGCGGCAGGAGGCCGACGGGACGCTCCGGCGCTACTGCCACCTCGGCACCGGCAACTACCATCCGACCACGGCCCGGCTGTACGAGGACTTTGGCCTGCTCACCGCCGATCCCGCCGTCGGCGAGGACGTCACCGCGCTGTTCAACCACCTCACTGGGTACAGCCGTACGCGCTCGTACCGCAGGCTGCTGGTGGCGCCGGAGGAGCTGCGCGATGGCATCGTGAGCCGGATCGACCGGCAGGCCGAACGCAGCCGGGCCGGCCTGCCCGCACGGATCACCTTCAAGTGCAACGCCCTCGTCGACGAGGTGGTGATCGACGCGCTGTACCGGGCCTCGCAGGCCGGCGTTACCGTCGGCTTGTGGGTGCGCAGCATCTGCGCCCTGCGGCCCGGCATCGCCGGGTTGTCCGAGAACATCAGGGTTCGCAGCGTGGTCGGCCGGTTCCTCGAGCACTCCCGGATCTACGCGTTCGGCGTGGGGGAGGACGAGGACAGCCAGGTCTGGATCGGCAGCGCCGACATGATGCACCGGAACCTGGACCGGCGCGTGGAATTGCTGGTGCAGGTGACCGATCCCGGCCACCAGCGGCGGCTGCGCGGGTTCCTCGACCTCGGCGTGGACGACGGCACCTCGTCCTGGTGGCTCGGCCCGAACGGTTACTGGACGCGGCACAGCCGGGACGAGTCAGGCCATCCGCGGCGGGACATTCAGGAGACCCTGGTCCGGGAACGCCGGGGCCGTTCGGCCGATGAGTCAGGTTTACTGGCCGCCGGTGAACGCAGCCAGGAGCAGGCTGATGAGTCCCCGCCCGTGAGCGAGGCAATCCTCTCGGCAGGTGCCGTGCTCTGGCGCCCCGCCGCTCACGGGATCGAAGTGCTGCTCGTACACCGGCCCAAGTACGACGACTGGTCGCTGCCCAAGGGCAAGCGCGAGCCCGGCGAGCACGTGCTGCTCACCGCGGTCCGGGAGGTCCTCGAGGAAACCAGCGTGCGGCCGGTGCTCGGCCCCCGGCTGCGGACGGCTGAATACCTGGTCAACGGCCGGCCCAAACAGGTCGACTACTGGTCCGCGCTCGGCGCTCACGACGAAGCCGCGCCCAGCCACGAGATCGACGCGGTGTCCTGGCTGCCGCGGCCGCTGGCGCTGGACCGGCTCAGCTACCCCCATGACGCCGACGTGATCGCGAGCCTGCGGCCGCGTACCACGGTGCCATTGATCCTGGTCAGGCACGTCTCGGCCGGTCATAGGGGCGACTGGGCCGCCGATGACCCATCGCGCCCGCTGGACGCCGAGGGCGCGATGGACGCCGTGGCGCTGGCCGACCTGCTGGCCTGCTTCGCCCCTCGTGCCCGGATGATCAGCTCGCCCGCCCTCCGGTGCACCCAGAGCCTGCAACCCTACGCCGCGCGCTTCGGGGGATCCGTCGAGGCTAAGGCCGTTCTGGCCGTGTCCGGCCGTGCCGCTGATTCTCATTCGGCCCGAACGGACGGGGCTGATAGTCTCCGGTCCCTGTTCGGCGGCCTCGTGGCGGTCGGCCAGCCCGTGGTGGCCTGCCTGCACCGCGAGAACCTGCCGCTGGCCCTGGCCGCCGCGTGCTCGGTGCTCGGCGCGCCGCCGCCCGCGGAACCGGACCTGTCGCTGCCCAAGGGTGGCTTCTGGGTCCTGCACACCGCCGCGGGCGAGCTCGCCGCCGCGGAACGCTACGAGCTCTGAGTGTTCGCGCCCTCCTGGGCCCCCGTGCCGTTCTGGATCCCCGTGCCGTTCTGGATCCCCGCGCCGTTCTGGATCCCCGCGCCGTCCGGGGTCCCGGCGCCGTTCTGGATCCCCGCGCCGTTCTGGATCCCCGCGCCGTCCGGGGTCCCGGCGCCGTCCGGGGTCCCGGCGCCGTTCTGGATCCCCGCGCCGTCCGGGGTCCCGGCGCCGTTCTGGATCCCCGCGCCGTCCGGGGTCCCGGCGCCGTCCGGGGTGTCTACGCTGTCCTGGGCCGTCGCGCCATCCTGGATCCCAGCCGCTTCCTCGGTCCCTGTATCTTCCTGGATCCTTGCAGTCTCCTGGATCGCTTCAGCTTCCCGAGCCCTGTGCTGCTCAATAGCTTCAGAATCCTCATGAACACCAGCACTGCTGGAGGGTTCGACGTTCTCCCGCGGCTCTTGGGCTGCCCGATGGGCTGCCCGGCGGCGACGGCGCATGACGTGCCGGATGATGAGCGCCAGGAGCAGTACCGCCAGCGCGATCAGCGCGTACAAGGAGTACTGCGTGATGTAGTGGTAGATCGTGCTGATGTGGTTGCCGGCCAGGTAGCCGAGGCTCACCCAGGTCCCCACCCACAGAGCCGCGCCGAGTGCGTTGAAGACCAGGAAACGTCGCCAGTGCATGCCGCTGATGCCGGCGATGATTCCGTTCGCCTGGCGCAGGCCCTCAATGAATCGCGCGACCACAATAATCCTCGCGCCGTTGTGATCGAAGAAGTATTCGGCTTTGGTCAACCGTTCCTCGGTGAGGAACACGTACCGGCCCCATCTCAGGGCCAGCGCACGGCCGCCGAAATGCCCGATGGCGAAGCCGATGTTGTCCCCGATGATGGCCGCGACGAAGCCTACGAGACCGACCAATACGACGTTGAGCCTGCCCGCGCCGGCGAAGATCGCGGCGGCGATGAGAATGGTCTCGCCGGGGACGGGTATGCCGAAGTCTTCGAGCGTGACCAGGAGCAGGACCGCCCAGTAGCTGTAGTGCTCGAGGTAGGGTGCCACGACATTGAGAAAGCCCGGCAGATTCGGTGGCGGGCTGCTTGCCAGCGTGGCGGCGACGGCGGTCAGCACATGCGCGGTCATCTCTCGACTCGGCGATGACCTACAGCGTATCCGCCCGGTCGGCACGCGTCGCGAAGTGCGCTCGTGAGGATTCCCATGCTCAGCCGTCCTCTGGTTTCTGCGCCTCCGTCTCTCCGGCGTTCAGCGCCTCGGCGACAGGCCCCGCGGTGAGCTCGACCTGCCAGGGTCGAGCTCCGTACCCGGAGAGCGCCAGGCTAACCGTTCCGGTGTCCGCCGGCTGCGGGGGGTCCCAGCAGAGCCTGCGCAGCGCGTCGGGGGCGAGCAGGTTCTCCACCGGCATCCTGTTGGCTTCGGCGATGGCCACTATCGCCGCGCGCGCCGCGGATAGGCGGGCCGCGGCGACGGGATCACGCTCGGCCCAGCGATGAGCGGGCGGCGGGCCGCTCGGCACCGGCCCGCCGGTGGCGTCGGGCAGCTCACTGTCGGCGCTGGTCCGTGCCTTCGTGACGGCCGCCAGCCACTCCTTCTCGTGCCGGCGGGCCTGGCGGCCCGCGAAGCCGCTGATCCGCGACAGCTGCTGGTAGTTCGTCGGGAACGACCTGGCCGCCTCGATGATCGCGCTGTCGGGCAGGACGCGCCGCGGCGACAGGTCTGCGGCTTGGGCGATCCGGTCCCTGACCGCCCACAGCTCTTGCACCACGGCCAGCCCGCGGCGGGACTGGACCCGGTGGATGCCCGAGGTGCGGCGCCAGGGGTCCGGCCGTGCCGCGGCCGGCTTGGCGGTGAGGACCGCCGCGAACTCCTGGCGAGCCCATTCGGTCTTGCCCTGGTCTTCGAGTTCGGCCGCCAGCGCATCGCGCAGCTCGATCAGCACCTCGACGTCCAGTGCGGCGTAGCGCAGCATTTCCTCCCGCAGCGGGCGGACCGACCAGTCCGCCGCGGAATGGCCTTTCTCCAGGTGGAAGCCGAGCACCTCCTCGACCAGCGTGCCGAGGGCGACCCTCGGGTAGCCGAGCAGCCTCCCGGCCAGCTCGGTGTCGAACAGCTGCCGCGGCCGGAGGCCCACCTCGGCCAGGCAGGGCAGGTCCTGCGATGCCGCGTGCAAGATGGCTTCCGCGTCCTGCAGCGCGGCGTCCACACCGGAGAGCATGGGGCAGGCGATGGGATCGATGAGCACCGTGCCCGCGCCGGCGCGGCGGAGCTGGACCAGGTAGGCACGCTGTCCATAGCGGTATCCCGAGGCTCGCTCGGCATCGACCGCGACGGGCCCGTGACCCTCCGCTAGGCGGCCGATGACCTCGGCCAGGGCGGCGTCGGTCTCGACGACCGGCGGCAGGCCGTCACGGGGTTGGAGCAACGGGACGGATGCGCCGGGCCCGCTGACCTCACTGTCTGTGCTCACCCTCGCCCCGGCGGCCGCAGCGCCCGGGTGCCTGGCGGTTCCAGGCCGGCGGCGGCGGACAGGCAGTCGCACCAGGCCGAGATGTGCGCTGACAGGTCGATGGTGTCCAGGTCGACCTCGCCCGCACTGCTGTTCCCCGGCCCCGCCGGAGACCAGGATGCACGGAGCTCGAACCCGGTGAGCGGAAGCTCGTCCCGCTTGGCCCCGAAGCCTTCCGTGATCACCCGGGTCACCGTGCCGCTCGGCACCGCGTACCCGGGCACACGCGCGTCCAGCGCTTCGGACAGCCAGCTCCAGCCGACCTCGCCGAGCAGCGGGTCGGCCGCCATCTCCGGCTCCACGTCGGCTCGGACGTAGGCCACCAGCCGGAACATGCCATCCCAGCCTTCCTGCCCGTCCGGATCATAGAGGAGCACCAGCCGGCCCCAGGCCACATCCGCGCCGTCCCGCTGGACGGTGGCGGCCATGGCCGTGGCGTACGGGGCCAGCCGCTTGGGCGCGGGCACGTCCTCGAACAGGAAATCGCGGTCGGCCTGGGCATCCCGGCCCGCCATGAAGGCGGCCGCGGCCGCCGCGAACATCGCCTCCGCGGGAGTCCCCGCGCGTTCCCCGGGCCGTCCCTCACCCCCCGCCGGCGCGGGTTCCGCCGACGCGGGTTCCACCTGCGGGGGTGCCGCGGCGAGGGTCGGCGCCGCGCCCGATCGCCGTCCCGCTCGCGAACGGGTCGCGCGCCGCTTGGATGGCTCGTCAGCTGGCCTCATGACCCGAGCGTACGTGTCGCTCATCCGCTTCTCACGCGGCGTCGCGCAGTTTCATGCTGAAACACCATGTTTCATGCGAGTGTGACCGGTTCAGCTTCAGCCTAGATCTAACGGGAATCGGGTTAGTCCGAATTACGCGGCCCTGGCCGCGCTGCTGCTGACATGCTTACGTACCGGAAGGCCGATAAACAGGGCCTCGCCGCACACGGAACAACCCCATTCCGGGCAGTCACCGTCCGGGACATCCGGGCAGCCGACCGCTTCGGCATGAAACGGCTCGAACGGCTGCTCTTCGCCGCATCCGGTGCAGTACCTGGTCACATGCGTCATCCTGGCGACCTCCTCGGTGCGGCACGGACTTGCAGCGATTAGTTTGGGTTGGTGCCGATAGTGGCATGGCGGCCGGCCGATTCGTGGGATCTCGGACGGCGTGTCTCGAGGGGGCGACCGATCTCTGCTATGAAACGATCCCCGACGTGCAGCTATGTGAGACGATCCCAGACGTGACCGTGCGCCAGGAAACGTCCCCTTTCATCCAGGCCTGCCGCAGAGAACCGGTTCCCTATACGCCGGTCTGGTACATGCGGCAGGCCGGCCGCTCACTGCCTGAGTACCGCAAGGTACGTGAGGGCGTCTCGATGCTCGATTCGTGCACGCGCCCGGACCTGATCACCGAGATCACCCTGCAGCCACTGCGCCGGTACGACGTGGACGCGGCGATCCTGTTCAGCGACATCGTGGTACCGCTGCGCGCGGTGGGAATCGACGTTGACATCAAGGCGGGTATCGGGCCGGTGGTGGCGACCCCGGTCAGGACGTCGGCGGATCTGGGGCGGCTGCGCGCGCTCGAGCCCGGCGATGTGCCCTACGTGACCGAAGCCGTCCGGATGCTCGTCGCCGAGCTGAACGGTCGTCCGCTCATCGGTTTCGCGGGCGGCCCGTTCACGCTCGCGTCCTACCTGGTCGAAGGCGGACCGTCCAAGAATCACGACAAGACCAAGGCGCTCATGTACGGCAATCCGGCGCTCTGGCACGCCCTGCTCGGCCGGCTCGCCGACATCACGATCTCGTTCCTGCAGATCCAGGTCGCGGCGGGCGCCTCGGCGATCCAGCTCTTCGATTCATGGGTCGGCGCGGTCGGGCCGGACGATTACCGGCACGCGATCCTGCCGCATACCAGCCGGATCTTCAGCGCGCTCGGCGAGGAGGGGGGAGGGGAGGTGCGCGGAGCTATTCGTGGAGTGCCGCGCATTCACTTCGGCGTCGGAACGGGCGAGCTGCTCGGGCTGATGGGGGAGGCCGGCGCCGACGTGGTCGGCGTGGACTGGCGCATCCCGCTGGACGAGGCCGTCCGGCGGGTCGAGCCGGGTAAGGCACTGCAAGGCAACCTGGACCCGGCGGTCCTGCTCGCGCCGTGGGACGTGGTCGAGGAGCGGGCCAGGGACGTGCTCGGGCGCGGGCGGACCGCGGAGGGGCACGTATTCAACCTGGGGCACGGTGTGCTGCCGGAGACCGATCCCGCCGTCCTCGCCCGGCTCACCGACCTGGTGCACGCCGAGTCAGTCCGCCCGGAGGCCTAGTTCTCAGTGTTTCCAGTCCGCCCGGCCCGGGTCACCCCGGCTCTAGTTCCCCGGCGCGGCCGGGCGCGGCCCGGGCCGGCGGCGGATCATCCAGCGCCGCGCCCGGTAGACCGCGTATCCGGCGATGGCCGCGATGGCGGCGAACGGCGCGAGCGCGCCGAGGAAGGCCAAGATCCAGGACAGTGACACCTTGAGCGCATGCCAGCCGGCGCCGAGGCCTCCGGCCAGAGAGGGCGGGGCCTTCGGGCGGTGCGTCACCGGCTTGGCCTTCGGGCCGAGGATGGTGAGGGTCACCGTCGCGTAGCTGGTCTCGTGGCTGAGCGCCCGCTGCTGGGCTTGCATCGCTTCCAGCGCGGATTCCTCGTTGTTGATCTGGTTCTGCACGTTCAGCAGGTCACCGACCGAACCGGCGTGCAAGAGCAGCGTCCGCAGCTGGGCGATGGCGGCTTCGTAAGAAGTGACCTGGCTGTTCACGTCGGCGACCTGCTCGGTGACGTCCTGGGCCTGCTCCTGCAGGGACAGCTGGGTGCCCAGGCTGCCCGCGAGCTGGCCCAGCGTGACCGGATAGGAGGCGACCGGGATCTTCAACTGCACGGTGGCGGTGGCCTCGGACGGGTGATCCGGGTCGGCCGAGGTGGTCTCGTTCGAGACGTAGCCACCGACGCCTTCGGCGATCCGCGCGGCCTGGGCGGCGGCGGAGCCGACGTTCTGCGCCCGGACGGTCAGTTGCGCGGTGTAGATGATGTCGCTGGCCGGCACCAGCCGGGCCGTGATCCCCGTGTTGGCCGGCTGGCCCCCGGCGGCACTCGCCGACGGCGCGGCGATGCCTGACCCCGACGACGCGGCAACCGAACTGGCCGAACTGCCGGAGCATCCGGCCAGCAGCATCCCCCCGGCGAGCATGGCACCGCCGATCGCCAGGCCGGCGGCGGCGCCGAATCGTGTGCGCCCGGTCCGCGCGGACCGGCGGTACAAGCTCAATGTGTTCAGCATGCCGTTGTGACGGCGGCCTGCGCCGGGCGGTTCCGCGGCCGTGGTCACGATCCCGCACCGTCCCGGCCGCGCCATGGTCACGAGCCTCTGCCAGGCTGGGGACATGAACCCTTCGACGACACGGCCGCACGTGGTGATCGTGGGCGCCGGGATCGCCGGCCTGGCGGCGGCGTTCTTCCTCCGGGATGAGCCGGTCCGGGTAACCGTACTCGAGGGATCATCTCGGCTGGGCGGCAAGCTGGCCGTCTCCGAGGTGGCCGGCGTCGCGGTCGACGAGGGAGCCGAGGCGCTGCTCGTGACCAGGCCGGAGGGAACCGGGCTCATCGCCCGGGCCGGGCTGGCCGATGACCGCGTGGAGCCGGGAACCACGTCCTCGGCGATCTGGACGCTCGGCGCGCTCCGCCCGATGCCCCGCCGCCAGTTCATGGGCGTCCCGTCCGACCTGGCCGAACTGGCCCGATCGGGCGTGGTGTCCGGCGCGGGGGCGGCCCGGGCCCGCCAGGATCTCGAGCTGCCGCCGACGGGGCGGGACGGCGATGTGCCGGTAGCGGATTACGTCGGAGCCCGCTTCGGTGCGGAGGTCGTCGACCGGCTGGTCGACCCGCTGCTCGGCGGGGTGTACGCGGGACGTTCCTCGGAGCTGTCCTTCGACGCGACGATGCCGGCGCTGGCTGCCGCGTCGCGGCGTTACCGGTCACTGGCGGAGGCGGCGGGCTCGCTGCTGCCACCGGTCCCGGCTCCGGCCGGGACTCGGTCCGGCGGGCCGGTTTTCACCACGCTCGCCGGGGGGCTCGGCCTGCTGCCAGCCTTCCTGGCCAAGGCGTCGGGCGTGGAGGTCCGGACGGCCTCGATGACCCGGGCGCTGTCCCCGGCGCCGGCCGCGCCGGGCGCCGGGCCGCTCTGGCGGCTCACGGTCGGATCGGCGGCGGCGGAGGAGCTGATCGACGCCGACGCGGTGATCCTCGCCGTGCCCGCCCGCCCGGCCGGCCGGCTGCTCGCGGGGGTACCCGGCGCATCGGCCGCCGTCACGGCCCTCGGTGAGGTCAGCTACGCGAGCATGGCGATCGTCACGCTCGCGTACCCGCGTTCGGCGTTTCCCGGAGACGGTCTGGCCGCGCTGGGCTGGAGCGGGTACCTGGTTCCAGCGGTGGACGGGCGGGCGGTCAAGGCGGTCACCTTCTCCACCGTCAAGTGGCCGCATCTGGCCGACGTGACGGCGCACGGTGCCGAGCCGCTGGAGATCGTGCGCTGCTCGGTCGGCCGTATTGGCGAGGAAGCCCTGCTCCAGCGGGCCGATGAGGATCTCGCCGCGGTGGCCGTGGCCGAACTGGCCACGGCGACCGGGGTGCGCGGCGCTCCAGTCGCGCACCGTGTCACCCGCTGGGGTGGCGCGTTGCCTCAGTACGCGGTCGGGCATCTGGACCGGGTGGCGCGGATCCGGGCGGCCATCGCGACCCAGCCGGGCCTGGCCGTCTGCGGCGCGGCCTACGACGGGGTCGGCATCCCCGCTTGCATCGCGACGGCCCGTACGGCAGTCAGTCAGGTGACAGAGTTTCTCCGCCGTGGCCGACAATGGTGGGATGGCTGACCAACAAAGGATGACCGAGCCGGGCGGTCCGGGCACCGAGGCCGCGGCGCCGGCCGCCAGGCCGAAGGCGCGCGAACTCAACGACCTGATCCGGTACACGATGTGGTCGGTGTTCCGGGTGAGCGACCGGACCGGGCTGGACGCGGGCGGGCACGGCAACGCGGCGGCCGAGGTAGCCGACCTGCTCGACCAGGCGGCGGGCAAGGGCGTCGTCACCCGCGGCTGCTACGACGTGCAGGGGTTCCGGGCGGACGCGGACTTCATGTTCTGGTGGGTCGCCCCCACTTCGGATGACCTCCAGGATCTGTACGTTCGTTTCCGCCGGACCCGGCTGGGCCGCTGCAGCGAACCGGTCTGGTCGGTGATGGCCCTGCACCGGCCGGCCGAGTTCAACAAGAGCCACATCCCGGCTTACCTGGCCGAGGAGGAGCCGCGCGCCTACGTGAGCGTGTACCCGTTCGTCCGCTCGTACCAGTGGTACCTGCTGGACCCGGAAGAGCGCCGCAAGATGCTCGCCGGGCACGGGATGATGGCGCGTGAGTATCCCGACGTCCGGTCCAATACGGTCCCGTGTTTCTCGCTCAACGACTATGAGTGGATACTCGCCTTCGAAGCCGATGAGCTGCACCGGATCGTCGACCTGATGCGTCACCTGCGCGGCTCCGAGGCCCGGCTGCACACCCGGCTGGAGATCCCGTTCTACACCGGGCGCCGCAAGCCGGTTCACGGGCTGGTCGCCGACCTGGCCTGAGTCACCCGAGTCCAGCGGCACAGGCTAACGTCAAAGAGTGCCAGAGGATCTCCGGGTGAACGACTGGCTGCTGATACCGGCCGCCGAACTGCACGAGCGCTTCTCCCGCTCATCGGGGCCGGGCGGGCAGTCGGTCAATACCACCGACAGCCGGGTCGAGCTCTCCTTCGACGTCGAGCACTCCTCCGTGCTCCCGGAGTGGGCGCGGGCCAGGGCGGCCGAGCGCCTCGCCGGCCGGCTGACCGGCGGCGTTCTCACCGTGACCGCGTCCGAACAGCGCAGCCAGCACATGAACCGACAGGCCGCCCGGGACAGGCTGGCCGGCCTGCTGCGGGACGCGATCGCCCCGCCGCAGCGCCCGCGCATCCCGACCAGGCCCGGCCGGGCCGCCACCGAGCGCCGCCTGCAGGAGAAGCGCAACCGCGCCGCGATCAAGCGCACCCGCCGCTACGACGACCGGCACCCCGACTGAAGTGGCCATCCTGGCGCGTGAACCCGGCGGCCCGGCGCCGCCTGGCGGTCAGCCGCACCACTGCGGCGCCGGCCTGCTCACTGGCATCGGGCTGCACACCGCGCGCGGGCCTCGCTCACAGCGCCGGTACGTTGACCACGATCGCTTCCTGCGTGGACCGGGCGATCACCACGACCGCCTCGGTGTCGGCGGACGGGTTCTCCTCCCGGTGGGGAACAGCGAGTCCGCCCGGATCAGCCGCAACGCCGGGCTCATGACGCGGCGGGCTCCAGGGTCAGCGAGACCGAGTTGATGCACCAGCGCTGGTCGGTGGGGACGTCGTAGCCCTCCCCGGTGAACACGTGGCCCAGGTGCGAGTCGCACCGGGCGCAGCGCACCTCGGTGCGGGTCGTCCCCAGCGAGCGGTCCTCGATCAGCACCACCGCGTCAGACTCGGTCGGCTGGTAGAACGACGGCCAGCCGCAGTGCGACTCGAACTTCGCGTCCGACCGGAACAGTTCCGCGCCGCACGCCCGGCAGCGGTACACGCCCACGGTCTTGGTGTCGGTGTACTCGCCGGTGAACGGCCGCTCGGTGCCCGCCTTGCGCAGCACGGTGTACTCCTCGGGGGTCAGGAGTTCCCGCCACTCGGCGTCCGTACGTGTGACCTTCTCCATGCCCCGCAGCTTAACGAATCGGAATTGTCGGCCCCTGATGGGATACTCGTGCACGTGGTGCTACGGATGTCAGCTGGGCGTATGGTCGGGCGCGACGCCGAGCTCGGCCGCCTGCTCAACCTGCTCGATGACGCCGAGGCGGGCCGGTCGGTGGTCGCGCTGGTCAGCGGCGATGCCGGGGTGGGCAAGACCCGCCTGATCGGCGAGGTCACCCGGCTGGCCGCCAGCCGGGGCTTCACCGTGCTGTCCGGCCAGTGCGCCGAGCTGGGCGACAGCGTGCCCTACCTGCCGCTGGCCGACGCGCTCCGCGGCGCCGCCCAGTCCACCGGGGTCCGCGACGCGCTCAGCTCGCGCCCGGCCCTGGGCCGGCTGCTGCCGGAGGGCGGTGAGGGGCCCATCGCCGACTCGGACCGCTCGGGCCTGGCCCGGCAGCAGATGTTCGGCGGCGTGCTCGGCCTGCTCGCCGAGCTGGCGGCGGCGGCGCCTGTCGTGCTCGTGCTGGAGGACCTGCACTGGGCCGACGCCTCCACCAGGGACCTGGTCACGTTCCTGTCCCGGATGCTGCACCGGGAGCGGGTCGCCCTGATCGGCAGCTACCGGACCGACGATCTGCACCGGCGTCACCCCCTCCGGCCTGTGGTGGCCGAGTTGCTGCGGCTGCCCAGCGTCATCGCGGTCGACCTCGCCCCACTGGATCCCTCGGCCCTGGCCGAGCACCTCGCCGCCACCGCGCCGGTCCGTATCGACGCGACCGAGCTGAACGACATCGTGACCCGGGCCGAGGGCAACGCCTATTACGCCGAGGAACTGCTCGCCGCCTCGGTCGCCAGCGATCCCGGCCAGCACAGCGTCCTGCCCGCTGGGCTGGCGGCCCTGCTGCTCAGCCGGGTCGAGCAGCTGTCGGACGCCACGCAGCGGGTACTCCGCGCCGCGGCGGTGGCCGGCCGCAAAGCCGACGACGAGCTGGTGCGGGCCCTGTCGGGCCTGGCGGCCGCCGAATACGAGGGTGCGGTGCGGGAGGCGGTCACCCACCAGCTGCTCGTGCCCGACGGCACCGAAGGCTATGTCTTCCGGCACGCCCTGCTGCGGGAAGCCGTCTACGCGGACCTGCTGCCAGGGGAGCGGACCAGGCTGCACGCCTCGATGTGCGTGCTGCTCGCCGACGAGGAGCGACTCGCCATGCCGGGCACGGCCGCGGAACTGGCCCAGCACTGCCTGGCCAGCCATGACATTCCCGGCGCGTTCGCCGCATCCGTCCGCGCCGGGGAGGATGCCGAGCAGCTGGGCGCGCCGGCCGAGGCGCACCGCCACTACGATCAGGCGCTCGCCCTGTGGGAGCGGGTGGCCGAACCCGAGAAGACGGCGGGCATGGCTCGCGGAAAGCTCGGCCTGCTGTCGGCGACCACCGCGGCGGACAGTGGTGACTGGGAGCGCGCCGTGCACCTGCTGCGGCGGTTGCGGCAGCTCGTCGCCGCCCAGGCCGAGCAAGGCGCCGCGGTAGACGTCATGCTGGCCAGCAGGATCGGCGAGCGGCTCGCCTTCAACCTGATGCTGATCGACGATCCCAAGGCGCCGCCCGAGGCCGTCGAGGTCGCGCGGGCCACCGTCCAGGCCACCCCGGCGGATCCGCCGACCTGGCAGTACGCGCGGGCCCTCACCACCTACGCCTATGCCCTGCTGATCGAAGATGACTACAGCGTGGCCCGCGACTGGGCCGAGCGCGGGATCGCCGCCGCCCGGGCCGCCAGCGCGCCCTGGGTGGAGGCCGACGCGCTGGTGACCCTGGGCTTCATGACCAACCGCGAGGGCCACAACGACGAGGCCATCAAGCTGCTGACCGCGGCGCACAAGCAGGCCCGGGAGGCCATGGTGCTCGGCGTGGAGCTGCGCTCCGCCTACCACCTGGCCCGGGCTCACCTGGAGCGGGGCGACCTGACCATCGGCGGAGCCGTGGCGCACGAAGGCACCAAGCGGGCCAACCAGACCGGGCTCGACATGTCCCCGTACGGCGTGGACCTGCAGCACCTGCACTTCCAGTGCCACTTCGCGGACGGCAAGTGGGATCACGCGCAGGAGATCGCCGACGGCTTCCCGGTCCGGGTCACCAGCCCGCCCGAGGCCTACCTGTCCTCGATGGCCCTGTTCATCGACGTCGCGCGCGGCAACCCGGCGGTGGAGGAGCGGCGCGCCTGGATCGAGCCGTTCTGGTCGGTCCGCGGGTGGGACCCGTTCATCGCGCACGGCCTGCTCGCCGAGCACGCCCTCTGGCAGGGCGACACCGAACAGGCGCTGGCCGAGGCCCAGGCCTCGATCGACATCGACAGCGTCCCGCCGTGGGGCTACTCCCCGTCGGTCATCCGGCCGGCCGCCGTCGCGCTGAGCGCGCGAGCCGACCGGGCCGCGCAGGCCCGGGCTACCGGCGACGACCAGACCGCGCGCGCCGAGCTGGCCGAGGCCGGGGAACTGCTGCGCATCGCCCGCGAGGGGGCGGCGTTCCCCAAGCGGCCCAAGTTCATCCTGGGCCCCGAGGGGCGCGGCTGGCTGGCTCGCGCGGAGGCGGAATACCAGCGGGCGTCCGGGGACAACGAGCCGCGGGCCTGGCAGGCGGTCCTCGACGCGTTCGGTCCGGCCTACGTGTACGAGACGGCCCGTACCCGGTGGCGGCTGGCCGAGGCTCTCGCCGAGGCAGGCCAACGGGACGAAGCCGAGCAGCAGTGGCGCCAGGCGGCCCAGACGGCCGACCGGCTCGGGGCCAAGCCGCTGCGCCGGATGCTCGACGACCTGGCTCGCCGGGCCCGGATCGGGACCGCACCCGACCTCCCGGACGGCGCGGTGCTCGCGTCGCTGACCAGCCGGGAACGCGAGGTCCTCCGGCTCCTCGCCGCGGGCCGGAGCAACCGGGAGATCGCCGCTGTGCTGTTCATCGCGCCGAAGACGGCCAGCGTGCACGTGTCCAACATTCTCGGCAAGCTCGGCGCCAGCAGCCGCACCGAAGCCGCCGCCATCGCCCACCGCGAGGGCCTGGCCGGACCCGCCGGCCTGGCCGCCCAGACGTCAGGACACTGAGCGGTCCGCGCTTCCGCTGCGGGGGATAACCGGCGAGCAGGCGCGAGTGCGCCGAGGATCTCCCCGGCACGTTCGGCCGCGGCCTCGGGGGACACCGACGGCGAGCCGACCCGCGGGTCCCAGTTCAGGTCGTAGAACAGCTCGGTTACCCCCCGCTCGCCCAGCCAGGCGGCGTCCTCGCGGATCTGCGCGAAGCTGCCCGACAGCAGCCGCCGGCCGCCGTCCGGTCCCTTGGCCTCCTCACCGGCCAGCACGACGCCGCGGCAGACGATGCGCAGCGCCTCGGGGTCCCGGGCCGCGGCCGATGCCGCCTCCCGGATCACGGCGACCGCCTCGGGCATCTTGGACAGGTCGGCGCGGCTCGAGGTGATCCAGCCGTCCGCGATCCGTCCCGCCCGCTCCATGGCCGGGCGGGACATGCCGCCCAGCAGCACCGGTGGGCCCGCCCCCATAAAGTGCCGCTGCACCGGCCGGGGATCCTGCCGTCCGGCCGGGATCGTGTAGAACTCGCCGCTGAACGAGCTGACCTCATCGGCCCACAGCGTGCGGAGCACGGCCAGGAACTCCTCGGCCCGCGCGCCGCGCCGGGCCGTCGACGCGCCCGCCGCGGCGAATTCCTCCGGCATCCAGCCGATGCCCAGGCCCAGGTCCAGGCGGCCGCCGGACAGCACGTCGACGGTCGTCGCCTGCTTGGCCAGCACCGTGGGCGAGACGAACGGCAGGTTGACCACGGCCACGCCGAGCCTGATCCGCGAGGTCCGGGCGGCCAGGTACCCCAGCGCGACCATCGGGTCGAGCACGCTGCGGTACACCGGCTCCATCCCGGAGCCCTCCGGTACCAGCAGCCGCTGGAAGCTCCACAGCGAGGCATACCCCAAGGCCTCGGCCCGCTCGGCAAACGACCCGAGATACAGGGGGGTGGCCCACGCCCCGGCCACCGGGGCCCCGAATCCGATCCGCATGCCCCCACCCTAGTGAAAGGGCTTTTCTGCCGAACGGACAGTGGTGCGTCCGTCCGTCAACCCCGCGCTCTGCTTGCCAGGGCGGCGCCGCCCTGAGACCGTGAGAAGGTCGTTTTGATATAGGGGTGAGGGTTATATGGCTATTGCCACACCGCTGTCGACGAGCGGCCGTTTCATCGTCGACGCTCACGGCAGGCGGGTCCGACTGGCCGGGGTGAACTGGTACGGCGCCAGTGAGGATCTCGGGGTGCCTGCGGGCCTTGATCGTACGGACCGCAACACGCTGGCCGAGCTCATCGCCGCGCAGGGGTTCAACTGTGTGCGGTTCCCGTTCAGCCTGTGGATGACTGAGCAGACCGCTCCGGTGCCGCAGCAGTATCTGGCCGCTAACCCCGATCTGCACGGGTTCACGCCGCTAGAGGTCTACGACGCATGCGTCAAGGCGCTCACCGGCCAGGGCCTGATCGTCATCCCCAACTGTCACCTGCTCGACTTCGGCTGGTGCTGCAACAACAACGACAGCAACGGCCTGTGGTTCAACGACCGCTTCCCGGTCGCGAAGTTCACCGCGGCCTGGCAGAACATCACCAGGCGATACGCCGCCAACCCACTGGTCGCCGCGATGGACATCAAGAACGAGCCCCGGCAGGCGAAGGTCGGCGGGCAGGTGCTCAAGCCCGCGTGGGGGACCGGGAGCCAGACCGATTTCGCGGCCATGTACACGACGGTGGGAAACCTGATCCACCAGATCAACCCGCGCCCGCTGATTATCTGCGAGGGACTGAACTACGCCACCGACCTGACCGGCGTGGCCAGCCATCCGGTCCGGCTCGGCGAGGCGAACAAGGTCGTCTACAGCATGCACGACTATTCCTGGAGCGGTCACGACGGCCAGTCCCAGGCCGCCTACAACGCCCAGATGAACAAGAACGGGGGGTACCTCCTCGCCAGCAAGACCGCGCCGGTGTGGATCGGCGAGTTCGGCCACGTCGCCGGGACGCTGCCCCCCCAGACCAGCGGCTGGTGGGACTACATCATGGCCTGGCTGAAAGACGAAGACGTTGACTGGTGCTGGTGGGCCCTCAACCCGACACACGGCCAGAGCAGCGCCCCGGGGACCACCCAGGTGCTGAACCAGCAGGGCGCTGCCGAGTCATTCGGCCTGCTGAAACCGGATTGGTCCGGGGTCGGATACCCCGCCGCGCTGACCATGCTGAAGGCCATCATCTCGCCGCGCACCGGCCCGGGGATCGGCGTGACGCCGCATCCCTAGCCCGGGTTGCCAGAACCGCGCCGCCCTGAGACCTTTAGGACGTTCTCTAGTGATTGGCGGTGACTTGTATGGCTATTGCTACGCCGTTGTCGACCAGCGGCCGGTTCATTGTCGACGCCCACGGCAAGCGGGTCCGCCTGGCCGGGGTGAACTGGTACGGCGCCAGCGAGGATATGGGGGTGCCGGCCGGACTGGATTGCGTCGACCGGAACACACTGGCCGAGCTCATCGCCAAGCAGGGATTCAACTGCGTGCGGTTCCCGTTCAGCCTGTGGATGACCGAGCAGACCGCTCCGGTCGCAGATGAGTACCTCCTTCAAAACCCCGACCTGCACGGGTCCACGCCGATGCAGGTCTACGACGCCTGCGTCAAGGCGCTCACCGACCAGGGCCTGATCGTCATCCTCAACTGCCACCTGCTCGACTTCGGCTGGTGCTGCTCCAACGATGACACCAACGGCCTGTGGTTCAACGACCGCTGGCCGGTCGCGAAGTTCACCGCGGCCTGGCAGGCCATTACCAGGCGATATGCCTCGAACCCGCTGGTCGCTGCCATGGACATCAAGAACGAGCCGCGCCACGCGACGGTGGGCGGGGCTACTCTCGGCCCGGTGTGGGGGACCGCGGTGGAGACCGATTTCGCCGCCATGTACACGACGGTGGGGAACGTGATCCACGAGATCAACCCGAATCTGCTGATCATCTGCGAGGGGCTGAACTACGCCGGCGACCTCACCGGGGTGGCCAGCCATCAGGTCAAGCTCGCCGAGCCGAACAAGGTCGTCTACAGCATGCACGACTATTCCTGGTGCGATCACCCCGCGGGCCAGTCTCAGGCCGCCTATTTCGCGCAGATGAACAAGAACGGCGGCTACATCCTCACGGAGGGAATCGCCCCGCTGTGGCTCGGCGAGTTCGGCGACACGGCCAGCGCGCTGTCGTCCCCGGGGGGCGGCGGCACGTGGTGGGCCAACCTCCAGGCCTGGCTGAAGGAGTACGACGTCGACTGGTGCTGGTGGGCCCTCAACCCCACGCACGGCCAGAGTTGCACCCCGGGGACCAGCACCATCCAGTACTACTGGGGCGCACCGGAGCCGTACGGGCTGCTGACCCTGGACTGGACCGACGTTGGGTACCCCGCCGTGGTGACCATGCTGCAGGCCATGATGCCGCCGCGCACCGGCCCGGGTATCGGCTGAGATCGCCGCCCCCCGAGCCTGCGGCAGAATCAGCCGAGCTCGGGGACGACGGCCGCGGCCAGCCGTTCCATCTGCTCGGCCTGGTCGAACAGTGCCGTGCACAGGATCAGCTCCGCGCCGGCCTCGGACACCTGGCGCAGCTCGCGGGCGCAGTCGGCGGCCGTGCCGGCGACCGCGGCGGCCTCGATGGCCTCCACCCGGTGCCCGTAGAGCTCCGCCAGCGCGGCGTTCATCCGCGCCCGCGCCCGCCCGGCGTCGTCGTCGATCGCGACGTACACCCGCTTGGCGATCGGGAAGCTCCCGCTCGGCCGCCCCGCCTCGGCGAGCGCCGCCCGCACCACCTTGACCTGTTCGGCGAACTTCGCGGTGGGAGATGACCCGGCGCCGAAGAACCCGTCACCCAGGCGCACCGCTCGCCGCAGCGCGCGCTCGCTGGCCGCGCCGAACCACAGCCGCGGATACGGCTTCTGGAACGGCTTGGGTTCCATCGCCGCGTCCCTGAGCTGCCAGAATTCCCCGTCGAAGGTGACCCGGGGCTGCGTCCACAGCGCCTTCATCAGCGCGATCCCCTCGGTGAACCGCGCGACGTACCGGCCGGGATCCACGCCGAAGGCGGCGAACGGCCGGGCCGGGCCGCCGGTGCCCACGCCGATCTCGATCCGGCCCTGGCTGAGCTGGTCCAGCGTGCTCACGCTCTTGGCCAGATGCACCGGGCTGTACAGCGTGGACACGAACACCACGCAGCCCAGCCGCAACCGCTCGGTGCAGGCGGCCCCGTAGGTCATCGTCTCGATCGGCGCGAACTGGTTCCACGACCCGAGCAGCTGTTCCTGGGTCCACGCGCTCTCGAAGCCCAGCTCCTCGGCCCGGGTCAGGTAGGACCGGAACGCGGCGGGGTCGAACTCGCCGTCGGCGTAGAACTGCGGGATGGCGATCGCGAACCTCATGCGCCACAGCGTAGCGGGCAGCCGTCAGCCGGCGTCAGCAGGCTGACAGGTGTAGTACCGCTTGGCCAGCCGGGTGCAGTGGGTGGCGATCCACTTCAGGCGGGGGTCGGAGTCGGTGGCGATCCAGACCAGATGGAACCGGCCGGCCCGGATGTCGGCCTGCAGCTGGCCCAGGGTCGGGGACGGGATGGTGCCGGTCAGCCCGCCGATCGGGAGCGCCTCCAGGCCGCTGTCGTAGATGACCACGGACGGCAGCACCACCGTCTGCGCCGCCATCAGGTACGGCGCGCCCCCCTGCAGGCTCTGCAGACCGGCGATGTTCAGGGTCGCCACCACGTGCCCGGCCAGCGCGACGGCCTCGGCCGTCCGGGCCGACTCGAACGGAGTGTCAAAGGCGCCCTGGCTGTTGGCGGCCAGGCTGACCGACGCCACGGCCGGCGCCAGCGCCACCGAGACCAGGCCCGCGGCCAGGGCTCCGGCCCACACGCCCGCCCGGCGGACCAGGAGGGCCCAGACGCACGCGCCGATCGCCGCGACCGCGACGGCGATGATGCCCGGGACCAGCCAGCCGGGCACGTGGACCCCAGACGAGGGCACCAGCCAGGCCGCGTAGGCGGCCGTGCCCGCGACGATGAGCGCCAGCCCTATCCGCCGGCCGGCCGCGGTCCGTTCCGCCGACCACGCCGCGGCGGCCCCGGCCCCGATGACGGCGGCCACCGGCGGCGACAGCGCCGCGGTGTAGTACGCGTTGATCGTGGTGGTCACCGAGAAGACCGCGAACAGCGTCACCAGCCAGCCGCCCCACAGCACGAAGCAGGCGCGGAGCGGATCGCCGCGGGGCTGGCGGCGCCTGCTGGCCAGGCCCCAGAGCGCGACCGCGGCGGCGGCCGGGATCAGCCATCCGGTGTCGCGGCCGAGATCCCCCCGCAGCAGCCGGTCCGGCGCGGCCGCCGGGGTGGGCAGGGTGGCGCCGGGTTTCAGCGTCGCGGCCAGCAGTTGCTGTGGCGTCTGGTCGCCGAACCTGCCGAAGCCGTTGTAGCTGAACACCTGCTCGAAGATCGAGTCGTCGTGGCTGCCGTCGACGTAGGGGCGGTCTGCCGCCGGGACCAGCGACACCGCGGTCATCCAGGACACCGAGACCAGCCCGGCGACCAGGCCGGCGATGACGAGCCGGCCGACGCGGCGGCCGGCCGCCCCGGGCCCGGCCAGCAGGTAGGCCAGGCCCAGCGCGGGCAGCACCATCCAGGCCTCGATCATCTTGGCCTGGAAGGCCAGCCCGACCCAGACGCCGGCCAGGATCAGCCTGCCCGTGGCCCCGCCGAGCCGTCCGAAGGGCCCGGCCTGACCGGCGATGGCCGCGGACACGGCGTCGGCGGCCAGCACCAGCAGCAGGATCATCAGCGAGTCGGAGATGTTCCCGCGGTCCAGGGCGACGGTGGCCGGGCTGACCGCCAGGACCAGCGCGGCGATCAGGCCGGCCGCCGGGCCCGCCAGGCGGGCCACCGCCCGGTAGAGCACCAGGACGGTCAGGATCCCCTTGATGACCTGCGGGAGCACGATCGCCCACGGGTGCATGCCGAAGGCCCGCACGGACAGCGCCTGGAGCCAGAACGCTCCCGGCAGCTTGTCCAGCGTGATCGTGCCCGCCGGGTCGAACGCCCCGAAGATGAAGTCATGCCAGCTCATCGACATGCTGCGGACCGCTGCGCCGTAGTAGTACTCGAGCGTGCCCTGGCCCAGGGCCCAGGCGTACGACAAAGCCGCCAGGGCCGCGATCGCGGCCAGGGCGAGGCGGCGCAGCAGCACCGGCCTGGACAGCAGCGCTAGCTCAGACATGGGGGCCTACGATGAACAACGCGCGCCGCCGCGGCCTGGTGCCCGTCGGCGGCGTCCTGGGCGGAGGCAGGGAAATGACGGCTGAACTGGCCGAACGGATGCGAGCGATCTGCTTGGCCCTGCCCGAGGTCACCGAGCGGCTCAGCCACGGCGCGCCCACGTGGTTCGTCCGGGGCAAGAGCGCCTTCGTGACCCTGTGGGCGGACGGCCATCACGAGAACCAGTTCCCGCACCTGTGGTGCGCCGCTCCGCCCGGAGCGCAAACCGAGCTCACCGCGTCCGACCCCGGCCGGTTCTTCCGCCCGCCCTACGTCGGCGGTCGCGGCTGGATCGGCGTACGGCTCGACCCCGACCCGGACTGGGCCGAGATCGCCGAGCTGTGCCGGGACGCGTACCGCGCGATCGCCCCGGCCCGGCTGGCCGCTCAGCTCGACAGCTAGTCCCCCGCGGCCGCGGCGATCACACGTTCATCGCGGCGGCGATCTCGGCGGCGCAGCCCCAGGACAGGGAGACGCCGGCGCCGCCGTGCCCGTAGTTGTGCCACAGCACGCTGCGGCCGAGCGGTTCGGATTCCAGCCGCACCTCGGGGCGGTACGGCCGCAGGCCGACGCGGTGCCCGAGGATCGCCGCCCCGCGCAGGCGAGGATCGATCGCGGCACACTGAGCCACGATCCGTTCGGCTATATAGGATTTTGGATCTTCATCCCAGGCACCTTCCTCGTTCGTGCCGCCCAGCAGGATGGTGTCGCCGTGCGGGAACATGTAGACGATCCACGGCGGTTCCTCGTCCCGGTTGATGTAGAACTCCTCGATACCGGGGTTGGCGGCGATCACCACCTGGCCGCGTACCGGCATCACCGCGGGGTCGGGCACCAGGTCGCGGGCGCCGACGCCGGAGCAGTTGACGACGACCGGAGCCACGCCGGCCAGTTCGGTGAGTGACGCGACGGCGGCCGTCTGGAGTGCACCCCCGGCCCGCTCGAACCTGGCTCGCAGGTAGTCGAGGTAGACCGGCATGGTGGCGACCGGGGCGGTGTAGTGCCAGCCGTAGGCGAAGCCGCCGGGCAGCTCGGATTGCTCGCACAGCCTGAGGCCGGGCAGGAGCGCGGTCCAGTAGTAGGGTTCCAGCGGGGTCCGGCTGACCTCCTTGCCGCTGACCATCCGCACTCCGGTGCCGGGCTCGGCGGCGAGCTTGGACAGGACCTCCAGCCCGGTCCGGCCCCAATCCAGGACCCGCCCCGGCGGTCCGACCCGGACCGCGCCCCAGACCGCCCCGGCCGCGACCGAGGTGGTCCGCTCCGGCGGGGCGGCCGCCCTGATCATCACGCCGAGCCCGGCCTCGGCCAGGCAGATCCCTGTCGTCAGGCCGCAGACCCCGGCCCCGATCACCAGAACGTCCATTCTCCGACCGTATCCTGCCCGCCGTCCCAGGAGACCAGCCCCAAGCGCCCGCCCGTGCCCTAAGAGGAGCGCGGGATGACGGCCATCCCGGGTAGTGCGGCGCGCTCGCCGGGCGGGATTTACGCTGAATTTTGTGCCTGAGCATCCTCCGGACTGGGTGGATCGTGCCATCCTGGCCAAGCTGCAGAGCGACGGGCGGATCGCGAACGTGGATCTCGCGGACGCCATCTCGCTGTCGCCCTCGGCGTGCCTGCGCCGGGTTAAGGCGCTGGAGGCCAGCGGCATCATCGCCGGCTACCGCGCCGAGCTCAGCCGGGTGCAAGCCGGGCTCGGCTTGACCGTCTTCATCGGCCTGAAGGTCGCGGGCCACTCGCAGGAGAGCTCGGTCCGGATCGAGCAGGCCCTGCTGGCCATTCCCGCGATCGTGGCCTGCTACCTCGTCTCCGGAACCAGCGACTTCCTGGTGGAGGCGGCCATACCGGACCTAGCCGGCACGAGCAGCTGCTGCTGGGCCAGATCCTGACCATCCCCTCCATCGTCGAGGCCCAGAGCACGTTCGCCATCAGGACGATCCTCAGCCGCGGTCCGCTGCCGCTGGACCACTGGCGGCGCTAATCCGAACCCGGGTACGTAGCCGCCGTCAAGCCCGGCGGGGACGGACCAGGATGAAGGTCTCGAACTCGGTGTAGTCGGGGGTCGGCGCGCCCTTGGCGCCGGTGGCCGGGTTGACCGGGTCCGCGCCCACGGCGTGGTACTGGGTGACAGTGATGCTGGTCTGCCCGCCGAAGTCCTCGGGGTCAGGGTGGACATCGAACACCGCGATCCCGTAGCCGGTGGAGGTGTCACGTCTGGCCGACCAGATGGCGTCCTCGACCGCGTCGGCCGCCGCGCGGGTGTAGACGCCGGGCGTGTCGGTCGGCACCGGGCGGTTGGCCCGGGTGAACACCTTGGCCTGCCGCTGCCCGTCAGCGGCGTCCGTCCCGTACTCGTCCAGCGGGGCATCGGTGCCCCCGCAGCCCAGGATGAGGTGCACGGTGCCCTGGCTGGTGTCGAACACCCCGCTGTCGGTGGTCGTCACCGGATGCGGCCGCAGGGTATTGACCACGGCGTCAGTGGCTGCCTCGTGGCCGGCGTCGACGTCTGCGCCGCGTACCGGGAAGGACCGCTCGTAGTCGTGGTCGTGCCCGTTCAGCACCAGGTCCACCTGGTACCGGTCGAAGAGCGGCAGCCACTGCTGGCGGATGCCGAGATCGGAACCGTTCCCGGTCGCCGAGGAGGAACACCCGCACTGGTGCATCTGCACGATGATCCAGTCGACCGACGGATCGCCGCGGCCCGCCGCGAGCGTCCGCTCCAGCCAGGCGGTCTGCGCGCCACCCGAATAGCCCCTGATGTAGAACGACGTGCCAGGCTCGATCGCCGGGTGGCCCGTGCCCGCCACCGGGGTCAGCGCCGCGGGGCCGGCCACGAACGCGCCCGCGTCCTGGTACACCACGTCATCGGCGTCGAGGGAGACGAACAGGGCCGACCCGATGCGGAAGCTATACCAGAGCCCGCCGAAGCCGGGCACATGGTTGTCCGGCAGCGTGTAGCGGGCCAGGTATGAGGAGAATCCCTGCGGCCCGTTGTCGAACTCCACCTCGTGGTTGCCCAGGCACGGCATCCAGGGCCGGCAGCCGGCCGAGGTCTGGTTGTTGCTGCCGAAGTCGCGCCACACCTCGGGCTGCACGGTGGGGTTGAGGTCCGCGTAGCACAGGTCGCCGTTCAGAAGGTGGAACAGCGGCTGGAAGGACTCGACGGCGTCGACCGCGTAGGCGCTCTGGCCGTACGAGAGCACCCAGGCGGTGTTCGGCGTGGCCAGGTCGCCGAAGCTGGTGAAGCGGAACGCCGCCCGGCCGCGCGGGGCGGTGCGGAAGGTGGCGGTGAACGGATCCGCCGCGTTGCTGTCATTGTCGGCGGTCGCCACGTACACATAGGTGGCGCCGGGCCGTAGCCCGCCGACTCGCGCGTGGTAGGTCCACACCGCCTCGCCGTTGATCCCGTCGGTGTACTGGCGGGGCTCGGCCAGGATGACCCGCTGCCCGATCCGCACCCGGGGCCGGGTCGCCGGGCCGGGGGAGGCCCAGGACACCACGACGTCGGTCGCGGGATTCTCCCCCCAGGTGAGATGGATCTGCTCGGGGGTGCCGTCGCCGCCGCCCGCGCGGGCCTTGCGGGTCCGGGCCGCTGCCCTGGTGGAGCTCGCGGTCGCCGCGAGCAGGCCCGTCCCGCCAGCGGCGAGCACCTGGCGGCGCGAGACAGGGGAGCGGGACGGCATAACGGAAAGGTAAAGCAGGCGAGTAAACGCCAGGTGGCGACGCGGAATGTCGTGATCCTACGTTCCGATGAACGTTGAGCCCTGCGTCACAGGCGCGCCCAGGCCTCGGTGAGGACCGCGCGGAGGATCCGCTCGATCTCGTCGAAGTGCTCCTGCCCGCAGATGAGCGGCGGGGCGAGCTGCACGACCGGGTCGCCGCGGTCATCGGCGCGGCACACCAGCCCGGCGTCGAACAGCGCCTGGGACAGGAACCCGCGCAGCAGCCGCTCGGACTCCTCGCTGGTGAACGTCTCGCGGGTGACCTTGTCCTTGACCATCTCGATGCCGTAGAAATACCCGGCGCCGCGGACGTCCCCGACGATCGGCAGGTCGTAGAGCTTCTCCAGGGTGGCGCGGAACGCGGCCTCGTTCGCCCGGACGTTCCCCAGCAGGTCTTCCTTCTCGAAGATGTCCAGGTTGGCCAGCGCCACCGCGGTCGAAACCGGATGCCCGGCGAACGTGATGCCGTGCAGGAACGTGGCCGTGCCCGAGCTGAACGGCTCCATCAGCTTGTCGGTGACCATCATCCCGCCGAGCGGCGCGTAGCCGGAGGTGACGCCCTTGGCGAAGGTAATGATGTCCGGCTGGTACCCATACCGCTCGGAGCCGAAGTAGTAGCCCAGCCGGCCGAACGCGCAGATCACCTCGTCCGATACCAGCAGGACGCCGTACCTGTCGCAGATGTCCCTGACCCGCTCGAAGTAGCCGGGGGGCGGCGGGAAGCAGCCGCCGGAGTTCTGTACCGGCTCGAGGAAGACCGCCGCGACCGACTCCGGGCCCTCGCGCAAGATGGCGCGTTCGATCTCATCGGCCGCCCACTGCCCGAACATCGCCTCGTCCCCGGCCAGGAAGTCCGGCGCCCGGTAGAAGTTGGTGTTCGGGACCCGGACGCCGCCGGGCACCAGCGGCTCGAACGGATGCTTGATGTCGGCCAGGCCGGTGATGGCCAGCGCGCCCATCGAGGTGCCGTGATAGGCGATGTCACGGCTGATCACCTTGTACCGGCCGGGCTCGCCGGTCAGCTTGAAGTACTGCTTGGCCAGTTTCCACGCCGACTCCACGGCCTCCGAGCCGCTGGTGGTGAAGAACACCCGGTTCAGCTCACCCGGGGCCAGCTCGGCCAGCCTCGCCGCCAGCTCGATGGCCTTGGGATGGGCGTAGGACCACAGCGGGAAGTACGCGAGCTCGGCCGCCTGCCGCGCGCCCGCCTCCGCGATCTCCTGGCGGCCGTGGCCTACCTGGGTCACGAACAGGCCGGACAGCCCGTCCAGGTAACGCCGGCCGTGCTGGTCGAATACGTAGGCGCCCGAGCCGCGCACGATCACCGGGACGTCGCTGTCCTCGTAGGAGGACATCCGGGTGAAGTGCAGCCACAGGTTGCGCTTGGCGGCTTCCTGCGCGTTGCCGATGCCGTCGAGAGAGGATGTCATCTCGTTCCCCAGGAGTAGGTCTGCTTACGGAGTTTTAGGTACACGAAGGTCTCCGTGCTGGTGACGTACGGGACCGCGCGGACCCGGCTCAGGATCTCCAGCAGGTGGTCGTCGTCCTCGCAGACGACCTCGGCCAGCACGTCGAACGATCCGGCCGAGATCACCACGTAGTCGATTTCGTCCATGTCGGCCAGCTGGTCGGCCACCTTCTCCAGGTCGCCGTCGGTCTTGATGGCAATCATGGCCTGACGGCGGAAGCCCAGCGTCAGCGGGTCGGTGACCGCGACGATCTGCATGACGCCGGAGTCCTGGAGACGCTGGACCCGCTGCCGGACGGCGGCCTCTGAAAGCCCGACCGCCTTGCCGATCGCGGCATAAGACCGCCTGCCGTCTTCCTGCAGCTGCTCGATAATCAGCTTGGAGATATCGTCGGGTACGACACCACCAGGGCCCTGAGTCAGGAGCGTCCTCGGGCTGCGCGCCATGCAGTCGCCTCCTTCTCCGGGACACGGTGTCCAAACCGGCACCACGTCCGCCCTATAGGCCAACTGATTTCGTAGGTATATATAAAGATAGCAACTGATTCACTTGTGGAGATAGTCCACCTCTGCGAAGCTCGTCATTGAGATCGCGGAGAACCGTGACACGCTGCAGGCGAAGACGTGCCGCCGGATGGAGGGCTCGATATGACAGACCGCACGCTGCAGAACTTCGTGAACGGCAAGTTCACCGACGCCGGTGATGGCCGCACCAGCGACGTGATCGACCCCAGCACCGGCGAGGTCTACGCGCACGCGCCGATATCCGGCCGTCAGGACGTGGACGCCGCAATGCAGGCGGCGGCCGCCGCGTTCGAAGGCTGGCGGGACGCCACCCCCTCCGAGCGCAGCCTGGCCCTGATCAGGATGGCCGACGCGATCGAGGAGCGGGCCGACGAACTGGTGGAGGCCGAGACCCGGAACACCGGCAAGCCGGTCGCCCCGACCCGGTCAGAGGAGATCCCGCCCTCGGTGGACCAGATCCGGTTCTTCGCCGCCGCCGCGCGGGTGCTGGAAGGCCGCAGTGCGGGCGAGTACCTGAAGGACCACACCTCCATGATCCGGCGCGAGCCGGTCGGCGTGTGCGCGCAGGTGACCCCGTGGAACTACCCGATGATGATGGCGGTCTGGAAGTTCGCGCCGGCCATCGCCGCGGGCAACACCGTCGTGCTCAAGCCGTCCGACACCACCCCGGTCTCCACCCTGCTGCTGGCCGAGATCGCGGCCGAGTTCCTGCCGCCCGGGGTGTTCAACGTCATCTGCGGTGACCGCGACACCGGCCGCGAGCTGGTCACGCACAAGACCCCCAGCATGGTGTCGATCACCGGCTCGGTCCGGGCCGGCATGGAGGTCGCGCGCGCCGCGGCCGACGACCTCAAGCGCGTGCATCTCGAGCTCGGCGGCAAGGCCCCCGTCGTGGTCTTCGACGACGCCGACGTGGCCGCCGCGGCCGAGGGGATCGCAGGCGCCGGCTACTTCAACGCCGGGCAGGACTGCACCGCGGCGACCCGCGTGCTGGCGGGCCCCGGCATCGCCGCAGACCTGACCGCTGCCCTCGGCGAGCAGGCGCACGGTACGGTCACCGGCGGCCTGGACGTGCCCGACGCGTACTTCGGCCCGCTGAACAACCCGAACCAGCTGGCCCGCGTCGAGGGTTTCATCGACCGCCGGCCCGCCCATGCCGAACTGGTCGCGGGCGGGCACCGGGTGGGGGAGCGTGGCTACCTGTACGCCCCCACGGTCGTGGCCGGCCTGCAGCAGGACGACGAGCTGATCCAGGACGAGATCTTCGGCCCGGTCATCACCGTCCAGCGGTTCTCCGACGAGGAGGAAGCCATCCGCTGGGCCAACGGGGTCAAATACGGCCTGGCCTCGAGCGTCTGGACCAGGGACCACGGCCGCGCGATGCGGATGGCCCGGCGCCTGGACTTCGGCGCGGTGTGGATCAACACCCACATCCCGATCGTGGCGGAGATGCCCCACGGCGGTTTCAAGCACTCCGGCTACGGCAAGGACCTGTCCATGTACGGCTTCGAGGACTACACCCGCATCAAGCA
>Ga0209415_10003330_pt1 | contig 29898 bp, 30 predicted proteins | sample PeaSoiSIISIP2007_FD_187696 | JGI IMG/M metagenome (GOLD analysis project Ga0209415, IMG submission 187696) | Peat soil microbial communities from Weissenstadt, Germany - SII-SIP-2007 (SPAdes) (version 2) | ecosystem: Environmental > Terrestrial > Soil > Wetlands > Peat | place: Germany...
CCCGTCTCCGACCAGTGCCGGGGATGGGTTTTTTGTCGTCCGCTCCCCGGTGCCCCCGACGAGGAGCCCATGCAGCCACCGTTCGACATCACCGCAGACCTCGATACGCCCGTCTCGGCGTACCTGAAGCTGCGGCCGTTCAAGCCGCGCTTTCTGCTCGAGAGTGTCGAAGGGGGCGAGCGCCTCGCGCGCTATTCGTTCATCGGCTTCGGTGACTGCCTCGAGGTGCGGCTCGATGCGGCGGGGCTGCACGTGCGCGAGATAGGCCGGCCAGCCGAGACCCGGCCACGACCGAGGGATCGTGCAACGCTGCTCGCGGCCTTGCGTGGCGAGCTCGCGCGCGCGCCGCGCCCGCAGCCCGAGATTCCCGGGATGCCGCTCGCCGGAGGACTGGTCGGCGCCGCCTCCTACGACCTCGTGCGCTACTTCGAGCGGTTGCCGAGCCGGCTCCCGATCGAGCCGGGGGTCCCGGAGGCGTGCTATATCGCGCCGCGCTCGCTGCTGATCTTCGACCACGTCACGCGCGGCATCGCACTGCTGCACGCCGGTCCCGGGTCCGAGCGCGACGAGCTGCGGCGCGAGATCGTCCGGGCACTGCGCGGAGGGCTTGCGATCGGCCGGCCGCCGGCGCGGCTTGCGGCGCCGACACCGAGCCTGACGCGGGCGGAGTACGTCGACGGCGTCGGACGCGCGCAGCAGCACATCGCCGCGGGCGATGTCTACCAGCTCGTGCTGTCCGCGCGCTTCGAGGGCGAGTGTGAGCTCGAGCCGTTCGAGGCCTACCGCGCACTGCGGCTGATCAACCCGTCGCCCTACATGATCTACTGCGAGCTCGGTGACCAGACGCTGGTCGGCTCCTCTCCCGAGGCGCTCGTGCGCCTGAGCGGCGGCCAGGCACAGCTGAGGCCGATCGCCGGCACCCGCCCGCGCGGGGCCGATCCCGCCGCCGACGCCGCGCTCGAACGGGAGCTCCTCGGAGACGTCAAGGAGAACGCCGAGCACGTGATGCTGGTCGACCTCGCGCGCAACGACCTCGGGCGAGTCGCGGCGGCGGGCAGCGTCCGGGTCGACCCTTATCGGGTGATCGAGCGCTACAGCCACGTGATGCACATGGTCAGCGGCGTGCAGGGCGCGCTCGCGCCAGACTCCGACGCCTTCGATCTGTTCGCCGCATCGTTTCCGGCCGGGACTCTGGTCGGGGCACCGAAGGTGCGCGCGATGGAGATCATCGAGCAGCTCGAGCCGGTACGGCGCGGGTTCTACGGCGGTACCTACGGCTACTTCGGCCACGGTGGCGACATGGACCATGCGATCACGATCCGCACGCTTGCCTTCCATGACGGGCGCTACCGCTATCAGGCGGGGGCGGGCATCGTCGCCGACAGCGTCCCCGAGCGGGAGCACGACGAGGTGCTCGCCAAGAGCGCGGTGCTGTGGCGCGCGCTGGAGCTCGCGAAGGAGGGCCTGTGACATGAGCCCCGCAGCGCCGCGACTGCTGCTGATCGACAACTACGATTCCTTCACCTACAACCTGGTGCAGGCTTTCCTGGTGCTCGGCGCCGAGGTACTCGTGTACCGCAACGACGAGATCACGATCGCGGCGGCCCGCGCCCTCGAACCGACGCACCTGTGCATCTCGCCGGGCCCCGGCACCCCGTACGATGCGGGCGTATCGATGCAGATGATCGAGGCCTTCGCCGGGCGGATCCCGGTGCTCGGCGTGTGCCTCGGCCACCAGGCGATCACCGCGGTATTTGGCGGCAAGGTGATCCGCAACTGGCGACTGATGCACGGTAAGACCTCGCTCGTCGAGCACGACCGGCAGGGCGTGTTCGCGGGGCTGCCGCAGCCGCTCGAGGTCGGCCGCTATCACTCGCTGATCGCCGAGCCGGGCTCGCTGCCGCCGGAGCTGCTCGTCACGGCGCGGACGGCGGAAGGCGAGATCATGGGCGTGCGGCACTCATCGCTCGCGGCCGAGGGAGTGCAGTTCCATCCGGAGAGCGTGCTGACCCCGGACGGGCCGGCGCTGATGCGCAATTTCCTCGCGATTCCAAAACCTGGCGCACGGGTGCGCGGGGCCGCATGAATAGGGGGCCACAGCCGCTGCGGGCCGTGCTCGAGAGCCTCGTAGAGGGCCGCTCGCTGAGCGAACGGCAGGCGCACGATCTGCTGGTGGCGCTGACCGACCCGGCGCTCGCCCCGGCGCTCGCAGGCGCGCTGCTCACGGCGCTGCGCGCCAAGGACGTGACCGCCGACGAGCTGCGCGGCTTCGCCCGCGGCATGCGTGGCCTCGCCCGCCGGCCGCAAATGCCGGATGTCGGGCCTACCGTCGATATCGTCGGCACCGGCGGCGATGCCTCGCACACCTTCAACCTGTCGACCGGCGCGGCGCTGCTGGCAGCGGCCGCGGGCGCCCGCGTCGCCAAGCACGGCAATCGCTCCGTGTCGAGCCGTTCCGGCAGCGCGGACCTGCTCGAGGCGCTTGGAGTTGCGATGCCGCTCGACGAGCGCACCGCCGGGGAGTGCCTCGCCGCCACCGGCTTTACGTTCCTGTTCGCGCCGCACTACCACCCCGCGATGCGGGCGATCGCGCCGGTGCGTGCCGCGCTCGGCATTCGCACCGTGTTCAACATGCTCGGACCGCTGACGAATCCTGCCGAGCCCCCGTACCACGTGATCGGCGCGTTCAGCCGCGCGGCGGCGCGCCTGATAGCCGATACGCTCGCGGGACTGCCGATCGCTCGCGCGTTCGTCGTCCACGGCGAGCCCGGATGGGACGAGCCGACGCCGGCGGGCCCGTTCCTGCTGTACGACGTGCGCCCGGGGAGCGTCGGCGAGAGCGTCCGCAGCGCCGACGACTTCGGCCTCCCGCGCTGCCGGCCCGAGGAGCTCAAGGGCGGGGACGCGGCGCACAACGCCGCCTCGCTCACAAGCGTCCTGGGCGGCGCCGACCGCGGAGCGCACCGCGATGCGCTCGTCATGGGTGCGGCCCTCGCGCTCGAGGTGGCGGGGCTCGCGACCGGACCGCGGGCCGGCGCCGAGCGCGCCGCAGCGGCCATCGATTCGGGCGCGGCCGCAGGGCTCCTCGGCGCGCTCGGCGCTTTCTCGCGGGGTCGCAGGTGAGCGCGGCCGCGAGCGGGGACTTCCTAGCCGGCATGGCGCGCGCCTCGGGCGCGCGCCTCGCTGCCGCGCGCGCGTGCGAGCCGGACGCGGCGTTGAGGCAGCGCGCCAGGGAGGCGCCAGCCGCGCCGCCCCTGCGGCTCGATCCGGCAGGCTTCGACCTGATCGCCGAACTGAAACTGCGCTCGCCGGCACAGGGAGTGCTCGGCGCGCCGAGCGACGATCTCGAGGGCCGCGTGCGCGGCTATGCGCGCGCCGGCGCCGCGATCGTCTCGGTGCTGACCGAGCCGGAGCGCTTCGACGGCAGTCTCGCGCACCTCGCGCGCGCGAGCGCTGCGCTCGCAGTGTGCGACGTACCGGTGATGCGCAAGGATTTCCTCGTCGATCCCTACCAGCTGCTCGAGGCGCGCGCCGCCGGCGCCGGCGGGGCGCTGCTGATCGTGCGGATGCTCGGGCAAGCGCAGCTCGCGGAGCTGATGGCCGCAGCGGAGGAACTGCGGCTGTTCGTGCTGCTCGAGGCCTTCGACGCGGCCGACATCGCCACCGCCGGCGAGCTCGCCGCCGGCTGGCGCGGCCGGCGCGAGGAGTGCCTGATCGGCATCAACAGCCGCGACCTCGCGACCCTCGAGGTCGTCGCGGAGCGCCTCGAGTCGCTCGGGAGCCTGCTGCCGGACGGGTTCCCGAAGGTCGCCGAGAGCGGGGTCGTGACGGCTGCGGACGCGGGGCGCCTCGCGGGCCGCGGATTCACGCTCGCGCTCGTGGGCTCCTCACTGATGTCGGCGGCCGACCCGGAGGCGCTGGTGCGGGACATGATCGCGAGCGGGCGTCGGGCGGCACGGTCGCGATGAGCGTGTGGATCAAGATCTGCGGGCTGACCTCGCACGCAGCGGTCCGCGCGGCGCTGGAGGCCGGCGTCGATGCGGTCGGCTTCGTGTTCTACGCCCCCTCGCCCCGCAACGTCACGCCATCGCAGGCCGCCTCGCTCGCCCGCGCCGTGCCGGCGGGCGTGCTCAAGGTCGCGGTGGCGCAGCATCCGCCGCAGGCACTCGTCGATGCCATTGCCGCCGAGTTCGCGCCCGACCTGCTGCAGACGGATTGCGCGGACCTCGCCTCGCTGTCGCTGCCGCCGGGCCTCGCAGTGCTGCCGGTGCTGCGTTCCGGCCAGCGGCTGCCGGCGCGCTTGCCGGCGCGATGCCTGTACGAGAGCGCGACCAGCGGCGCGGGACGCGAAGCCGACTGGCCGGCGGCGTGCGAGCTCGCCGGCCGCACCGAACTCATACTGGGCGGGGGCCTCAGGCCCGAGAACGTCGCCGCGGCGATCGCCGCGGTGCAGCCGTTCGGGGTGGACGTATCGAGCGGCGTCGAGTCCGCCCCGGGCATCAAGGACGCGGCGAGGATTCAGGCGTTCGTCGCGGCGGCGCGCGGCACCGCGGTTCGACAGGCGACATTTCGGGAGTGACGGCGATGACGGCAGCGAACGCGACGCTTGCGGCGGAGGCGCTCCTGAAGCGCGAACTGGCCGGAGACTTTCCGGACGGGCGCGGACGCTACGGTCCGTACGGCGGGCGCTACGTTCCGGAGACGCTGGTGCCGGCGCTCGACCGGCTCGAGGCGGGGGTCAGGCGCTGGCTCACGGATCCGGCCTTCGTGGCCGAGCTCGACGACCAGCTCTTCACGTGGGTCGGTCGGCCGACACCGCTCAGCCATGCGCCGGAGCTGTCGCGCCGCTGGGGCGCGCAGGTGTACCTCAAGCGTGAGGACCTCGCGCACACCGGGGCGCACAAGATCAACAACGCGATCGGCCAGGCGCTGCTCGCAAGACGTCTCGGCGCTGAGCGCATCGTCGCCGAGACCGGTGCCGGCCAGCACGGTGTCGCAGCCGCCGCGGCCTGCGCGCGGCTCGGCTTGCCGTGCACCGTATACATGGGGGCGATCGACTGCGAGCGGCAGGCGCCGAACGTCGGGCGAATGAAGCTCCTCGGCGCCACCGTGGTGCCGGTGACCGGCGGCGACCAGACGCTGCGCGCCGCCATCGATGAGGCGCTCAGGGACTGGGTCACGGATCCCAACGGCACCTACTACCTGATCGGCTCGGTGGTCGGACCCCATCCGTACCCGTACCTGGTGCGCGAGCTGCAGGCGGTCATCGGGCGCGAAGCGCGCGCACAGATGCAGCGTCAGGCCGGAGGCCTGCCGCACGCGGTATTCGCCTGCGTCGGCGGCGGCTCCAACTCGATCGGCATGTTTCATCCGTTCGTGTCCGATCCGGAGGTCCGGCTGATGGGCGTCGAGGCGGGCGGGCGTGGTCCGGCGCTCGGCGACAACGCCGCGACGCTGTCGCTCGGCACGCCCGGCGTGCTCCAGGGGTGCTACTCGATGCTGCTGCAGGACGCCAACGGCCAGATCCAGGAGACCCACTCGGTGTCCGCGGGCCTTGACTATCCGGGCGTGGGTCCCGAGCACGCGCTGCTGCAGGCCGTGAAGCGCGTCGAGTATCAGTCCGCGACGGACGAGGAGGCGCTTGCCTCGGTCGCCGAGTGCTGCCGGGCCGAGGGCATCCTGCCGGCGATCGAGACCGCCCATGCCTTCGCCGGCGCGCGCAAGTGGGCGGCTTCCAACCCCGGCACACGCATCCTGATCTGCCTGTCCGGGCGCGGTGACAAGGACATGCCCACGCTGCAGAAGACGCTGCTCGCGGAGCGAACCGCATGAGCGGCGCGGCCACCGCCGGCAGCGTGGCCGGCCACGAGACGATCGGGGCCGCGATCCGGGCGGCAGGCGCGCGCGGCGAGCCGGCGCTCGTCGCCTACCTCACGGCCGGGTTCCCGAGGCGTGAGCGCTTCGCCGCGGACCTCAAGCGCGTCGCCGCGAGTGCCGACGTCGTGGAGATCGGCGTACCGTTCACCGATCCGATGGCCGACGGCATGACGATCCAGCGCGCCAGCCATGCGGCGATCGCGCAGGGTGTGTCGCTCGCATGGATCCTCGAGCAGCTGACCGCGCTCGCGCCGCGGCCGACGGCGCCGCTGCTGTTGATGAGTTACCTCAATCCCCTGCTGGCCTTCGGTCTCGACCGCCTGCCGCGCGCGGCGCGCGCGGCAGGCGTCGCCGGGGTCATCGTGCCGGACCTGCCGTACGAGGAGTGCGACGAGCTCAAGCAGGCGCTCGGCGCGCAAGGAGTCGGACTCGTGCAGATGGTCACTCCGGTGACGCCGCCCGAGCGGCTCGCGACGCTGTGCCGGGCCGCGCAGGGGTTCATCTATGCGGTGACGATGACCGGGACCACTGGTCACAGCGTCGCGACTGTCCCGGACGGGGTGCTCGCCTACCTCGCGCGGGTCAAGGCGGTTGCGCCGATTCCGGTGTGCGCCGGGTTCGGCATCCGCAGCCGCGCGCAGGTCGCGCGGCTCGCAGGCCACGTCGACGGGATCGTTGTCGGCTCGGCGCTCGTCGAAGTGCTGGAGCGCGGCGAGGATCCGGCCGCGTTCCTCGGCGCGCTGCGCGTCGCGGGCTAGCGTTTCAAGGAGGGATCATGCACAAAAGCAAACTCGCCGGCTTCATCATCGACTGCCAGACATCCGATCTCGCCGGCGCGGCCCGGTTCTGGGGCGAGGCGCTCGGGATGCGGGTCGAACCGCTGCCGGGAACGGAGGGTGAGAACTACGTGCGGCTCGTGGACCGGACACACACCCTCGATATAGAGGTGCAGACCGTCGACCATCCGAGCCGCGTGCATCTCGACATTGAGAGCGACGACGTCGAAGCCGAGGTGCGCCGCCTCGAAGGTCTCGGTGCGAAGCGGGTGGCTCAGGTCCGCACCTGGTGGGTCATGGAGGCGCCGACCGGCCAGCGGTTCTGCGTCGTGCCCCACAAGAGCTCGGCGCAGTTCGCGCACAACGCCACCGCATGGCCGTAGCGTGACATCAGCGCAGCCGCGCGCGACACTTGTTCGATGCCCGGCAGCCGACGTCCGCTTCTGTGGAGGACCGCGTTCGGTGCGGCGGCAGTTGTTGCGACCGTCGCGGCGCCCGCACTCGCGAGCGCGGACAGCCCACCGGCGGTGACCGCGCCGCTGTGGTCGTTCATCTCGTTGCTGATCGTGGCCGTCACCGGAGTGCTGGTCGTCGGCTGCGTGTTGCTGCACTACGAAACGCTGCGGCTGCTGTCGCTGGCGTTGCTGCGGATGCACGCCAAACGCCGCCGGCGGATCGTATTCCTGGTGCTCGCGTTGCTGGCGCTCGCAACCGCCGAGATATGGCTGTTTGGCATCGGCTACTACTGGCTGCTGTCCGATCCCGCCTATGGGGCGTTACACGGGCCCGGCATCAAGCCGGACCAGCTGGTCGACTACGTGTACTTCTCCGCGGTGATCTACTCGACGCTCGGACTCGGCGATCTGGTACCGTCGGGGTCCATCCGCTTCCTCGTGGGGACGCAGGCACTCGTGGGATTCACGCTGATATCCTGGTCCGCCGCGTTTACCTTCCTCGAGATGGAGCGCTTCTGGCGTGACAGCACCGAGCGTCGGCACCGGGCTGCCTACGGACCGGACCACGACCGCCAATCCGGGCGCTAGGACATGCACTCGCCGGGGGAACGACGGCCACGGCTGATCCCCTCGGCGCGTGTGCTCGCGGCGCTGGCCGCCCTTGCGCTGAGTGGCTGCGCCACCTATCGCCTCGACGTCCCGCGCCCGGCCAGCCATGCGATCGTGGCGACGGCGGATACCGCGATCGGCCGCGCGTTGCGGCCCGCGCTCGCGGCCCACCCGGGCGAATCGGCTTTTACACTGCTGCAGTACGGCTCGCTCGCGTTCCTGTCGCGCGCGGCGCTCGCCGATCTCGCCGAACGCTCGCTCGACGTGCAGTACTACATCTATGAGGCCGACGACTCGGGCACGGTGATCGCCGACCGGCTGCTGGCGGCCGCGCGCCGCGGCGTGCGGGTGCGGCTGCTGGTCGACGACAGCAACCTGGTGCGCAGCGAGGACCGGCTCGCGACGCTGACCGGCCACCGCAACCTCGAGATCCGCGTCTTCAACCCGTATCGCAACCGCGTGCGCTGGATGCGGCCGTTCGAGTTCGTCACCAGCTTCGGGCGCGTCCAGCGGCGGATGCACAACAAGATCTTCGCGGTCGACGCCCAGCTGGCGGTGATCGGTGGTCGCAACATCGGGGATGACTACTTCGACCTCGACCGCGCCGTCAATTTCAGTGACCTTGAGGTGCTGGCAGCCGGGCCGGTGGCGCGCGAGGCGGTCGAGAGCTTCGACGAGTACTGGAACAGTCCGTGGGCGGTGCCGATCGAGGCCTTCCTGAGACGCGCGCCGACCGAGGCCGAGGCCGACGCAGTGGCCGCCGAGATCGGCGTGCAGGCGGCGCGGACCGAGGAGTTGCGCGAGAGTTACGCGTCGGTGCTTGCGACGATGCGCTCGCTGGCGCTTGACGCGGCGTTCGAGTACTGGGGCGAGGCCGAGCTGCTCGTCGATCCGCCTGACAAGATCGACGAGAGCCGCAGGGCGCCGTCACCGCTGCTGCAACGGGTCTACGGACTGTGGCGCACCGCCAAGTCCGAGGTGCTGGTCGAGTCGGCGTACCTGGTGCCGCTGCGCGCCGGCACCGAGCTGATCGCCGACCGCGCCCGTGCCGGGATCCGCGTCGCGCTGCTGACGAACTCGCTCGCGTCCACCGACGTCGTGCCGGTGCACGCCGGCTACGCCAAACGGCGCCGCGAGCTGCTCGCCGCCGGCGTCGAGCTCTACGAGTTCCAGGCCGAGGCGCGGCGACGCCCGGGCGAGCGCCGCTACTTCCGGCGCATGTCCACGGGCGCATCGCTGCACTCGAAGGTCATGGTCATCGACCGGACGCTGACCTGGGTCGGCAGCTTCAACATCGATCCACGCTCGGCGCTGATCAACACCGAGCTCGCCGTGCTGGTGAAGAGCCCGGCGCTCGCGGCTGCGACCGCGGCGCTGATCGGGTCGGACATCGCCCCGGATCGCGCCTGGCGACTGTCGCTCGAGCCGCCGCATTCGCGAGCCGGTCGCATGGTCTGGACCGGCGAGCGCGACGGGCAGCTCGTGCACCTGACGGGTGAGCCGGGCGCGACGCGCTGGCAGCGGCTCGTCGCCGGCCTGATGCGCTGGATCCCGGGCCTCGACCACTTTTTGTAGGGCGCGCCGGCTTCGACGCCGGTCAGCGCCTCAGCAGCAGGAATGCAACCGCCCCGGACAGCAGCGCCGCGCCGGCCCACCAGGGCTCTGCGCCCATCGCGAGCCACAGCCCGCCGAGCACCAGCACCGCGCTCGCGATGATCGTCTGATCGCGGCGCCTCGCAGCGGCGCGCAGCTCCGCCCTGAGAGCCTCGAGCCGCGGCACGTCGGTCGCGACCAGCGAGTCGCGCGCCTCGGCCTCGCGGATCAGGCGCCGCACCAGCGGCGGGGTCGCGCGCAGCGTCGCAAACAGTTCCGGCAGGTGGCGGCGACCCTCCGCGATCAGCGCGCGTGGACTCGCGCGCTCGGCCGCCCACGCGCGCAGCAGAGGCTGCGCGGTTTTCCACAGGTCGAGCTCCGGATACAGCTGGCGTCCGAGCCCCTCGATGTTGAGCAGCGTCTTCTGCAGCAGTACCAGCTGCGGCTGGATCTCCATCCGGAAGCGACGCGCGGTCTCGAACAGCCGCAGCAGCACGACACCGAACGAGATCTGGGACAACGGCTTGTCGAAAATCGGCTCGCAGACCGTGCGTACCGCGCCCTCGAGCTCGTGAACGCGGGTGCCGGGCGGGACCCAGCCGCTCTCGACGTGCAGCTCGGCGACGCGGTGGTAGTCGCGGTCGAAGAACGCGAGGAAGTTGCCCGCGAGGTATTCGAGGTCCTTCGGGTCGAGCGCGCCGACGATGCCGAAATCGACCGCCGCATAGCGCGGGTTCTCGGGATCCTCGGTCAGCACGAAGATGTTTCCGGGATGCATGTCGGCATGAAAGAAGTTGTGCCGCAGCAGCTGCGTGAAAAAGAGCTCGACTCCGTTCTCCGCGAGCTTCTGGATGTTGACCTTGAGTTCCCGCAGGCGCGCCACATCGCTGATCGGTACGCCCCGGATCCGCTCCATCACCAGCACGTCGGTGCGGCACAGGCCGAAGTGAACCTCGGGCACGTACAGCAGCGGGCTGCCAGCGAAGTTGCGCTTCAGCTGCGCCGCGTTCGCCGCCTCGCGCATCAGGTCGAGCTCGTCGATGATGGTCTTGTCGTACTCGGCCACCACCTCGAGGGGCCGCAGCCGCGAGGCGTCCGGCACGTAGCGCAGCGCGAGGCGCGCGAGTGCGTACAGCACCTCGAGGTCACGACGGATGACCGCGCGCATGCCGGGTCGCAGCACCTTGACGATGACCTCGCGCCCGTCCTTCAGGGTCGCGGCGTGCACCTGCGCGATCGAGGCCGCGGCGAGCGGTTCGGACGCGAAGCTGCCGAACACCGCGCCGACCGGTTCGCCGAGCGAACGCTCGATGGCTGCGCGGGCCGCTTCCGCCGGGAACGGCGGCACGCGGTCCTGGAGCTTGGCGAGCTCATCGGCGATATCGGCCGGCAACAGGTCGCGGCGGGTGGAAATCGCCTGCCCGAACTTGATGAAGATCGGCCCGAGTTCCTCGCACGCAAGACGCAGCCGTTCGCCGCGCGAGGCGCCCCGCCGGCGCTCGAACCAGGTCGACGGCTGCAGGAAATACAGGAACCGCAGCGGCCGGTAGAGGTGAGTCGCGGTCACGAACTCGTCGAGCCCGTGGCGCACGAGCACGCGCTGGATCTCGATCAGCCGTCCCGCGACCGGCAGACTGATCACCGCTCCACCCGCATCCGCGTACGGCGCTCGAGGAGCCCGAGTCGGACCTCGGCCCGGTCGAGGTCCTCGCGGATCCGGTCGATGTCGCCGAGCAGCACGTCGAGTTCGGCGCGTGGCACCAGGTCGCGGCTCTCCTCGGTCAGGTACTCGCCGAGGCTGCGGGCGAACGTGTCGCGGGCGCGGCCGGCCCAGCCGAGCGCGGCCCGTGCTGCGCGCGCCGCATAATGGGCCGGCGCGTCGCCGACGAGCCGCGCCAGCTCCTCCTCGAGATCCGGGCGGGCGTGCTTGAGGAGCGCCTCGAACGCCTGCGCGACTTCCGCCTCGCCGGCGATCGTGACGCCGGTGGCGCGCGCGCCCCCCTGCCCGCCGGCGAGCAGCGCCACGAGTGCAAGCGGCGTACCGCTGACGGTCGCATCGGCCGGCTCGCCGTCACTGTCGATCGCGAGCCCTGCGTCCCCGGCCACGAGCCGCAGGCGCAGCAACCGGCCGCCTAGCGGGGTCGCGAACTCGATCGCAAATGCCTTGCCGGCGAGCGACTTGAGGATGCCCCGCGCCGGCGTCGAGGCGGCAATGGTGCGATTGACGAGCGACTCGAACGGGACGAGCAGCGGCGCGGTGGCCATCAATAACGCCAGCCGCGGTGCAGCGCGACGATGCCGCCGGTCAGGTTGTGGTACCGGCAGGCCTCGAAGCCAGCGGCGCGCATCATGCCGGTCAGGGTGTCCTGGTCGGGGAACACGCGGATCGATTCGGCCAGATACCGGTAGCTGTCGGCATCACCGGCGATCGCGCGGCCGAGTACCGGCAGCACCCGAAACGAGTACGCGTCGTACAGCGGCTTCAGTCCCGGTGCGACGGGCTTGGAGAACTCGAGGATCAGCAGCTGGCCGCCGGGCCGCAGCACGCGGTACATCGCGCGCAGCGCCGCGTCCTTGTCGGTCACGTTGCGCAGCCCGAAGCCAATCGTCACGCAGTTGAACGAGCCGTCGGCAAACGGCAGGTGCTCGGCATCGGCGAGTACGCAGTCGACACCGCGGGCGAAGCCGGCATCGAGCAGCCGGTCGCGGCCGTGCGCCAGCATCGCGGCGTTGATGTCCGACAGCACGACGCGGCCGCCCGGGCCGGCCAGGCGGGCAAGTCCGATCGCGAGATCACCGGTGCCCCCGGCGACGTCGAGCGCGCGGTCGCCGGGCCTCAATCCGCTCTGGCTCAGCGTGAACCGCTTCCAGAGCCGGTGGATGCCCAGCGACATCACGTCGTTCATCAGGTCGTAACGGCCGGCCACGGAATCGAACACGGCCCGCACGCGGCCGGCCTTGGCGTCGGCGGCGACCCGTTGGTACCCGAAGTCAACGGTTTCGGGAGCGGCGCGCTTCTCGTGAGAGCCGGTCATTGCGGAGCGTCTTCAGCAGTGGAAAACGTGGAATTGTACCGCTCGCGCCGCCGTGCCGCACCGCATCACGCATCGCTGGCAACCGCCTTGCTGGCGCTCGGCCTCGGAACGCTGCCTGTCGAGGCACGCGCCGCTGCGCACTGCGCGGACCGGGGTGCGCGGGCGCCCGAGGCACGTTGCGAGTCCCTGCTGCACGACGGACGCGAGCGCACCTACCGGCTTTACGTCCCGCCGCGGCTCGCGGCCCCGGCGCCGCTTCTGGTCGTGCTGCACGGCGGGGGCGGCGGAGGCGCCGGCATGGAAGTGCTGACGGCACGCGGCTTCAACCGCCGGGCCGACGAGTCCGGCGCGCTGGTCGTGTACCCGGATGGCGTCGGCCACACCTGGAACGACGGCCGCCACGACGTCTGGACCCAGGCGGTCGCCGAAAATGTCGACGACGTCGGCTTCCTTAAGGCGCTCGTGACGGCACTCGCGGCCCGCTATCCGCTCGACCGCGCACGGGTGTTCGTGACCGGCATGTCGAACGGCGGAATGATGACGCTCAAGCTCGCCTGCGAGGCGCGCGACGTATTCAGCGGATTCGTCGCGGTCGCATCGAGTCTCAACGAACAGCTCGCCGGCAGCTGCGAGGCAACCGGCATCGCGCGGCTCGCGCTGATCGACGGCACGGAGGATCCGATGGTGCCGTGGGCCGGCGGCACGGTCGCGGTGCTCGGCATGGCGCGCGGCAGGGTCATCGGCGCTCCGAAGAGCTTCGCGCGGTTCCTTGCCGCGGCCCGCTGCCGCAGCGAACGCACCGAGCCGCAGCTCGATCGCATCGCCGGCGACGGCACGCAGCTGACGCTGCACGTCGGGGAGGATTGCGCCGGCGGCGCCGAGGTGCGGCTATACGAGGTCGACGGCGGCGGCCACGCCTGGCCGGGCGGACCGCGCTACGCCCCGGAGCGGCTCATCGGCAAAGTGAGTCGAGAGCTCGATGCGACGGATGAGACGTGGCGCTTCCTGGGGCTTGCGGCAGGAAAGCGCCCAGGACCGGTGTGAACAGCGCGGCCTCGGTCAGGAACGCGTCGTGCCCGTAGGGTGAGTGGAGCTCGACCAGCTCCGTGTCGATTCCGGCGCCACGCAGCACGGCCGCGACCTCGTGCTGCTGCGCGAGCGGGAACAGCAGGTCCTCGTGCACGCCGACGATGAGCGCCCGCTCGAGCTGCAGCCGCGCTGCGGAGCGCGCCACGTCCGACGCATCGTGATGGTGCACGATCGCATCGCCACCGGGCGCGCCTTCGTGCGCCCCGAAATCAAACAGGTCCATTGCCCGCGAGATGTACCAGTAAGCCCACGGGTTGAACTGTTTCAGGAACTTCTGCGCCAGGTGCTCGAGCCAGTGCTCGACCTCGAACGCCGTACCGGATGGGCGGCCGGCGAACGGCTCGGTCTGCTCGCGTCCGAAGCGCTCCTCGAGAAGTTCCTTGCCGACGTACGACAGCACGCCGATCTTGCGCGCCCAGCGCATCGCCTGGGCGACCGCAGCCGCGTCGGCGCCGCTCTTCAGCGCTGTGCCGAGGATCTCGCGCTGCAGGCTCCGGGTCGCAATCGCCGCGGCGCCGGCTGCGAGCGCGCCGGAGATCGATATCAGACGCCGCGCCTTGCCCGGGAATGCGACCGCATGGGCGAGAGCCGTCATGCCGCCGAGCGAGGCGCCGACGACGGCATACAGCCGCTCGATGCCGAATGAGTCGACGGCCGCCTGGCTGGCCCGCGCGATGTCCTCGACCCGGAGCTCGGGAAAGCTCGAGCCGTACGGCAGAGCGGTGGCCGGGTCGATCGACCCGGGCCCCGTGGAACCGAAACAGCTGCCGAGCGAGTTCACCGAGATGACGAACAGGCGCTCCGTATCGAGCGCCTTGCCCGGACCGATCATGCTCTCCCACCAGCCCGGTGTCGGATCGCCCGCGTGCGCGGCGGCGTGCGCCGACGCGGACAGGCCTGTGAATATGAGTACCGCATTGTCCCGGGCCGGGGACAGCCGGCCGTAGGTCTCGACGGCGACCTCGGCCCCCCACAGTTCGCCGCCCGCCTGCAGGCGGAACGGCGCTGGCAGTGGGACGCGGCGCGCAGCGGAGGCGGACTCGGGCGGGAACGCGCTCATGGCCCGGATTTTCCGCCCATCGGCGCCCCCCATCTATAAGGGGTCAAGAACCGATCGTTATGGGGACATGCCCAGCGGGAGGACGCGTTTCGCGGGCGGCCGGACTACCCTACCGGCCTGCCGTTTTTTGCCCCGAAGGACGTGGCCATGATCTACAACAGCATTCTCGAGACCATCGGCCGCACGCCGATCGTCCGCATCAACCGTCTCGCGCCGAAGCACGTGACGATCTACGTCAAGGTCGAGTACTTCAACCCGGGTGCCTCGGTCAAAGATCGACTCGCAATCGGCATCATCGAGGACGCCGAGCGGCGCGGGCTCTTGAAGCCCGGCCAGACCGTGATCGAGGCGACCTCCGGCAATACCGGCATCGCGCTTGCAATGGTCTGCGCCGCGAAGGGCTACCCGTTCGTCGCGACAATGGTCGAGACGTTCTCGATTGAACGCCGCAAGATCATGCGCGCCTTCGGTGCCAAGGTGATCCTGACGCCGGCGGCTGAGCGCGGCACGGGCATGGTGCGCAAAGCCAAGGAGCTCGCCGAGCTGCACGGCTGGTTCCTCGCAAGGCAGTTCGAAAACGAGGCAAATCCGGCCTACCACCGCCAGACGACCGGCCCGGAGATCCTGTCGGACTTCGCCGGCAAGCGCCTCGACTACTTCGTCACCGGCTGGGGCACGGGCGGCACCTTGACCGGTGCGGGCCAGGTGCTCAAGAAGGCCCGTCCGGACATCAAGATCATCACGACCGAGCCCGCCGGGGCGCGCCTGCTTGCCGGAGCCGAGTTCAAGCCGCACAAGATTCAGGGCTGGACGCCGGACTTCGTGCCGGCCGTGCTCGACCGAACCGTGTTCGATGACAACGTCCCGGTCACCGACGATGAGTCGATCGCGGCCGCCAAGGCGCTTGCGACCAAGGAAGGGTTGTTCGTCGGCATCTCCTCGGGCGGCACGTTCGCGGCGGCGCTGAAAGTCGCGGAGAAGGCGCCGCAAGGCAGCGTAATCGTCGCAATGTTGCCGGATACCGGCGAGCGCTACCTGTCGACCGTCCTGTTCGAAGGCGTGCCGGAAGGAACCGATCCGGAACCGGCCTTGCCGTAGGCGGCGGCCGGCAGCGCGCAGGTATTTTCAAGTCAGGGCCCGGCCCCGGGGCGTACTGGCAGGTAATTGCCGGACGTCATTCGGGAGCGGGAATGCCCCACGTCTTGCTCTATCAGGAGTGGGCACTCCGGCACAGGCGCTGTGCCGCTGCGCCGGTGCTCAGGTGGCGGAGTCGATCTCCAGCTCGACCGGCTTGCCGTGCGGCGTACGGCGATAGGCGTCGGCCCAGGCTTCTTTTCGAGCGAGCAGCGCGGCCGGGTCTGACAGGCGTTTCTCGACGGCAAGGCGCTCGAGCGTCGCCAGCCAACAGTGGTAGTAGTGCGAGCCATCATCCGGTTCGCCGCGCGCGGCGCTGGCCTTCAGCTCATCGGCGAGCGCCGCCGCCCATTCCTTCCAAGTGAAACGTCCCTGCGCCGACAGCCGCACGGCGAGCGCAAACGCCTGCGCCTGCCAGGGCTCGGCGAACACCGGCCCGTCCCCATCACGTGGCAGGCGTGGCAACGCTGCCAGGTTCTGGGACTCCGGAACCGAATCAGGCGGAGTCAAGGTAGTCGTCCCACAGGTCGATGTAGACCGAATCGCGTTGACCGGCCTGCTGACCCCACAGTTCGCGCGCCGGGAAGCGCACCGAATACACATGCTGGGGCTTCTTGCCGAGACCATGCGCGTTGGTGTCCGGAAAAGTAGCGACGCCATAGTCACGCGCGATCGTCCCGAGCTTGCCCCTGGCGTAGCGCGGCAGTCGCGTATGGCCCACGGGGTTCACATTTTTCGCGCGGACGTGCTGCCCGACTTGAAAATGGGCTGCGGGTGGGTCGTCTGAACTCGCCACAGGTCGCGGCGCGATCAGGGCGGGCACTTCAGCAACGCTGAGCACATGGCCTGTTTTGATGGTCCCGCCGATCGCCGTTCCGCTGTCGACCTCGGCCCGCGTGACCAAGCCGGTCTTCACCATGAGTTCCACCAGGCTCGTCAGCCACTTCTCGTAGTAGCTCATGCGCAGATAGTCTGCCGGAGGGATCAACTCGATCTGGTGACGTTCGGCGTTTAGCGTCCAATCTCCGTCCACGGCCATGTCAAGCGCGAACGCGCGCCCCTCCCAGGCGGTGTGGAACACTGGCTCGTCTTTCTCAGGCCGTATCGGCCCCATGTCCTGCATGCCGCCCATGTCATGGATGCCGTTCATCCGTGAGTTCCTCCCCGTGCCGAGGTGACCTTGGCGACGCCGATCATTGCATCGCGGGTCACGAGCGCGGCGAGTTGCGCCTCGCTCATGGTTTCGGTGCCAGCCGGTCGTTCCGGAAGCACGAGGTACCGCAATTCGGCCGTGCTGTCCCAGACGCGAACCTCGACGTCGTCGGCAAGCTCGAGACCGAGCTCTCTCAGCACGCTACGTGGATCGATCACCGACCGCGAACGATAGGCCGCCGATTTGTACCAGACCGGTGGCAAGCCCAGCACCGGCCACGGGTAACACGAGCACAGCGTGCAGACGACGAGATTGTGTACGGTTGCCGTGTTTTCGAGCACCACCATGCGCTCTCCCTGCGCTCCGCCGTAGCCGAGCTCGGCAATGGCAGCGCTTGAGTCGGCCAGCAGCCGCTGCTTGTACGCGCGATCAGCCCAGGCGCGCGCAACGACCCGGGCGCCGTTACGTGGCCCGACCTTGTGCTCGTAGGTGTCGACCAGTGCATCGAGCGCGGCGCGATTGACAATGCCTTTTGCGACCAGCAGTGATTCGAGCGCCTTGACGCGCAGTGCCGGATCCGACGGAACGTCCTGGTGCTGGTGATCGTGGTCATGATCACCGTGCTGCGCGCGCGCGACATCCGGCGTCGCGACGGCTCCCGCGACACCCAGTGCACCGGTCAGTACGTCGCGACGGGTGGTCGTCATGCGGGTCTCCTTGCACCGGCTCCGGCGGCGGCAGCGCTCGGCGAAGCAGGCGTCCAGTGCGGTGCAGTATAGGTGCGCATGCGAGTCTCGTGAATCCGGCGCCGTCTCGGTCGCTGATCTGCGAGCACGCACGATCACGCATCGCGTGGGACACCGAACTGCGGCATGCCATGGATGGATGCTGCACTGCGAAGGCACGGGACAGCTGCGGTCGATGGCATCCACCGGAACCGATGGGTCCCAGCACCGGCAGCCGCCCCCCGGTCAGCCAGGGATCACGGGCTTTCGGACATAGCCGATGCCGTCGAGGCGCTTCAGATACCGCGCCCACTTCTGCTCAAAGGAGGTGCCGAGATCGCGCAGGTACGACCATGAGTAGAGTCCGGTGTCATGGCCGTCGTCGAACACCAGACGAACCGCGTAGTGTCCGACCGGCTCGATGCGCAGCACCTGCACGTTCTCCTTCGCGATCTGCAGCACGTCCTGGCCCGGGCCGTGGCCCTGGACCTCTGCGGACGGCGAGTGCGCCCTTAGATACTCGAACGACAGCGCATAGTGTGCGCCGTCGGGGAAATCGACCTCGACGAGCCGCGACTTGCGCCGCAGCCGGATGGCGGTCGGTACGCTGTCGCCAGATGGCGTCAGTTGCGTCACTTGCATGGGATTTGTGGCACAGGCCGCGACAAGCTACTCGCAGACTCGGCAAAATGAAACGGGTCGGGCCGCGCGGGCCTGGAGCGAGGCACAGTCCATGACGCGATTCCTTGAGGCCGGCTACCCGCTGCTCGCGGTTCTCGCGCTCGCCGTGTGCCAGCCGGCCGCGGCGGCGGATGAGGAGCAGCAGGCACCATCGGATGCGCGCTGGTCGCTCGCGCTCGGAACGGAGGTCGATCAGCAGACCAACCGCGGCTTCGAGGGCGAGGTCGGCTATGCGCTGACCCCGAACAGCAGCGTGCGGCTGGCCGCGAATTCCGTCAGCTATTACGCCCTCGCCTCAAACGGGTTCAGCTCGCAGGGGCTCGAGCTCGGCGCCTCCCACAACTTCGCGCGCTGGACGCTCGATGGCGCCGTCGGCCGCTGGCAGGACACCGACATCCTGACGGCCGAGGAACTGAAGCTGGGCGCCGATCTGCCACTGAGGCCCTGGTCGATCGGGCTGCGCGGCATGCTGCGGCGTTCCGGCTTCGAGCCGCTCGGCATCGATACGACCGTCACGCTCCGCGACGGCACGCAGCTGCCGGTGGCGGCAACCTCGAGCTGCACGCTCGACAATACCGGCCTCGGTCTGCACGGCGCCTTCGGTGGCGAGGTGTGGGGCGCGTACCTGACCGCGATGAACTATCAGTACCGAGACGCCAGCTGCAGCTTCGACACGCCGGGCCTCGAGGCACTCCATCACCCTGATCGTGCCGAGTTCAGCCAGCTGGAAGCGACGCTGGTTGATCCGCTCGAAACCGTCGGCGTGCGTCGCATCGGCCGCGAGAACGCGCTGCTGGCCTCGGACTTCGACGCGGGCACGAGCTGGAAGCACGAGGACCTGATCGTCAGCCTCGATTTTGCGCACCAGAAGGAATACTTCAGCGGCGCGCATTCGAACACGCTGTCGGCAACCGGCACCGCTGACCTTGGCGACAAGTCCGGCGTCGACCTCACCGTCGGACTCACCCGTGGCAGCACGGTGCAGTCGGGCGCGTTCATGGGCCTCGCGGTCCGCGCGCACTTCTGAGCGCGGCACTGCACCCGCGCAGGCAGCTCAGGCTATTGGTCCGGCCTCAGCGCGAACGGCGCCGCGCCCGCGGGTGTGCCTGGTCATAGACCCGGGCGAGATGCTGGAAATCGAGATGCGTATAGACCTGGGTGGTGGCGATGTTCGTGTGCCCGAGGAGCTCCTGGACGCCGCGCAGGTCCTGGCTCGATTCGAGCAGGTGGGTCGCGAACGAGTGCCGGAACAGGTGCGGATACGCCTTCACGTCCAGTCCCTGGCGGCGCGCCCAGTCCGCGACCCGCAGCTGGACGGCCCGCGCCCCGAGCCGCCGGCCGTTGCGGCCGACGAACACGGCGACGGCGTCGTGCTCGACGAACTGGCTCCGCGTCCTGAGCCAGGCGCGCATCGCCGTCGCCGCCTGTGCGCCGACCGGCACGATCCGCGTCTTCGATCCCTTGCCCAGCACCCGCACCGTGCGGTCGGCGAGGTCGAGGTCACCGAGATTTAGGCCCACCAGCTCGGCGAGGCGCAGCCCGCTCGAGTAGAACAGCTCCATGATCGCCCGGTCGCGGGTCAGCAGCGTCTCGGGCTCGGCCGCGGCGGCGGTCGTGCCGGCGGCGGGCGCCTTGGCGCGCGGCCCCTCCAGCAGGCGCGTCATCCGGTCGACGTCGAGTGCCGGCGGCAGCCGCTTCGCGCCCTTCGGTGCGCGAACCTCGGCAGCAGGGTTGCGGGTCAGGACCCCTTCGCGGATCAGGAAGCCGAACAGGCCCCGCAGTGCCGACAGCCGTCGCTGGATCGAGCGTGGATTGAGTCCGCCGCGATGCGAGGCCGCGGCGAACAGCCGGATGTGGTTCTCATCGAGCGCCGCCAGGCGCTCGATCGCGGCGCCCTCGCACCAGGCGGTGAACGCCGCGAGGTCGCGACGGTAGCTGATGCCGGTGTGACGGCTCAGCCGGCGCTCGATTGCGAGGCTCTCCAGCCAGCGCTCGATCAGCGCCTGCTGATCCGCATTCCAGTACGGCGGGTCGGTTGCGGGCCGCGCGGCCGGGTCAGGGCCGTCGGTTGGCGGCGGCATCGACGGCGGTGGCGATCAGCTCGCCGATGCGAGCCAGATAGTCCGTGCCCATGGTCGGATTGAAATGGTCGGCATCCGACGAGGCGATCGCGAGCAGGCCCCGCTCGCCGCCCGCGCCGAGCGGCACGAGCGCCACCGACCCGATCGTTTCGCCCGCGGCGGGGAACAGGAACTCGCGCTGCGAGTCGCGCACCCGGCCGCAGCGAGGCTTGCCGGCGAGGAACAGCGACTCGAAGGACTGCAGACCCGGATCGTCGGCGGGCAGTACTCTGAGGTACCGCGCCTCGACCTCGGTCAGTTCCTGATCGACCCGGGTCAGCACCAGCAGGAAGTCGCGCGCACCGAAGTCTTCCCGCAGGCTCGCCTCGATCGACGCGAGCCTCAGTCGCGCTGTCCGCGCATGGATCAGGCGCTTGGCGAGCCGGTGAATCTTCTCGGCGAGCAGGTCATTCGCACGCCCGTTTTCGACGAGCGCTTTGAGCCGCAGCTCGAACTCGCGCGTGCGCTCGCGCAGCACGTCGACCTGGCGTTCGACCAGCGACACCGTCGAGCCGTCGCCGCGGGCATGTGGAAGGCGCAGCTGGGCAAGCAGCGTTGGGTGTCGCTCGAAGAACTCCACGTGGCCGGCCAGAAAGGCGGCCACGGCGGCCTCGTCGGGACGGCCGGCCTTCGCGGCAGCGCCTTTCGCATCGAGCTTGGGCTGCGGATTGGTCATAGGTCGATGTGTCCTTCGAAGACGGTGGCGGTGGGACCGGTGAGCCAAATCGGCTCGTCTTGGCGCGGCCATTCGATCGCGAGACGTCCGCCCGGCACGTCGACCTCTACCTCGGCGTCGAGCCAGCCGCGCCGGCGACCGACGGCGACAGCGCCGCAGGCTCCGGTACCGCAGGCCTGGGTCTCGCCCACGCCGCGCTCGTGGACTCTCAACCGCACGTGAGCAGGCGTCACGACTTCCATGAACTCCACGTTGGTACCGCGCGGAAACCGCGGGTGATTCTCTACCGCACGACCGAGCCTGTCCACCGGCGCATTCGCGACTGCCGGCACGCGGATCACGGCGTGTGGATTGCCAATCGACACAATGCCGATCTCGAGCCGCTCACCGGCCACCTCGAGTGCGTAGCCGGAAGCTTCGCGGTCAGCGGTGAACGGCAACGCCGCCGGCGCAAAGCTCGGCACTCCCATCGCGACCGACACCAGCCCGTCGGCCCGAAGCCGCGCGCGCACCAGTCCGGCAGGACTGTCCATCAGCAGTTCGCCCGGACCGCGGCCGAGCCGCCGGGCGACCAGCGCGGCGATGCAGCGCGCCCCGTTGCCACACTGCTCGGCCTCGCCTCCGTCGGCGTTGAAGATCCGGTAGAAGACCGCCGTATCGGCGCGGCGCGGCGGCGCGAGCACCAGCGCCTGGTCGAAGCCGATGCCGGTATGGCGGTCCGCCAGCGCCCTCAGCTGCGCTGCCCCGGGGAGGGCCTCAGGGGTGGCGGCGTCGAAGACGATGAAGTCGTTTCCCAGTCCATGCATCTTCAGGAAAGCGAGCCGCATGTGCGCATGATAGCGTGCCCGGCCGCCGGCTATCATGGGTGCGGCCGGCGCGACGCGCCTGACTGCCGTCGGCCGCAGAGAGGACACGTGATACGCATCGATCGCCCGCGCCGTCCGTCGCTGTTTCTCGTCGCGCTTGCGATCGCCCCGCTCGCGGCGCTTGCCCGGCCGGCGGCGGAGCCCTACACCTACGCTCACCACGCGGTGTCCACCTCGATCACGGCCGCGCAGGCGGCCTTCGATCGCGGGCTCACGCTGGTCTACGCCTACCAGGCAGGGGAGGCCGAGCAGTCGTTCCGCCAGGCGGCCCGGCTCGACCCGTCGCTGGCGATGGCCTGGTGGGGAGTGGCCCTCGCACTCGGTCCGGACATCAATACGGCACCGGAAGGCGCGCGCACCGCTGAGGCTGCCGCGGCGATCGCCCGCGCACGGCTGCTCGCCGGGCACCGGGCCACCGCGACCGAACGGGACTACATCGAGGCGCTCGCGGCGCGCTACAGCGCTGAGGCGGCGCCGGACTTCGACGCGCTTGCGCTCGGCTACCGCGACCGGATGCGGGCGCTGGCGCGCCGCTACCCGAATGACCCCGATGCCGCGGCGCTGTTTGCCGAAGCGATCATGGACCTGCATCCGTGGCGGCTGTGGTCGTCGGACGGCGCGCCGGTCGAGGGCACGATGGAGCTCGTGTCGGTCCTCGAGTCCGGTCTGAAGGCGCACCCCGACCACATCGGGCTGATGCATCTGTATATCCATGCGCTCGAGGCGAGTCATGAGCCCGGCCGGGCGCTCGCCGCGGCCCGGCGACTCGCGGCAACGCCGGTCGAGCCCGCCGCGGCGCACCTGGTGCACATGCCGGCGCATATCTTCCTGCGGGTCGGTGACTGGCAGGCTGCGATCGAGGCGAACGAGCACGCAGTGCATGACGCCATCGACTTCCGGCTCAGCAAGGATCCGGGGGTGCAGCGAGCCTGTGGCCATTGCCTCGACTTTCTGACGTACGCCTACGCGATGCAGGGCAACTTCGGCGCCGCACGGCGCGCCGCAGAGGCAGCCCAGGCGATCGAAGGCGATCCGGCGCACCTGATCGCAGTACTCGCCCGCTTCCGTCGCTTCGAGGAGCTGCTCGCGCTGCCCGAGCCGCCCGCCGACAGCAAACCGGACGCGCGCGACCCTCATCTGGTCCGGGTGCTGTGGCACTACGGGCGTGGGCTGGCGCTGCTCGCCCACAGCGACCGCGATGGCGCGGCGGCCGAGCTCGTCGCGCTCAGGAGCGAGGCGGCGCTCGCGCCGTCCGCCCCGGTCTTCCCGGCGGATCGCCCCGACCTCGCGCACGTCCATGACGACATCCAGACGGCCATCAGCGCGGCCGCGGTCGGCATCGCCGAGCACCTGCTCGCCGGGCGCCTCGCGCTCGCGCGCGGCGAATCGGATCGGGCGATCACTGAGTTCAAGACCGCTGTCGATCTGCAGGAACACTCGCAGTACACCGAACCGCCGGTGTGGTTGTATCCCGCACGTGAGACGCTGGCGGCCGCGCTCGTCAAGACCGGCGCTATGGCCGAGGCGGAGCTCGTGCTGCGCGAGTGCCTGCAGCGCACGCCGCACGATCCGCGGGCGCTCCTTGGCCTTGAGGAGGTGCTAACGGCAGTGGGGCGGCGCGCCGCCGCCGCCGGACCGGCCGCAGAAATCGCCGCGGCGCAGACCCATGCCGACGAGCCGTTGAGCTTCGAATCGCTGTGAGCGCCGCCGGGGGCCGTGGAGCCGGCAAGTAGCCGGGCTGAGCCGAGGCGGGTAGGATGGCGGCCCCTTGGCAACCGCCCTCCCGATGAAATCCACCGCGCGCATCGGCTTTGTAAGCCTCGGCTGCCCGAAGGCGCTCGTGGATTCGGAGCGCATCCTGACGCAGCTGCGCGCCGAGGGCTACGAGGTCGCGGCCAGCTACGAGCTGGCCGACCTCGTGGTCGTGAACACCTGCGGCTTCATCGACGAGGCGGTGCACGAGTCGCTGGACGCGATCGGCGAGGCGCTCGACCGCAACGGCAAGGTGGTCGTGACGGGTTGCCTCGGCGCGCGGCCCGAGACCGTTCGCGCGCGGCACCCGCGGGTGCTCGGCATCACCGGGCCTCACGCCTATGAGGACGTACTCGGTCATGTGCACGCGCACCTGCCGCGGCCGCACGATCCGTTCACCGATCTCGTGCCGCCGCAGGGTATCCGCCTCACTCCGCGGCACTATGCGTACCTGAAGATCTCCGAGGGCTGCAATCACCGCTGCAGCTTCTGCATCATTCCGTCGATGCGCGGCGATCTTGCGAGCCGGCCGATCACCCACGTGCTGAACGAGGGCATCCGGCTGCTGAACGCCGGCGTCCGCGAGCTGCTCGTGATCTCGCAGGACACGAGCGCCTACGGCGCGGACCTGCGCTACCGCGAGGAACGCTGGGGATCGCGCGCGATCCGCACCCGCTTCTTCGACCTGGCGCGCGAGCTCGGCACGCTCGCCAGCGAGCGGGGCGCCTGGGTGCGGCTGCATTACGTGTACCCGTATCCGCACGTCGACGAGGTGCTGCCCCTGATGGCCGAAGGCAAGGTGCTTCCATACCTCGACGTTCCGTTCCAGCACGGCAGCCCGCGGATACTGAAGCTGATGAAGCGCCCCGCGCATGCCGAGAACACGCTGGAGCGCATTCACGCCTGGCGCAGGGATGTGCCCGGGATCGCGATCCGCAGCACCTTCATCGTCGGTTTTCCCGGCGAGACCGAGGCGGACTTCAACGTGCTGCTCGAGTGGCTCGAGGAGGCCGGGCTCGATCGCGTTGGTTGCTTCAGGTACTCGGCGGTCGAGGGCGCGAAGGCGAACGGACTGCCCGACCCTGTGCCCGCGGCCGTCAAGGAGGAGCGCTGGCAGCGGTTCATGCAGACAGCGGCGCGCGTGAGCGAGGCGCGGCTCGCCACCCGGGTCGGCACGCGCACGCGCGTGCTCGTCGATGCGCTCGAGGGTGAGGGACGTGCCAGGGTCGCCATCGCGCGGTCCTACGCCGACGCACCCGAGATCGACGGCAGCGTGCGGATCGAGAGCGATGCTGGACGCGTCGCGGTCGGCGAGTTCGCCGACGTCGAGATCACGGGCGCCGGCACTTACGACCTCACGGCGCGGCTGGCCGGAACCTAGGGAAGGTCTGAAGAGCTCAGCGGACTTCGTCGTCCGCCGATGATGTTTGCCATTAGCCAGGGCGCAACAACACACACTGCGCCGTCTTGGCGCGAATCATTCGCATCGACGCTTGCCAGGCGCGTCACAGTTCCCGAACAAACCGACCGTCGGTCGGCACGACCGAGCCCCCGATACGCAGATATGCGTGTTGCCGACACGTGTCCTTGTCGGCACGCGCGCACGCTTCAGCCTGTCGGTAGGTGCGAGATCGAGCTTGAACCCCGGCTTGGTCAGCGAAGTCTCGAGGCAGGGACATCAGCGATGCGGGCCGTCACTTCACCAATGATTCGTCGCGACGCGAACCAGCAGTCGGCGGCGCGCGCTCTCGAACTCGAGCAGGTGCTCGAGCAAACGGGCGAGGCCGTTCTGGTCAAGGACCTGAACGCGGTCGTGACCTACTGGAACCGCGAAGCGACGGTCCTGTATGGCTTTTCCGCCCAGGAAGCCGTCGGGCAGCCGCTGCGCAAACTGCATGCCGCGCACCTCTCGGAAGCCGATTACGCCCTGCTTCTCGAGCGCGTTCGCGCGGGAATTCCAACCTCAAGCATCCGCGAGCGGCGCAAGAAGACTGGCGAATCCATCCGCGTCGCTCTCAAGACGACGCCATTGCTGAATGCCCAGGGCGAACTGGTCGGCGAGATCACCGTCGCCCGCGACGTCACGGAGCTCCATCGCACCGAAGAAGCCTTGCGCGCAGCGCAGGTGACCCTCCAGAGCCGAATGGCGACCATCCGCGATGCGAACCGCAATCTGGCCCGTGAAGTTGCCGCGCGCCGCAAGGCGGACGCCGCGATGCGCCGCAACAACAAGGCCCTCGGAGCCACGGTGCGGCAGCTTGAATCGTTCCATCACGACGACGGACTATTGTCGCGCATGGTCGAACTGCTGCAGTCGTGCACGCGGCGCAGCGAGGTCTATGCGATCGTGCGCGAGATTGGCGCGCAGCTGTTTCCGGATGCGTCGGGATCCCTTTTCATCTACCGCAACTCGCGCGACGTGCTTGAGCACGTCACGTCGTGGGGCAGCGGGCGCGCGCCCGAAACGACGCTGCCGCCGGATGAATGCTGGGCGCTGCGGATGGGCGGTCCGCATTTCGTACCGCAGCAGGGAACCATCCGGTGCCGGCATGTGCACGCTGACGCCGAGAGCTACGCCTGCATGCCGGTCCACGGACAGGGGCGAATTCTAGGCCTGTTGCATTTTGCGGTGGAAGTCAGCCCGCGTACCGGGCGTCCGGCGCGGGACGTCGAACACCGCCTGCGTGCGATGACCGACAGGATCGGCCCGGCGCTGGCAAATCTCAGATTGACCGAGGCCCTGCGCGAGATGGCCCTGCACGACACCCTGACAGGCCTTTACAACCGGCGCTACCTCGACGATGCCCTCAACCGGGAGCTGCTTCGCGCCGAGCGCAGCGGCAAACCAGTGTCGGTCGTGATGATCGACATCGACCACTTCAAGCGCTTCAACGACAAGCACGGCCACGACGCCGGCGACTTCGTGCTCAGCGCCGTTGCGCGCGCCATCACCAATAGCGTCCGCCCGTCCGACATGGCCTGTCGCTACGGCGGCGAGGAACTTGCCGTCGTGTTTTCGGACGTGGGCCTGGATTGCGCCCGCGAACGCGCCGAGCTCATGCGGCTCGCAATCCGGGATACCAATCTCACTCATCTGGGGCACACGTTGCCGAGTCCGACCGCATCGTTCGGCATTGCTGTCTATCCAGCGAACGGAACCACGCCGGCCGATCTGCTCAAGGCGGCGGACCAAGCGCTCTATCGCGCGAAGCAGGAGGGGCGGGATCGGGTCTGCGTGGCCGCTGAGGCGCCGCGGGCCGTCGGATAACCGGCACGGGCGCGCTCGTTCGCGTACCCGGCGCGCGAACACCACATTCCCGTTGTGATGTACGCAAAGCGGCAGCCGACGCAAGCGAACCGCGCGATCGCAGGAAGATCAGACCTGCCCTCGCGGGCGGCTTCAGGGAACGAATCCGAGTTCGCGTTGACGGCGCAGCGCAAGCACGCGGACCTCCTCGCGCAGCACAACGAAGCGGTAGAGGGCCACGTAGCCCGTCGCCCCATACGAGATCACGAGCTCGCGCAGCTCGCCGTGCACGCGGCGGCCGATCAATGGATGCGCCGCGAGACTCTCGATCGCCGAGCACAGTGCGGCCACGGTCCGCAGGGCGGCGTCCGGCTGCGCCTCGCGCAGCTCCTGCAGGCCGCGCTCGATGTGGCCGAGCGCGGCCGCTGCATAGACTACCTGCGCCACGGCCCGGGTCGCGGCGCCACTCCGGTGCGCGCGAGGATTTCCATCCAGGCGTGCACCTCCTCAGCTCCGTAGACTTCGGCGCTGCGCTCGATCCCGGCGTCGGCCTCGAGCGCTTCCTTCACTGCGCTGCGCAACTGCTCCTGGTAGGTGGCATGCCGTTCGACGGCTTCGACGATGATGCTGTGAGCGGATCGACCCGTCTGCTTGGCAAGCGAGGCGAGCCGCGCGCGCAATTTCGGTGGCAGACGGATGGTCGTGGTCGCGGCCATGGCGGGCTCCCCGGATCGAACGCTTGCGATAAGACACTAGCGCCGGGCCGCCAAGGCAGGCAACCGCTGCCCGACCCCGGTGGCCGGGGCCGGGCCTACGGCGGCGGCAGGCTCGAGAGAATCCCGAGCCGCAGGTCCTTGAACCGCGGCGCGAAGCCGAGCTCGTCTCTGATCCGGCTCGAGTCGACGCGGCGCGACTCGGCGAGGTACGACCAGAGCCCGGGCGAGACGGCCTGCTCGGCTTCGGCGCGCGTCACCAGCGTCGGTGGCGGCAACCCGGTCAGCATCGCGACGCGCTCGAAGTACTCGGTCATCGTCGCCGGGTTGCCGTCCGTCACGTTGTAGATTCGATCGACGGCGCGCGGCGCGCTGCTCGCGAGAAGCAGCGCGGCCGTCAGATCATCGACGTGTATGCGGCTCGAGAACCCCGCCTCGGAATGCCGGATCATCGGCTCGCCGCGCTTCAGGCGCTCGATCGGCAGCCGTCCTGGGCCGTAGATGCCGGGGGCCCGCACGATGGTCCAGCCGACGCCCTGGCGTTCGCACCACTGGGTGAGCGTGCCCTCGGCATCGACACGCCGCTGCGCGCGATCGGTCGCGGGCTTGAGCGGCGCCGCCTCGTCGACCAGCGCGCCGCCGGTGTCGCCGTAGACCGCGGTGGTGCTCAGGTAGAGGATGCGCACCGGCGGTGTCGGCAGTCGCGCCAGAAAGCGCTTGAGCCGCGGATCGGTGACGCCGCTCGACGGCGGCGGCACCAGGTAGAAGACGACCGACGGCGTGCCAAATCCACGCGGCACGGGCGAGTCCGGCGTATCGAGATCCCAGGCGACTGCGTCGATGCCCTGGGCTTCGAGCTGCTCCGCGCTCGCCTCGGAGCGCGCCAGACCCACCACCGGACCGCGCGAGATCAGTGCGCGCGCGAGTCGCGTGCCCACGTACCCGCAGCCCGCCACCAGGTACCGTGCCGTCGTCGCCATGGGCGGCATTCTAGGCCGAATGCAGGCAAACTGGGCTTCCATGCGCCTCACGCTCCGACCCCGCAACCGAGTGCTGGAGCTCACGCCCGGCCAATCGGCGCTCGCAGCGGCGCTCGCGGCGCACGTCAATCTTCCGCACAGCTGCAAGGGCGGCAGCTGCGGCTCGTGCCGCGCGCGGCTGATCGAGGGGCGGATCCGCTACCCGCGTGGCCGGCCGCTCGGACTGACCGACGAGGAGATCGCGGCGGGCTACGTGCTGCTGTGCCAGGCCGAAGCCCTGACCGATCTGACGGTCGAGGCCCGCGAGATTCGCCGCGTCACCGACGTCGAGATCAAGAGCCTGCCGTGCCGGGTCGACCGGCTCGAGCGGCTGGCGCCGGACGTGATCGGCATGTACCTACGACTGCCGGCCGTCGAGGAATTCCATTTCCGTGCGGGCCAGTATCTGGACGTCATGCTGCCGGGCGGACGGCGCCGCAGCTTTTCGATTGCCTCACCCCCGCACGATGCCGGGCTCATCGAGCTGCACGTCCGGCGGGTCGCCGGTGGGGAATTCACCGCTCAGGTGTTCGAGACGCTCACGCGCGGCGCGCTGTTGCGGATCGAAGGACCGATGGGGCAGTTCGTCTACCGGGATCCGGTCGACGGGGACGGCGCGGGACCGGCGATCCTGGTCGCCGGTGGCACCGGCTTCGCGCCCGCGAAGGCCATCCTTCGCCACGTGCTCGAAACGGGCAGCCACCGGCCACTCTTCTTATACTGGGGCGCGCGCCACGAGGTCGACCTGTACGAGGACTCCTGGGTGCGCGAGCGCTTGGTGCGCTTCCCGTCGCTGCACTACGTGTCGGTGCTGTCGGAGCCGACGCCCGACGAGGCTGCGCGGCATCGCACCGGCCTCGTGCACGAGGCGGTGCTCGATGACTTCGCCGATCTCGGCGCGGCCGAGGTCTACGCGGCGGGACCGCCGGCCCTGATCGCGGCATTGCGTGCGACGTTGCCAGCCCGCGGGCTCGACCAGGACCGGCTGTACTTCGACTCCTTCGAGTACGCGCCGGATACGCTCGCGCGGATGCCCCGCCAGTGATGGCCCACTTCAGCGGCGCGGCATACGGAAGCGCCGCTGCCGCACCGGTGGCAGCTCCGCGCGTCGGCCAGTGGCGAGTGCCAGCCCGTCGCGCAGGATCTGCATCGCGCGCTCCGGGTCGCCGAGCTCGGCGATGAGCTGGGCGAGCAGCTGGGCCGTGTCGGCGCGCGGCCGCAGCGCCTGGCTGGTCTCGAGGTAGCTGCGCGCCTTGCCGTAGAGCTCCGCGCGCAGGCACAGGCGCGCGCAGCACACCAGCAGCGCCGCATCCTCGCG
>Ga0209415_10003332_pt1 | contig 29885 bp, 21 predicted proteins | sample PeaSoiSIISIP2007_FD_187696 | JGI IMG/M metagenome (GOLD analysis project Ga0209415, IMG submission 187696) | Peat soil microbial communities from Weissenstadt, Germany - SII-SIP-2007 (SPAdes) (version 2) | ecosystem: Environmental > Terrestrial > Soil > Wetlands > Peat | place: Germany...
GCCGGATATCAGAGAGTAAGGAACGAATCGACATCGAGATGCTCGCCATCAAAGCGGGCCAATCCATCGAAGTTCCTGCTCAATCCATCGGGTGGCCGATACGCACGGCGCTAAGTCCGCGAAGCCCGGCCACCCGCAACGTACTCCTCAATTCCACTCACACCTATCGGCCGTAGTCCGCCCAGACACCAGGGATCATCTCTTGCGGCGCAGAAACACAAAGCCCACTCCCGCCAGCGCCAGCCAACTGAGCCACCGGCAAACCCGCAACTGCCATCCGCCGTCGTAATCCATCTGCACCTCGCACGGCCCCGCACAGTTTGTGCGCATCCACATCAGCCCCAGACCATCCTTTTGGATGCGCAACGAACGTCCCCCGGCACTAGCGTGCCAGCCCGGATGATACGAGACCTGCACCGATACAACTTGGCCGCTCCCCGTATTAGTGCGAATGCGAATGCGGTTGCGGCCTTCCCACGCAAATTGCGTCAGTGGCAGCGAAGCGTCATCCAGCGCGGCGACGTACTTCCGCACGCTCTCCACGTCCCAGGTGCTGGGCACGCTCCTCACGATGGCTCCTTCCGCAACCACGTGGGCAAGTCCTGTCTCTCGCACCGGAACCCTGCAGATGACCACGCCGTCCTCGCTCCACAAGGGGGATAGGGCCTGCTCCAGCTTCTCCGGAGCAAAGTACGGGTGCCAGTATTCGAGGCTGTTAGGTCCACTGATCGCAACCGCGCCTGCGCCGTAAGCCTTCAGCCAGAGGAGCCGGACGCGTGAATCGTCAACCCAATAAATGATCCCCTTGGCGAAGGCTTGCGACGGGTTGGTTGCCATGGTGAACGACCCGCCGGCAAGCTGCGGCACGTCCGTGAACGCATTTGCCCACTGCGAGATGGAGCCGGGAAGAAGTACGCGAACCCCGGGAAGATTGCGCGCCACCCAGATGGATGCCTTGTATTCGACACTTTTTGTGAGATCTTGCGGCTTCGCGAAATCCTCCTCTTTGCCGTGGTAAAAGACAGTCTGTTCGCACGCGAGCGCCAGCAGCAAAAACAAAACTGCGCGCTGCACTGACCTGGGCACTTGCGCAATCCATTTACGCGCGAGGAAGACGATGACCAGCGACATCACCAGTTCCATTTCCACCCAATATCTCCTCGGCTGCGGCAGGAAATGACGGTGCAAAACAGCGTCGATGATCACGATCGCGCTCGCGAGGTATCCGAACATGGTAAAGAACTGGAGCCATCGCTCTCCGCGCCACCGGCGCACCACTCGCCATAGAACCGTCCACCCTAGCAACGTCAAGGCCAGCGCGGTGATGGATCCCCCTGTCCAGCGTTCCGCATCGGTGCCGCGGGCGCTGGCTTGCCGGATCGCCAGGATCAGCGATGGCGAAAGAAATGGCGCAGCGATGGCCCACGCCCAAGCGCCCAGGGTTGCGGTGAGCGCGGCATTGCCCAGCAACTGCTCGCGCCCGAATACCGCCAACAGACACACGGCGGCCATGGCAATCGCAACCGGGCCGAAGGCGCTGGCAAGCGCCATCGCGGCCATGCTCAGAACCGCCGCGGCGTAGTATACCTTCCGCCTGGTTTCGAGGGAGCGGGCCAGGAACAGGATGACGAGCGGCAGCAGCGTTACGGCTGCCAGGTGGGGAGTCTCGTCCCAGGCAATCATCAACAACAGCCGCCGCGCATCCCAGATTTTGGTAAGTCCGAAGTCGCTATCGGGCACCAGAATCTGGGTGATCGCGGTCAGCGAGTAAACCAGCGCCGCGATAAAGCTGTACAGAACCGTGCGCGTCAGCCGCCACGCCACCAGGAAGAGCAGGAGAGGGCCCAGGCAGTACATGAGCCCCATGACGCAGCGCAGGGCAAGGCCGAGCGGCACACCGGTCACTGCGCTCCACGCCGCAGTCAACGCCGGAACCAGCGGCGCGTAAGTGAACTCGAACGGGTTGCCTCCATCCCAGTAGGGCCACCAAGTGGCGTGAAACCAGCCCCCCGAAGCCCACTTCGCCAGTGCGATCCAAGACCCTTGCATGGAATTGGTACGCGTCGCAGGGATCCAAAAAAGATCTTGGGCAATGTAAAGGTTCAGCCAGAGCAGAACCAATGCGCAGGCAGCCGCGGCAAGATTCTCGCGCGCACGGGAAGTCCCTCCCGCCCATGCAACTCCGCCGGAATCGAGGTCGGCTGAGGCCGATCGCATATCTGAACCAGCGACCAATGTAGCGTGACGAACGCCGCCGACCAAGAGGGACGCCTCAGTTGCCGATGGCGGTGTACAGGGTCTGCGTGCCCGGTACGCCTCCCAGGGTGAACGTCACCGGGGTCAGATCATTGGCGGCGATGTTGGGCACTACCACGTTGAACTGGTAAAGGCCCACGTATTCCGGCGCCAGGCCGGCATACTTCACCGTGGCTGCCGTGCCATTGAAAGAGATCTGGAAAGAGCCGGCGGGCAACGTATCGCCGGTGCCCTGCTCAATCTGCCCTGCAGGCAGGTTCCCGCCAAAGCCGATGCCGTACAGAATGATGGTGTCTCCCGGCTTGGCGCGCTGGCTGGTGAAGCCGGTGACCGCGCCTGGCGGCAGCACCCAGGTCGCGAAGTCCGGAAACAGCGCACCCACGTACTGGTTCCCGCCAGTCAGGAGCTGTTGCGGAGCGTAGAGGCCGGGCGCGGTGGCGCTGATGGTGACGGTCTGCGGCGGAATCGGGCTGACATTCGATCCCGAGGTGACCACGACTGGCTGCGTGCCCGTCGGAACCGCGGAGGGCACCTGCACGTTGACCTGGCCGGCGCTGATGTAATCGACATAAGCAAGCTGGCCGCCGATGGTCACCGTCGTGCCATTGGCCGTGCCACCGAGCGTAGTGGGCGCGTCGTTGCCGGTGAAATCGCCCAGGGTCCAGGTAAGCGTGCTGGCGGCCAGATTGGAGCCGTAGATCTCGATCCACGAACCCGGCGCGGGCGATGCCAGGGCGCCAAATTGGGCGGCGCTCACTACGCCTCCCTTGCTGACCGCAGGCAGGCTGGAAGCGTTTGAAATCGTCAGCGCCCGCACCACTTGATTCTGTGAATCGGCGACGTAAACGACGCCGGAGGATGGATCCACGCCAACGCCTAGCGGGAAGTTCAGGCCAGTGCTGGTGGCAGCCCCACCGCTGCCGAAGTAGCCGTAGCTTCCGTTGCCGGCGATGGTGGTGATGATGCCGCTGGGCAGGATCTTACGAATGCGGGAATTGCTTTTATCGGCGACATAGATGTTCCCCGAGGCATCGAGCGCGATTCCCGATGGGCTGGCGAATTCGGCCTGGAGCGCTGGCCCGTTATCTCCTTTGAATCCTTGGGTGCCGTCACCTGCGATGGTGTTGATGATGCCGTCGGGCGTCACCACGCGTATCCGCTGGTTTTCGGTGTCGGCGATGTAGACGTCGCCATAGGCGTCCACCGCCACGGAGTAGGGCTTGTTCAGCTTGGCCTGGATGGCCAGACCGCCATCGCCCTGGAAGAGGGCGTAGCTGCATTGGCCGGCGAAGGTGTGAATGTTCTGGTCCGTGGTGACGATGCGAATGCAGTTGTTGTTGGCGTCGGCGATGTAAAGATTGCCGGCCGGGTCGACGGCCACGCCGGTGGGGAGAGAAAGGCTGGCGCTGGCGGCGGGCCCGCCGTCGCCGCTGAATGCGGAGTAGTTATTCCCGGCGACCGTGGAGATGACGCCGCTGGTGTTCACCTTGCGTACCACGTTGTTTGAGGTGTCGGCAATATACATGTTGCCCGCACTGTCGAAAGCGATCCCATTGGGAACGTTCAGGGAAGCGCCGACGGCCGGCCCGCCGTCTCCGGCATAGACTGCGGCCGTACTGGAGCCGGCCACGGTGGAAATGACTCCGCTGGAAGTAATCTTGCGAATCCGGAAGTTGTCCTTGTCGACGATGTAGAGGTTGTGGCTCGAATCCACCCAGACGCCTGACGGAGAATTGAGTTCGGCGCTGGTGGCTTGCCCGCTGTCCCCGGTGAAACCCGCCGTCGACGCCGTGCCGGCGGTGAGCGAGATGTTGTACGTCTGGGCACAGGCAAGAGCGGGCAGCAGGATGGCCCAGCATGCGACACAAATGCGGATTGTCCGATTCCCACCGTGCATACGGCCTTCTGGCCAGTTGCGATTGCGAGACACGATTGCTTGGTTCCTTTCGTTTCCCCGATCCCCTGTAAGCAAACACCCTTAGCTTCTTATAACACTAAGACGCGCTCGCAGAACGGACCGGTGGCGCGGGCAGGGTATCCTTGAGACGCTCGGCGTGGCGATTGGGTTACGCGCAATCAACCGATGCCTAGCTCGTCGATGCGCTCCACCGGCTTGCCGCAGGTTCGGCAAATGAGCGCGCCGCAGTCGCCGCAGAGCAGAGGATCGGCCACCGGCTGGGCGCAGTTTGGGCAGTAAAACTCGGCAGCGGCAGGCTGAACATCGGGCATGTTGCCATTATGACGCGCGGCGCGCGCTGTGGAGCCTGCTGAGCCGGGAGTCGTCCGGCTTTTCTTCAGCCGGTGGAGAGTCCGCTTTGTTTCACTGAGAAAGGGCAAGCTAAAGCATGCCCTACCTTGCGATTACAGCAGGCGCACCAGGTGCGAGGCGCCATAGGCCAGCAGCCCGCCGATGGCGGCGCCGGCCAGCACGTCGCTCAAGAAGTGCATGCCCAGCAGGATGCGCGATGCCGCAACGCTGACGGCGCAGAATAGCAGCCCGATGGTCAGCTCCGGGTAGAACGCGGCCAGCGAGATCGACACTGCAAACGCGGTGATGGTATGGCCGGAGGGGAAGGAGAACTGGTCGGGCGGCAGCAGATCGGCCCAGCAATGGGGCTCGCTGGGGCGCTTGCGGCGGGCGGTCTTTTTGAGCTTGAGGAAGAGCGCGATCCCGATGCTCGCCGCCAGCGCCGCTGCGCCCACCGCCATGAACCTGTGCTCGCCGCCGAACAGCAGCAACACCAGGCCCAGCGCGTACCACAACCAGCCATCGCCGCCGCGCGTGGCACAGATCATCCACACGCGGATCCAACGCGGCGCGGGCCATCGGTTCACCCGCCGCATCAGCCTGTGGTCGCGAAGGGAAATGAACGTCCGCATCGCCTCTCCGGAGAACGTCATGCGGCTATCTCCGCGATGGGTGCTGCGCTGCACCCGGTTTCTCTGAGGGCCCGCAGCCGAAGGTAGCGCGCCATCCACCAGCGCGCAAACACGCTCTCTACTACATAGTTTCCAAGTATTACTGCGGGGACCGCAACCCCCAGCGTCGCCACCGGCGCCGTCCATGGGTTTTCCCGTACCATGGAACGGCCGATACTGAGAACGTCGCGCATCAACTTGCAGATTCCGCCGGTTTCGCCGCGCACCCTGCCTTGGCCGAGCCGCAGCGCATCCAGGAATTCTTCCTTGGATCGCGCCCGCGGCGCCACGGTATAGGTGCAGCCCACCGAACCCATGGCATGCGCGTCGCTGCCGCCCACTTCGGCCAGAGCCGCCCAGTCCGCCAGCGCCGCGGCGTTGCCGTTGGCGCGAGCCAGCATGTGGCCGTTGGGGGTTTCGAGAGCCGGAAAAGCGGATTCGAACAGCAGAAAGTCTTCCGGCGCGCGGCGGCCCGTCAAGCTGGAAAAGACGTGGTTGGCGCTGAAGAACAGGTTGCGGCCGTCCAGCCACCGGGCCAGCGATTCGAAATCGTGGCGGCGGCGCTGCAGTTCCACGTGGTCGCGCTCGGTGATGTCATACACGCCGACGTGCAGTTCGGTGCCGCTCGGCAGCCGGCAGGTCACTTCTTCGCTCAAAAAGAAATCGGGCCTGGAGCGAAGCGTCTCCACGGCATCGATGGAATCGTGATCGGTGACAGTCACCAGGTCCATGCCGAGCCGTTTCAGCTTTTCGTACACGGCCAGCGGATCGTTGTAGCTTTCCCGGCAGACCTTGCGCAACACCGGAATGGTGCACATGCCGGAATGCCGCGTATGGACGTGCAGGTCGCACCGCATACTTCTTATGTAGAATTGAAACGGCTACAACAGCGTGACGCGGGGAAAAAACATTGGTTAATCGTCCTGTTTTCTGTTACGGCAGTTGCGCAGCGTGACACAATCGAAATGTTGAGACGGCTGGAACTGGTGTTTTTCGACGCCGGCGGGGGCCACCGCGCAGCGGCCAACGCTTTGCGCGAGGTGATGGAGCGCGAGCGCCGCCCGTTCGACATCCAGCCGATGAACCTGCAGGAACTGCTGGATTCGATGGACGTGTTTCGCCAGCTCACCGGCCTGCGCCTGCAGGATCTCTACAACCTGGCGCTCAAGAAGGGGTGGACGCTCGGTTCGCCGCAGCTCATGGTGGGAATGCACCTGGTGATCCGCCTGTTCCATCGCAAACAGGTGAAGATGCTCGAAGCGCACTGGCGCGAAAGCCGCCCGGACCTGGTGGTCTCGCTGGTGCCCAACTTCGACCGCGCCATCGGTGAAAGCCTGCGCCGCGCCGCGCCCTCGACGCCGCTGGTCACCGTCCTCACCGATCTCGCCGACTATCCGCCTCATTTCTGGATCGAGCGCCAGCCGCAGTACTTCATCTGCGGATCGGACCGCGCCGTGGAACAGGCGCGGGCGATGGGCCACGCCGCGGACCACGTGTTACGGGCCTCCGGCATGATCCTCAGCCCGCGCTTCTATGACACGGTGCCACTCAGTGCGGAAGAGCGGGCCGCGGCGCGCCAGGCGCTGGGCCTCGATCCCTCTGTGCCCGTCGGCCTGGTGCTCTTTGGCGGCCAGGGCGCGGCGGTGATGCTCGATATCGCGCGCCGTCTGCCCGACCGGCAGCTCATCCTCATCTGCGGCCACAATCAGAAGCTGCGCGCGCGGCTGGAGCAGTTGGCGCAGATGACTGGCCGCGCTCCCGTTTTCATCGAAGGCTTCACCAAAGAGATTCCGCGCTACATGCAGCTTGCCGATTACTTCATCGGCAAGCCCGGCCCCGGAAGCATCTCGGAGGCCGTATTCATGCGCCTTCCGGTGATCGTCGACTGCAACGCCTGGACGTTGCCGCAAGAGCGCTACAACGCCGTCTGGGTCCGCGAGCAAGGCGTCGGCATCGTGTTAGATAATTTCCGCCACGTGCGCTCCGCCGTCGACCAGTTGCTGGACCCCGCCGCCTACGCCACCTTCCGCGCCGCCACCGAGCGCCAACAAAACCGCGCCGTCTTCGAAATTCCGGACCTGTTGGAGCGGGTGCTGGGCGAGGTGTGACGCGTGGCGCGGACTTACCTGCTAGAAGTTTGTGGCTGAGAATCGGTGTTGCAGACGCCCTCCGGCCGGACAGAAGCAGACGCCGGCCCCCGGACGCTTCTGCTCACCACAGCCCCAGCGCCTTCCACCACCAGAAACCCACTCCCAGCCAGATGACTAAGTTCACCACCGAGATATAGAATCCTAGCCGCCACCAATCCGACTGACTTACGTAGCCGGAGCCGAAATAGACTGGCGCTGAACCGGTGCCGTAGTGAGTTATGCCGGCGTTGAGGTTGGAAAAGTAAGCCAGCGACAGCGCGGCCAGCATGGGCGGCACGCCGCCGGCCAGCATCGCCACCAGGAAACCGGGATACAGCGCCATGATGTGGCCCGTCATGCTGGCGAAACCGTAGTGGACGTAGAGATAAGTTACCGCCAGCGCCAGCCCAACAATCATCCAGGGCAAGCCGGCATAGGCGCGGAACATGGCATGCGAGAGTACGCCGATGGCGCCGCCGCGCGAAAGCTCGTCCGACATCATGATCAGCGGTGCGAACCAGATCAGCGCGTCCCAGGCTTTCTTTTCGTCGAGCAGATCGTCCCAGGTCAGGACGCGCGCCAACAGAATCGCGGAAAGACCGGCCAGCGCAACGAACGTGTTGGGGATGCCGTGCCAGGGCGAGGTGACCCATCCGGCCATCACCGCCAGCATGATCGCCACTAGTGACTTTTCCCGGCGCGAGAGCGGGCCCATGTGCGCCAGTTCGGCGGCGGCGAACACGCGCGCCGGGGCGGTGTCGCGGATGGCCGGCCGGCACCACCGCTGGAGCAGCCATGGAACAATCGTCAGCGTCAACAGGCCGGGCACGATGGCTCCCGTAGCCCAGCGCACCCAGGTCAGCTCGACGTGGGCATTCTGCCGGGCGAATTCGGCGATCAGCGGATTGGCGGCCATCCCGGTTAGGAACATGCCCGAGGCCACGTAGGTGGTGTGAAAGCAAACCAGAATCAGAAAAGCGCCGATCGAGCGGGTAGGGCCGCCGGGCTCGGAGCCGAAATCGACTGCGACGCTCCGCGCGATGGGGAAGATGACGCCGCCGCCGCGCGCGGTATCGGACGGGATGAAGGGCGCGAGCACCAGGTCCGCGGCGGCCAATGAGTAGCCCAGGCTCAGTGGCGTGCGCGCGAACCGGCGGATGAACAGATACCCGATGCGCTTGCCCAGGCCGGTCTGGGTGAACGCGCGAGAAAACAGGAAGGCCGTAAAGATCAGCCAAACGGTGACGTTGGCGAAGCCGGAAAGCACTTGCGCGGGCGGCACCGTACGGGTCAATGCCAGCACGGTCATGGCGATCACGCAGCTCACTCCCATCGGCACCGGCTGCGCCACCAGGGCGACGATGGTAGCCACGAACACCGCCAGCAGATGGTCTTGCCGGGCGTTGAGCCCGGAGGGCGGGAAGGCCAGCAGCAGCGCGGCCGGAATCAGCACCGCCGCCCAGCGCAGCCAGGGAACGCGCAGTTTCAAAACACTAGGACCTGTCATGAAATAACCGGTTCGATCGCCGGCGTGGCGCACGCACTCGTGCGTGCCGCGTCGGCACTCGTGCCGACGCCGGGCCTCCCATGCGCGAGCAAGTGTCGAGAAGAGTCTCGACACGGCACGCACGAGTTCGTGCGCCACGGCGGTAGCCGGGATTTAGCATGGCTCGCCCAATCTGCCATTCAGAAGCGTCTCTTGAAGAGGATGTCCATGCCGACCAGGCCGTTTTCGTCGCGCTGCACCACCACCGACCACTGCTTGGCGAAGGCCCATTCTACGCTGACCACCTGCGGGTTGCTCGTGGTGACGTCGGTGATATAGGTGAAAGTGATGTCGGGCGTCACCTGCTGTTCCAGGGTGACGCGCGCCGTCCCGTTGAATTCAGTGCCGGGCAGAGTGGGATCGATGCGCAGGCGGCTGACGCCGAAGAAGCGCTGCAAGCGGCCGGTGACGGGGGTCGAAATAGCCTCGCCCAACAGCGCCGAGCCGGCGGATTGCTGCCAGGCGGGCGCGGCGGTGTTCTGGCCGGAGAAAAGCGACGCTTCATCGGTGGGCGTGCGGCCGGTCGCGAGCAGCGCCACGATTTCCCCGAATTGCAGCGGCGGATCCGACCGCGGCGTCAGGTTCAGTTTGCTCAGCGGGCCGGAAACGTTAAGCGTCACCTGGATGCCGCGGGCCTTGGTCTCCAGATCGATATCCAGCACCGGCTCCACGTTGACAGGATTGAAGAACGAAACCGATCCCTGCGAAATGCTGTACCGCGTGCCGAAGAAGACCACCTGGCCATGCGTAATGTTGACGCGGCCCAGCACGGCGGGACTGGTATAGGTGCCGCGGAGGCGGAGGTTGGCTTCCACCTGGACGTCCTGGGTGAGGGCGCTCTGCACCTGGATATCCGGCGCGGTGGCGACCTGAACATCGTATGTGAGACCGCCGAGCAGACCGGTGCGGGAGGCAGGCGTGCGTACCGGCTCGGACGATTGCGCCAGCAGCGAGCTGAAATCCGACTGCGGATTGAAGCCGGTGCGCAGCACGGTGATGGTGCCCGAGAGAATGCTGGCGGCGGTGGTTCCGGTGAAACGCAGATCCGCGTTGGCCACCGTGCTGACGCCTTCCGGATAGCGGACGCGCACCTGCGTAGCGCGGGCGTGGAGCCGAAACACGGTGGGCCCATCGCCGCCGTAAGCGGCGAACCCGCTGAGCTCGATTTTGCCGCCGCCGGTTTCGCCGGTGAAGCTCTGGATGGAGGCGCGATCGCCGGTAAACAGGAGGACGCCGTTGGCGCCGGAGATGCCGTTGGGGACGTCGCTGATGTTGAAGCCCGCGCCGGTGAATTCCACGCGGCCGGTGATCTGCGGGGCGTCGAGCGTGCCCCGCACGGAGGCGTCCGTTTTTACTTCGCCGGAGGCGGTGAGATCGCGGTTCACATCGTGCACCAGCTTGAGGTCGGCGTGGCCGCTGACGCGCAGGTCCAGCGGGCTCTTCTGGCCCAGCGACAGGCGGCCGGTTACGCTGAAATCGGTGTTGGGCCCGGTCAATCGCGCCGCTGCCACGGTGACGGCCGAGCCGGCCATGGTGACGACGATATCGCCGGCGTTGCGGAGCGCGAAGGCGCCGGGCGCGAGACCGGTGGAGGCGGCGGGCGCGATTTCCAGACGCGCGACGCGCAGCTCCGCCGTCATCGCGCGCGGGGTGAGCAAGGGCCCGTCGAGGCGGAGCGAGGCTTCCGCCGCACCGGCGAGACTGGCTAGCGATCCGGCGGGCGCGAGCCACGCGCGCAGTTGGGCCAGGTCCACCTTGGTGAAGCGAATCGTGGCGCCGCCGGGGTAATCGTCCACCAGGCGCCATTGGCCGTCGCCGGCGATCGCCGAAGCGGCGAAGTTCGATTCCAGGTGCGCCCGCAACGCGCCGCTTTCGGTTTCGGCGGTGAGACGCACGTCGCCCAGGTCGCCACCGGCCAACTGCAGCTTTTCGCCGGCGACCTCGGCATGCAGATCGTCGACGCGGAATCCCGGCCGCCCGTTTTCCGCGGGGACGATCTCGATGGCGCCGCGCGCCTGCACCTGGGCAGTGCCCTTCGCGCCGGGCCGCGCGGCTTCGAGAAGGTGCACCTGCTCGAGCGGCATGGCGTTGGTTGCGATCTGAAACCGCAGCGTGCCGGTATCGAGGCGGCCGGGAGAGTGCGCGAAACTGGCACTCAAGCGGATCTGTTTGGCTCCGGCGTGGATCTCGCCCGCGGAAAGGTCGAGCGCGCCCTTGCGGTAGCGGACGTGGCCGGTGATGCGGTCGAAAGGCTCGCCGGCTACGTCGCCGCGGCCGGCATCGAGATCGGCCTGCACAATCGGGTCGCCGGCCACGCCGGTGACCGCGACCGCGCCGTTGAGCGTGCCGGTGACGGATACTGGAGAACCGCCGGCCATGGCGACCAGATCGACCAGCGGCGCGTCATGGATGGTGGCGTTGCCGAAGATGTCGCTCCGGTCGCCCAATTCCCAATCGTGCAGCGCCACGGCGAGCGAAAACTGCGCGCGCAGGTTCCCCCGGTTAAGCGTCGCGCGATCGAGCCGGACGTTATCCGGCGAGGCCGTGACTGCGGCGTCGAACGCGTCGAACGTGCGGTTGTCATATGTGAAGGCGCCAGCGAGCAAATGGCCTTGAATTTGGGGATGGTCCAGGCTGCCGCTCACTTTTCCGTCGAACACCGCCGTGCCGCCGGCGAGCTTCAGCGGCAGCGCCGCGGCGCGCTCTCCCAAAGCCGGCAGCAACTCGCCCAGGTCGCGTGTCTCCAGGCGGACGCTCAGTTCGCGGCCGGCGACGCCGGAGACGGTGACATGCGAGTGCGGCAGGCTGAGCCGCGAATGCCCGAGATCGAGAGTGCCGCTTCGCGACTCCCAGTCCGCGGCAAGCTCGCCTTCGACCGGCGCGCCGGCCGCAGCCGGCCCGATCTGGAGCGCTGTAATCAGATGCAATTCCCGCGGATTGGCGAACGAGCCTTGCATTTGCAGGGAGCCTGCGGCGTCGCCGTCCCAGGGCAGCGGCGCGGAGATGGCGAGGCCGGCCACGCGGCGCACGTCGAGACCGGCGACAGCGCCGTTCACCGTGTAGCGATTGAAGGCGAGCAGCCCGATGGCGCCGGTGAAGTTGCCGCCCAACGCGTCGATCGAGACCTGGGGCAGCTCCAGATCGACGCCGCGCAGCACGGCTGCGTCGATGGTCGCCTCGGCGGGAAACACCTGGCCCCCCAGCACGGCCTGGCCGGAGAGCCGCATCGGGCGCACGGTGACGGTGCGCAGATCGGAGGTGAGAGGGCCGCTGGCGGTGAAGTTGTGCAGCCGAATGCTGGAATCGTAATATTCCAGGCCGGTGCCGAGCAGATGGCCGGCGATCGAAACATCGGCGCCGCCGCGCCAGACGCCGCTGCCCTTCAGGTCCACCGTGCCGCGATCCAGCAGCTTGGTTTCGAAAATGCGTTGGGCATCGCCGTTATCGAGGCGCCCTTGAAACTCGAACGAGCCGTGCGGGGCGGCCAGGTTTTCGATTTGCCCGGCCAGGCTCAGCCGCGATTTGCCGGTGGCGAGGTTGGCGGCGGCGATGGCGATGCGATTGGGTTCGAGGGCGAACGAGGCGGTGATGGCGAGGGCGGTCCGGGCGATGCCGGGAGCCGCGAACTCCAGCGGCTCGATGGCGATGTTCCCCCGGTAGCGCGGACCGGTGGAATCAAAGACGAGCGCCGCCTGCAGGTTCCGGCCCTGCGCCGCGAATGGCACGCTGGAGTGCGATTCCACCTGAAATTCGCCGTGCTGCACGCTGAACCGGCCGATGGCTAGCTTGAGAATTGTCGCCATGGCGTCGCCGCGCCGGCCCTGGGTTTTCGGTTGCGGCAGGTTGGTGCGGCCGTTGGCATCGATGATGAGGGCGATGCGCGGCGCTTCCACGTCGAGCGAGCGAATGTCGATATCGCGCTTGAGCAGCGAATTGATCTTGAGGCCCACGATGACAGAAGCGGCGCGGAACAGCGGCGGCTTGCCGGCGGGCTCGGTGCCGTGCAGAACAAGGGAATCGGCCTCCAGCCGCATGGCGGCCCAGTCGAACCGGAACGCGCCCATTTCGGCGCGTCCGCCGGTGGCGGTCTCGATCGAGGTCACCAGCCAGGCGCGCACCTTGCCGTGAAACCAGTCGCTGCGCAGCACCAACACGCCGGCCAGCGCCGCCAGCAGCGCCGCCGCGGCCACGGAAGCGGCGATCCACCAAAGGCGGCGCTTCATTGGAACGCCTCGTCGTGATAGACGATCGGCGTCTGGCGCCGCGCCTCGCGCAACCAGTTGTCCATTTCGTGGTCTTCGCGCTGGCCTGCCAGAATGTCTTCGATCTGGTCGCGATAATCGTCGAGCGAAACCGTTTGTCCGGGCTGGGCGGCGCGAACCTTCGGGGCCAGTACCGTGTCGAAATAGTTCTGGATTTCTTCCCCGGTGATTTGCACCGCGGGGCGGAAGCGCACATCGACGAACTGCAGCAGCGTGCGCTGCCACAGCAGCGCGTCCCGCACGTCCTGGTCGCTAATACGGTATTGGGCGAGCGCGCGCCGGTAATCGGCGTCGGCCGGATAATAACGGTGCTCGAAAGCGGCGAGAGTGGGCTCTATTTCGGCGGGCTGCGGGGTCGGGTAGCGGCTGGTCTCGACCTCGCGGCGCACCAGTCTCTGCTCCACCATGCGCTCGGCCGCGGCGCGCCTGCCCGCCGGGCTCAGGTCCGGAGGTTGCCCGTTGAGGAACGCCGTAACGCGAATTTCGCGATCGAGGTCGCTGGTGGTGATCACGCGAGCACCCACCGAAACAGCGATGCGGTCGATGATGGCGGCCGAAGCAAGCGCGGCGGCAAGCGCCAGACAAGTCAGGCGGACAGGCGCGGCGGATCGCAATTCGAGCACGCTCTTCAAAACGTTTGTCCTATAGAAAAGAAGAACTGGAAATGGCTCACGCTCTGCTGCGTGCACTGGTTGACGACGTTTTGGCAAGGGTAGACACCGGCGTTCACCAGGTCCTGCTCAGTCCCCTTGAAGCCGTAAAAGCGCGGCGGATTGATGCTGTAGGCCAGGTCCACGCGGAACGGGCCGATGGGGGTGCGGTAGCGGATGCCAAAGCCGACGGCGTGCACCATGTAATCGAAGTCCTTGAGGCCGTCCTGTTGCACGCGGAAAGAGAAGTTGCTGGCGCCGGAGAAGGTGTTGCCGAAGTCGTGAAACAGCACGCCGCCGACATCCTCTCCAATCAGCGGGAACCGCAGCTCGGTCTGGTTGAAGAACAGGGCGTTGCCGCCGATGGGGAAGCCGGTTTCCGTGTCGCGGGGTCCGGACTGGTCCTCCGGGAAGCCGCGAAGGGACGATCCGCCGCCGCCGAAGAAGCGCTCCGGCAGCGGAACCGCTTCGTCCCCAAGGCCGCTGTAATGGAACGCCGCGATGTTGCCGATCTCGGTCGAGCGCGCCAGCACCAGCTTCTTGCCCAGCGGATGGTAGGTGGAGTTGCGCGCCAGCACGCGCACGAAATCGCGCTGCGAACCGAAAATGTGCTCGGCGAAATCCACGTTGAGCGTATTGTAGACGCCCTTGCGCGGATCCAGGGGATCGTCGCGCCGGTCTTGGATGAGGTTGAAGGAAAGCAGGCCCAGCCGGACTGGTTGCGAGAGCAGCGGAATCAGCTCGGGCGAAATCTTCAGCGTGGCCTGGTTCACGTTGACCGCGCGGTAAGCGTAGCGGTAGAGGAAAGTGACCGACTTGTTGACACGCTGCCTCAACTGCATGGAGCCTTCCTCGCGCTTGAAAGAGAAGGTGCGGACGTCCTTGGAATCGTCATAGCGGGCGGTGAAGGTGAGAAGCAGCTTGTCATTGCCGCGGAAACGGGCCCAATCGTAGTTGAGCACCGCCTGCTGTTCGAGCGTGGAGAACCGCGTGCGGAGGCTCAGCGTATGCGCGATGCCCCACAAATTCGAGCGCGTGACGCCCAGCGAAATGCGCGGCGCAAATCCGGTCTGCCCGGCCGGCGCATCCAGGCAATACATGCAGCCGCCGATGCGCGCGAATTCGGCGCCCAGGCCCACGGACAGGGAGTAGCGCCGCGCTTCGTCGAGATCGTAGACCACGTACTTCTGGTCCGTCTCTCCATCCGGATTCTGAATCGCCATGTCGACGCGCGAGAAGACGCCGAGGTCGTACAGGCGGCGCTGGGTCTCGCTCATGGCAGTGGGCGAAAGCGGATCGCCGGGGTTGAGCCGCAGGTTGCGGTAGACCAGGCTGGGCCGCGTGTGCGAGAGGCCGCCGGGGTTGAAGAGCACCTGGCGCACGAACTCGCGGCCGCCTTCGCGGATGGTGTAGCGCAGATCCACGCGATTCGCTGCGGCGGGCCTGGAGCTCCAGGCAAAGGTGGCGTTGGGGAAGCCGTCCTGATAATACTGCGCCAGGATGGCGTCGCGATCGACGGCGACATTGAACTCGCTGAACGGCTGATTCGCGATCGAGCTGAGGAGGGAAAGAATTTTGGCCTTGTCGAGTTGCTCGATGCCGTCCACGGCGAGGCTGTTGACGAACGTCTGCGCGCCTTCGTCGATCGCGATCCAGACCGCTTGCTCGCCGCTATGGCCCTGATAGTGGTCGTCCAGCCGGTGCGTGACCTTGACGTCGCGAAACCCATTGGACTGGTACAGGTTGACGATGGAATCCTCGTCGCGCCGCAGCAGGTCGGCGCTGTACCGGCCGTGCGGAAACTGCAGCCAGGAGGCGGTGCGCAGGAACATGCGTTCCCGTATGTCGTCGGTCTGGAAATAGCGATTGCCCCGGATGCCGATGAAGACCAGCTTGTGCCGAGCGCCGAGGTTGATGAGGTAGTCGATGGTGGCCTGGTCGTTCAGGACGCGCTGCTGCTTGAATTCGACGTCGGCGTCGAAGTAGCCCTTGGATTGAAAATAGTCTTCCAGGTTGTGAGTGCCCTCGGTGAGCAGGTCGGCATCGACCGAGTGCTCCTGGAAAATCGGCACAAAACGCCCCAGGCTGTGCTCGGAAATTTTGGCGCCGACGGCGTGGAGGCGGATGCGCGGGCCCGCGTCGATGGCGAGCACCGGCGCTGCGCGATTGGTTTCACCATCGTACTTCACGTCTTCCAGCGTCACCTTGGCTTCCAGCCGATGATCCTTGGCGTAGAGCGCTCGCACGCCTTCCATGGCTACGCGCAGCCGGGTCTGCGTCATCGGTTTCCAGGTGTGGATCATCCAGCGCTGGAAGCCGGTGGCGCGCAGGAGACGGGTCTTGTCGATCTCGACGTTTCCCAGGATCGTGGGCGCGGCGAAGCGGGCCCGCGGGCCGCTTTCGATGTCGAAACGGATGTGGACCTGCTGGTAGTCGTTGTCCCAATCGAGGACCGGTCGCACCTCGCCCTGGAACAAGCCGTTCGATTCCAGCAGCTTCTTCTGGCCGGCTTCGGCCGCGGTCAGGCTGGCCTCCGTGTAGGGCGCCCCGAGATCGAGTTGCGCCGCATTTTCGAGCTGCGCTGCGTTGGGCGGGTTGGAAACTTTTCCGCCCACCGCCAGATGGCCGATGAACCAACTGTTCTTGGTGAGGAAGCGCACCACCACGCCGTCCAGGTATGGCTCGGCATCCACCTGAATATCGGCATACCGGCCGGTGGCGAAGAGTCGCTCGATGCTGGCGCGTACGTCGGCCAGCCGCAATGGCTGGTTCCGCTTTAAGGGGAGAATCTGGTTGATTTCAGCCGGGTCGAGTGGTTGTCTGGCCGGTTCGAACTGAATGGCGGCGACGCGTTTTCCCTCCCACGATGCGTCTTGAGCGAGCAGCAAAATCATTGGCGCGGCGAGGGATAACACGACCATGCGAGAGACGCTGGCGAACGGACGGCGCACCAGAAACATGATAGCGTAGCCCTTCAGAGCAGGTTTGTTACCATGAGTGCGCGATAGGAATTGGTGGGGCACGCTTTAGCTTGCCAACGCCCGCTTGCGGGCGCATGCTTTTCGCGCGCCTGGTAAGCCGTGAGGAAACCCGATGCTTCCCCCCCAGCCCCGGAACGGGGCGGAACGAAGATGAATGCGGCCGAGCGCCAGCGTTACTCGCGGCAGATCCTGTTCGCGGGCATCGGCGAGGCGGGCCAGGAGTTGCTGCTGCGCGCCGACGCGGTGGTGGCCGGCTGCGGCGCATTGGGCAGCTTTCACGCAGCGGCGCTGGCGCGGGCCGGCGTCGGCCGGCTCACCATCATCGACCGCGATTACGTCGAACCCGCCAATCTCCATCGTCAGTGGCTGTTTGAAGAAGCCGATGCCGCCGGAGCATTGCCCAAGGCGGCGGCCGCGGCGCGGCGGCTGGCGAGCATCAATTCTTCCATCGTGGTCCGCGGCGTGGTGGCGGACCTGACAGCGGAAAACGCCGCGGAGCTGCTGGGCGGAGCCGGCGTGATCCTGGACGGCACCGACAATTTCGAAACACGCTACCTGATCAATGATTTTGCCGTGAGCCGCGGCATACCGTGGATTTACGGCGCCGCGGTGGGGAGTTACGGCATCACCATGCCTGTGATCCCCGGCCACACGGCGTGCCTGCGATGCGTCTATCCCGAGCCTCCCGCCGGCTCGCAGCCGACCTGCGAGACCGCCGGCGTGCTGAACGCGATCGTCTCCGCGGTGGCGTCGCTGCAGGTGGCCGATGCGCTGAAGATCCTGAGCGGGCACGCCGATCTGGTGCGCGCGCGCATCACCACCATCGACGTCTGGGAAGGCGGAATTCGCCAGATCGACGGTCCGCCGCGGGATGCCGATTGCCCCACCTGCGCGCGGCGCGAGTTTCCGTTCCTGGAGGAATCGGCGCGGCCTCCGGTGCGGATGTGCGGCCGCGACGCAGTGCAGATCCGCGAGCGCGCAGGCCCGATCGACCTGGATGAGTTGCGGGCGCGGCTGGAGCCGTTGGGCGAAGTGCGTTCGAGTGAGTTCGCGCTGCGATTCCTGGCGCCGCCCTACGAGATGACCGTTTTCCCCGACGGCCGCGCCATCATCAAAGGTACCGCCGACCCCGGCGTCGCGCGCAGCGTGTACGCGCGGTATGTGGGCTGAGTAGCGCCTTTCATCCAAGTCGAAACCGCATCACGCGAACGGGCTGCGCTTGAGCGCGTAATCGATGGCTTCCTGCGGCACATGGAACTCGGCCAGCGCTGTGTTGCCCCGGTAGCCCAGGTCGCGGATGCCGATGGGGCTGGTGTAAAACGCATCCACCACCATCTTCCGCGCCCAATCGAAAAAGCGGACGCCGGGCTGCAGATCCGCGGGTGCGGCGTCGGGCCCGGCAATTGAATCGAGCAAAGCGGTTTGCTTGCCGGCGGGTGCGCTCAGGAAGTCGGCGCCATCGCCGCGATGCCGCACTTCCCAATCGAGCCAGCCGAGACCGCCGGTATAGATCTCCTTCATTTCGTCGCTCGCCGAGCAGAGGAAGTCGATGAATTCGGCGGCGTTGGCCGCCACCGCGCCGGGCGAGTGCTCGTCGGCCGGAATGATGTAGTCCGAGAGCCGTTCCAGCGTGGCGAATTCGTGGGGCGTCAGGCCCTTGGGCTGGTAAGGACCTTTCTGCGCCGCCTTTTCCTCCTGCACCGCCTGATGGACGTGCTGAACATCCTGCGCGGTGAGAACGCCGCCGCCGGCGACACCCATACCGATCGAAATTCCGATATGGCGCAGGAGCGCGCGGCGCGAGTAATCGCTCTGTTCAGACATTGCCCTTCCTCATTTCTTCCGCCAGGTACTCGGAGGCCCGCCAGGCGAAGGCGACGATGCTCAGGGTCACGTTCTTATCCGGCTGGCTGACGAACGGCGCGGCGTCACACACGAACAGATTGCTCACTTCGTGCGACTGGCAATACTTGTTCAGTACGGATTGCGACGGATCGTTCCCCATCCTCACGGTGCCCGCTTCGTGAATGATGGTTCCGCCGGTGGAGATGCCGGCGGTTTTGGGATCGGGCGCCGACCCATAAGCCCTGCCGCCCATGGTTTCGACGATGGACGCGAAGGTCTGGTGCATGTGCCGCACCTGGCGGATCTCGTTGTCGCTCCATTGGAAGTGGAAGCGCAGCACGGGAATCCCCCAGGCATCGGTGCGCTGCGGATCGATGTCGCAGTAGCTGTCCTTGTTGGGGATCATCTCGCCGCGGCCGGCGAAATAGACGGAAGCGCCATATTCTTCGCGGATGTGATCGCGCAGCTTGCGGCCATAACCCTTGTACTGCGCGCACACCCCGTGGAAGGAACCGAGCATCGGCATGTGGAATCCGCCGCCGAGTTCGATGTGGTAGCCGCGGGGGAAATCCTTCCGCTTGTCGTCATACAGCCACCAGGGCACGTAGACGTGCATGCCGTCGATGCCGTCGCTGTTGTGCCGCGGCAGTCCGGCGAGCGCCGGGACATAGCCGGAAAGGCCGTAGCCCACCGAATCGGTCAGGTACCTGCCGACGGCGCCGGAGCCGTTGGCGATGCCGTTGGGGAAGCGCGGCGATTTGGAGTTGAGCAGCAGGCGTGCCGATTCACACGCGCTGGCCGCCACCACCACCGCGCGGCAGCGGACCTGCTGCTCGGTTCGCGTCGCCTTATCGACATAAGACACAGCGTTCACTTTGCCGGTATCGTCGGCAATCAACTCGCGCGCCATCGCGCCGTTAAACACCGTCAGCTTGCCGGTCTTCATGGCGGGAAAAACCATAGCCTGGCTGGAGGAGAAGGCCGACGCCGTAATGCAGCCGCGCCCGCACTGGCCGCAGTAGTGGCACGCGGCGCGGCCGTTGATCGAGCGCGTCAGCATCGCCATTCGCGACGGGATGCACGGGATGCCGAGTTTGCCGCAGGATTTCTGGATGAGCACCTCGTGCACGCGGGGCGAAATGGAAGGCAGGAAGTTGCCGTCCGGCGCGGTCCTCAGCCCTTCCTTGGTGCCGGTGACGCCGATGAAGCCCTCGGCCTTGTCGTACCACGGCGCCATCTCGGCGTAAGTGACCGGCCAGGGGTCGCTTAATCCGTCTTCGGGCTGAAAATCGTAATCGGAGAAGCGCAGCGAGATGCGTCCGTAGTGATTCGTGCGGCCGCCCAGGATGCGCGAGCGGAACCAGCGAAACTGGTTGCCCGGCGCCACCGTGTAGGGCTCATCCGGAATTTCCCAATATCCCACCGGCGCCGCGAAATAGTTCCACTGCTGGCGGCCGAAGTAGAGCTCGGCATGCGCGCCCGCGCCGCGATGATCCACCTGGTAGGGCCAGACGTGCTCCTTGAAATCGTGCGCTGGATTCAGGGTTGGGCCGGCTTCGAGGAGCGCCACTTGCAGTCCGCGATCGGTCAGCACCTTGACCGCGGTGCCCCCTCCGGCGCCGGACCCGATCACCACCACATCGAAGACCTGTGACTTGCGCACGATCTGAGGCATGCCGAACATCATATCCGCTGCGGCGCAGGTTCGCCAGCGGGTGAGTGAAAATGGCAGCGGCAGGGCAAGCTAAAGCGTGCCCCACCATGGCATGCCAAGCATTGGTAGGGCACGCTTTAGCTTGCTATTTTCGGCCTGCGATTCTACACGGCCACAATCATCTTTCCGACGCCATCGGCATACTGTTCGGTGATGCGGAACGCTTCGGCGATTTGGTCGAGGGGGCGGGTGTGGGTGACCATCGGAGCGAACCAGGCTGTGTGCGCGAGTAGCAACTCGATGGCGGCGTGCGATTCGTGGTTAGACCGGCGGACGTTGAAAATCGCCAGCTCCTTGCGCCGCATCGGCGAAACTTCAAAGGGCACGAACGAGGCGGAGTGGATGCCGGTGAGCACCACGCGGCCGGCATTGCGCGCGGCGCGGATGGCATCGTTGATGGTGCTCTCCTTGGCGGCGCAATCGATGGCGCAATCGACGCCGCGGCCGCCAGTATCCTTTGTAATCTCGCGCGCCACGTCGCCGGTGTTGGGATCGAGCGCCACGGCTGCGCCCATTTTGAGCGCCATCTCGCGGCGGTGCGCCACCGGCTCCACGGCCCAGATGCGGCCGGCGCCGGCGAGTTTCAGGCAGGCGATGGTGACCAGTCCGATGGGCCCGGCGCCGAACACGGCGACGGTCTCGCCGATTTGGGGGGATGCGAATTTCATCGAGTGCAGGCCGATGGCGAGCGGTTCTGCCAGGGCGGCCACTTCGAGCGAAAGCCGCGCCGGAATGCCCAGCAGGTTGGCTGCCGGCAGGTTGACAAATTCGCGGAAAAAGCCGGCGTGGCCGGGAGTGCTCAGGAAGCGGATGTTCTCGCAGACGTTGTGCTGGCCGCTGCGGCAGAACTCGCAGTGATAGCAGTAGATCGCCGGTTCGAGCGCGGCACGGTCGCCCGCCGCCCAGCCGGTGACGCCGGCGCCGGTCTTGACCACGGTGCCGGCCGGTTCGTGCCCCAGCACCATGGGATAGACGCACGGCGTGTCGCCCACTCCGCCTTCGGCATAGGAATGCAGATCGGAGCCGCAGATCCCTACCGCGCCCACCCGCACCTGCACCTCTCCCGGACCGGGCTCTTCGATATTCTGCTGCGCCAGGCGGAACTCCCGCGGCGCGGTCAATTCGGCAATGAGCATGCTTTCCCCTACTGATAAGATATCCGTAGATGCAGAGCTACCGCCAGTTTGAGGCCGGGCCGGATCCTTTCGGCCGCAAGTTCCAGGTGTGGTTCCGGTGGCTGCAGACGGCCATTTCGATCCGGGGCTCCGACACCGTCGACGTCAAGTTCGTCCTGGAGAACGAGCAGGCCGGAAGCGCGCAGAAGACCATCGCCCTGCCGCACGCGGACTTGGTGGCGTTGAGCCGCGAAACGGGCCGCAAGATGGATGACGCCTGGTGCTCGCGCCTCGCGGCGCTGCACCTGGTTCACCTGGTGGAAACCGGCGAAGACATGGAAAAGGACATTGTGACCGTGGCGCCGCCCGCCCTAAAGCAATACGCCCAGGAACTGACCCGGCAGGAAGCCAGCGCGGCAAGTCCGAGGTAGGACGGACGATCGGTTTTTGTCGTCTGTTTGCAGGGCCCCAATCCGCCACCAAAGCCGATGAAGACACGTGGACTCTGCCAACGGCCCGACTCGAGAGCATTTTCATCCGCTTCCGCGGGCCGAAGGCCCATGGGGACAGACCACCAGGCGATGGTCTGTCCTACTGTTCCCGGCTGCTCGCTGTCACCCCGGCGTCATTCATTATTCATCTTGATGCAGTAATCTGAAACGAACGGACTCCACCATGCTGCGGCTCCGCATAACGACCCGGCTGCTGCTGTGCTTCGCTGTGCTCACGGCGTGTTCCGCACTGCTGCTGCACTGGCTGATGGCGGAAGGCCGGCCCGGGCAGGGGCTGGCGGCGTCTGCCGCCCTGGGGTTGACAGGCACTATTGTCCTCGGTGTGTTCCTGGCCGCCACCGACCGGCGGGCGCGCGCCTTGCGCCGCGTACTGGAGCGGCTGCAAACGGGAAAGAGCGAGGGCCACGGACAGGCAGGCGACGAGCTGAGCGCCTTAGCCGCCACCATCGAGCACGCCACGCGGCGCGTGCGCGCGATGGTGGAAACGCTGCAACGGGAGAATGCGCGGCGTGAAGCCATTCTGGGCAGCATGGTGGAAGGCGTGGTTGCCGTGGACCCGCTGCTGCGCATCACCTTCGCCAACCGTGCGTTCGCCGAAATGATGGGCGCCGCCGCGCCGCCAAAGCCCGGCACGCCACTGGTGCAGGTGGCGCGCGACCCGGCGTTACATGAAATGTTCACCTCCGCACTTGCCGAAGGCCAGCCGCTGCAAAGACGGCTGATGCTCTCGGCGAGCGCGCGGTCCTTTGAGGTGCAGGTGGCGCCGCTGGCCGGGGACCCGCACCGCGGCGCCATCGCCATGCTTTACGACATCACCGGCCTGGAGCGGCTGGAGCGCGTGCGCAAGGATTTTGTGGCCAACGTCTCGCATGAGCTGCGTACGCCGCTGGCGGCGATTTGCGGTTATGCCGAAACACTGATGGAAGGCGGCCTGGAAGATCCCGCCAACAGCCGCCCGTTCGTCGCCATCATCCTGGCCAAGGCGCGCCAGCTCACCAATATCGTGCAGGACCTGCTGATCCTCTCCAGCCTGGAAAGCGCCAAGCCGCCCGCCGCCGAACCCATTTCACTGCAGCAGAGCATCCAATCCGCGCTGCGCACCGTGGAGCCCATGGCCAAGACCCGCGGCATCAACCTGGTGTGCGCATCGTTTCCGGACCTGGAAGTACTGGGGTATGAGATCCGGCTGGAGCAGGTGTGGGTGAATCTTTTGGACAATGCCATCAAGTTCAACCGGCCCGACGGTGAGGTGCGGGTGGACGTGGTGCGAGATCCGGAGCGCGCGCTGGTGCGCGTATGCGACACCGGCTCGGGGATTCCCTCGCGCGACCTGCCGCGCATCTTCGAACGCTTCTATCGTGTGGATAAAGCCCGTTCGCGCGCCACCGGCGGCACCGGCCTGGGCCTGGCGATCGTCAAACACGCGGTGGAGCAGATGGGCGGTTCGGTGAGCGTGGAGAGCCATCTCGGCCAGGGTTCAGTATTCACAGTAGCCCTTCCCCCCTTCGAGAATAACCTCGCCGCAAACGGACATTAATCGTTTGGTAACATTCTGCCGATATACTCACAGTTCTGCTTATGAAACTCAAACTCTCTACAATCACGTTGTGCCTGTTAGCACTGGCGTTGCTCCCGGTATGCAAGGCCCAAGGGAGCGATTCTAATGAGATCGTGCTCCTCAAAGCGACGCTGGCGGAGCAGCAAAAACAGATCGAGGCGCTCCGCCAATCGATCGATGCGCAGCAAAAGCTGATCGAGCGTCTGACTACGCCGGCTGCCAAGCCGGCCGAACAGGCCGCGGCGCCGGCGGCGCCAGGCTTTACCCGGGTGGGCGGCGCAGTAGCCAGCACCACGGGGCTGCTGCCCGATATGTCGCCTATGGCTCCGAGCCCCAGGTCCCCGGCGCCGGATCCCCAGGCTGCCGCGGCAAACAGCGCTCCGCTGCAACTTCAACTCGGCAATATAACGATCATGCCGGTGGGCTTCTTGGATGCCGCCGGTGTCTGGCGCAGCAAGAACGCCGGCTCCGGTATCGGCAGCAACTTCGGCAGCATACCGTTTGACAACGCCGTTCCCGGCGGCAAGCTGAACGAGTTCCGCTTCAGCCCGCAGAACTCGCGCATCGGCTTCCGCATCGATGGCAATTGGAAGGGTACCCAGTTCCTGAATTACCTGGAAACGGACTTCCTGGGCACCGGCGCGGCCAACAACATCGGCGTCACCAACGGAGCCTTCGTGCCGCGCCTTCGCTTGTTCTGGGTGAGTTTGCGCAAGAATAGCTGGGAAATTCTCGGCGGCCAGAGTTGGAGCATGTTCACGCCGAACCGCAAAGGCATCTCGCCGCTGCCCGGCGACATCTTTTATAGCCAGGTCTTTGACGTGAATTACTTGATCGGTCTCCCCTGGACCCGCCAGATGTCGTTCCGCGCCCTCTATCACGGAGCCGGCGACAAGGTGACGTTCGGCGTCTCCGCGGAACAGCCCAACCAGTACATGGGCGGCTACGGCGGCGGTGCGCAGATCGTGCTGCCAGCCGCGCTGAGCGCCGTGGGAGGCACCCAGTTGGACAACGGTACCGCCAGCTTCCTGAGCACGCCAAACGTGAGGCCGGATATTATCGCCAAGCTGGCGTTCGATCCCATTTCGCGGGTCCATTTCGAAATCGGCGGCATAACGCGAACTTTCAAGATCTACAATACTTCCACTGGCCAGCCGACTTCGGGGCAGACCTTTTCCAAGTCCGGCGGTGGTGGCGAGTTTAATGCGAACCTCGAGGTGGTCAAGGGCCTGCGGCTGATCGCGAACAACCAGTTCGGCGACGGCATCGGCCGCTATTTCTTCGGCAACGCTCCCGACGTGGTGGTGCGCGCCGATGGCAGCCTCAGTCCGATTCATACCTTCACCACGACGGACGGCTTTGAAGCGACAGTGGCGAAAAACACGCTGCTGTACTTTTACTTCGGCGGTATCTACATCGGCAAGAACGTCGCCGTGGATGCCAACGGCACCAGCCTGATCGGTTGGGGCTACACCGGCTCGTCCAACGGCCAGAACAAATCGGTCAATGAGTACACGTTCGGGTTCAACCAGACTGTGTGGAAGAGTGCTGCATACGGCGCCATCAACATCATGGGCCAGTACGAGTACGCCACGCGCGAACCGTGGTACGTTGCTCCGAACGCGCTGGATCACGCGAGCGACCACACGATTTACTTCGATCTTCGCTACACGCTTCCTGGTGGCGCTCCCAGCAAGAAGTAACCGGGAATTCATCTTTATGTAACTGTTTCTTAACAGTGAGCATTCGAAACTAGAGGAGATAGCTAAAATCATGAAGACGTCGATTGCACTAGCGGGAATCCTACTGGCCGGCAGCTCGCTCGTGTCTGCGCAGGCCATCAACGGCGCGGGCGCCACCTTTCCGTATCCGATCTACGGCAAGTGGTTCGAGGAATTCCGCCAGAAGAATCCTTCCATCGAGATCAATTACCAGTCCAAGGGTTCGGGAGCCGGCATCGCGCAGCTCACTGCGGGCACGGTGGATTTCGGCGCGTCCGACATGCCGATGAAGGACGAGCAGATCGCCGCGCTGAAGGTGAAAGCGCTGCACTTCCCGACCGTCCTGGGCGGCGTCGTGCCCACCTTTAATCTGCCCGGCGTGACGGACCTGAAGTTTTCGTCGGAAGCAATGGCGGGCATTTTTCTGGGAAAGATCACCAAGTGGAACGATCCAAGGATCGCCAAGGCCAATCCGGGTGTGAAACTGCCGGCCACGGACATTATCGTGGTACACCGCGCGGATGGCAGCGGCACGACTTTCGTGTTCACCGACTACCTGTCCAAGATCAGCCCGGAATGGAAGGCGGGCCCCGGAGCGAACACCTCTATCAAGTGGCCGACAGGCGTGGGCCAGCAGGGAAATGAAGGTGTGGCCGGCATGGTAAAGAATACGGCGGGCGCAATCGGCTACGTCGAGCTGATCTACGTGCTCAAGAACAACATGGGTTACGGCTCCGTCGAGAACGCGGCGGGCGTGTACCTCAAGGCCAACCTGGACACCGTCACTGCGGCGGCGGCGGGTGCGGCCAAAAGCATGCCGGCGGATTTCCGCGTCTCCATTACCAATGCGCCGGGCAAGAACTCGTACCCCATCGCGAGCTTCACCTGGCTGCTGATTCCGACCCGGATCCCAGACGCTCAAAAACGCGCTGCGCTGGTGAACTTCCTGAAATGGATGCTGGTGGACGGCCAGAAAGATTGCGCGTCGCTCGGTTATGCGCCGCTGCCGAAGCAAGTGGTTGCGCAGGAGCAAAAGCAGATCGCGATGATCCACTAGTATGCCAGCGACGGCAGCCGCTTCCGCTCCATCCCGGCGTGGTTCCACAGTGAAGGGTGACGAGATTGCACATCTCGTCACCCTTGCTTTTGGAGCCAGCGTTCTGCTGGTAACCGCCCTCCTGATATGGAACCTGTGGGGCACTTCTGCCCCTTCGCGCAGCAAGTTCGGTTTGGGCTTCCTCTGGGGCACCAACTGGGATCCGAACGCGAACGATTTCGGGGCCTTCCCGTTCGTGTACGGAACCGTGATGACGTCGGTGATGGCGCTGGTGATTTCCGTGCCGCTCGGCGTGGGTGCAGCGATTTTCCTGGCCGAATTAGCGCCGGCGGGACTCTCCTCTGCCTGCACCTTTCTGGTCGAGTTGTTGGCCGCAGTGCCTAGCGTGATTTACGGAATGCTGGCCATCTTCACCGTGGTGCCCCTGATGCGCGAGTACGTCGAACCCGCCCTCAAAGGCGCCTTCGGATACCTGCCGCAATTTCAGGGGCCGATGCTGGGCGTGGGCTATCTGACCGCCGCCGTCGTGCTGGCCATCATGACTTTTCCCTACATCATCGCCATCTCGCGCGAGGCGCTGCTCGAAGTGCCGCGCGACCAGCGGGAAGCAGCCTTGGCATTGGGCGCCACGCGCTGGGAAACTACCTTCAAGGTGGTGGTGCCGTACGCCCGGCTGGGAATCCTGGGGTCGATCTTCCTCGGCCTGGCGCGCGCGCTGGGCGAGACCATGGCCATCACCATGGTGATCGGCAATGACAGCACGCTGCACGCTTCCTGGTTCGCGCCCGGATACACCATCGCGGCCGTGCTCGCCAACGAATTCGCCGAGGCGACCGGCAAGGTGTACCAGAGCGCCCTGGTGGAACTCGGCCTGGTGCTGTTCCTGGTCACCATCATCATCAACGCCCTGGCGCGGCTGCTGGTGCTGGCCACTACGCGGAAAGGATCCGCCAAGGCCGCATGAACCGCCTGACCTACCGTAAGATAGTGAACGGCGTGATGCTGACCCTGACCGGTCTGTGCACGCTTCTCACCGTCTCGATCCTGTTCCTGATTCTCGGCTATCTGATCTATAACGGCGGCAAGTCGCTCGATTGGGGGTTTTTCACCAGGCTTCCTCTGCCGCCCGGCGAAGACGGCGGCGGCATGGCCAACGCCATCGTTGGCAGCGCGGAAATGGTAGGACTGGCGGCGCTGATCGGGCTGCCGGTGGGTTTTCTGGGCGGTATCTACCTCGCCGAGTTCAGCGGCAAAACCATGGGCTTCGCCATCCGCTACACCGCGGACCTGCTGAACGGTGTGCCCTCCATCGTGATCGGCATCTTCGCCTGGGCGCTGGTGGTGGTGCCGCTGCACAGCTTCTCCGCGCTGGCGGGCGGCGTCGCGCTCGCCATCATGCTGGTTCCCATTTCGCTGCGCACCACGGAACAATTTCTGTCCACCGTGCCGAATGCACTGCGTGAGGGCGCGCTGGCGCTGGGAGCGCCCAAGTGGAAGGTGCTCACCACGGTCGTGGTGCCGGCTGCCATGAAGGGTATTCTGACCGGCATGATTCTGGGTGTCGCGCGCGTGGCGGGAGAGACGGCGCCTCTCCTGTTCACCTCACTCAACAACCAATTCTGGCCGCGCAGTGTCAATCAGCCGACCGCTTCGCTGCCGGTGATGATTTACACGCACGCCATCTCGCCCTACGACGACTGGCATCGCCAGGCCTGGGCGGCCGGCCTGGTTCTGCTGGCGATGGTGCTGGCGACCAATATTGCCGCCCGCTGGATCCTCTCGCGGGGAATCAGCGTGCAGAAGGGATAATCGATGGACGCCACGCCAGAATCGGCCGCGCCGGAACAACGGGTCCAAATGCCCGCAGTGACGCCGCCGGCCGCCGCCGAACATAAGCCCGCCGGGCTCACCAAGATTTCGGTCCAGAACCTGGACTTTTATTACGGTAGCTACAAGGCCCTGCACAATATCAACATCGAGATCCCGGAGAAGCAGATCACGGCGCTGATCGGCCCGTCGGGTTGCGGCAAATCGACCTTCCTGCGCACTCTGAACCGCATCAACGACATGGTGCGGCACGCGCGGTTCGAAGGCACGGTGACGCTGGACGGCGCCAACGTGCTCGAAATCGACGCTACCAGCCTGCGCCGCCGCGTCGGCATGGTGTTCCAGCGGCCGAATCCGTTCCCCAAGTCGATCTTCGACAACGTTGCCTACGGCATTAAGGTGAACGGGCTGAAGGGGCACAGCTCGATGCACGACCGCGTGGAGCAGAGCCTGCGCCGCGCGGCGCTCTGGGACGAGGTGAAAGACAAGCTGCACGAATCGGCCTACTCGCTTTCCGGCGGCCAGCAGCAGCGGCTGTGCATCGCGCGCGCGCTGGCGGTGGATCCGGAAGTCCTCCTGCTCGATGAGCCGTGTTCGGCGCTGGATCCGATCGCCACCGCGAAGATCGAAGATCTGATGTTCAGCCTGAAGGACCAGTGCACGCAGGTGATTGTGACCCACAACATGCAGCAGGCGGCTCGCGTGGCCGAGTACACGGGATTCTTCCTGCTGGGCAAGCTGATCGAGTTCGATCGCACGGCGGTGATTTTCAAGCGGCCGGCTAAACAAGAAACGGAAGATTACATTACCGGCCGCTTCGGGTAGACTGGATGCGAACCGAAGGCGCGGCGCAGGAAGAGACGATGCTTCATTTTCGTGAAGAGCTCGAAGAGCTGCAGAGCAAATTGCTCGAGATGGGCGGCCTGGTGGAGGCCGCGATCCACAACAGCGTCCTGGCGCTGGTGGACCGCGACGAAGACAAGGCCAAGGACGTGATGTGGAACGAGGCGTTGATCAACCAGAAGGAAATTGAAATCGACGAGCTCGCGACTCGCATGCTGGCCCTGTTCCAGCCCATGGCGCGCGATCTGCGCTTCATCACCGCCGTCATCAAGATCAACAACGACCTGGAACGCATGGGCGACCTTGCGGTCAACATCACCGAGCGCGCCTTGACGCTGATGCGGGAGCCGGCAGTGAAGGTGCTCGTCGATATTCCGCGCATCGCGGACCTGGCGGAAAGCATGGTGCATCGCTCGCTCGACGCGTTTGCGAAGCACGACGCGGACATGGCGCGCGACGTGCTGCTCTCCGACGATGCCGTCGACCGGCTGCGCGACGCCGTCTATGACGAACTGCTCAACTTCATGCAGGAAGAGCGCAGCACCATCAATCGCGCGGTCTCCCTGATGTTCATCGCGCAGAACCTGGAACGCATCGCGGACCACTCCACCAACATCGCCGAAGACGTGCTGTTCGCCGTGAAGGGCATCGACGTCCGCCACCACGCCGAAACCGGCGACTAACACAAGTAGGACAGACGATCGTCATTTGTCGTCTGTCGTGCTGCGTGCCTGGCGAGCCATGACACTCTCGAAAATACACCCCAAGTCATTGAAAACGCGTTGAGGCCACCCCCGACGACGACACTCCTTGGCACCGTCACCAGGCTCCGGTATTTTCATCGCTGCTGGTGCGCGATCGCCGCCCATGAAAACAGGGTCGAAAAAACAGGTTCAGCCCGCAGCAGTAGCGGGCACCGCGGGCCGGGCATGCCCGGCCCCTACCAGGAC
>Ga0209415_10003333_pt1 | contig 29882 bp, 23 predicted proteins | sample PeaSoiSIISIP2007_FD_187696 | JGI IMG/M metagenome (GOLD analysis project Ga0209415, IMG submission 187696) | Peat soil microbial communities from Weissenstadt, Germany - SII-SIP-2007 (SPAdes) (version 2) | ecosystem: Environmental > Terrestrial > Soil > Wetlands > Peat | place: Germany...
CACGCAAGTTTAGAAAGACTACGAGGTAGCATTCTTGGTGAAATCCATGGCTTACATACCGCATATTCGTCGCTTCAGAACCTCAATCGGGCCGGCCAAGCAGGATTCGCAGCATGCGCCGCAGGGGTTCGGCCGCCCCCCACAGCAGCTGATCCCCGACCGTGAAGGCCGACAGGTATTCGCCTCCCATGGCCAGCTTGCGCAGCCGGCCGATCGGCACCTCCAGCGTCCCGCTGACCCGCGCCGGCGACAGCCGATCGATGCTTTCCTCCCGTCGATTGGGAACTACTCGCACCCAGCGGTTCGCGTCGGCCAGCAACTGCTCGATCTGCGCCAGCGGCAGGTCGCGCTTGAGCTTCATCGTCAGGGCCTGGCTGTGGCAGCGCATCGCACCGATACGCACGCACAGGCCCTCGACCACTATCGACCCGGCCTGTCCCATCGGCGGGCGCCCCAGTATCTTATTGGCCTCTGCGCCGCCCTTCCATTCTTCGCGGCTCACGCCGTTGCCCAGATCCTTGTCGATCCAGGCAATCAGGCTGCCTGCGAGGGCCGTGCCAAAGTGCTCCCGCGCAAAGCCATCGCTGCGCATCGTGGCACTCACCGAACGATCGATCTCCAGGATCTGCGAGTTCGGATCCTCTAGCTGGCGGCGCACGCCCTCGTGCAGCTGCCCCATCTGGCGTAGCAGCTCGCGCATGTTCTGCGCGCCCGCCCCCGAAGCCGCTTGGTAGGTCATGGCGCTCACCCACTCGAGCAGATCGGCCTTAAGCAGCCCGTCCAAGGCCAGCATCATCAGGCTCACGGTGCAATTGCCGCCGATGAAATCGCGCACGCCGCGCTCGATGCCAGCGCGGATCACCGGCATGTTCACCGGGTCCAGAATGATGATCGCATCGTCGCGCATGCGCAGCGCCGAGGCCGCATCGATCCAAAATCCGCGCCAGCCGGCCGCGCGCAGGCGCGGGTGCACATCGAGCGTGTAGTCGCCACCCTGGCACGAGACCACGACGTCGCAGCGCCCCAGGGCACCGATGTCGAATGCATCGAGCAGCCGCTCCTGTCCGTCCGGCACCCGAGGCGCCGGTGCACCGACCTGCGAACCGGTAAAAAAGACGCTCTCGAACAGGCCGAAATCCTCCTCGGCTGCCATGCGCTCGCGCAGCACCGAGCCCACCATCCCGCGCCAACCGACGAATCCGACTCTCATCTGGCAGAACCTGTCAACAGAAATGTCGCCATCACAGCGCGGCAACCACCGCATCGCCCATCGCTGCGGTGCCGATCGCCTGCTCGCCAGCGCGGGCCAGATCGGCGGTGCGCAGCCCCGCGCGCAATACCGCTTGGACGGCGCGCTCGATGCGCTGCGCGAACGCCTCCTGGCGCAGGGAATAACGCAGCATCATCGCCGCCGACAAGATCGTCGCCAGCGGATTGGCCAGCCCCTTGCCGGCGATGTCGGGGGCCGAACCATGGATCGGCTCGTACATACCCTTGTGCCGCTCATCGAGGGAGGCCGATGGCAGCATACCAATGGAGCCGGTCAAGGCCGAGGCCTCGTCGGAGAGAATATCGCCAAACATGTTTCCGGTCACGATCACGTCGAATTGCCGCGGCGCGCGCACCAGCTGCATCGCCGCGTTGTCGACCAGCATATGGCTAAGCTCCACGTCCGGAAATTCGTGCGCCACCTCGCTGACGACCTCGCGCCAGAGCTGCATCGTTTCCAGGACGTTGGCCTTGTCGACCGAACACACCCGCCGTGCCCGCCCGCGCGCCGATTCGAAGGCCACGCGCGCAATACGGCGGATCTCGCCTTCGCGATAGCGCATCGTGTCGAAGCCTTCGCGCTCGCCCGAGGCCAGGGTGTGGATGCCCCGTGGCTGGCCGAAGTAGATATCGCCCGTCAACTCGCGGATGATGAGGATATCCAGACCATCGACCACTTCGGATTTGAGCGCCGAGGCACCGCCCAGGCCGGGGAAGATCCGGGCCGGCCGCAGGTTGGCGAACAGCCCCAGTTCCTTGCGCAGGCGCAACAACCCCTGTTCCGGGCGCTGGGCACGCGGCGCCGTGTCATAGCGCGGTCCGCCGACGGCGCCAAAGAGGATGGCATCGCAGGCACGCGCGAGGGCAAGGGTTGGCGGCGGAAGCGGATCACCGCAGCGATCGACCGCGATGCCACCGACATCGGCCTGCGTGCATTCGAGCCGCAGCCCGGCCGGTTCGAGGGCGCGCAGCACCTTGAGCGCCTCGGCAACGACCTCGGGCCCGATTCCGTCTCCCGGAAGAACTGCGATCCGCATGCCATGCCCTCAGACGGGAAGGTTCCTGGAGAGCCAGGGAAAGCGACGCAGGCGCAGCGTCTCGAATTCGCGAATCTGGTCGGCATGGCGCAAGGTCAGATCGATGTCGTCCCAGCCATGGAGCAGGCACTGCTTGCGAAAGGCGTCGACCTCGAAGTGCTGCGCCGATCCATCGGCCAGATGAACGACTTGCTCGGCTAGGTCAATGGCCAGCTGGTAGCCGGGCTGCGCAGCTACCGCCTGGAACAGCGCGTCGACCACGCGCTCGTCGAGCACGACCGGCAATATGCCGTTCTTGTAGCAGTTGTTGTAGAAGATGTCGGCAAAGCTCGGGGCAACGATGGCGCGCAGGCCGAATTCCCCAATCGCCCAGGGCGCATGTTCGCGGCTCGATCCGCAGCCGAAATTGCGCCGTGCCAGCAAGATCGAAGCTCCCCGGTAGCGCGGCAGGTTGAGCACGAAGTCCGGATTGGGCCGGCGCTGCGCCGCGTCTTGCCCCGGCTCGCCGCGGTCGAGGTAGCGCCACTCGTCAAAGAGATTGGCGCCGAAGCCGGTGCGCCGGATCGACTTGAGGAACTGCTTGGGGATGATTTGATCGGTGTCGACGTTGGGCCGGTCGAGCGGCACAACCAGTCCCTGGTGACGCGTAAATGCTCGCATGCCGTGCCGTCAGCAATCAGGAGAGAAGCTTGCGCACGTCGACAAAGCGACCGGCAATGGCCGCCGCCGCGGCCATGACCGGGCTTACCAGGTGCGTGCGCCCGCCGGGCCCCTGCCGCCCCTCGAAATTGCGGTTCGAGGTCGAGGCACAGCGCTCGCCGGGTTCGAGATGGTCCTCGTTCATGCCCAGGCACATCGAGCAGCCGGGCTCGCGCCACTCGAAGCCCGCCTGCTGGAAGATCCGATCGAGGCCCTCGGCCTGGGCCTGGGCCTTTACCAGCCCCGATCCGGGTACCACCATGGCCAACTTGACGTTATGGGCGACGTGGCGACCCTGGAGGATCCGCGCGGCCGCACGCAGGTCCTCAATGCGCGAGTTGGTGCACGATCCGATGAACACCTTGTCGATGGCAATAGCATCGATGGGCGTTCTCGGCTGCAGACCCATGTACTGCAGCGCCCGTTCGATGCCCAGGCGTCGCACCGGGTCGGTCTCGGCTTGCGGGTCGGGGACCGCACCGCCAATGGGGACGACCATCTCGGGCGAGGTCCCCCAGCTCACCTGCGGCTCGATGCCCCCGGCGTCGACCTCCACCACCCGATCGTAGCGCACACCCGCATCGCTGCGCAGCGTCCGCCAGTGCTCCAGCGCCAGCTGCCAGTCCGGGCCCTTGGGTGCCATGGGCCGGCCTTGCACGTACTCGATGGTGCGCTCGTCGACCCCGACCAGCCCGGCGCGGGCGCCGGCCTCAATCGCCATGTTGCACAGGGTCATGCGCGCCTCGATCGTGGCATTGCGGATCGCCGCACCGGCAAACTCCATGGTGCACCCGGTACCGCCGGCCGTGCCGATTTGCCCGATCAGTGCCAGGGCCAGATCCTTGGTGCCGACCCAGGGGCCAAACGCGCCCTCCACCCGGATCAGCATGTTCTTGGACTTTCGCGCCAGCAAGGTCTGCGTCGCCAGAACGTGCTCGACCTCGGAAGTGCCGATGCCGAAGGCCAGCGCGCCCAGAGCGCCGTGCGTGCTTGTGTGGGAATCACCGCAGACCAGCGTCATACCGGGCAAGGTTGCGCCCTGCTCCGGACCGACGACGTGGACGATGCCCTGGCGCCGATCGAGAAACGGGAAATACGCCGCCGCACCGAAGGCGCGGATATTGGCGTCGAGGGCGTTGATTTGTGCCCGCGAGGTCGAATCGACGACGCCATCGAGGCCGCGCTCCCAACCACGCGTGGGCGTGTTGTGGTCGGCCGTGGCGACCACCGAGCTGGCGCGCCAGGGCTTGCGCCCGGCAACGCGCAATCCCTCGAAGGCCTGCGGGCTGGTCACCTCGTGCACCAGGTGCCGATCGATGTAGAGCAGGGTCGTACCGTCGGGCTCCACGCGAACGACGTGCTCATCCCACAGCTTGTCGTACAGCGTGCGCGCAACAACCATCGGCAACGAACCCCGGCTTCGACCGTCAAGAGGGGGATTATGCCATGCGAGCGCCTCGCAGGCCCCCCTGCGGTGCTGGCTACGGCGCGCGCGCGGCCAGCGCCGGGACGTCGAGGCGCACGTCGGCGTTCTGCGCCCGGTGCAGCAGCGCGTGGTCCATCAGAACCAGCGCCAGCATGGCCTCCGCGATTGGCGTGGCGCGGATGCCGACGCAAGGATCGTGGCGACCCTCGGTGGTCACCGTCACGGCCTGCAGCTTGCGATCTACGGTGCGTCGCGGCAGGCGAATACTGGACGTCGGCTTGAGCGCGATCGACACCTCGATGTCCTGGCCGGTGGAGATGCCCCCCAGCACGCCGCCGGCATGGTTGGAGAGAAACCCTTGGGGTGTCATTTCGTCACCATGTTCGGAGCCGCGCTGCGTCACCACGCCAAAGCCGCTGCCGATCTCCACGCCCTTGACCGCGTTGATGCCCATCATCGCCCCAGCAATGTCGGCATCGAGTTTGGCCGCAAGCGGCGCGCCCAGGCCAGCGGGCACCGACTGGGCGCACACGCGCACGCGCGCACCGCAGGAGTCGCCTGCCTTGCGCAGCGCGTCCATGTACTCCTCGAGCCGGGTCACGACCGCACGGTTGGGCGCAAAGAAAACGTTGTTGCCTACTTCCTGCCAGTCATCGAAGGGGATATCGATGTCGCCCAGCTGCTGCAGGTGCCCGCGTATGGTCGTGCCAAACTGCAGCCGCAACCACTTGCGGGCGACCGCACCCGCGGCCACCATCGGGGCGGTGAGGCGGGCCGAGGAGCGGCCTCCGCCACGCGGATCGCGCAGACCGTACTTGCGCCAGTAGGTGTAGTCGGCGTGCCCTGGCCGAAATGTGTCGACCAGATCCTCGTAGTCCCTGCTGCGCTGATCCTGGTTGCGAATCAGCAATGCGATCGGGGTCCCGGTGGTGCGCCCCTCGTATACCCCCGACAGAATCTCCACCAGGTCGGCCTCGCGCCGCTGGGTCACGTGGCGCGAGGTACCGGGCTTGCGCCGGTCCAGGTCCGGTTGGATGTCCGCCTCGGACAGCTCCATGCCCGGTGGGCAGCCATCAATGAGGCAGCCGATCGCCGGGCCATGCGACTCGCCGAAGTTGGCAACGCTAAACATCCGGCCGAACGTCGAGGTGCTCATCTGGTCCCTTGGGGCGGTTGGCGCAGCGCCACGTGCTCCTCGATTCTACCGGGCCGCTGCCACCCGGCGGCGCTTAGCGCCAATCGCCGCGCAGCCCGGCGACGATCTGCTCCAGGCGCTCCGGGCTGGCCTCCTGCGCCGCGAGCGCGTCGCCGATCTCCACGCCCAGGCGGGGGAAAAATCCCCGCTGCAGTCGCCGGCGCAGCAACGTCCCGCCGGCCAGACTGAAGGACGAACCCCACAGCCCACGCAAGGCGATCGGCACCACCGCGACCGCATCGCGCTCGAGGATGCGGCGCAAGCCGGGGCGAAATCGCGCCAAGTTCCCATCGCGGGTGAGACCGCCCTCGGGGAAGATGCACACCAGGCCGCCATTGCGCAGCTCTTCGGAGACGCGGGCGAAGGCCTGCTCCAGGAGCAAGGGATCTTCCCGCGCCGAAGCGATCGGGATCGCCTTGACCTGGCGAAACAGCCACGACAGCACCGGCCGTTCGAATATCGATCGATGCATGACGAAACGGATCGGCCGCGGACTGACGGCCGAGAGCAGGATCGCGTCGACATAGGACACGTGATTGGCCACCAGCAGGGCAGCTCCTTGCTCCGGAATCCGCTCCCGTCCGCTGGTGCCCACGCGATAGATCGCGTTGATAAGAATCCAGGCAAGAAAGCGCAGCAGGAATTCGGGCACACGCAGGTAGATGTACGCGGCAACGGCCGCGTTGAGCAGCGCCGTGAGCAGGAACAGCTCCACGATGCTCGCGCCCAGGCCGCGCAACACCAGGACTGCGTAGCCGTTGGCGACGATCATGAATACCGCATTGAGGATATTGTTGGCGGCGATGATGCGCGCGCGCTGCTGGACTGGACAGCGCGTCTGGATGAGCGCGTAGAGGGGCACGCTGTAAAAGCCCGCGCACGCCGACAAGGCGAACAGATCGCCCAGCACGCGCCAGTGGGCCGCGTGGGCCAGGAACTGCCCGGCGCTTTGCAGGTGCCCCAGCGGCTGGGCCGGTACCGCGAAAAACAAGTCGATGCCGAAGACCGTCATGCCGATCGATCCCAGCGGCACCATGCCGATCTCGACAATCCGGTGCGACAGGCGATCACAGGCCAGCGCGCCGGTCGCGATGCCGACGGTGAACACCGCCAGCAACAAGTTGGCCAGGGAGGGACCGCCGCCGAGCACGTCGCGGGCAAACGCCGGGAACTGGGTCAGGAAGAGCACGCCGAAGAACCACAGCCAGGAAATGCCCATCATCGAGAGAAAGACCACGGGCCGCTCGTGCGCCAGGCGCAGATTGCGCCAAAGGACGCGGACCGGATTCCAGTCCATCGCCAGGGCCGGATCCGACGCGGGACTGCGCGGAATGCCCAGGCTTGCCAGCGATCCCACCAGGGCGAGCGCAACGCAGGCCGCGGCGGCGTAGCGCGGCCCGCTCTCGCCCTGGTCCAGGAGCACCCCGCCGAGGATCGTTCCGAGCAAGATGGCAACGAAGGTCCCCATCTCGACCATGCCGTTGCCGCCGACAATCTCGGCCGGCGCCAGGTGCTGCGGCAGGTACGAGTACTTGGCCGGACCGAAGAGGGTCGAGTGCACGCCCATCAGGAACGTGCATGCGAGCAAGACCGCGAAGCGGTTGCCCACAAAGCCCCATGCGCCCAGCAGCATGATCGCGACCTCGAGCACCTTGACGCTGCGCATGACCGTGGCCTTGTCGAACTTGTCGGCCAGCTGCCCGCTCGTCGCCGAGAACAGCAGGAAGGGAAGAATGAACGCGGCCGCGATCAGGTTGGCGGCGATCGACGCGTCCAGCGCCGTCGAACCGGCGCTGCGGTAGGTAACGAGCAGGGTAAAGGAGAACTTGAATACGTTGTCATTGGCGGCGCCGCAAAACTGGGTCCAGAAAAAAGGCGCGAAGCGCCGCTGGCCCAGAAGCGCAAACGCGCTCTCGCGGCTCATCCGGCAATTGCCTGCGCGAGCCCCAAGCCGGAGAGAAATGCCGTTTCGACCCGTGCCCCGCCGCACCAGTCCCCGGCCAGGCCGATCGCGCGCCCCGGGTCCCAAAGATACGGTTCGGCCAGCGCCTCCACCGGCGTGGAATTGCGCCAGCGCAGTGCGCTGCAGGATTTTTGCGCCAACGGCCGGGCCAGACGCGCCGCGAAGGCGCGCTGCATCCAGCGTGCCGCGTCGTCGGCCGGCATGTCGACGAAGTTGTTCGACCAGGTCGAGCGCGCTTGCAGCAGCCAGCGCTCGGCCACCCCTTCGCCCAATTGGCGCATGGGCTTGGAGCTGTCGCGCGCCGCCCAGGCGAGTATGGGATCGTCGCTGATCAAGGCGGCGTCGAACTCGATTCCGCTGGGCCGCGACAGGGCAAGGGTCGCCGACCAGCAGGCATCCCAGCGCACCGCTTCCAGGCGAGGGGCAAAATCGGTCTCCGAGCGCACCAGGCGCAAGGCATCGACCGAGGGAATGGCCAGCACCAGCGCGTCGAATCCGACAATGCCCAATTGTCGCTCGCGCGGATCGAACAGGTACCACTCCGCCGAACCCCGGCTTATGCGGCCTACCTCGGCGTCGAATACGACGTCGAGTCCGCGCGCCAGGTAGGTGGCGATGCTCTGCATCGACGGCACCCCGACAAAGCGCGCCGCGCTCGGCGCCACCAGCGTGGCCTGCCCGCCACGCAACTCGGCCAGGCTGGCCTCCCAGGTCCGCAGCAAGTCGGCGCCGACCCAGCGGCGCACCTCCTTGGCGAAGGATTCGTTCTGGACGGTGAGGAATTGGGCGCCGACATCAAAGACGCCGGCATCGGTTTGCAGGCTCGCCAGCCGCCCGCCGGCTACCGCGCCGCGCTCGAAGACCGTAACGCGCGCTCCGCGGGTGACGAGCTCGCGCGCGCAGGTGAGGCCGGCCATGCCGGCACCGATGACAGCGACGTGCAGCCTTTGCGTCCGCGGATCTGACAAGAGCTCCGTCATCAACCGCTAACGCTCTCCGATTGCGGCCAATCGCGTATGTAGTCCTTGAGCATCCGATTTTCGTAGCCCTGCTCTTCGAGTACGGCACGTGCGACGTCGTGAAACGATATGACACCCGCCAGGGCCTTTTCATCGAGTACCGGAATGTACCGTACCCGGCGATCGAGCATCAGCCGGCGCAAATCGTTGACGTCGGTCTGCGCCTGGACGATGGTCGGATCGGGCTCCATGTATTCGCGCACCATGCCCTTGCCGACGCGCCCGTCGTTGGCACGCAGCGCCCGGAACACCTCGCGAAAGGTCAGCATTCCGGCAAGCCGTCCGTGATCCATGACCACCACCGAACCGATGTCGAACTCCGTCATGGTTTGCACCGCCGACCACAAGCTCGAATCCGGAGCAACGGTATAGAGCGCGTTGCCCTTGGCACGTAATACGTCGCCTGCATTCATCAGTCCCTCCGCTGGGAAGTGGAACGGTTCGCCCCCTTGTGGCGCCACGATACGACAAGTCGGCCGTTGGCGGGAAGGAACTTGCTCGATGGTGCGTCGCGGCACGTCGGCTCGGCCAACGTCGCTGCCCCGCCATTACGGTTCCCTCAGCCCGCAACGGCAGCCGCACCGCGCCCGCCCCGATCGGGCGCCTAGGACGCAATTTCCGCGTACGTCTGCGCCCCGGCATAATCGCGCATCCGAGCCCAAGAATCGCCATGGACGCGCGCGCAGACCTGTACGCCCCGATCGAGCCCTACGACAGCGGCATGCTTGCCCTGGATGGTGTGCACACGATGTACTGGGAGACCAGCGGCAACCCCAACGGCGTGCCGGTCGTGTTCCTGCACGGCGGCCCCGGGGGCGGCAGCGCCCCCGAGCACCGGCGCTTCTTCGATCCCGCATTTTTCCGCGTCGTGCTCTACGACCAGCGCGGCGCGGGGGCCTCGACCCCCTTTGCCGAGGTCACCGACAACACCACGCAGCACCTGGTGGCCGACCTGGAACGGTTGCGCAGGCACCTGGGCATTTCCCAGTGGCTGCTCTTCGGCGGGTCTTGGGGCAGCACGCTGGCGCTTGCCTACGGCCAGGCCCATCCGCAGCGTTGCCTGGGGTTTGTCTTGCGCGGCGTATTCCTTGGGCGGCCGAGCGAGGTCGACTGGTTCTTCCAAGGCGCCCGGCAGATCCATCCCGAGGCGTGGCGGCGGTTTGTCGAGATGTTGCCCGAACCGGAGCGCGGCGACATCCTGCGCGGGTACCTGCGCCGGCTGTTCGATCCCGACCCGTGCATTCACATGCCGTTCGCGCGCGCCTGGAGCGAGTACGAGGGGACCTGTTCGACGCTGGTTCCCAACCCCGAGCTGGTTCGCGAATTCTCCGACGACGCCTTGGCGCTGGCGCGCCTGGAAGCGCACTTCTTCGCCCACCAGTGCTTTCTGGTCCCCGGCCAGTTGCTCGCCAACTTGTACCGCATCCAGCACCTGCCGGCATCGATCGTGCATTCGCGCTATGACGTGGTTTGTCCGATCGTCAGCGCCGATGAGCTGGCCCGCGCCTGGCCCGGTACCCGCTATACGGTAGTGCCGGACGCCGGCCACTCGGTCTGGGAGCCCTCCGTGCGAGCCACCGTGGTACGCGAGGTGGAACTGTTCAAGCGGCGCCTGGGAGCGCTGCCGGGGTTCCACCCCCTGCGCGCGGTGTCGCGTGCTCGCTGAGCACGCCACGGCCGCCGGTAGCGAGCTTCCCCGCCAAGGCGGCAGCACCCCAGCGGCGCAGTGGCCGCTCGTTGCACTGTTCGTCGCGCTGGTGGTGCTCACCTGGAGCGCCCTGCCGGCCCTGCTGCAGCCGGTTGCGCACGCCGACAACGTCGAACAGCTGAACTGGGCCCACGCGCTGCAGTGGGGGTACTTCAAGCATCCGCCGCTGCCGACCTGGCTGCTGCACGGGGCTATCGCCTTGTTTGGACCCAGCGCATATCTCACCTACGCGCTGGCGATGGGCTGCGTCGGGGCGACGCTGATCATGCTTTGGCGTTGCGCGCTGCTCGTTCTGGACCGCGACGCCGCCCTCCTGGTGCTGCTGCTGAGCAGCGCCAACTACTACCTCATGGGACGGGGCTCGTTTCTCAACCACAACACGGTGATGCTGCCTTTCGTGGCCGCCAGCGCCTGGGCGGTGCTGCGGATCCTGCGCGACGGCGCACCAGGCCGTCGCTGGCCTGTCTGGGCGCTGCTCGGACTGGTGCAGGCCCTGGGGCTGCTCACCAAGTACCAGATGGCGATCATCATCGCTGCCAACGCGCTCAGCCTGCTGGCACTGGGCGCCTGGCGCCAGCCGCGGTTCGCGCGGCACGCGGCGATCGCGTGCTTGCTTACGGCGCTACCCCTGGTGCCACACCTGCTGTGGCTCGCGCGGCATGAGTTTTCGACCTTTGCCTACGCGGGCCACAGCTTGCTGGCCGATCTGCCGCTGGGCGAGCGCGTGGGCCACTCGTTAGGATTTGTTGCGCAGCAGCTCGGCCGCCTTGCCCCCGCCATCATCGCCCTCCTGCTGGCCTTGCTCAGCCAGCGCGGTGGGCGGGCGCGCGCCGCCTCGGGCGACGGCCTGCCGGAGCGCGCGAACAAGGGACCGGCCGAGCATGCGGTAGCGATCCTTGCGCTGACCCCAATCACTTTGATACTGGCGCTGGTACTACTGGCCGGGGTTGCGCCGCAAAACCACTGGGGCGCATCGGCAACGCTGCTGCTGCCGCTGCTGGCGGTCACGCTGCTGCGCGCGCCGCGTCGGCCGGCGCCGCGCCCGGCCTTGGCCGCGGTGATCGCGGTGCACGCCGCGGCCATAGTGTGGAATGTCGTCGTCGCGGCAAGGGCGCCCGGCTTTCATCATTCCTTTGCCGCCCAACCGCTGGCCGCGATGGCGCTGGCGCACTGGGAAGCGAACGCCTCGGGCAGCCCAGCGATCGTTATCGGACCGGATTGGGAGGCCGGCGCGATCGCCCTGGAATTGCCATCGCACCCGGCGGTCCTCCCCAACGGCGACCGCAGCCAGGCACCGTGGATCAGCGACGAGCAGCTGGCCCGCTGCGGCGCCCTGGTTCTGTGGCGGCCCGCGCTCGCGCCCGAGCAGCAGGTGGGAGCGGATTTTGCGCAGCGCCTGCAGGCGCCGATCGAACTGCAAACGCGCGTCCCGCGCGGGGCCCTCTCGGCAATCGCGGCGGGCATCATCCGGCCCGCCGGCGGCGGCTGCCCGCCCTGATCGGCCCCATGCTACCTTCGTCCCCATGAAGCCGCTGCTGGCCTTTTGCCGGGTCGTCGACTGGGTCAACGAAAAGCTCGCCTGGCTCGCGGCCTTTGCGGTCCTAGCAGCCTGCCTGATCAGCGCCGGCAACGCCCTGATCCGCTACGCCTGGGATATTTCGTCCAACGCCTGGCTCGAGATCCAGTGGTACCTATTCGCCACCACCGTGATGCTCGGCGCAGCCTACGTGCTGCGCCTAAACGAGCACGTGCGGGTGGACATCTTCTACACCCGGCTGCGCGGCAAAGGACCGGTTCTGCTCGACCTGTTCGGCCTGGTCTGCTTTTTGCTGCCGGTGATGCTCGTGCTGCTGGCGCTGTCCTGGCCCATCTTCCTGCGAACGCTGCTCAGCGGCGAGGTCTCCTCCAATGCCGGCGGGCTGGTGCGCTGGCCGGCGGTGCTGCTGCTGCCGCTCGGATTTGCCATGGTGTTCCTGCAAGCCGTGGCCGAGATCATCAAGCGGATCGCGTACCTGCGCGGCGAATACGCCATGGATGCGCATTACGCGAAGCCGGTGCAGTGAGGATCGAGAATTTCCCGCCGGTGATGTTCGCCGGGCTGGTCGTGATCATGTTGCTGGGCTATCCCGTGGCCTTCTCGCTCGCGGCCCTGGGCCTGGGCTGCGCGGCGTACGCCATCGCCATGGGATGGTTCGAACCGGTGTTCCTGGTCAACCTCCCGCTCAACATCTTCAACATCCTCTCCAACGACCTGCTGCTGGCGATCCCGTTCTTCACGATGATGGGCAGCATCCTGGAAAAATGCGGCCTGGCCGAGGACATGCTCGACTCCATGGGCCAGCTCTTTGGCACCGTGCGCGGCGGCCTGGGCTACTCGGTCATCATCGTCGGCTTCATCCTGGGCGCCATCACCGGAACCGTTGCCGGGCAGATCATCGCCATGGCGCTCATCTCGCTGCCGGTGATGATCCGCTACGGCTACAACATGCGCTACACGACCGGCGTGCTGGCCGCCTCCGGCACCATCACGCAGCTGGTGCCCCCGTCCCTGGTGCTGATCGTCCTGGCCGACCAGCTCGGGCGTTCGGTCGGCGACATGTACAAGGGCGCGTGGGGCCCATCGATCCTGCAGGTGCTCATCTTCGCGCTCTATACCTTCTTGCTCGGGGTGTTCCGGCCGCAGCACGTTCCCGGAATCGACAAGGCGGCGCGCACCCAGACCGGGCTGCGTCTGTGGCTGCGCTGCCTGCGCGGCATCGTTCCCTCGGCAATCCTGATCTTCGCGGTCCTGGGCAGCATGGGCGGATTGCCGTGGATGGACACGGCCATCTGCACCCCGACGGAGGCCGGCGCCATGGGGGTGGTTGGTGCGTTGGTGCTGGCGGCCCTGCACGGCCGCCTGACCTGGCCGCTGCTGCGCGATTCGATGCACGGCACGATGCGCATCACGGCCATGGTGGTCTTCATCCTGATCGGCGCACGCGTCTTTTCGCTGGTTTTTCAGGGGGTCGACGGTGCGCGCTGGATCGAGCATCAGCTCGCCTCCCTGCCCGGCGGTCAGGTGGGATTCCTGGTGTTCATCAACGTGTTCATCTTCTTCCTGGCGTTCTTCCTCGACTTCTTTGAGATCGCCTTCATCATCATTCCCATGATCGGACCGGTTGCCGACAAGATGGGAATCAACCTGATCTGGTTCGGCGTGATGCTGTGCGTGAATATGCAGACGAGTTTCATGCACCCGCCCTTCGGCTTTGCACTCTTTTACCTGCGCGGGATCGCCGACACGCTGTTCAAGGAAAAACGCATCCCCAAGCCGGTCTTATCCGCCGACATCTACTGGGGCGCGCTGCCGTGGGTCGCGATGCAGCTCATCCTGGTGGTCATCGTGATCTTCGTGCCCAAGTCCGTGACGATCTTCCTCGACAAGCCGCAGTCCTTCGATCTGGAAAAGGTGCACATCGAAGCCCCCGAGCCCGCACCCGAGCGCAACGACACGAACCTGGACGAATTGTTCCGGCGCAGCGGCAGCCCGCAGCGCAAGTAATTCCCGTCCGACCCTGCGGGCGCACGTGCCCCGCGCCCGGCCGCCGGCGCTCGGCAAGCGGCTCAGAGCTTCTGCGCTTGCATGAACTCGTCAAACCCGGCCTCGGCGAAGCGAAACCAGAGATTTTGATCGCGCCGGAAGGCGCTGTAGTCCTCGTAGACCTTCTTCCACTTCGGGTTTTTCGCCGAGAGCTCCTCGTAATACTCCATCGACGCCTTGAACGCCGCGTTCATCAAGTCGCGCGGGAAAGCATGCAGCTTGGTGCCTCCCGCGTAGAGCTCCTTGAGCGCCTGCGGGTTTTTCACGTCGTAGCGCGCCTGCATGTCCACGTGCGCGTGCGCCGCCGCCGATTCGACGATCGCCTGGTAGTTGGCCGGCAAGGCCTCCCAGGCCTTGAGGTTGACGAACAAGTCCAGCTGCGGCCCGCCCTCCCACCATCCGGGATAGTAGTAATGCGTGGCGATCTTGTTGAAGCCGAGCTTAAGATCGTCGTACGGGCCGACCCACTCGGCGGCATCGATGGTTCCCTTTTCGAGCGCCGGATAGATGTCGCCGCCGGGGATGTTCTGCGGGACCCCGCCGATGCGCTCGATGATCCGGCCGCCAAAGCCGCCGATGCGAAACTTCAATCCCTTCATATCGGCAAGCGACTTGATCTCCTTGCGAAACCACCCGCCCATCTGCGCGCCGGTATTGCCGGCGGGAAAGTTGATGATGTTGTAGTTACGGTAGAACTCGCGCATCAGGGTGAGGCCGTTGCCGTAATACATCCAGGCCGTCGTCTGGCGCGAATTGAGGCCGAACGGAATGCAGCAACTGAAAGCAAAGGTCTCGTCCTTGCCGAAGAAATAGTAGGCCGCGGTGTGCGCGCACTCGACGGCGCCCTGCTGCACCGCGTCGACGACACCGAAGGCGGGCGTGATCTCGCCGGCGGCATGGACCGAGATCTGGAACTTGCCCTCGCTCATCGCCGCCACCTGCCGCGCGAAGACCTCGGCGGCGCCAAAGATCGTGTCCAGGTTCTTCGGGAAGCTCGACGCCAGGCGCCAGCGGATCGAGGGCTGCGCCGCGATCGCCGGGGCCGCAAGCGCCGCCGAGCCAGCCGCAATGCCCAGTCCGGTGCGGGAAAGAAACGAACGACGCTGCATTGCTTCTCCTCATCTGGTGGTGCGGCCCCCGCGCGAGGGCCGTGCGTGGCTAGCGATCTTATGCCGCTGCAGCGCTGATCCGAACGGCGACCCGAAGCTCGTGCTCGCCGCCGCCTTGCACGACCCCGCGCAGGGGCGCGACGTCGCCGTAGTCGCGGCCGATCGCCAGGCGCACGTGGCCCGATCCGGGCTGGGCATCGTTGGTCGGATCGAGCTCGATCCAGCCAAAATGCGGACAATAAACGGACACCCAGGCATGCGATGCTTCGGCGCCGACGACGGCCGGGCTCTCGCGGTCGGCGTCTTGCCCGGCAAAGCGCGCCTGCGTGAACAGGTAGCCGCTGACGTAGCGTGCCGCCAGCCCCAGCGAGCGCAGGCAACCGATCATCACGTGCGTGAAGTCCTGGCACACGCCGGCGCGCGCGGCGAAGGCGTCGAGCACGGGAGTGGCCACATCGGTGCTCGTGGCGTCGTAGCGAAAGTCCGCGTGGATCCGGTGCATGAGGTCCAGCGCGCCCTCGAGCAAGGGCCGCCCGGGCGCAAACGAGCGCAGGCCATAGTCGTGGAGCGCACGATCGCGCGGCACAAAATTGGAGCCCAAGGAGAACTCGCTCGCCTCCGAGTAGCGGGCGCCGGCCACGTACCGCAGCGAGTCACGCACGGCCTCCCACGCCGGGCTGCGCGCCGGCTCGAGCGTCTCGAAGCGCGCAGCCAGCCGGACCCGGCTGTGGGTGCGCACGCGCAAGGCCTCGTGGGCGACGATCAAGGCGAAGTAGGTGCGCAAATTGCCGAAGTAGTCCGTGCTGGTGTGCAGGTTCGACGGCGCCGGATCGATGTCTAGCCGGAAGTCCTCGACCGATTGGCCCGGCGCGGACTGCGGCGTGAGGTGCGCCAGGTGCTGGGCAAAGGCCACCTGCGTGGAGTACTGGTACTCCGTATCGTGCTCGACAATCAGCTCGCTCGTCATACGATCTGGCTGCGCAGCGGTTCCGAGTGGCTGAAGTAGCGCAACCCGATATGGCTCGACAGCGATTTTGCCGAGGCGATCAAGGTGCGCGTGAGCGCCTGCAGCCGTTCGAATCGATCCTCGGGGTCGCGGGCGCAAAGCTCGACGAGCAGCAGTTCGCGCGGCCGCTCGAAGCGCGCTGCCTCCTTCCACTCAAACTGCTGTTGCGTCGCCTCGCACAGCTCGCCCAGTTCCCGGTCAATGATGCCGACGGCGCAGGCCAGCGAACGGGGGTTGGCGCTTTCCAGGACCACCAAATCGATCAGGGCGGCGATCTCCCTTTGCTCCTGGTAGCGCGAGCGGTAGGTGATGGTGCTGTTGAACAAGGACAGCACCAGGTCAAATCCGGCCTCGTGCAGCACCGCACGGCCCTCGAAGAACGCCTGCAGCACCTCGCCCATGGATATGAGACGTTCGATCTGACGCCCGATCATCAGCAGCCGCCAGCCGTCGTCGCGCGTCATCCCGTCGGTCTGGGCGCCGGTGATGGCGCCGATTCCCGCCACCAGCGCGCTCATCGCGGCGAGCGAGTCGTCGATCGGCAAGGCCGACTCGCTGGCGCTCGCATGCGCGAGCGCCGCCGTGAAACGCTCCACCGTCGCGGTGATCTGGTGCCAGTGCTCGAACGCCAGGCGGTCGCGGATCTGCGCTGCCGTGCCGGCGAGCCCCGCCAGGTCGAAGGCCACGCTGGCCGCGCCCTCGTCGCGCAGACCGGCGAGCAAGGTGCGCTCGAAGACCCGCGGGCCGATCGCCGTCAGCGGCACGCCCGGGGGAACCAGCCCCAGGGCCACGCCGGTGCCGCCGATCGCCTCGAGCACCGCGGCCGGCAGCGACGCACTGCCGCGCAGCGTGGTGAGGATCAGCTGCGCCGCGCGCACGGTGTTGTCGGTGCGTTCCGTGTACCGCCCCAGCCAGAACAGATTTTCCGCCGCCCGGCTGGTCACGATGCGCCGCCGGAACACGACCTCGTCGACGCGCAGCCGATCCGGCAGCATGGTGAAGCGGTCGACCTCCTCGCCCGTGATGACCCACATGTCGGCGCTGCTGCCGCCGCGTTGCATCGACACCTCGTCCTGCCGGTCCGCGATCCGGGTCAGTCCGCCGGGCATGGCATGCCAGCCGCCCTTGCCGTCGGCGATGGCAAACACGCGCAGCACCGCCGAGCGCGGCACCAGCGCGTGCCCGCTCCAGCAGGGGGCCTTGGAATACGGCAGATACGACTGGATCGTGAACAGGTCGGGCTGGCGTTCGATTTCCTCCCGCACCTCGGCCAGCTTGAGCAGGCCCGTACCCCGGGCAGCGATCCGGGGCTCGAGCCCGAACCGGCGGTAGGTGGCGCGCACGCGCGCCGTGCGCAGAGTGGCAAAAGCTCGCTCGCGCGCCGCAGCCTCGCCGCACCACCAGCTATCGCGCGGCGGCAGGACCAGTTCCTGATCGAGCAGGCGCCGGGCGATGGCCGGCAAGAAGCCGTGAATCGCCGGCGATTCGAGGAATGCAGCGCCGAGCGCGTTGGCGACCAGCACGTTGCCGCAGCGCATCGCGTGAATCAGACCCGGTACTCCCAGCGCCGAATCAGGACGCAGCTCCAGCGGATCGCAGAAGACGTCGTCCAGGCGCCGGATCACCGCGTGTACGCGCTCGAGCCCGTGCAGGGTCTTGAGGAAGAGCCGATCGTCGCGCACGGTCAGATCGCCGCCTTCGACCAGCGGCACGCCCAGGTAATGCGACAGATAGGCATGCTCGAAATACGTCTCGTTGTACCGCCCGGGCGTGAGCAGCACGATGCGCGGCGCTCCCCCCGCCTCGCCGGCGTCGCGCGGCGCGTGCTGGACCAGCGTCTGGAGCAGCCGCCGGAAGCTCTTGGCAAGGCGCTGAACCCGCATGGCGGAAAAATTCTCGCCGAACAGTCGCGAAACGATCAGTCGGTTCTCGAGCGCGTAGCCCAGGCCCGAGGGCGCCTGGGTGCGATGGCCCAGCACCCACCAGCGGCCGTCGGGTCCGCGCGCCAGGTCAAAGGCCACGACATGCAGGAAGATGCCCCCCGGCGGCTCAACCCCGTGCAGCGAGCGCAGAAAGCCCGGGCTGCCCTGCACCAGCGCGGGCGGCAGCAAGCCTTCGCGCACGAGGTGCATCGGACCGTAGACGTCGCGCATCACCGCCGAGAGCACCGCGGCGCGCTGGACGACGGCGGCCTCGATGATCTTCCAGTCCTGCGGCTCGACGATGAAGGGCAGCAGGTCGAGCGACCAGCGACGGGGGGGACCGTGCTCGTCGCTGTAGACGTTGTACGTTACCCCGTGCTCATGCACCTGGCGCTTGAGCAAGGACTCGCGCCGGTGCAAGTCGCTCAGACCGGCCGTGCCCAGGTTGCCAAAGAACGTGCGCCAGGCCGGTCGCAAGCCCCGGTCGGGCCCGAGCAGCTCGTCGTAATGCCCGGCCGGCGCCGGGACCGCCAGACGCCGGACCGCGGCAGCGCTATCGGATTCTTCGTCAAACTGGAAACGGGTTTGGGACACGGACGCGCGAACGATAGAAGGTTGCCGGTGCGATCATCGCCGAAGATCGAGCGTAAAGGGAAACTCCATGCTGCGGCAGGCCGGCGCGACCGACACGGGCCCGGGCGTGTGTCCCATGCGAAAGAACCGGGCCAGCCGCCGGCTCTCGGCCTCGAACGCGTTGACCGGAAACTCCTCGTAGCTGCGGCCCCCGGGGTGGGCGACGTGATACATGCACCCGCCCAGCGAGCGCTGCATCCACGTGTCAACGATATCGAAGGTCAGCGGAGCATGCACGCCGATCGTCGGATGCAGGGCCGAGGCCGGATGCCAGGCGCGGTAGCGCACGCCTGCCACGAATTCGCCCACGCGGCCGGTCGGCTGCAGCGGAACCGCGCGGCCGTTGACCGCGACGACGTGCCGGTTGTCAATGAGCCCGCTGACCAAGACCTCGAGGCGCTCGACGGAGGAGTCGACGTAGCGCACCGTCCCGGCCGCAGCGCCCTCCTCGCCCATCACGTGCCACGGCTCGAGCGCTGCGCGCAGCGCCAGGCCGATGCCGCGCGCGGCGATTTCGCCGTACAGCGGAAAGCGGAATTCCAGATGGGGCGCAAACCAGGAGCGCTCGAAACCGTAGCCCAGGTCGTTCATCTCTGCAAGCACATCTTCCAGATCCATGGCCACGAACGTGGGCAGCAGAAAGCGGTCATGCAATTCCGTGTTCCACCGCGTCAGCGGGATGCGGTAGGGATGACGCCAGAAGCGCGCAACCAGCGCCCGCAGCAGCAGTTGCTGGACCAGGCTCATGCGCGCGTGCGGGGGCATCTCAAACGCGCGCATCTCGAGCAGCCCGAGCCGCCCGGTCGGGCCATCCGGGGAGTAGAGCTTGTCGATGCAAAATTCGGCGCGGTGCGTGTTGCCCGTCACGTCGATCAGCAGGTTGCGCAGCAGCCGGTCCACCAGCCAGGGGCGCACCTCGATGCCGGGTTCGCAGAGGCGGCGAAGCTCGGCAAAGGCGATCTCGAGTTCGTAGACCTGATCGTTGCGCGCCTCGTCCACGCGCGGGGCCTGGCTCGTCGGTCCCAGGAACAGGCCCGAGAACAGGTAGGACAGCGACGGGTGGTTGTGCCAGTACGAGATCAGGCTCGCCAGCAGGTCGGGGCGACGCAGCAAGGGGCTGTCGGCCGCCGTCGGGCCGCCGAGCACGAAATGGTTGCCGCCGCCGGTTCCCGTGTGGCGGCCGTCGAGCATGAACTTTTCGGCCGACAGACGCGACACGCGCGCCGCTTCGTACAGGTGCTCGGTCCGGTCGACGAGTTCGTCCCAGCTGGCCGAAGGGTGGATGTTGACTTCGATCACCCCCGGGTCGGGCGTAACCTGCAGCCCTTGCAGCCGCGGATCGCGCGGCGGCGGATAGCCCTCAAGTACCACGACCATGTCCAGTTCCGCCGCGGTTGCCTCAATCACCGCCAGCAGCTCCAGGTAGTCCTCCAGGTGCGCCAGGGGCGGCAGGAACACGTACAGGTTGCCCCCGCGCGGCTCGACGCACAGCGCGGTGCGCGTGATCGCCGCAGCGGAGGCAAACCGTGCCGGAGCCTGCGCCCGGGCGCCGTCGGGGGGCGCCGATGCCGCGGTCGCTGCCGGGGCGCGATTTTGGGCGAGCAGTTCTAGCCCCGCCGGCAGTGGCGGCCGGGGCGCAAAAGGATCCCGCTGCCCTTCCTCGACACGGTCGGCCGCCGATACCCAGGGAAGCGAATCGAGCGGTAGGCGCCAGCCCATGGGCGAGTCTCCCGGCACCAGGTACATTCGCGCATCGCGGAAGAACCATGGCCCCGTTTGCCAGGCCGGACCTTCGAGTTCGGGCCCGGTGCGGTCCGCGTGCCGCATCGGCAGCGCATAGCCGGCCACGTTGGCGAGCCCGCGGTCAAAGATCTGCCGCAGGCGCGCTCGCTCGAGTTCGTCGTCGAGGCGGCTGTCGAACGGGTCGACGTTGACCGGCAAGCACCGTTCGCGCCATAGGTAGTACCAGACGTCCTCGTAGGCCGCGATGACGTAATCGCGAACCAGGCCCAGGCGATCGACCAGCGCCATCATCAGGGCCCGGGCGTCGTCCAGGCCGTAGCCGGCCGGAGCGCGCTCGTCGGCAAAACGCGACGGATCGCCCCAGGCCGGCTGACCGTCGCGCCGCCAGTAGACCGACAGCGCCCAGCGTGGCAAGGGTTCGCCCGGGTACCACTTGCCCTGGCCAAAGTGAAGAAACCCGCCGGCGCCGTATTTTTCGCGCAACCGCTGAAGGAGTTCCGTGGCGTAGGCGCGCTTCTTCGGGCCCAGCGCCGTCGTGTTCCATTCCGCCGCATCGCGATCGTCGGTCGCCACGAAGGTCGGTTCTCCGCCCATCGTCAGGCGCACGTCCATGGCGGAGAGCTGCGCATCGACCGCGTGCCCCAGCCCGTTGATCTCGCTCCAGCGCTCGTCGGTATACGGCCAGGTCACGCGGGGCGATTCGAGGATCCGCGTGACGCTCATCTCGTGGCTGAATTCGACCTCGCAATCCTCCAGCGCGCCCGTCACCGGCGCCGCGCTGCCTGGCTCGGGCGTGCACGCCAGCGGGATGTGCCCTTCCCCCGCGAGCAGACCGGAGGTCGGATCCAGGCCGATCCAACCCGCGCCCGGAAGGTAGACCTCGCACCAGGCATGCAGATCCGTGAAGTCGACCTCGGTGCCGGAGGGTCCGTCCAGGGCCTTGACGTCGGGCTTGAGCTGGATGAGATAGCCCGATACAAAGCGCGAGGCCAATCCCAGATGGCGCAGACACTGCACGAGCAGCCAGCCGCTGTCGCGGCATGATCCGGATCCGAGCGCCAGCGTCTGGTCCGGGGTCTGCACCCCTGGCTCCATGCGGATGAGGTAGCGGATTTCGTGCTGCAGGCGCTGGTTCAGGTCCACCAGAAAATCGATGCTGCGCCGGGGCCGCCGGTCCAAGCTGGCCAACAGCTGCCGCAGGCGCGCCGACGCCGGCTCAGCGACCAGGTACGGCTGCAAGTCATGGCGCAGGGCCGGCTCGTACTCGAACGGGAAGAGCTCGGCGCCGGGCTCCAGGAAGAAGTCAAAGGGGTTGAAGACGGCCATCTCGACGACCAGGCCGATCTCGATGTGCAACGAGCGGGTGCGCTCCGGAAAGGTCAGGCGCGCCACGTAATTGGAAAACGGGTCCTGCTGCCAGTTGATGAAATGCTGCGCGGGCAGCACCTTTTGCGTATAGGAGAGCACGCGCGTGCGCGAGTGCGGCGCGGGCCGCAGGCGCACCAGCTGCGGCGACAGCAGGATCGGCCGGTCGTACCGGTAGTCGGTACGGTGATGCAGCGCTACGTGGATGGACATCGCTCGAGTATCGAAGGAAGGTTCAAAGGCAGGAACCGCTTGCCGCGCCGCCGGGCCGCCGCCCCCTGGCGCCTAGCGCGGGACGTCTTTGCCCCGCTGCTGCTGCGCCACCAGCTGGATCGGCACCGCCAGGTTGCCTTCCTCGGGCCCGGGCTCGGGCCCGGGGAAAAGCCCTGGCGGCAGCGGTGCACGCACCGGCGACCATTCCTGCGTTTCCAGGCGCAGCGCGCCGGGGGCCACGGGAGCGTCGCGCCAGGCCGGGTCGGGTATTTCGCCAAAGACCTGCCGCAGGCGCGCGCCCCAGGTGTTGCGGATCATCTGCATATAGGCATTGTTCTCGTCGATGCGCACGAACTTGGTCACCCGCAGCGCGCCGACCTCGTACACCAGCAGGTCCAGCGGCAGTCCGACCGAAATGTTCGATCGAAGCGTCGAATCCATCGAGATCAAGGCGCACTTGGCCGCCTCGCCCAGCGAGGTTTCCGGCGTGATCACGCGATCGACGATCGGCTTGCCGTATTTGGATTCGCCGATCTGGAAGTAGGGATTCTCCGGCGTGGCCTCGATGAAATTGCCGGCTGAGTACACGTGGAAGAGGCGCAGCCCCTCGCCGCGAATCTGCCCGCCGATCAGAAAGCTGCAGTTGAACTCGATGCCCGATTCTTTGAGCGCGGCGCCGTCGTGCTGGTGCACCGTGCGCACCGCGTCGCCGACAATGCGAACCGCGTCAAACAGGCTCCGGACCCGCCACACCGATGCGCCCGGGTCGGAGGCCTCGCACACCAGCTGGCGCACGGCCTGCGCGATGGCCAGATTGCCCGCGCTCATCAGGACCAGCAGGCGTTCGCCGGGACGCTCGAACACCGTCATCTTGCGAAACGTCGAGATCTGGTCGACGCCGGCGTTGGTGCGCGAGTCCGCCAGAAAGACCAGGCCATCGTTCAACCGCATCGCCACACAGTAGGTCATCGCCGCAATTCCTCTTGTCCGTCGTTGTCCGCGCCCCTTCGATGCGCCCGCCGCCGCGAACGCGGCGCCCGGTTCCTATTGGGGCGTCTCCAGCGGCACGAGAAAATCCTGACTGATGCCTTGGCCGATGTCGTTTACCCGCTCGAGAAATCCGGTCAGGAACGCATGCATGCCGCGCGCCAGCAGATCCTCGATGCGCCCGAACCGTAGCTCCGCCCCCAGCAGCCCCGCCCGCCGCGCCGTCTCCCCGGAACGGTCGTTCTTTACCCGCTCAAGGGTACCGCATACTTCGTTGACCGAAGCGGCCAGGGAGCGCGGCATATCCGGACGCAAGATGAGCAGCTCGGCAACACGCAGTGGCGTGATTACGTCGCGGTAGACGCGTCGGTAGATCTCGAAGGCCGACACCGATCGCAGCACCGCGGCCCAGTAATAATAGTCAAGGTAATGCGGCGAACCGGGCTGCTCCGGGCCGTTGCGCTGACTCTGGCCGTCGCGCTGGCTCTGGTCGTCGCGCTGGCTCTGGCCGTCGCGCTGGCTCTGGCCGTCGCCCAGTTCGTGGAACTTGACGTCGAGAATGCGCGCCGTGTTGTCGGCCCGCTCCAGGAAGGTGCCCAAGCGGATGAAGTAAAACGCCTCGTCTTGGAGCATCGTGCCGATGGTCACGCCGCGCGAAAGGTGCGAGCGGAACTTCACCCACTCGAAGAATTGCTTCGGGTCGCGCTCCAGCAGGCCGTCGCGCAGCTGGGTCTGCAGCTGCAGCCACGTGTAATTGTGCGTCTCCCACACGTCCGTGGTGAGCGCGCCGCGCACGGCACGCGCGTTCTCGCGCGCGGCCTGCAGGCAGGAATAGATGGACGACGAATTGTCCGGGTCGCGCACCATGAAGTCGAGCACCAGGGGCGCGCTCATTGTCGGGTGCACCGCGTCATAGCTCGGCTGCAGCTCGGATATGCCCAGCATGGCCCGCCAGCCGAGCTCGGCCTGCCGCGGCGACTGCGGCAACAGCGACGTCGTCAAGGTCACGTCGAGCATGCGCGCGGTGTTTTCCGCCCGCTCGATGTAGCGAGCCATCCAGAACAGGTGGTCGGCGGTCCGGCTCAGCATCGGAACCCACCGCGGGCAAGGCTCATTCCTCCAGCACCCAGGTATCCTTGGTGCCGCCTCCCTGGGAGGAGTTGACCACCAGCGAGCCCTCGCGCAGCGCCACGCGGGTGAGGCCGCCCGGCACCATCGTGATCTGGGTTCCCGACAGGACGAAGGGCCGCAGGTCGATGTGGCGCGGAGCGATCCCGGCTTCGACGTAGGTCGGGCAGGTCGAAAGCGCCAGCGTCGGCTGCGCGATGTAGTTATCGGGTCGGGCCAGCAGTCGATCTCGAAACTCCTCGATCTCCCCGCGCGTCGAGGCGGGACCGACCAGCATCCCGTAGCCACCGGCGTTGTGCACCTCCTTGACGACGAGCTCGGGCAGGTGCTCGAGCGTGTACTGCAGATCATCGGGCTCGCGGCAGCAGTACGTGGGAACATTGGCCAGCAGCGGCTTCTCGCCCAGGTAAAACGCGATCATATCTGGCACGTAGGGATAGATCGACTTGTCGTCCGCGATGCCGGTGCCGATGGCATTGGCCAGCGTCACCCGTCCGCTGCGATAGACGTCGAGCAGGCCGGCCACGCCCAGGGTCGAGTCGGCGCGAAATACCGTCGGATCGAGAAAGTCGTCGTCGATGCGCCGATAGATCACGTCGACCCGCCGCGGGCCGCGGGTGGTGCGCATGAAGACGGCGCCGTCCTGAACGAACAGGTCCTTGCCCTCGACCAGCTCGATCCCCATCTGCTGTGCGAGAAACGTGTGCTCGAAGTATGCCGAGTTGTACATGCCCGGCGTCAGCAGAACGACCGTGGGGTCGTCGACCCCCTGCGGCGCAACCGATCGCAGGTTTTCCAGCAACAGGTCGGGATAGTGCTCGACCGGGGCAACGCGGTTGCGCACGAACAGTTCCGGGAACAGCCGCATCATCATGCGGCGGTTCTCCAGCATGTACGACACGCCGCTCGGAACCCGCAGGTTGTCCTCGAGCACGTAGTAGTCCCCAGCGCCGGCGCGCACGATGTCGATGCCGGCGATGTGGGCGTAGATGTCGCTCGCCACATCGATCCCGCGCATTTCCGGCCGGTACTGGGAGTTTTGCAGCACCTGGTCGATCGGCAGCTTGCCCGCACGCAGGAATTCCTGGTCGTGGTAGACATCGTGCAGGAAGCAATTCAAGGCCCGCACGCGCTGGCGCAGGCCCGTCTCGAGCAAGCGCCACTCGGGCTGCGGAATGATGCGCGGAATGACGTCAAAAGGAATCAGCCGCTCCATTCCCGCGCCATCGCCGTACACCGCGAACGTGATGCCGACGCGCCGAAACACCTGGTCGGCTTCCGTGCGCTTGAGGCGCATGAGATCGTCGCTCTGGCCCGCCAGCCAACCCTCGAAGCTGCCGTAATGCGAACGCACGCCACCCTGGTTGACGTACATCTCGTTGAAGATCGAGCTCTCCACCATGTTGCCTCGATCGGATAGTGCTTCCGAGTAGCGAATCGTATCGACTTTCTTTTCAAGCAATAAGCACGCCAGCCCCGCAAACGGGGCCGGCGCCGCGCCAGGGCTTGCAAGGGCCGTCGAACCCGCCGGCCAACCGCCTGTGAGGCCGAACCACCGCACCAAATTGATGCAGGTCGCGGTGCAAAGCGCGCTCGCGCGGTGCAGTGGCGCACCGCCCCGTGCCTACTGCGTGCCGAACACGGCATTGGGAAGCCAGGTGGCAATCGAGGGAAACAGGCAAATCAGCAAGACAGCGCCGATGATAAGCCCGACAAAGGGCAAGACGCCGTAGACAAGCTCTTTCAGGGAGATATCCGGTGCAACGTTCTTGATGACGAAGATGTTCAGCCCTACCGGAGGGTGAATCAGGCCCAGCTCCATGGTTATCGTCATCACCACGCCGAACCACACCAAGTCAAAGCCGCTGGCCTTGAGCGGCGGCAGGACGATCGGCGCGGTCATCAGGATCACCGAAACCGGCGGCAGAAAGAATCCTAGGCCGATGACGAACAGCAGCACCACGGCCACCAGGGCCCACTTGGACAGTTGCAGGGCCACGATCCATTGCGCCGCGGCCTGGGAAACGTGCAGGTAGCTCATCACGTACGTGTAGAGCAAGGACATGCCGATGATGAACATCAGCATGGTCGACTCCTTGATAGAACTGCCAACAATGGCCGCGAGTTGCGCCGGCCGCCAGGCGCCGTACAAGGTGGTCACCAGCAGCAGGGCCAAGATGCCGCCCAGGCCGGCCGTCTCCGAGGGCGTCGCGTAGCCGCCGTAGAGCGCAACCATGACGCCAATGAGCAGCACAAGAAATGGCAGCACGCGCGGCAACGTGCGCAGCTTGTAGGCGACCGTGAATCGCTCGGTGCGCAGGATCTCCGAGCGCTGCCCGCCCTGCTCGGCGAGCGCCTGCGCGGCCCGAAATTCTCGCCGGTACTTCCAGGCCGCGTACGCGGAGAAGAGCGCCACCAGAAGCATGCCCGGTCCGACGCCGGCAAGAAACAGCCGCCCGAGCGACTGTTCGGCCGCAACCGAGAAAAGAATCATGGTAATCGACGGTGGCAGCAGGATTCCCAGCGTGCCGCCGGCCGCGATGATGCCGGCGGCAAAGCCCGGAGAATAGCCGCGCGAACGCATCTGCGGTATGCCCGCGCTGCCGATCGCCGAACACGTTGCCGGGCTCGAACCGGCCATCGCCGCGAACAGCGCGCACGCCAGGACATTGGCAATTCCCAGACCGCCCGGAACGCGGTGCAGCCAGGCATGCAGCGCGGCGTACAGGTCGGCGCCCGCCCGGCTCTTGCCGATCGCCGCACCCTTGAGGATGAAGAGCGGGATCGACAGCAGCGTGATGCTGGCGATCTCCTCGTAGACGTTCTGCGTGACGGTATCGAGCGCCGAGGCCGGCATGAACACCATCATGAACGCCAGCGCCACCGAGCCCAGTGCAAAGGCGATCGGCAGACCCGAGAACATCGCCACCAGCGTGCTTGCCGCGTACAGGATGCCCACCGCGAGCGTGCTCATGCCCCGTGCTTGCGCCACCGAACACCGGCCAGCACCTGCATCAGTAATTGCAGGGCAAGCAGACTCATGCCGGCCGCCATCAGGCCGTAGGGAAACCACAACGGCGGCGCCCAGGTCGAGGACGTCGTCATGCCCTCGGCCCATGCCTCGTGCACCAGAGTCCACGACTTCCAGGCAAAAAAGCCGCAAAACGCCAGCGACACGCAATCGCAAAGCAATGCGCGGACACGATTGACGCGCGCCGACAGCAACGCGCCGACGGCCTCGATGCCGATGTGGCCCCGCTGTTCCTGCACCCAGGCACCGGAGCCGAAGGTCACGAAAACCAGAAGAAATACCGCGACCTCGTCCTGCCAGTCGGTCGGCGCGTGCAGAAAGTAGCGCAGCACCACGCTGGCCGTGAGCACGGCACAGGCGGCGACCATCGCCAGCATCGACAGCAGCAGCATCAGCGCGTTGATCCGCTGCAGCAAAGCACGCAGCCACCCCGGTGCCAGCCCCCCGGGGGGCCGTGCCGGGGACGCGACCTCGCCGGTTGTCAAAGCGTCTTCTCGACCAGCTGCAGGATGCGGGCACAACCTTCGCTGCGGGCGGCAAAGTCCTTCCAGGCGGTTTCGCGCGCAATCGCCTGCCAGCGCTTGACGGTGGTCTCTGACAAATCGTGCGCGGCGCCGCCAGCCTTGAGGTATACATCGGCCACCGCGCGGTCATCGGCGCGAGCTGCGTCCAGTGCCAGCCGCTCCATCTCGGTGCCCAGTTTCATGATGAGCTGCTGCTGGTCCTTGGCCAGGCCCTCAAAGATGGTGCGCGACATCAGCAGCGGTTCGAACATGAACCAGTAGGTCCTGCCCCGCCCGGTAGTGAGCTGACGCGCGACCTCTTCTAGGCGAAACGAAATCAGGCTGGTCGAGGATGTCATGGCCGCGTCCAGTGCGCCGGTTTGCATTGCGGCGTAGATCTCGTTGGAGGGCAGCGACAGCACAGAGGCGCCGGCCCGCTTGAGCACCATGTCCATCTCCCGGCTGCCCCCGCGCACCTTGAGTCCGGCCGCGTCCTCGGGCTCGACGATCGCCTTGCTGCGGCTGGCCACCCCGCCGGCCTGCCAGATCCAGCTCACCACCAGCACGCCCTTGTCGGCGAGCGTGTCGGCCAGCGCCTTGCCCACCTCGGCCGATTTCCAGGAGGACCCTTGCTCGTAGGACGTCACAACTCCGGGCATGAGTCCGATGTTGGTTTCGGGGACCTCCCCGCCCGCGTAGGAAAGGGGCACCAGGGTCAGATCGAGCGCGCCCTTTCGCAGGGCCGAAAACTGGGCCATGGTCTTCATCAACGAGGAGCCCGCGTACACCGTCGCCTTGAGGGTACCGGCCGACTGGGCCGCCAGCTCGCTCGCAAATCGGCGGCAGATCCGATCGCGAAAGTCGCCGGTGTCGCCGCTGCCGCCCGGAAACTGATGCGAGATGTTGAGGTTCGTTTGCGATGCCGCCCTTGCCGCCCACGCGGACAAGGCCGCCGCGGTGCCGAGTCGGGCGAGACCTGCGGGGGTGGATCCGATTGCGCATCCCGGTGCCGATGCAATGCCGCGCAGCAGCCTTCGCCGAATTCGGTCCATGTCCCCTGTCTCCCAGCAAGTGCCGGACTTCGTCCCGGTCCGCGCAAAAGCGAGGCCCGGGCGGCGGCTGCCTGGCATTGTAAGCACGCGGGCATGAGAGCCGTTCGCCGGCCGTATACTTTGCACGCACCCAAGCGGCCGTCGGCTGCGGCGTTCGGGGGAGAGGAACATGAAGCGACGCGAATTCATCCCGGTCGCAGCCGCGGGAAGTGCCGGCGTCCCCGTCCTGGCGGCAGCGCAGGTACCGGTCGCGTCGCAAGTCACCGACCGCGACCCCTTCCCCGGACCGTTGCCGCGATCGGGCCACAGCGGACCGAGCACGCCGGCCACGGGCCTGATTGTGGCCAACCTGCGGGGCGGCAGCGAGCCGCGGCTGGCCGTGCGCCTCGAGCACGGGCTGCTGGACGTGACCGTTGCCGCGAGCGCACTCGGATTTGCCGTTCCGCAAAGCACCGACGAGCTGATCAGCGCCGGTGAGGGCCAATTGCGCCAATGCATGGCCAAGGCTCTTGCGCTGGCAGGCGGCAAATGGATCGTCGCGGAGGACGCCGCCGCGTTCGCCCCGTGCGTGAGCAATCCGCAGAAGATCATCTGCGTCGGACTGAACTACCGGCGCCATGCGCGCGAAGTGGGCATGCCCGAGCCCAAGGTGCCGATCCTCTTCAACAAGTTCAACAACGCGCTGACGCACCACCGGGCGAGCGTGCCCACCGCCGGCCTGCCGGGGAACCATTTCGACTACGAGGGCGAACTGGTGGTGGTCATGGGGCGCCGCTGCGCCGATGTTTCCGAGGAGCGCGCGCTCGATTACGTCTTTGGCTACTGCACCGGTAACGACTTCTCCGAGCGCAGCTACCAGATGATCACCAGCCAGTGGGTTGCGGGCAAGACGAGCGACGGCTTCGCCCCGCTGGGCCCCTACCTGGTTAGCGCCGACCTGGTCGGCAACCCCAACGAGCTCAAACTCGAAACGCGCGTCAACGGCGAGTTACGGCAGTCGTCCAACACGGCGGACTTCATCTTTAACTGCCAGCAGGTCATTTCGTACTGTTCGCGCCTGTTCGCGCTCGAGCCCGGTGACATCATCTTCACCGGCACGCCGGAGGGCGTGATCCTGGGCATGCCCAAGGAGCGCCAGGTCTGGCTAAAGCCCGGCGACAAGGTCGTCACGACCATCGAGAAGCTCGGCGCCTTGGAAATTACGGTTGCCTAGCCCGAAGTTCCACTGTTTGCTGAGCGAGTTTTCCTTTGCATCACAGGCACTTGGCGTGAGTTTGGGGTTCCGGTTTCT
>Ga0209415_10003334_pt1 | contig 29877 bp, 25 predicted proteins | sample PeaSoiSIISIP2007_FD_187696 | JGI IMG/M metagenome (GOLD analysis project Ga0209415, IMG submission 187696) | Peat soil microbial communities from Weissenstadt, Germany - SII-SIP-2007 (SPAdes) (version 2) | ecosystem: Environmental > Terrestrial > Soil > Wetlands > Peat | place: Germany...
ATCAAGGTCGCACGCACGGTCGCTCCCGGAGAGAAGGAACTTTACCCGGCATGGCAGGGCATGCAGTACATGCGTAATATGTTCGACGGCCGGGCAAAGTTAGAGCCGCTCGACAACGACCGCTATCCCATTATTCGTTGGACGACTGCGCGGGATGTGCTCTCAGCGCGTCAAGTTAGCTGACCTGCGCGCCGGAGGGTCCGGCACCCCTCTGCCGCCGGCCTTCAGCTCCCGGTCTCCGCAGCCACGGATTTCCGCGCCTTCTCGATCCGCTCCAGGTCCGCGCGGAGCTGTGGCGCCCGCTCATTGCCGCCGCTCTCCACCAGTCGTTCCACCGTGCCAATCAGCTCATCCAGGCGCCGCCGGGCTTCCTTCTCGACACCCCACAACGCGCCATGGATGCTCTCTTCCCACTGCGAGCTCAGCCGGCTGAGGTTCTGATAAACCAAATACGAGATGGTGCGCGCAAAATGGCGGTGAACAGCTCCCTTGATCATCCATACCGGCACAACGGGCGACAGCAGTTCCCAGTTCCGGTCGAACACTCGTCCGACTCTGATATTGGGTGTCCCGGGCTCCAAAACATGGATGTCGGTTTCCGTGGTGCGCAACGGCACGCCGAACGCCCGCATGGTGCGATCCGACAGGCGATCCCGAAATTGTTGAAGCGCGCGGAATGCCTGCTTCTGCACTTTGTGCAGGGGCGCCAGGAACGAGCCGCGTTCCCCGATCGAAAGCGCGCTGAGTTCGTCCCGCAAGGCGCTCGCGAGCCAGTCTTCGAACGAAGAAAGCATCCTGGCAAGGCTCTTCGTCCATTTCGGAAATTCGCTTTCGAAGGCTTGGACCAGGGCGCGCTCCAGGTCGTTCTGGTGCGTCTCGATCCGGTTGCTGACCATGGAACGCGTTCCAGCCGCGGCATATTGCACCGCCAGCCGGACGGCCGACTTCACTTCATCGACGATTTCCTTCTCGCCGATGACCTGCTCCTTCAGCGCCTGGCGCTCCGACTGCACCATTTCAGCCGCCTTGAGACTCAGGGCCAGGTAGTCCGCGCATTCCCGCAGCAGGGTGTCCATTTTACGCGCAAGGATGGATTCGCGCTCTTCGGCGAAACGCTCCAACGTTCCCGCAACCAACTCGGTTTCCAGCGCCTCGCGAAACCGCTCAAAGCCGGGCTTCGTGGAATAAGGGAAGACCTGGGGGGTTCCCGAAAAGTTCTTGGCAAGCTGGGTGCGTACGAACTCCATCACTTCCTCAAGCTCCGGTTCGCTCAGGAGGTCGGCTTTGGTGAGCAGTACGACGACTTTCGGCGTGTACTGGTAAAGGCTCTTCAGCAGGTCGATGTCGCGCTGCGAAAGGGGCGGGTCCACACTGACGGCCAACAGCGCCAGTCCCACATTCGGCAGCCAGTCCAAAGAGGTTCGCGTGTTGTGAGACAGCGCGCTCTCCAGGCCGGGCGTATCGACGAACTTCAGGCCGCGAAATCGCCGCAATTCCGGTAGTTCCACGGTAATCAGGTCGACCTGCTTGCTGTTCTCCGGATTTTCCTTCTCGGAGATGAAGCTGCCGATCTGGTCGAGTGGAACCTCCGGATCGCGGCCATCCCGGAGGTGAACCCGCGCCTCTTCACGGGCTCCGTAGCGGATTTCCGTAACCACTGCCGTAACCGGCACGACACCGGCTGGAAGGATGCTGCGCCCAATGAAATGGTTCAGGAAACTGCTCTTGCCGGCCTTGAATCGTCCCAGCACGGCGACGCTGATCTCGTCCTGCCCCGCCGACGCCCGCGCGCTCGCAAGCAATCCGGAGAGCGCGGAAATCTCGTACCGCGCCGCCACCTCTGCCGCCAGGTCCAGGGCCGGCTGCAAGGGGGGGTTGGCAAGCATCTGGGTGGATGGCAAGCTGGAATAGGAGGAATGCCCCGTTCCGTTTACTTCGGGGTGAATATCTTGCGTCTTCAGAATCATAGCTCCTCACAGTAGGAGCTATCATTCCCGAGCCGGCTCGAGACGGTTGATGGCGGGCTCCATCACCAACGGTCTAAACCCAATTATAGCGTCCTTTCAAACGGCAGGCCATCGGGTTTGACCGGCTCTCGGGCTTCGGCCATAATGAACACAGGCGTTGGAGTTCGCCGCAACCGCCCCTCGGGGAAGATGACTCCTACAGAGAGGACTTCCGGCACGATGGACGACGCGCGGGAACTCGATTGCCTGAATTCGTCGCAACGGCGGCATCTCCTGACGAGCTGCCAGTACGCCGACAAGCTGCTTTCGGAAATTGAGGCAACTCTCGCCGCATCGCAGTCCAAATCGCCATTCCCTAAATTCAAGCCGGACCTCTCGCCGGCACAAGCCAAGGTCGTCCAGGACTACATCTCCCGAATGCGTGCCCAGTTGCTTCGCATCCTGGATAGCCAGGGTGTTCCGATTCCCGCACCGCATAGCGGGTCGGTCCGCTCCATTCGAGTCACCCTTGGATTTGTCGAGATTGCCTTCGATGAGTGCCGTCCGAGGCGCATGGCCGGATACGGAGCGCTGGCGGACAGCACCGCGATCGAGATCGCCGGGCTCGTCGATGAAATGCAGGGCATCGTTTCCAGGCTGGATTCGTACCTGGCGCAAGGCCAGTCCGCCGACCTGGCGCAGCGCTTGCGGCGCCTGGAGGAGGCCGGCGGCGACATCGCGCTGGTCCAAGCGCTCGAACGCGCCATCGACCAGCACGGCCTGGTCGAGTTTCGGCCTGCATTAGCGACCATCATCGACCGCTTGGAAACCGATACGTTCGAGATCGCTGTCTTTGGCAGGGTCAGCTCCGGAAAATCGTCTCTACTAAACCAGATTGTCGGGCAGGATCTGCTGCCGGTGGGGGTAAACCCGATCACGGCGGTGCCCACGCGCCTGGCTTACGGCTCCGAGCCGCGCGCCACCGCCTGGTTCGCCGACCGAAAGCCGGAACATTTCAGCATCGAGCGGCTGGCGGAGTTCGTTACCGAGCAGCACAATCCCACAAACGTCCAGCACGTCACCCGAATTGTCGTGGAACTGCCGGCGCACCGGCTTCAAGAAGGCGTTGTCTATGTGGACACGCCGGGTCTTGGGTCGCTTGCCACCTCCGGCGCTGCGGAAACCAAGGCTTATCTTCCCCGGTGCGATTTGGGTGTCGTGCTGATCGATGCCGGGTCAACCCTGACCGAGGACGATCTGGCGACCATTCAGACGCTCTACGATGCCGGCATCCCCGCGTCCGTGCTCTTGAGCAAGGCGGATTTGTTGGCGCCGGCGGATCGGGATCGCGCCCTTCAATACGTTGCGGGCCACATCCGTTCGGATCTGGGTTTGGAACTTCCGGTGCACGCCATCAGCATCAAGGCCGAGTACAGCGGCCTCCTCGAAGAATGGCTCGACACCGAGATCCTTCCGCTCTACGATCGTCACGCGGAGCTCGCGCGGCAGTCGTTGAACCGGAAGATCGGCGCGCTTCGGCTCGGAGTGGAGGCGGCGATCCGGGCGCGCATGAAGCTCTCAGGTCCCCGGATTGACCTCGACACGCAACGGGGTTTGGAAACGGAGCTCAGAACCGCCGCCGGCAGAATTGCGCAGGCGCGGACGGCGTGCATCGATATCTCCGATGCGTTCCGCGAATGCGCGGATGGCCTGATCCAGGCGGCTGCGAAGAATCTGACCGACGCTTGGGACTCGGGTGCAACCGCAACCAGCGAAGACCTCGTCAGGAGCAAGCTGGAACAGGCTGCCGCGGAACGCGCGGCGGAGATCGCCTCCGCCATCCAGGAGGCGGCCCGTAACGCCGGGAGCGTGCTAGCGAAAGCGGCCGCGGCGCTCGATCTCGCCAACGGTCCGGAACTGGACGAGTTACTGGAGGTGCTGAAGAATATGCCGCGCTTCGATTTGGGCAACCTCGCGGTAGAGATCGCTCCGAGCGCCGTGGCCTCGTTGCTGGGCCGCCGTTGGGCGGCCGCCCGCGTGGAGCGGCGGATCGGATCTCAAGCTGGGAACCAGATTGAGGAAGCCGTTCGCATCTATGCGCGCGTGCTTCAGTCGTGGGTGCGCAAGACCTTCACCGAATTGCAGGAGCGGTTTGACAGCTACGCCGATGCGTACCGGGCGCACCTGGAGCGCCTGTCGGCAAATCAAACCGGCGTCGAGGACCAGCAGGCTCTGCGAGACGACGCTCCAGGCACCGCTGCGTGACAGGCATCGAAAGTTATGGACGAGTGGCCGGCAATCGATTCCCGACAGTACATCGTGGCTTTCGAGCTTGGCTCGGCCGGCGACTGCCCGCCCGATTTTGAATTGCCCTCTTCTCTGGCCGGTTTTGATACAGGGGTGTTCCTGCCGCGCGACGATCCCGATTGGTTCGGACGGTCGTCGTATCCGCCCCGCATCTTGCTTTTGAACGGCACGGCGCTCGACATCGTTACTCACCCCAGCGCCGGGGAACCGCCTCGGCGATGCGCCATGGAGCAGATCTCCTCGGTTGAATCGGGGCATATGCTTCTGAAAGGGTGGCTGCGTTTCACCGGATCCGGATTCGACTATACCGTCCGCTACAATACCCGCGGTTTCCCATCGGTCTATCGGTTCCTGCGCCATTTCCGCGACAGGCTGCTGGGCAGCGCCCAGCCGCCGCGGACTCCAGTGGTCCATTCCGGAGCCGGCCTCGATATCAAATTCGGCAACGCCTTATCGCAGGAACTGGACCCCGGAGAAATCGTGCTGATGCAGGTTTTCCAACCGCCGCGAGAGATGAAGTCCGGACGCTGGTTGATTCCATACCGCCGCTGGATCGCGGGCGATTTGCTGGCGTTGACCGGCAGGCGGCTACTGTGGATTACAGACCGGGACCGGGGATCCTGTTCGCGATACGGGAGCATCGCTTCGTATGCTCCCCTGGACGCCGTGCGAAGCATCGGCCTGACATCGGGTCGAGTCGGACACATTCTCCAGGTCGATCTGAGCGGCTGTCCCGCGTGGCAGGTCCCGATCGCTTCCGAAAGCCGCTTGGATTGCCAGCGGGTAGCGGATGCGATTGCCTCTATGGTGCGAACTTCATTACCGTATCGATGCGGAGCGGAGAGAACTTAATATAGCGGCCTGCGTGGTATCGCGGCTGGGCGGCCAGCCGGCACATCTCCAGAATCTGCCCTGGGTTCCCGCGGGCGCTCTCCAGCGCTTTCTCACGGAACTCGTCCAGGTCCAGGTTGCGCAGTTGGAAATGGTCGGCGGCGGCTTCGAACAGTTGTTCGGCGTCCCGCTCGTGGAGCGGCGGGATATTCAGTGCCTTCGCCGGATTCCAGAAGAGTCTGGCCAACGCTCCCAAACTGAAGACGTCCCGCGAGGCAGCGAAAAGAGCCATGCCGGGTATGTGGCAGATTCGCTGCAAGAAACGGTAGGTAGGGAAGCCGGCGCCCGTAACACCATCCAGCACCATCGGCGCGGGTGAGCTCTCCATCGCAGTCCATAAGAGGCCTTTGAGGTGCATACTGGTTTGAACCGCGAGCCACGCCTCCGGATCCGTCCCCGGTTTGGCGCGGCCGATGAAACCCGCATGACGCGCGGCCATCAGAGCGCGCGCCATGGCTGTCAGCAACGCATGCAGAGTCGGCTCCCAGGCAATGTACAGCACGTGGCCGCTTTTGGAAAGCGATTCCCTGATGAGCCTGGTCTTGCCGCTCCCCGGAGGACCCAGCAGCAACAGCGGATCGCCCGTGGCAAACCCCAAACTCAGGCGCTCGATCTCCTTCGCCATCCCCACGAAAGGCCCCACCAAAGGAAGGTGCGGTTCCACTCGACCTGCCCCGCTACTTGACGACCAGCACGTGGCAGCGCACGGTGCTTGTCAGGTTGTGAGCGGTGCCCCCCCAAATATGCTCGTAAATCCGGGAATGTCCCGTGAAGCCGATTACCAGCAGGTCGATGCCATTCTGCTGGACGAAATCGCCAATTACTCTGACGGCATGTCCGGGCACGATCGCCGTCTCGAGCTCCACGGAATGCATCCGCGCGCGCACCCGGCAATGCTCGGCGAGCTGCCCAAAGTAGCTGTCTGCCTCGTCTTTCGCCTCCCGGAGCTCGTCGATTACCTCCGCATGACGTGGAATCTCCTCTTCCACGCAGATCATGCGCAGACGCGCCTCCAGTCTCTTCGCCAGTTCGACTGCCACGTCGAAGGCCTTCCCCGCGCCGTCGGAACCATCGTGTGCAACGAGAATTTGATCGAACATATCAATCCTTAGCCCCCGGGCCGGCATCTTCAAGCATGACAGACGTGGATCGAATTGCTGTCTCCGTCTTGGGCAGGAGATGCCTGGGCATGAACCAGGCGTTGGCGATTGCCGTCGGCACCACCGCGCTGGCGATCACGGTCGCCACCAGGTAAGAATACTGCGCGTCACTGATGATCCGGTGATTGAGACCGAACAGCGCCGAGATCGTACCAAACGTTAATCCCGTGGACATCATGAGCGAGTAGTACAGCCCTTGGTGCCCGACGTGATCGAAAGCTCGCACAGTGGGAACCAACGGGACCATTTTGCCCACCATCTTGGCCGCCAAAAGCGCGAGAAAGGCGAGTGGCGTGGCGATGAGCGCCGGTACGGAAACCAGCGATCCCGCACGAATGAAATAGAAAGGCGTCAGCAGTCCAAAGGTCAGCGTACGCAGGCGCCTGACCAGAATGTGATCCCTTCCGACGGTTCCGGCCAACACCATCCCGATGATGTACGCAGGCAGTACGGCCTCGCTGCCGGCCCAGGCCGCCAGGCCGCCCATCCCGAACAATAGCAAGAGAATGTATTTTGTTTCGAGCTCCGACACGCGCCCGCCATATTTCTCAAAAAACCACGGAGTGACGAACGGCAGCGCTGCAAAAACGACGACGCTCGCTCCAACGAAGATCAGCGTCCGCGTGGTAAACGGAGCGAAGATGAGCCCTAGCGCGACCACGGTTCCGAGGTCGTTCACGAAGCAGGCGGCGAGAATGCCTTTGCCAAAATCCGTGCGATTGAGGCCGAATTCCAGCATGACGGCGTACACAACAGCGACTGAGGTGGTGGACAGGGCAACCCCGGCAAGCCAGCTTGAGGGGATGGACCACTTCAGCAAGTAGTGTGCGACTGCCGCTGCCCCCAGGAACGGTCCGAAAAAGCCCACCAGGCCAACACCCATGGCCTCTTTCCATGTCGTCCGGAATATCCCCGGATCGAGCTCCGCACCGGCCAGAAACGTGAGCACGATAGCCCCTGTCCCGGCCAGAAAGCTGACCCATGCCGACTTCACCCCCAGCACTTCGGTGCCGATCAGGGCGCCGATGATGAGCTGCGCCACGGTGCCCACAACGATTTCCGAAAGCGCCGTCGAGATCCTGAACCAAATTGACAGCATCGTGGCGACCAAAGCAAGTGCCAGCCACAACGCCGCTGAAAACCAGACCTGTTCCATGTCAGTCTCCGATCCTCAAACTATGCTGTTCAGGGGTTCGGCCTGGAAGCCCTACAGCAGTTTTTGCTGCAGGAGTCATTGGCCGCTCGAGAGCGACGGTTTGGCGAACTCCACCGCCTATAACCGGAGGATACAGCAAAGAGAGGCGCGCTGCAATCACCAAATCGCCTCGTCGCAGCCGCGTTGCTCACGGGGGCGCCATGAGTTATAGTCGAGTTTCGTAAAACACACAGGTGATGGGGCGTCACCTTGAACCGTTCCGGGCCGCCGGTTCTGATAGCTCCTACCGTCCAGTAGGAGCTTTTTCATTTTCAGTCCAGGTTTTGCTTCTCATTCGCAAGGCACAAGGAGTCATAGATGACCAAAATCGTAAGCGTTTTAGGCCGTGAGATCCTCGATTCCCGCGGCAACCCTACAGTTGAGGCCGAGGTCGGGCTCGATGGTGGTGCGGTCGGCGTTGCGGCCGTTCCTTCGGGAGCATCGACGGGAGAAAAGGAAGCCGTCGAACTGCGCGATGGCGACAAGCACCGGTATGGCGGGAAGGGAGTTACCAAGGCCGTAAGCCATATTGGAAAGCAACTCGCCGCTGCTGTCGTGGGCCAGGATGCAACCAACCAGCGGGCGATCGATCAAGCCATGATCGAGGCCGACGGGACGCCCAACAAAGGGAAACTGGGAGCCAACGCGATTCTTGCCGTGTCCATGGCGGCCGCACGCGCCGCTGCGAGCGCTCACTCGCTGCCTCTGTACCGATATCTCGGCGGCGCGAACGCGTGTACACTGCCCGTGCCCTGCATGAACGTGCTCAACGGCGGCAAGCACGCCGACAACACCGTCGATTTCCAGGAGTTTATGATCGCGCCGCACCACGCGCCATCGTTTGCCGAGGCCATCCGCATGGGCATGGAGACATTCCACACACTCAAGCAGGTGCTCCGGGCCAAAGGATACAGCACCGCGGTGGGCGATGAGGGCGGCTTCGCTCCCGATTTGAAGTCGAACGATGAAGCTGTCGAGCTGATTCTGGAAGCCATCACGAAAGCCGGCTACAAGCCGTCCACTGAGATCTCTATTTGCCTCGACCCGGCCGCCAGTGAAATGTGGGACGACGGGAAGTATGTGCTCTTCAAGTCCAGCAAGAAGGCGATCGGTTCCGACGAGCTCATCAAGATCTGGGAGTCATGGGTAAAGCAATACCCGATCGTGCTTCTCGAGGATGGCATGGGGGAAAACGACTGGGATGGCTGGCGGAATTTGACCGTTGCTCTCGGGTCCAAAATCGAGTTGGTGGGAGACGACATCTTCTGCACCAATCCGAAGATCCTTCAAGAGGGGATCGACAAAGGAATCGGAAACGCAATCCTCATCAAATTGAATCAGATCGGTACCGTGACGGAAACGCTGGATACGATGGAACTGGCGGCGCGCAATGCCTACCGCTGCTTCGTCTCCCACCGATCGGGCGAAACGGAGGACACCTTCATTGCGGATCTGACGGTGGCGACCGGCGCCGGCCACATCAAGACCGGTTCGGGCTGTCGAAGCGAACGCGTAGCGAAATTCAACCAGTTCCTGCGGATTGAGGAAAGGCTGAAAGGGCGATCCCGATTCGCGGGCCAGTCGGCTTTCCGGCGCTGACTCCACCGTGGTGTAGTCGCCGCTTCCGATGCGATTCCACAATCGGCCGGCGAGTGTGGGGACGGGGAGTGCGGGCGGGCGGGAATCGGTAGGGGAACTCGGCCACGTGGGGCAGCCCTTTTAGGCTGCGGACCCGCTTTTTCAGCGGGTCCAGCCGGCCGGAAGGCCGGCTCGCGGGCAGGATTGCCCGCCCCACAGCTCGGGACTTTGTGTCAGGCTAACTGCCCGTAGTACACCTTGGTCTCATAGCGGAATGCCACCAGGCCGTCCTGCTGGCATTCTTCAAACAGCCGCGCGATGTCTTCATTGATTCGCGAGTACGCTTCCGAGCCCGCGGGCGGCGCGTAGGACGACGAATGCAGGCGTCCCAGGAGTCCGGCCAGCTCGAAACGCTGCTCGTTGGGGAAGCCAGTGAGACGCCAGTTTTCCGGGCCGAAGAAATCGTCCATCACGCCCGCATCCATGCGCCGATGATCGATGCGCCCGTACTCCGGGCCGTAGCGATGGAGCAGCGCCTCGTACTCCTCGAGAAAGCGGCCCTCGACCAGGCGCTCGTTCCATGCCAGCACGACCCAACCGGACGGCTTTAGAATGCGATGGAACTCCGCCCGCGCGGCCGGCAGGTCGAACCAGTGGAATGCCTGACCGGCGGTGACCAAGTCCACGCCGGCGGCGGTTAGTCCGGTGGACTCGGCGCGCCCGTCGATGCTGTGGAACCGGGGCTCCGCAGCGAGCAGGCGCTGGCCCGCGAGTCGCATATCGGCATTCGGCTCGACCCCGAACACCTCGCAGCCGAAGCGCAGAAACAGCGCGGCGAACAGGCCCGTGCCCGAGCCGATATCGGCGACCCGGGCCTCGGGCTTCAAGCCGCATTCCCGTTCCAAGAGAGGAACGATGCCCTCGGGGTATGAAGGGCGGTAGCGAACATAATCTTCGACCCGCGAGGAAAAGCGCCGCGTGGAATCCAAGTCCATGACTACAATGATTTCATGAAAGCTTGGAATTCCATATGAACGCACAGCCTCACATCGTGGTGGTCGGGAGCGCCAACATGGATCTGACCACCTTCACCGATCGATTCCCGCGTCCCGGCGAGACCATATTCGGGCGCGAGTTCCATTTGGGTTTCGGCGGCAAGGGCGCCAACCAGGCGGTGGCCGCACGGCTGTGCGGAGCCCGCGTATCGATGGTGGCGCGCGTCGGCGACGACCTGTTCGGAGAGGCCACGATCGAGAACTTCACGTCGCGCGGCGTGGATGCCAGCCGCGTTCTGATCACGCCCGGCGTATCGAGCGGCGTGGCTCCCATCTTCGTGGATAGCTCCGGCCAGAACCGCATCCTGGTGGTGAAGGGCGCCAACGACCGGCTGCTGCCCGCGGATGTGGACGCGGCCTCCGATCTGCTGCGGCAGGCGGACTGCGTTGTGCTGCAACTCGAGATTCCGCTCGAAACGGTGTACTACACGCTCGGCTTCGCGCGGCGGCACGGCATCCGCACGATCCTGAACCCGGCTCCTGGCCAACCGTTGGATCTCGCCGAGGTGGCTAATGCCGATTACGTCATCCCCAACGAGACGGAGGCGGAAGCGCTCGGCGGCGTGCCGGTGCGGAACGTGGACGAGGCGCGGGCGTGTGCCGCTCAGCTTCTGGCGCGCGGAGTGCGGCGTGTCATCGTGACGCTGGGCGCGAACGGCGCGCTGTCGGTGGGCAGCGAGGGCGCCGAGCAGCTTCCGCCGCACGTGGTGCAGCCGGTCGATACCACCGGCGCGGGCGATGCCTTCATCGGCAGCTTCGCCTGTTTTCTGGCGGGCGGCTCGGAGGAGGCCGATGCCATCGCGCGCGCCAACGTGTACGCGGCTCTTTCGACTCTGTCGGTGGGCACGCAGTCGTCGTTCGTTTCGCGGGATCGTTTCGATGCGGTGTGGGGGGAGAGGCGATGATCCAGGTTGCCTTGATCGCTCCCGGGGCGATGGGCAGCGCCTTGGGACGGCGCCTGGTAGAGCATGGCGTGCGCGTGACGACTTCGCTCGCTGGACGCAGCGGCGCGAGCGCCGGGAGGGCGCGAGAGGCGGGTATGGAAGGAGTCTCCGACGAAGCGCTGATGGGCGCGGAGATCTTTCTATCGGTGGTGCCGCCCGGCGAGGCACTGGCGCTGGCCCAACGTTTCGCCCCGCGGCTCGCCCAAGCCGCGAAAAAGCCGGTCTATGTGGATTGCAACGCGGTGAATCCGGAGACCGTGCGGCGCATCGCCGAGGCGATCGCGGGCAGCGGCGCCGATTTCGTCGATGCGGGCATCATCGGATTGCCGCCGAGGCCGGGTACGCCGGGGCCGGCGATCTACTGTTCGGGTCCGGCGGCAGCCGCCCTCGGAGTGCTCGCTGGGCACGGGCTGAGGATCCGCGATGTCGAGGGGCCCATCGGCGCGGCCTCGGCGTTGAAGATGTCGTACGCGGGAATCACCAAGGGGCTGATCGCGGTGGCATCGGCCATGGCGTTGGGCGCCACGCGCGCCGGCGTCGAGAAAGCGCTCGCGGCGGAGCTCGCCGAGAGCCAGCCGCAATTGCTGGGTCTGCTTCGAAGGATGGTGCCCGACATGCCGGGCAAGGCCTGGCGTTGGGTGGCGGAGATGGACGAGATCGCGGGCTTCCTCGAGGGCGTGGCCGGTGGGGGCGCGTTGTATCGGGCGGTCGGGGAACTGTATCGACACCTGGCTGCGGACTTTCCGGAAGGCGCGGACGTGGCGGCGCTGGGGACGTTCTTCCGGCGGGGTTAGGCCGCTGAAGACCCTCCCTCACGGTCGCGGCTCTGATCGGAGCCCCGACCGTGAGGGAGGGTTTGTGTCCTCGGTTCCGAGCCGCGACCGGGTACCTCTAGGGCCGGGAGCGGTTGCTTTGTGGCGATTTGTTGTACGCTGTATCTTCACCATGAAAGCCCTTCGCCCGATCCTCATTCTTTCCTTGTTTGCCGCGGCCTGCTGCGCGCAAGGCCTGGAGTACATCCAGTCCCACTACACCAAGTACGAATACCGCATCGCCATGCGCGACGGGAAGAAACTCTTCACCTCGGTGTATGTCCCCAAGGACTCCGTTGCACGGAGCGACGCGTCGCAGAAATATCCCATCATGCTGGACCGCACGCCGTACAGCGTGAGCCCCTACGGCATCGATAGCTACAAGACCAGCCTGGGACCCTCCGAGAAGTTCGCGAAGGAGGGCTTCATCTTCGTCTACCAGGACGTGCGCGGCCGCTACATGTCCGAAGGCCAGTTCCGCGACATGACGCCGCATCTCGATGTGAAGCGCGGGCCCCAGGACGTGGACGAAAGCTCGGACACCTACGACACCATCGACTGGCTGGTCAAAAACCTGCCGAACAACAACGGCAATGTGGGCATGTGGGGCATTTCGTATCCCGGCTTCTATACGGCAGCGGGCATTATCGACGCGCATCCGGCGCTCAAGGCCGCGTCCCCGCAGGCGCCCATCACGGACTGGTTCGTGGGCGACGATTTCCATCACAACGGCGCGCTTTACCTGCCGCACATGTTTCGTTTCTTCGCCGGATTCGGCCATCCGCGGCCGGCGCCGACGGTTCCCCAGCCGGTGGCGCCGCAAACCAATCTGCCGGACGCCTACAGCTTCTTCCTGTCGCTCGGCCCGCTCACCAACATCAACGAGAAGCAGTTCAAGAACGATGTCGCGTTCTGGACGCAAATGACGCAGCATCCCGACTACGACGAATTCTGGCAGGCGCGCGATTTGCGCCGGCACCTGAAGAACATCAAGCCGGCCGTGATGACGGTGGGCGGCTGGTTCGACGCGGAGGACCTGTTCGGCGCGCTGAACACCTATAAGGAAGTGGAGAAGAACAGCCCCGGGGCGAACAACATGCTGGTGATGGGGCCGTGGTTTCACGGCGGCTGGGCGCGCGGCGACGGCGATGTGCTAGGGGCGGTGCGATTCGGCTCGAAGACCTCGCAGTTTTATCGCGACGAGATCGAGTTTCCGTTCTTCGACCACTGGCTGAAAGGCAAGCCCGATCCCAAGCTGCCGGAGGCCTACGTGTTCGAAACGGGGACGAACCAGTGGCGCCGCGAAGATGCCTGGCCGCCCAAGGACGCGCAGCCGAAAGCGCTCTACCTGCGCGCCGATGGCAAGCTGGCCTTCGATCCGCCCAAGGAATCCGCGGCTTTCGACGAATACATCAGCGACCCCGCGAAGCCGGTGCCGTACATCGGCGGGCAGGCGCCCGGGATGACCCGCGAGCACATGGTGGAAGATCAGCGATTCGCTTCCACGCGCACGGACGTGCTCACGTTCCAGACGGACGAGCTGAGCGAGGATGTCACACTCTCCGGTCCGCTGACGCCATCGCTCTACGTTTCCACGTCGGGGACGGATTCGGATTGGGTGGTCAAGCTGATCGACGTGTACCCCGAGGATTATCCCAATCCCGACCCCAATCCCCTGGGACTGCATATGGGTGGATATCAGCAGTTGGTGCGGGGCGAGATTTTCCGCGGCCGGTACCGCAATAGCTTCTCCAAGCCCGAGGCGTTCGTTCCCGGGAAGATGGAGAAGGTGGAGTACGTCATGCCCGATATCGACCACTGCTTCCGTCAGGGGCACCGGATCATGGTGCAGATCCAGAGCTCGTGGTTCCCGCTGGCCGACCGCAATCCGCAGAAGTTCGTCGATATCTACAATGCCAAGGCTGCGGATTTCACGAAGGCCGCGGAGCGCGTGTACCGTTCGGTAAACGCGGCCTCGTGCGTGAAAGTGGACGTGCGGGCGGCCGGTAGCGGCAGCGCCAGGTAATCTGTCAGGAGCGATAACGCGGCTTTTGCCACGGGCTTGTAGCGGCACTATCATCGAATGAATGGCGAAACTGAAGCCCATCCTCTATTGGGTTGACGTGACCTTCTTCCTCGTTTGGGCGGCCATGCTGTGGCTCTATGGCCGCCGGGGCCTTCGTTTCCACGCCGGCATGGCGATGGCCGCCGTGGCCTTCGTGTTCTGGATGACCGCGCGCTTCCAGCTTGGACGTTCCTTCAGCGTCACGGCCAAGGCCAAGGAACTCGTCACCACCGGCCTCTATGCGAAATTCCGAAGCCCGATTTACCTCTTCGGCGGGTTGGCCTTCCTCGGCCTGGCCATCGCCTGGGGCAGGCCGGCCGGCTTCATCTTTGTGGTGCCGAGCGTACCCTTTCAGATTCTCAGAGCTCGCAAGGAGGAAGCTGTCCTGGAGCAGGCCTTTGGCGAAAGGTACCGCGTCTACAAAGCCGGTACCTGGTTCTAGATAGAATGAAAGTTCAACATGTGATCGAAATCTCCTATCTGCGGTTATCTGCGGTGACGTCGAATTGATCCGATAGGATAGTATGCCCTTTGTTAACCTCATTCACGGTTGCATCCGAACGGCCGCGGAGCGACAATTCCTTCGCAGATGGGTGCAGCCAATGAGCGCCGATGACGAGATCCGGCTTTATCTCCAATCTCTCCTTGAGCACGAGGCGGAATGCCAGTCGGAGCACTGCCCGTGGTGTCTTGCGCTGAGAGGGGTCCTCGAATCTGTCCGCTGGCGGATATTCACGGGCCCCGTTTTTCCCGAGGTCATGATCGCCAACCTACAGCCCGAGGCGCAGAAAAAGCGAAGCGCGCCCGAACCGTCCGTGCGCTACACCGGGCTGCCCGTGTCGAATTCGCCTGCCAGGCGGGTCCGGTCCGATTCATAGCTCTTGCGGCGCCCCCATTCCTTCCGGTAAACTCTGGCATAAATGGTGGCCTACGCGGGATCGCTGGACGACTCCCACGAGTTGATCCAGTTTCTACGGCGGGAGATGACCCGGCTGCGCGCCTTGCGCCGGCTCCGGATCTCGCGTGAGAAGACCGTCGTTCTGGACGTCAACGGCGACGGGATCGAATTCCCCGGGTTGACGTATGGCTGTGCGGCCCTCGAGGAGCTTCTCCGCGAGTTGGGCGTCATCTTTACTCCGCTAACGCTTCACAATCCGGACGCTACGCCCGGCGGCGTAAAGGAATTCCGCCTCAGCGCTCGTCACCCCTGGGGCGAGGACCGCGTGATGTGACCCCGCCGGCAACCCTGCCCTAAACCGCATGCGGAGTACATTGACACCCCAGTGGCGCATAATACAATACAGAAAGATGGAAAAGGTGCTTGGCTTGGTGATGACCGGGGGAGGCGCTCGCGGCGCTTATCAAGCCGGTGTTCTCAAACGCATTGGCGAAATCAAGCGGATTCAAACCAAGGGCAATCCCTTTCCCATAATAGGGGGATCCTCCGCCGGAGCAATCAACGGTTCCGCCCTTGCCGCGGGCAGCGACGATTTTCCCGCGGCGACCAAGGAACTGGCGCGGCTTTGGTCGGCTCTCAGGCCTTCGGATATCTTTCGCTGCGATGGCCTGTCGCAGGTTCGTAATTCTCTTACCTGGATAATGGATCTCTCTTTTGGAGGTGTCCTGGGAGGGGGTAACGCCCATTCTCTGCTGGACGCGACTCCCCTGCGAGGCTTTCTCAACGCGCACTTGGATTGCCGCCGGATCGACGCCAACATCAAGCAAGGGCATCTTTATGCCCTTGCGATTTCCGCGACCAACTATACCTCGGGCAAGAGTTATCTCTTCCTTCAAGGAAAAAAAGGGCACCCTGTCTGGAACAGGAGCCGGCGAGTGACCCTTGCCACCAAGATCACCGTCGAACATGTTTGCGCGTCGGCCGCGATCCCCCTGGTCTTTCAGCCTGTGAGGCTTCAAACCGCGGGAGGCACGGCTTTTTTCGGCGACGGTTGCGCGCGTCTTCAACAACCCCTGAGTCCGATCATACGCCTGGGGGCGGAGAAGATTGTCGCTATCGGGGTGCGCGGCGAAACTCTCGAACACCAGGAAGAAGCCGCGGATGATAGGGATCCTTCGCTGGCCCAAGTCATGGGGCTCCTTTTCAATGTGATGTTCCTGGATCATCTCGCTACCGACATCGAGCACCTGGAGCGATTGAATCGGTTGCTCAGCAATGGCCATATCAGCCAGTCTGGTCTTGAAGGTTGTGAAAAGATGCGCCCGTTGCAATCGCTTCACATCACGCCTTCGGTCGATTTGTCGCAACTGGCGCAGCAGCACCAGAGAGACATGCCCTATCTGATCCAGTACTTTGTGAACAGCCTGGGACGCGATACGGCTTCCTGTTCGGATCTGATGAGTTACCTGCTGTTCACATCGAAGTATACCAGCGCCCTCATTGACATCGGTTACCACGACGCCGGCAAGCGAATCGATGAGATCGAGTCTGTTCTCTATTCCGATGAAGAAAGCAATCGCCGCGTTCCCCGGGGAACTGCCCGGGTCACTGATAAAATCTCCCGGAGAGGCCATTTGCCGCCGGCCGCGCTTCCTCCGCCCGCACTTCGGCAATCGCGAGCGAACACAAAGGGCAGACTGATTAGAGGCGCCTGAGACGCCGCAGCCGCGTTTACCCTACTACGCCCGTAACAACCCCGCCGGCTCGATCCCCAAAACCCGCCGCGTGGTAGCCGGGGTGGCCTTGCGCAAAAGGTGACTTCCGAGCCCTGGCACGCGGAAGTCCGGAAAACTAGGGACTAATTTCGGATTCAGGTTCAAGAGATTCGAAATCCATCCGATAAGAACGGCATGAAAACGCTATTTCCAGGCTCCATTTGTCGCATTAGACACATCCCGGTTGGGTGGCGAAGGGTTCCAGGCTGCCGGCGCGACGGAGGACCAATGTCTGAGAACCTACGAGGATCTCGCGCCATTTTTCGCGCTCTCGCCTGGCTGATTTGCAGCGCTTTCGCGAGCACCGTCTATGCCCAACAGAGTCCCCGCATTACGCGGCCGGTGGATGAAGATTCCGGTCTGCTCCTGCTCAACACCCGGCATCCGCTGGCGCTGCCGGAAAACGACCGTGGACGCGTCGCGCGCGACCTGCCCATGGAGCGCATCCAACTCCAGTTGAACAGCAGCCCGGAACAAGAAGCGGCCCTGGATCGACTCTTGCGGGATCAGCAGGATCCCTCCTCTCCGAGCTACCATGGCTGGCTTACGCCGGAGCAGTTCGGCGAACGGTTCGGCCCCGCCCAGCAGGATCTCGACGCGGTCACGGCTTGGTTGCAGAGCCACGGCTTCCACGACATCGCGGTTGCCGCGGGCCGGCGCAGCATCGAATTCAGTGGCACGGCGTGGCAGGTGGAAACCGCTTTCCACACCGAGATGCACCAGTATGTCGTGGACCGCGAAACGCACATCGCCAACGCCACCGAGATCGCCATCCCGAGCGCGCTTTCTCCGGTGGTCGGCGGGGTAGTCTCCTTGAACGATTTCCGCCGCCAGGCGCTGCATCGGGTGATCGGTCGCAACTTCGCCAACGCCCGCGGCATGGATCTCAACGGGCAGACCGATCTGAACGGCGGCAGCCACGGCATCTCGCCCTACGATTTCGCGGCCATCTACAACCTAACGTCGCTGTGGAACAACGGCTTCGATGGCGCCGGGCAAACCATAGCCATCGCCGGACGTACCAATATCAATCCGGCGGATATCGCCACCTTCCGGACCACGTTCGGCCTGCCCGGCAACAACACCCAGGTCGTCCTCAACGGCCCCGATCCCGGCATCGTCAGCGCGGGCGAGGAGACCGAAGCGGATCTGGATGTGGAGTGGGCCGGGGGCGTGGCCAAGGGCGCCACCGTCAAGTTCGTGGTCTCCAGGAGCACCAACGTTTCCGACGGCGTGGACCTCTCCTCGTCTTACATCGTCAACAACAATCTCGCCTCCACCATGAGTGTGAGCTTCGGCGCGTGCGAAGCGGCCATGGGGAGCGGCAACGCCTTCTACAATAGTCTCTGGTCGCAGGCCGCCGGCGAGGGGATTTCGGTGTTTGTGTCGGCGGGCGACAGCGGCTCGGCGGGCTGCGATGCGCCGTCCTCCTCTAGCGGCAGTGCCAACACCACTACTCCGGCCATCCACGGTTTCGCCGTGAACGGCCTGGCTTCCACACCCTTCAATGTAGCGGTGGGCGGTACGGAGTTCAACGACACGGCATCGCCATCCACTTACTGGAACGCCGGCAACGATTCGCACAGCGCGTCGGCGAAGGGCTACATTCCCGAAGGGGCGTGGAATGAGAGCGGCTACTCCACTCCGGGCGCTTCGGCCAACGGCCTGTGGGCGGGCTCGGGCGGCGTCAGCACCCTGTACGCACGGCCGGCGTGGCAGATCGGCACGGGAGTGCCCGCCTTCGACCCAGGCACTACCAGCCAGAAGCACCGCCTGCTGCCGGATGTGTCTCTGACGGCCGCGGGGCATGATGGCTATCTGATCTATCGCGAAGGCTCGCTGTACCTGGTGGGCGGCACTTCCGCCTCATCGCCCTCCATGGCGGGCATCATGACCATCGTCGATCAGCACAGCGGCGGACGCACCGGCAACGCGAATACCACGTTTTACCCGCTGGCGGGATCCACTGCTTCGATTTATCACGATGTGATCGCGGGCACGAACGCGGTTCCCTGTGAAGGCGGAACGCCCAATTGTTCCACCCCGTTGCCCAGCATCAACACCGGCCGCCTCACCGGTTACAGCGCGGGGCCGGGATACGATCTGGCCACCGGTTGGGGTTCCATGGACGCGTATGCTCTGGCCCTGAACTGGGCCGCCAGCCTGCCACCGGCCCTGAGCATCACGTCGCTCAGCCCCAATCCCATGACCACGTCGGCCGCGGCGCAGACCCTTACCATCAACGGGACGGCGTTCCAATCCGGCGCCTCCGTCAAGGTCGGGACCGCCGCATTTACGGGATCGGCGGTGAAGTTCGTGAGCGGCACACAGCTCACCGTTTCGGTGACCGAAGCCGCCGCGGGCGCGTTCCCGGTGGTGGTGACTAACCCCAACGCCGCCGCCTCGAATTCCGTGAGCCTGACGGTGAACGCTCCGCTAGTGGCGCCCGCCATCGCGAACGTCTCTCCCAACCCCATGACCGCATCGACCGCGGCGCAGTTGCTGACCGTCAACGGCACGGGATTCCAGTCCGGGCTGACTTTGAAGATCGGCTCGACGAACATCGCTTCATCGCAGCTTGCCGCGCTCACCGCCACCAAGCTCACGGTCTGGATCATCACCGGCGCCGCGGTGGCGACCTACCCGGTGCAAGTGGTGAATCCCGGCTTGGCTGCCTCCAATACGGTCAATTTCAAGGTGGTGGCGCCTCCGCCGGTCATCTCGGCGCTGACTCCCAATCCCATGGCAGTGTCCAGCAAGGCACAAGTCCTGACCATCCGTGGGACCGGCTTCCAGACCGGGCTGAAGGTAGTAGTCGGCCCGGCCACTTACAGCGGCTCGCAAGTCAGTGTGAGCGCCACGCAGCTTCAACTTTCGATGATTCCCGGCGCCAAGGCAACCAGCCTGAATGTCCAGGTGACTAACCCGGACGCGCAGCAGTCCAGCATCGCGGTATTGCAAGTGCACTAAAACCGCCCTGCTGCTACTGCACCCGTAACAGACCCGCCGGCTGGATCCGCAAAATCCGCCGCGCCGGAATCACCGAGGCCGCCAGCACCAGCGCCAGCAGCAGCGCCGCCGCACCCACGAAGACCGCCGCGTCCGGCGATGCTACTCCTCCGATCGACGAGCGCAGCAATCCCGAAGTCCACACCGCCAGCACCGCGCCCGCCGCCGCGCCTGCGCCGCCGATCGCGAACCCCTTGGCCGCGAACATCGTGACTACGCGGCCATGATCGGCGCCCAGCGCCATCCGAATCGCAATGTCCCGGCGTTGCTCGGCCACCCGCCAGGCCGTCATCGCGAAAACCCCCACCAGCGCCAGCACCGTGCCCAACAACCCCACCGCGCCGGTGGACACGGCTGCCAGCCGCACCTGCGCGAACCCCGATTCCACCTGCTCCTCGAGCGTGCGCACCCCGAACACCGGCGCCGTCCGGTCGAGCCCGTGAACCGCCCGCGCCAGCCGCGCCGCAAATTCCAGCGGACGCGCGGTACGCACGCAAATCGTCATCTCTGCCCGGAAGCTCTGGCCCAGCGGCAGGAAAAAGTACGGGATCGGGCCCGACGCCAGCGGATGATACTGCGCGTCGGCCACCACCCCGGCCACCACCCGCCCGGCGCCCTCGCCCGCAATCCGGATGCTGCGCCCCACTGGGTTCTCGCCCGGCCAGAACAGGGTCGCCGCCGAATGGTTCAGAATCGCCACCGGCTGCGATTGCCCATCGTCGTTGGCAGTGAATTCGCGCCCCGCCTCGATGGGCATACCGGCCAGCGCGAAGAAACCGTCGGAGACGACGTTGCCTTCCACTTCCACCGCGGCGCCGGACCCCTGTGGCGTCACCTGCCGGGTCCACCGCACGTTCCCCGGCAGCGCGTCCTGGATCAAAGCCGCGCCGGCCGGTGAAGTCGAAGCCACCTGCGAACGCAGCTCGGCCAGCAGCGTGCGGTAGAACCGCTGGCTCTCCGCCGCCGCCCGGCGCGTGTTCCCAATGTCCACCGTGGCCAGCAAGACATCGCGCGTGTTGTAGCCGAGCCGCGCGCCTTCGAGACCCCGCAGGCTGCGTCCCAGCATCACCGCCGAGATCAGCACCACCATCGCGCAGGCCACCTGCCCCGCCACCAGCAGGTCGCGCACGCCGATCCCCCATCGCCCGCCCGCTCGCGCCTGCGTGTTGTTGAGACCGCTCAGCAGGTCCGTGCGGCCGGCACGCAGCGCGCAGACCATCCCGATCAACACCCCCGCCGCCAGGCTCGCGCCGCCACTCCACAGCAGCGCGCGCGGATCGAGGCTCAGGTTCAGATTCAGCGAGATCGAAAGGAACTGCGGGAAGCGGGCGAGCCACCGTGTCACCCACATCGCCGGCGGCAATCCCAGGATCGCCGCGCAACCGGTCAGGACCAGGCTCTCGATCAGAAACTGCCGAAAGATCCTGCCGCGGCTCGCCCCCAATGCCAGCCTGGTAGTGGTCTCCTTCTCGCGCGCCGCCACGCGGGCCGCCAGCAGGTTCACCAGGTTGAAGCAGGCGATCAGCAGCACGGCCGCCGAAACCGCGCCCAGCAGCGACAGGAAGCGCACCGCGGCATCGCGATACGCCGGGAAAAACCGCGCCCGGCCCGAGGGCAGCGCCACCAGCCGATGGTCCCGGTACGCCGCGGGATCGACCGCCCTCCACTGCGCCTCGAGCACATCCAGCGCCGCCTGTGCCGCCGCGACCGCCGTCCCGCGCTTGAGCCTCACGGTCATCATCAGCCAGCGCACGTCGGGCCGATTCCGGTAGTCGATCGAGTTGAAGCCCGGCGCCAGTCGCGCCACGTACGCCAGCGGAATCCACAATTGCGGCGCCGCGCCCCAATCCAGCAGCGTGCCGGTGTAGCCTTCGGGCATCACCCCGACCACGGAAAAGACGGCGCCGCCAATCCGCACCGTGGACTCGAGCACCGCGCGGCTGCGCTGGAAGCGGCTGCTCCACAGTGCGTAGCTCACCAACGCCGCCCGCGGCGCATCCGGCCGATCGTCCTCGGGACCCAGCGCACGCCCGAGCGCCGGAGTCACGCCCAAAGTACCGAAATAGCCGCCCGTCACCATCTCGGTGGCAAAACGCTCGGAGCCGCCACCCAGGTCGGCATTCACCGGAATCCGCACGTAGGCCGCCGCCGATTCCACCACGCCGCTCAGCGCGCTGACACCGCGGAACTCCGCGAACGAGTCGGAAAGATAAGCGGCCTTCGTCCGCGAGTAACCATAAATGGCCGCCAGGCTCGCCGGATCTTTGACACCCAGCGGTCGATACAGGACCGCGTCCACCAGCGTGAGCACCGCCGTCGCGCACGCGATCGCCGCCGCCAGCGGAATCACCGCCGCCAGCGTGAAACCCGGCCGCGTCCGGAGCAGCCGCAAGGCCAACCAGAGATCCTGCATCTAAACCTCGAACTCACCGCGGCCGCGACTTGCGCCCGCGGCCGGCCGTCTTATCGCCCAGTGCCTGCGCCGCCGCAGGCCCGTGCCGCGAAATCTCGACCGGCCCCTGGAACTGCGCCCGTAGCGATTCCGCCAGATCTTGCGCGTCCTCCCCTTCCAGCCAGGCTTGCAGCTCCGACGCCACCTCCAGGAACTTGCGGTATCGCGGCTCCCAGATCTTCAGAAACGGCCGCGGATCCAGCCGCCCCTCCACCGGGCCGCGCTGGTACAAACGATTCTCGAACTCCTGGCTCACCAGGTTCTTTTCCAACCGCTCGCGACACGCGTCTTTCAAAATGCCGGCCAGCCACAAGAGTTCCTGGCGATCCAGCTTGTCGAGGGGATTCGTCGCCATGGGTGTACAGGAGTGGTCTATAGGAATATAGCAGGCCTGCGCGGCGTTCCGCACTCCCTTTCGGAACATTGGTGCTGTTTCCGCTGAAGACGATCTAAAACACCAGAGAGTAAACCTATGGATGCGGGATTACCCGCGGGGGCCACGCTCGCGCAGCAACTTCCCGAACGGGTTTTGCTCGTTTTCGGGGGGCTCGTCCTCGCGTTCCTCGATCGTGCGGACCTCTCTCAACCAGATGCCGCACCACCTGCACTGGCTCCAGCCCTCGCCCAAGATGCCGGCGTCGTGACCGCGCCGTCTGCAAATCGCCAGTTCATCGGGATTGATCATCGCGATGCCCTCGCATCACTTACCTTCCAGCTTGTCGACGCGCCGCGACAACTCGGCGATTCGCGCGTCGCGCTCCACAAGCATTTCGTCCATCTCCTCGGACCACGTAATCAGGCGTGCCATCTGGCGGGTTCCACCCTGGATGACGCCGCCTTGGCGGGCCAGGCGCGCTTCAATCCGCTCCAGCGCATCCTTGAGGGGCGCAATCTCCTGTTTGAACTCCCGCTTGAGCGAGTCGACTTCCTGTTTCACTTCGCTCTTGAGCGAGTCGAACAGGTCGAACATTGTCTGGTCGCCCATCAACACTTAGTATACAAACAGCGCTGCACGCCGGCATCACGTCGATTTCCGCATCAGGAACATCAGCGGGACGATCGCCACGAACAGCACCGCCATCAACCAAAAGGCGTCGGAAAATGCGAGCATGCTGGATTGCCGGACCACGGATCCGTAAATCAAGCCTTGCGCCTGAAGGGCGGCGTCGGGGAGCGAGGCGCCGTGCGCCTGCAAGAGGTGCGTGGAACGCGCCAGGGCGGCTTGGTACGTCAAGTCGTAAGGCGTCAGGTGCGCGGTGAGCACCTGCTGATGGAATTGGGAGCGGCGCGCCAGGAGGGTGGTCACGGCCGCGATGCCCGAACTGCCTCCGATGTTGCGCGCCAAGTTGAAGAGGCCGGTGGCGTAGTTGGTGCGCTCCTTGGGAATGAAGCGGAAGGCGGCGACGCTGATGGGCACGAAGAGAAAAGCCAGGCCCGCGCTCTGGATGACGCGGCTCCAAACGGCGGTGCGGTAATCGACCTGCAGGTTGAATCGCGACATGAGGAGCAGGCCGGTGGCCGACACCAGGACCCCGAAGACCACCAGCCAGCGGGCTTCGTAGCGGCGCAACAGAATCCCTACCAGGGGCATGCAGAACAGGACCACGATGCCGCCGGGCGAGAGCACCATGCCGGCGAGCATGGCGGTGTATCCGAGGAGGGTCTGGAGGAAAAGAGGCAACAGCGCGGTGCTGGCGTAGAGCACGAATCCCAAGACCAGCATGGAGACCGTGGCCAGCATGTAGTTGCGCTCTTTGAGGATGTGGAAGTCGATGACGGGCTCCTTCTGCCGCAGCTCCCAGAGGACCACGGCGATGAGGCCGGCCGCGGCAATGGCGGCAAAGATCACGATGAAATTCGAGGCGAACCAGTCTTCGCGCTGGCCTTCGTCGAGGACCACTTCGAGCGCGCCGAGGCCGGTGGCCAGGAGTCCCAGGCCCATGTAGTCGATTTTGAAGCCGTTGCCGAAGGCCTTGCGCACGAGGTAGGGCGGATCGAAGACGAGGAAGGTAGTGAGCACCAGGGCGAGAATGCCGACTGGGACGTTGATGAAGAAGATCCAGCGCCAACTGTAGTTGTCGGTAATCCAGCCGCCGAGGGTGGGTCCGACGACGGGCGCGAGCACCACCCCCATGCCGAAGACGGCCATGGCGGTGCCGTGCCGTTCGCGGGGGAAGCTTTCCACCAGGATGGCCTGCGACATGGGCTGCAAGGCGCCTCCGCCGATGCCCTGGAGGACGCGGGCCACAATCAGCATGCCGAGGGACGGCGCCAGACCGCACATGACCGAGCTGACGGTGAACAGGGCCACGCAGATCATGAAGAAGCGCTTGCGGCCGAAGAGCATGGAGAACCAGCCGCCCATCGGCAGGATGATGGCGTTGGCTACCAGATACGATGTGAGGACCCAGGTGGACTCGTCGACGCCAGCGGAGAGATTGCCGGCGATGTGGGGAAGGGCGACATTGGCGACGCTGGTGTCGAGCACTTCCATGAAGGTCGCGAGCATGACCGTCATGGCGATGATCCATGGGTTGATGGGGGGCCGGCCGGCGACAAGATCGCCGGCGTTACCGGGCATAAACCGACTCCATCTGGCCGGTGGCGTGGGCCAGGTCGGCGCGGGCCTGGTTGTAGCGGTAGAGCGCGGCGATCTGGTTGTCGTTGGCGCGGCTCAGGGCGTCCTGTGCGCTGACGACTTCGATGTTGTTGGCGACGCCGGCCTGGAAGCGGTCGCGGGCCTGTTCGACCTCCTGCTTCGCCAGGTCCACTCCGAGGTTGGCGACGGTGACTTCGCCGCGCGCGGCTTCCACCTGGGCGAGGGCGGTCTTCACTTCGAGGGCGATGCGGTTGCGCAGGTCCTGCTCCTGCTGCTTGAGCTGGCGGATGGCGAGACCGGCTTGCGCGCGCTGGGCCTGGATGCGCCCGCCGGTGAACAGCGGAAAATCGAGACTGGCCTGATACTGATACACGGGAATCGCGCTGGTGGGGGTGAGTCCCTGCTCTACCCAAAAGCCGCTGAGCGAGAGCTTGGGGAGGCGCTGATCGGCGGCGGTTTGGAGCTCGAGCGAGGCGCGCTCCTCCTGGGCCAGCAACTGGCGAAGCTCTGGGCGGGTGGTATAGGCGCGTTCGAGAGTCTGGTCGGGAGGGGTCTCGGGTGTTTCCGAGAAGGCGGCCTGGTCGGCGAGCTCGATGGTGCGATGCGGGTCGACGTTGAGCAGGCGCGACAGGGCGTACAGCGACGTTTCCAGTTGGGTGCGCGCCACAATGAGACGCTGCTTTTCGTTTTGCAGCTCGACGTTGGCGCGCAGGGTATCGATGCCGGTGCCGACGCCGTTCTTCTGCAAGTCGGCGGCTTGGTCGTAGAGGGCTTGGGCGAGGGAGACGCGGGATAGCGCGGCCTGGACGTCGGCGGCGGCGCGCTGGCTCCCGAGGTATTGGGAGACGACGAGCAGGACGCTCTCTTCGCGCGCAGTCATCTCCTGGGCGCGGGTGGCATCGACGCCGATGCGCGAAGAGCGGTAGCGGTGCCACAGCGTGAGATCGAAGACCGGCGCGTTGAAGGCGGTGCCCACCTGGAAGACGTAGTAGGGGCCCACGTGCTCGGGAAAGCCCGGAAAGCCGAACCCGATGGCGGTTTGCAGATTGAGGCGGTGTACGGTTTCGGAGACGTTGCCATTGACCTCCGGGAGAAGCGCGGAGCGCGCGATGAGGCGGTCCTGCTCGCTTTGGGAGACGCCCAGGTTAGCCAGAATCACCTGCGGATTCTGCTTCAAGGCGAGGGCCACGGCATCGTGCAGGGTGAGCTTGAACGGGGGGCCAGGGGCCGGGCGGGGTACCCCGAAGGGGTCGGGGCCAGGGCTCGGGAGCTGTGGGGCCTGGGCGAAACAGTTTCCGGCCAGTATCGTGAGAATCAGGAGTGTGAGAATCAGGAGTTTCCGGTTCACAATTCCGGGTGTGCACATGGGAGGCCAAACGGCTATCGCTAACCGGCTGATTCGCAGGGGGTTGTGAGCTAGGGCACTGCCCGAATTTGGGCAGCGGCCCAAATAAAGGCGGGGGTTGGGATTCGGGGCTGCGCGGCCTGGGGTGGGGCGGCTGGGGTCACCAGTCGGACGCCTTGGCCCCCGGCCCCTGGCCCCTGTTTTACTTGGTGTCGATGCCGAGCTTGCGCATTTTGGCCTGGAGAGTAGTGCGCTTCATGCCGAGCCGGGCGGCGGCGCCCTGTTCTCCGCCCACCCGGCCGCCAGATTCGCGAAGCGCTTTGACGATGGCGTCGCGCTCCGCGGCGGCCAGCGTCTGCACGTCGGCCGAGGGGGGCGCCACACCTTTCAACTCACGGATGGGTGCTTGCAGAACCGGGCCCGGCGAGACGATGACGGCGCGCTCGATGAAGTTTTGCAGCTCGCGGATGTTGCCCGGCCAATGGTAGCGCGTGAGGGCCTGCATGCTCTCGGACGGAATGGTCGTGATGCGCTTGTTCATGCGGCGCGCGTTCTGCTGGACGAAGTAGCGGACCAGCAAGGGGATGTCCTCGCGCCGGTCGCGCAGGGGAGGCACGGTGAGCGGGAAGACGTTGAGCCGGTAGTAGAGATCGGCGCGGAACTGGCGCTGTTCGACCAGGGCGGCGAGGTCGCGGTTGGTGGCGGCCACCAGGCGGGCATCGGTGCGGATGGTGCGCGAGCTGCCGAGGCGCTCGAATTCGCGTTCTTGCAGGACGCGCAGGAGCTTGGTTTGAAGCTCGAGGGGGATCTCGCCGACCTCGTCGAGGAACATGCTTCCGCGGTGCGCCAGCTCGAAGCGGCCGATACGCTGGGCGATGGCGCCGGTGAAGGCGCCTTTTTCGTGGCCGAACATTTCGCTTTCCAGCAGGCCGGTGGGGATCGCGGCGCAGTTGAGTTTGACGAAGGTGGACTGGCGGCGCGGGCTGAGGTCGTGGATGGCGCGCGCCAGGAGCTCCTTGCCGGTGCCGGTTTCGCCGTAGATGAGGACCGTGGAATCGGTGGGCGCCACGGTTTCCACCTGCTTCAGGATGGCCTTGAGGGCGGGGCCCTGGCCGATGATTTCCTCGAAGCGGTTATCGGTGCGGATCTCGTCCTCGAGGTATACCTTTTCTTCGGCCAGCCGGGCGTTGAGCTCTTCGATGCGCCGATACGAGAGCGCGTTGTCCACCGCGATGGCCACCTGGCCGGCGGCCTGCAAGAAGAACTGCAGATCCTCAGGGGTGAAGAAACTCTCCTGGCGCGACCCGAGGTTGAGAGTGCCGAGCGTGTTGGCGTGGGAGATCAGGGGCATCGAGCAGAGGGATTTCAGGCCCTCCCGGCCCATGAGGTCGCCCGTAGTCTTGGAGATGGCGCGGGCTTCGTCAATGCTGAAGAGGCGGCCCTGGCGGGTGTGAAACACGTAGCCGGCGAGCGAGTCGTTGACCGGCACGACCATGTCTTCGTGGATCAGGCCGGAGCCTTCCGGGAAATCCAGCATGTGGAGACGCAGGGCGCGGATTTCGGGATCGTAGATCAACAGGCTGGTGTAGTCCAGGCCGAAGGTGCGGCGCAGCGACGCGGAGATCGCCTGGAAGAGGGGCTTGCTGGCCAGGCAGCTCACCACGGCGTTGTTGATTTCGAGCAAGGTGCGCAGGCGGTCGCGTTCGCGCGCGAGCTGCTCTTCGTAGGCGCGCGAAGACTCGTAGTTGAGCGCGTTATCCACCGCCACCGCCACCTGCCGGGCCACCTGTTGCATGAATTCGATGTCGTCGGCCGAATAGCAGTTTTTCCGGAGCGAGCCAAAGTGCAGGCCGCCGATCTCGCGCATCGAGGTGAACAGCGGAAGAATGCAGAACGACTGGATGCCGTTGGCTTCGAGCAGCCCGCGAATGATGGGGTAGCGGTGCTCTTGGGCGATATCGGCGACGTAGTAAGGCTGCCGGGTTTCCAGGGCCAGGCCGGTGGGGGTTTGGTCGAAGGGGATCGCACCGGGGAGGTGCCCCGCGACCGGTTGGTCGGTCTGCAGGATGTGGAGGCGGACGGTGCGCTCCTTGGCGTCGAGCAGGGTCAGGGTGATGAAATCGAAGGATACCAGGCTTTTCAGGCAGCGGCTGAGGTCGGCGAAGAGGGTGGAAAGCTGGTGGTGGGATGCAATCGACTCGGCGACTTCCAGGAGTGTCTCATACCGTGCGCGAGTGGTGTCCGGGCTTGTAGTGGCAGGGGAGAGCATCGGTAACGCGAGCTAGCTTTCGTTCAACCGTACCACTACCGGCAACCGTACCACAACCGGAAGCGCGGCAGACCTCTTCGATAACGGCTTCGATGAGGGGGGTGTCGGCCACGAGGCGGACCTCGCGGGCGTGCATTTCCGTCAAGAGGCGCTGGCCCGCGGGGTCGATGAAATCGACGTCGCAAAGGTCCAGGACGGTGGTTCGGCCGCCGGTGGTGGAGGCTGCCGTGTGCCAGCATTGGCGTAATTCTTCGACCCAGGGGCCGGAGAGGCGGCCTTCGAGGTGGAATCGGAATTCGGCGGCGCTGTCGTGAATGGTGATCTTGAGCATGCGCACTATCTGGGAAGGCAAGACGGGTGCCAGAGAGCCGGGGATTGGAAATGAAGGAGATACATGAGGTGGGGGCCGGACGGCTTGCCCAAATAGCGGCAGGGGCATGCCGTCCGGGCAGGCGGTCGGATGTTTCACTGTCGTACCATACAACAGAAGGCGAGACCGGACCCATCTAGGCGCTTGGATTAATGCGCGCCGAGGGCGTGGCCTGTGGCCTGAAGCCAAGAGAGGCATTCCGCCATGGAACTGAAATCCGTTACGATTCGTAACTTCAAGGCACTTCAGAACATTCACCTCACGGAAATCCCCAATTTCGTAGTCCTTGTTGGCGCCAACGGATCGGGCAAATCAACCCTATTCGACGTATTCGGCTTCCTGCGCGACGCTCTGATGGGAAATGTCCGGCAGGCTCTCGATGCGCGCGGACGTTTCATGGAAGTCGTCACCAGAGGTCACGAGAGCGATTCGATTCTCGTAGAACTTCAGGTTGGCCTACCCATTGCCGGTAGATCCCGGCTGGTCACCTACCATCTGGAGGTCGGACTTACCGATGGCCGGCCAGTCGTTAAACATGAGTTTCTCCGGTACAAGCGAGGCCGTTACGGTGCGTTCTTCTATTTCCTCGACTTCCGTGCCGGCTCCGGGTTTGCGATCAGGAACGAGGAGGATTTTGACAAACCCGACGAGGAACTCCAGCGGGAGGAGCAGCAGTTGGAATCGCCGGACATTCTCGCCATCAAAGGCCTCGGACAATTCCAACGCTTCCGGGCCGCCAGCGCGTTGCGTCAACTTTTGGAGAACTGGCACGTCTCAGATTTTCATATCAGCGCCGCGCGAGGCCGGAAGGAGGCAACCGGGTTTGTGGAGCATCTCTCCGAGACCGGCGAGAATTTACCGCGGGTTGCCCAATACCTCTACGACAACCACCGTCCTATATTCAATACCATCCTCCGCCTCATGCAGGAACGTGTCCCTGGCATCAGTGGCGTCGAGCCAGAACTCACGCAGGACGGCTACCTCATCCTTCGCTTCCGAGACGGCACGTTCAAGACGCCCTTCCTGGACCGCTATGTCTCAGACGGGACCATCAAAATGTTTGCCTATCTCGTGCTCCTCCACGATCCCAAACCCCACCCTCTTCTCTGCATTGAAGAGCCGGAGAATCAACTATACAGCCGCGCATAATTAAAGGGACATAAGGCGGGCGAGTGTGGCATACTCGTTTTAGGAAGGAGTGGCCATG
>Ga0209415_10003336_pt1 | contig 29853 bp, 31 predicted proteins | sample PeaSoiSIISIP2007_FD_187696 | JGI IMG/M metagenome (GOLD analysis project Ga0209415, IMG submission 187696) | Peat soil microbial communities from Weissenstadt, Germany - SII-SIP-2007 (SPAdes) (version 2) | ecosystem: Environmental > Terrestrial > Soil > Wetlands > Peat | place: Germany...
CCATGTCATCTAAAATGACATGGATCACTATCGTCTATACGATGCCTTCGCCTCCGGCTGCGGCAGGCTCAAGCGCCGCTCGGGCTATCGTGGCACCCTTCATTCAAGATGAAACGTGCGACTGGTGTCCGGGCAACCCACGTTTGAGAGCGATGGGCGGAGGATCAACCGGAATGGTGCCACACACCGGCAATTCCAACAATCTCTATACGGACACCGAGACAAAGGCCATTGATGCCATTATAGTGCGGGCCGCCGTCCGGAGGCATAGACCAGACGGCCACACTGCAGATCGCCCAGAGGCAAGGACCAGGCATGACAGACAACAGCACCGCCGTGATGATTTGCGGCCACGGTAGCCGCGACCGGCAAGCCATCGAAGAATTTGACCTTCTGTCCCAGCATTTGCGCCAGCGTCTGCCGGCGTTCGACTTGGAAAGCGGATTTCTGGAATTCGCCCGGCCGATCATCCGCGACGGACTGGACGCGCTGAAGAGCCGCGGCGCCAAGCGCATTCTGGCGCTGCCCGGCATGCTGTTCGCCGCCGGCCATGTGAAGAACGATCTGCCGTGGGAAATCAACAGCTTCGCCAAGGACAATCCCGAAATCGAGGTCAAATACGGCCGCGAACTGGCCATCGAACTGAAGCTGCTGAAAGCCGCCGCCGAACGCATCGAAACCGCCGAGCGGTCATCGGGCAAAGATATCAGCCGGGCCGACAGCCTGTTGCTGGTGGTCGGACGCGGCACCAACGATCCGGATGCCAATTCCAATATCGCCAAAGTCACCCGCATGTTGTGGGAAGGCATGGGCTTCGGCTGGGCCGAATGCGCCTTTTCCGGCGTCACCACGCCGCTGGTCGACGCCGCCCTGGAGCGCGTCCACAAGCTGGGCTTCGCCCGCATCGTGGTGTTTCCCTATTTCTTGTTCACCGGCATCCTGGTCAAGCGCATCTATCAATGGACCGACGAGGCGCAAGCACGCTATCCGGGAGTCGAATTCCTCAAGGCGCCCTATTTGCGCGACCATCCGCTGGTGATCGACAGCTTCGTCAATCGCCTGGAGGAACTGCTCGACGGCCAACCGGCGATGAATTGCCAGCTCTGCAAATACCGCGAACAGGCCTTGGGCTATGAAGGCGCGGTGGGCGCGGTGCAAACCGGACATCACCATCATGTCCGCGGCATCGGCACCGACGACCATCCTCACGATCACGGGCCGGAGCACGGGCATTGGCATGATCATGATGACGACCATGGTCATCCTCATGATCATGGGCATGGGCACCATCCTCACACCCACGATCACTGATCGCCCGCCATGGCGCAGTTCGACGCCTATGTGATGGTCGACTGGTCGGCTGCGGCAACGCCCCGCCAGGGCGCCGACAGCATCTGGATCAGCCTGTGGGAACGCGGCGCCGGCGGCGTGGCGGAACAGGCGCTGGTCAACCCGGCCACCCGCACCGAGGCCGTCACTTGGCTGGCCGACCGCTTGTCCGATCTGGCGGCGCGGGGCCGCACGACCTTGCTCGGCTTCGATTTCAATTTCGGCTTTCCGCAAGGCTTCGCCGCCAAACTGACCGACGGACGGGCCGATTGGCGCGCGCTGTGGCGCCGGCTGTCGGCGCTGGTCGACGATCGGGCGGACAATGGCAATAAGCGGTTCGCCTTGGCTGGCCGCTTGAACGCGCAGCTCTCCGGACGGGCCTTTCCCTTCTGGGGCTGCCCGGCGGCGGTCGTCGGCCCAACGCTCGGCCAGAAGAAGCCCGAGGGCTATGCCGACATCGATTCCTTGCCGGAGTTTCGCTTGGTCGAGCGTCGGCTGACCACCGTTCAGCCCGTGTGGAAATTGTACGCGCCGGGCGCCGTCGGCGGCCAGACGCTGATGGGGCTTCCCAGGCTTCTGGCGCTGCGCGACCATCCCTGGCTCCGCGATCACTTGCGCCTCTGGCCCTTCGAGATCGGTCTCACCCGCTTGGAGACGCCGGCCCCTGGCAGCATCGTGACCGCCGAGATTTATCCGTCGCTGGTCACCCCTGATCCGGGCCCGGTAAAGGACGCCGGTCAGGTCGGGGCCATCGCCCGGCATTTCGCCACCCTCGACGACAACGGCGACCTGGCCGATCTGTTCGCCGGCGATCCGGACTTGACTCCGGCAGAACGCGCCATCGTCGAGAGGGAGGAAGGTTGGATCTTGGGGGTGACAACCCCCTCCCTCGCCCCTTGCGGGAGAGGGAGGGGGCGTAGCGAGGGGGTGAGGGGACTTCCGCGCGGCGAGCGCGGAAAAAGAGTCCTGAGCGACCCAAGTCTTGATGGCACGCAGACGCGTGCCCCCCTCACCCGGTCGCTATGCGACCACCCTCTCCCACAAGGGGCGAGGGTTGATAATTTCATTCGCGATCCCGCCGAGATCTACCGGCAGTCCTTCGCCATCATCCGGAGTGAAGCCGACCTTTCCCGATTTTCGGGACCAATGGAAACCTTGGCCATCCGCGTCGTTCATGCCTGCGGCATGCCGGATATCGCCGCCGAACTGGCCTTCAGCTTTGGCGCCGCCGAAGCGGGATGCCGCGCCCTGGCAGACGGCAAACCGATCCTGGTCGATGCCCAGATGGTCGCCCATGGCATCATCCGCCGCCGGCTTCCCGCCGCCAATCCGGTGATCTGCCAGCTCGACGATCCGCGCGTCCCGGCCCTGGCCGAAACGCAAGCGACCACCCGCAGCGCCGCCGCCGTGCGCTTGTGGCGGGACCAGTTGGAGGGCGCCGTGGTGGCCATCGGCAACGCGCCGACCGCCCTGTTCGAACTGCTCGCCCTCGTCGCTAGAGGCGGCCCGCGCCCGGCTCTGGTGCTGGGCTTTCCGGTCGGCTTCGTCGGGGCTTGCGAATCGAAGGAGGCCCTGATCGCCAGCGACCTTCCCTTTATCGCGCTGCCCGGCCGACGCGGCGGCAGCGCCATGGCGGCGGCGGCGGTCAATGCCCTGTCGGGAGACGCCCGATGAGCGAACGCTGGCTCTCCGTCGTCGGCATCGGCGAAGACGGCCTGGACGGCCTGTCGCCGATCGCGCGAAAGATCGTCGAGACCGCCGACCTCCTGGCCGGCGGCACGCGCCATTTGGCCATGATTCCGTCCGGTCCGGCCGAGCGCATGGTGTGGACCACGCCCTTCGCCGACAATCTTGAGCGTCTGGCGGCCGAGCAAGGCCGGGCCGTCTGCGTCCTGGCCAGCGGCGATCCCATGTGGTTCGGCATCGGCGCCACCTTGGCGCGGCGCTTCGGCATCGAGCATATTCTTGTCATTCCGCATCCCGGCGCCTTCAGTCTGGCCGCCGCCCGTCTGGGCTGGGCGCTGCATGAGACGACCTGCCTGTCGGTCCATGGCCGGGCCTTCGAAGCGGTGCTGCCGCATCTCACCCCCGGAGCCCGGCTGTTGCTGCTGGCCGACGACGGCGCTTCGGCTGCGCGCTTGGCCTCCCAATTGGTCGCATTGGGCCTGGGTGAGAGCGCAATCAGCGTCTTCGAACATCTGGACGGCCCGATGGAGAGCCGTCTGACCGGCACCGCCGCCACATGGACAATGACGCGGACCGCCGATCTCAACACCATCGCGCTGGCGCTTCCCCACCACCCGGCCGGACGCGCCCCCTTGGCCTGCGTCCCTGGTTTGCCCGATGACGCCTTCCGCCACGATGGCCAATTGACCAAACGGGAAATCCGCGCCGTCACCTTGGCGGCGCTCGCCCCCTGGCCGGGCGCCCATCTGTGGGACGTCGGCGCCGGCTGCGGTTCGATCGCCATCGAATGGTGTCGGGCCGGCGGCACCGCTTCGGCCATCGAGCAAAACGCCGAACGCTGCCGGATGATCGCCGAGAACGCCTTGGCGCTGGGCATTCCGCATCTCGATTTGCACCAAGGGTCCGTGCCCCAAGCGCTGGCGACGATCGCCCGCCCCCCCGACGCCCTATTCATCGGCGGCGGCCTGTCGGCGCCAGGGCTCCTCGAGGCCTGCTGGGCGGCGTTGCGCCCAGGCGGGCGGCTGGTCGCCAATGTGGTGACCAGCGAAGGCGAGGCCCTTCTTCTGGCCTGGCAAGCGCGGAGCGGCGGCGACCTCGTTCGTCTGGCGATCTCGCGGCTGGAAGCCACCGGGCGTTTCCACAGCTGGCATCCCGCGATGCCGGTCACCCAATATTCGGGCATCAAATCATGAGCGGAACATTGTTCGGCATCGGCGTCGGACCGGGCGATCCGGAGTTGTTGACCTTGAAGGCCGTGCGTCTGTTGAGCCGCGTCCCGGTGGTCGCTTATCCGGCGCCGCTGGACGGCGACAGTCTGGCCCGCGGAATCGTCGCCGCCCATCTGCCGGCTGGCATCGAAGAAATCGCCTTGCGCATGGCCTTCGATCCCGCCAAGCGAGCCGATGACGCCTATGATGCCGGTGCCGATGTCATCGCCGGCCATCTGGCTTCGGGGCGCGACGTCGCCGTCTTGTGCGAGGGAGATCCCTTGTTTTTCGGCTCCTTCGTCTATCTGTTCGCCCGGCTGGGAGAGCGCTTTCCGGTCGAGGTGGTCCCCGGCGTCTCGTCGGTGATGGCCTGCGCGGCCACTCTCGGTCATCCGCTGACGGCGCGTGACGACGCCTTGGTGATCATCCCGGCGCCGCGTCCGGAAGATGAGATCGAACGCCTGCTGGCCAGCGCCGAGTCCGCCGCCATCATGAAATTGGGGCGCCATCTGCCCAAAGTCTGGCGCGTTCTGAATCGCCTTGGTTTGGCCAAACATGCGGTCTATATCGAGCGAGCCGGACAACCCGGCGAGCGCATTCGCCCCCTGGCCGAGGCCGCCGCCGACCCGGCGGCCCCCTATTTCGCCATGATCCTGGTTCATCGGAGAGGAAAAGCGTGGAACTGACGGATATCGCCGTTGTCGCCGTGACCGAAGCCGGCGCGGACGCCGCGCGAAGCATCGCCATCGCTCTTCCGGGGGCGCGTCTGCATGGCTTGGCCGAACGCGTGCCGGACTGCGACGTGCCCTTCACCGACACCATCGCCCATCTGCGCACAGTGTTCAGCCAGGGCACGGCCATCGTCGGCGTCTGCGCCGCCGGTATCCTGATCCGCGCCGTCGCCCCCTTGCTGGCCGATAAAAGAGGCGAGCCGCCGGTGATCGCCGTCAGCCCCGACGGCGCCTCGGTGGTTCCGCTCTTGGGCGGCCATCACGGCGCCAACCGGTTGGCCACCACCATCGCCGCCGCGCTCGGCGGCCATGCCGCCGTCACCACCGCCGGCGACATCGCCCTCGGCCTCGCTCTGGACGATCCGCCGGAGGGCTGGCGCGTCGCCAATCCGGCCGCCGCCAAACCGGTCGCCGCCGCTCTCTTGGCGGGCCAACCGGTGCGCCTGGAAGTGGAGAGCGGGACCGCCGACTGGCTGTCCGCACCGGGACTGGGCGACGACGGAACCTTGGGCATCCGCGTCACCAACCATGATATCGAAGGCGATGACGAACTGATCCTGCATCCGCCGGTTTTGGCCTTGGGCGTCGGCTGCGAACGCGGAACCGATCCCGCCGAACTGTCGGCCCTGGCCCGCGAAAGCCTGGCCGAAGCAGGGCTCTCGGCGGCCTCCGTGGCCTGCGTCGCCTCGCTCGATCTCAAAGGCGACGAGGCGGCAGTCCACTTGCTGGCCGCCGAATTGGGTGTGCCGGCCCGCTTCTTCACCGCCGCCGAGTTGGAAGCCCAGGCACCGCGATTGGCCAATCCGTCGGACGTCGTGTTCGCCGAGACCGGATGCCATGGCGTCGCCGAAGGCGCGGCGCTGGCCGCCGCCGGAGCGGAGGGGCGTCTGCTCGTCGCCAAGACGAAATCGGCGCGGGCCACCTGCGCCGTCGCCGAAGCCCCCAGCGGAATCACCCCGTCGACCGTCGGCCGGCCGCAAGGCCGCCTGGCCATCGTCGGTATCGGGCCGGGCGCCGCCGCCTGGCGGACACCGGAAGCCAGCCGAGCCATCGCCGAGGCCACAGATCTGGTCGGGTACGGCCTCTATCTCGATCTGCTGGGCGACGCCCTTGCCGGCAAGATCCGCCACGATGGCGCCATGGGCGCCGAGGAAGCCCGCGCCCGGCACGCGCTCGACCTGGCCGCCGAGGGCCGCTCGGTCGCCCTGATCTGCTCGGGCGACGCCGGCATTTATGCGCTGGCCACCCTGGTCTTCGAACTGATGGACCGCGAGGACAAGGCGGCGTGGAATCGCCTGGCGATCCGTGTGGCGCCGGGCATTTCGGCGTTACAGGCCGCCGCAGCGCGGGCCGGCGCGATCATCAATCACGATTTCTGCACCATCTCGCTGTCCAATCTGCTGACTCCCTGGGAAGCGATCGAACGCCGGGTGAAGGCCGCCGCCGAAGGCGATTTCGTCATCGCCTTCTACAATCCGGTATCCCAACGGCGCCGCGATCAGCTGCCGACGGCAAAAGGCATTTTGTTGGCCCACCGGCCGGCCGAGACGCCGGTGATCATCGCCCGCAATCTGGGCCGTCCAGGGGAAACGCTGACGGTGGTCCGCCTGGCCGATCTCGACGTCGAGATGGTCGACATGCTGAGCATCGTTCTGGTCGGCAACAGTGAAACCAAGGCCGTGCGACGCGGCGAACGCCTGTGGGTCTACACACCCCGCGGCTATGCGAAAAAGTGGGAGGGACAATGACCGTTCATTTCATCGGCGCCGGTCCCGGCGCCCCCGATCTGATCACCGTGCGCGGCCTCAATCTCATTCGCCGCTGCCCGGTCGTTCTCTATGCCGGCTCGCTGGTCCCCGCCGCCGTGGTCGAAGAAGCGATGGACGGCGCCCGGGTGATCGACACCGCGCCCTTGCATCTCGATCAGATCATCGCGGAAATGACCCAGGCCCACGCGGCCGGCCACGACGTCGCCCGCGTTCACTCGGGCGATCCCTCGATCTATGGCGCCATCGGCGAACAGATGCGCCGCCTCGACGCCCTGGCCATTCCTTACGACGTGACGCCGGGGGTCCCGGCCTTCGCCGCCGCCGCCGCCGCTCTGGCCAAGGAACTGACCTTGCCGGAAATCAGCCAAACCGTGGTGCTAACCCGCACTGCCACCCGCTCGTCACCGATGCCCGACGGCGAGGACCTGGGCAGTCTGGGCGCCAGCGGGGCCACGCTGTGCGTCCATCTGTCGATCACCAATCTGGCCCAGGTGGTCCGCGCTTTGACGCCGCGCTATGGCGCCGATTGCCCGGTGGTGGTGGCCTATCGGGTCAGTTGGCCGGATCAGGCGATTTTACGCGGCACCCTGACCGACATCCGCGACAAGGTGAAGGAGGCCGGCTTCACCCGCACCGCCCTGATCCTGGTCGGCCGGGTTTTTGCCGACACCGACTTCCCCGACAGCCGCCTTTACGCCGCCGATCACAGCCATGTGCTGAGAGAGGCTATTCACCACAGAGACACAGAGATCACAGAGGGAAAACAATAGCTTACTCTCTGCGTTCTCTGTGTCTCTGTGGTTCAATTCACGGATTTAGAGCGCCGCGCAATCAGACTGGGGCACTTCAATTTCCGTCATTGCCGGGCTTGACCCGGCAATCCATGGACCACCGGGTCAAGCCCGGTGGTGACGAGTCCTGAAGGTGACTCCGTCTGATCGCAAACCGCTCTATATTTTCGCCGGCGTTACTGAAACATAGCCAAAAAACCCCACCCGGGTTACCGATCGGCCGCGAGAAGCAGAAACGGGGGCCGGCGCCGGTGCAGATCCAGGCCGGGGATGCCGGCCGACGCCTCGCTTTCGATCGGCTCCGGTTCCATGAGGCTCTTCAGCCTGAAACCGGCGTTCAACAGCCCATTGACATAGGTCTCGATCGTTCGATGGTATTTGACCACGCCATCGACGAACCATGTGGTCTTGCGGGCGCCTTCCAAACGATAGTCGTCGATCGGCCAGTGCAGCGGGTAACCGTCGGCGTCGCGAACCCATTGCTGCGCCGCCACCGCCGTGCAGATCGGATGCTCGACGGAAAAGGCGAATCGGCCGCCGGCCACGAGCAAACCGGCCACGCGGGCGACGGCCGCCGCATAATCCTCGACATAGTGAAAGGCCAGGGACGACACGACCAGATCGAACGGACCGTCGCAACGATCGAGCTGCTCGATGCCAAGATGACGGTATTCGATACCACCGTCTGCCGTTTGCGTTCTCGCCTCCGCCAGCATTTTCGCCGAAACGTCGATGCCGACGACCGCGCGCGCGCCATGGCGCCTTATCTCGCGGGCAAAATCGCCAAAGCCGCAGCCAAGGTCGAGCACCCGCAATCCCTCCAGCGAGGAGGGCAGAAGCGACCACAGCGCCGGTTGTTCGAGAACATCGTTCAGCCCGGTGGCCGTGCGACGCAATCGCTCGTAGCCAGCGAAGAACACGGGATCGTCGTAGATATTTTGTGGTTCCGACATGCTTTCACGCCTTATGAGGACCGTCCCCTGGAGGTCCAACCTCCCCCGATTTCGGTCGGCGGATCAGGACCACCGGAATCTTTAAGCGCCGCGCCGCCGTAATCTTCGCCTGGGTCGCCAAACCGCCGCTGGCTTTGCTCACCAGCAGGTCGATACGAAAATATCGCATCAGTGCGATTTCGTCGCCCACGGCGAAGGGCCCCCGCCCCAGCACCACCTGATGGTGCGGCAAGGCCACCCGCCCCGGCGCTTCGATCAGCCGCACCAGATAGAAAGGCCCACCGACCTTGGCGAAGGCCGGCAGCCCACCCGCACCCAGCGTCAGCAGAATCCGACGGCCCAGCTTCGGCGCCATGCGGGCCGCCATCGCCGCATCGTCGGCCCAATGCCAGCGATCTCCCGGATGTTTCGGCCAGAGGGGCCGTTCGATCCGTTCGAGCGGCAAGCCAAGGTCGGCACACGCCTGGCGGGCATGGTGCGACATGGCGGCAGCGAAGGGATGGGTGGCGTCGATCACGCGGGTGATGCCCTCCTCCGCCAAATAAGCGGCCAGTCCGGCCGCGCCGCCGAAGCCACCGACCCGCACGCGACCGGGCACATCCGGCAGCGCATCGAGACGCCCGGCGAAAGAACTGATCACCTGGGCCCCGGAGGCCACCAGACGCCGCGCCGCAGCCCTGCCTTCGCCGGTTCCGCCAAGGATGAGTATTTTATCCGGCATGGCCGATCAGCCTTCCGGAGCGATCGAACACCGCCACATCGACGGCGATTCCGCCGGCGAGAACCGCCATCGCGGTTTCCCGGGCGCGGGCCGCCACCGCAGGAGCCAGCGGAAGCTCGTCACCCGCCAGACCCAGGATCTGAGCCGCCGATGTCGCCGGTCGCAGCCGATCGAGCAGGGCCGGACCGGCGCCCAGATCGGCGGCCACACCAATCAGCCAGGCCGGATCGACCGGCGTTGCCTTGGAGTGCAGATCCATGGCGCCGGCCGCCAGCTTGGCCATTTTGGCGAAACCGCCGCCCAGTGTGAGACGGGACAGTGGGTGGCCCCGCAGATATTTGAGCAGCGCGCCGACGAAGCCGCCCATGTCGATCAGGGCCCGTTCCTCCAGGCCATGCAGCCGCAGCACCCCCTGTTCCGAGGTCTTCCCGGTACAACCGGCAACATGGTCGAGCCCGCTGGCCCTGGCCACGTCGACGCCACGATGAATGGCGTAAATCCAGGCGGCGCAACTGTAGGGAAGAACCACGCCGGTGGTCCCCAGGATGGACAAGCCCCCCAGGATTCCCAGCCGGCCGTTCATCGTCTTCACCGCCAGCGCCTCGCCCCCCGGAATTGCGATGGTGACGGTGAGATCGCGGGGCGTTCCGGGCGCCACCGCGCTCAAATTGGTCTCGATTTGCGCCCTCGGCCCCGGATTGATCGCCGGTTCGCCGACGGCCAGCGGCAGACCCGGCAAGGTCACCGTACCGACGCCTGCGCCGGCCCGAAAGACGAGACCGCTACCCGGCGCGCCCCGGCGCACCGTCGCCTGAATGGTCGCGCCATGGGTGACGTCGGGATCGTCGCCGGCATCCTTGATCACCGCAGCCATCGCCCAGCCGTCGCCCAGATGTCGATCGGCCAGGGAAAAGCACGGCGTCTCGCCGCGCGGCAAAGAGATGCACACCGGATCGGGGAAATCGCCGGTCAGCACCGCCGTCCACGCCGCCTTGGCGGCGGCGGCGGCGCATGCCCCGGTGGTCCAGCCTTTGCGTAAGGGTTTGTCCATGAACCTTGGTTATTTCCTTTGGATGACGGACTTTGGAATGATGTCCTGATGCGTGGAAGAAACCGCCAAGTCCATGCGGAAACCGGCTTCGATCCTCATTTGCCGATATTTCACTGCCATCGGGACCTGACACGCAACCAATAAGCCGCGAGTACTAAGCTCGCAAGCGAGGCATTGTTCATAAACGGATTCCAGCAGACCGGGCCCCAGAATTGTATGCACCATCACCGCCGCATCGACGACTTGACGTGCTACGGAATCCTCCGCTGCAGAGGGCTCGGTTGCCTTGGCGTTTTGGCGACTTGGCGGTTCTCTTGACACAGACCCTTCAAAATCGGCAGTTCCATCAGCCATCGACTGTCTCCGCGGCATCATCGCGCCTCCCCACGATTACCAAAAGTACCACGAGAACCGCAATCGTTCTATATTTGTTCGCGCAATTCCCCTCTGGCCGAAATCGGCAAAATCGGTAATATCCCCCGCCATGGATCGTTTACCGTTTTCTCTTCCCGACTTTTTGCCAGGACATGTCTGGCTGGTCGGCGCCGGACCGGGTGACCCCGGTCTTCTGTCCCTGCTGGCGTTGCATGCGCTGACTCATGCCGACGTCATCGTCTATGACGCGCTGGTCGACCCGCGCGTGCTGGCGCTGGCCAATGATAAAGCCCTTCAGGAATTCGCCGGCAAGCGCGGCGGCAAGCCATCGGCCAAGCAGCCTGACATTTCCAACCGTCTGGTCGAACTGGCCCGGGCTGGCAAAAAGGTCTTACGCCTGAAGGGCGGTGACCCTTTCGTTTTCGGCCGCGGCGCCGAGGAGGCGATGACCTTGGCCGGAGCGGCGATCCCCTTTCGGATCGTGCCCGGCATCACCGCCGGGATCGGCGGCCTGGCCTATGCCGGCATTCCCGCCACCTCGCGCGAAACCAATTCGGCCGTCGGCTTCGTCACCGGCCATGACGCCTCCGGCGATGTCCCCGACAGCGTCGATTGGGAAAGTTTGGCCAAGGCGATGCCGGTGCTGGTCTTCTACATGGCGCTCAAACATCTCGACCGTATCGCCACGCGCCTGATCGCCGCCGGACGCAGCCCCGACGAACCGGCCGCCGTCGTTTCCCGGGCGACGACACCGAAGCAGAAAGTCGTCGTCGGCACGCTGGGCGACATCGCCGCTCTCGCCCGGCGGGACACCATCGAACCGCCGGCCTTGGTGGTGGTCGGCGAAGTGGTCCGCCTGCGCCAAGCGCTGAACTGGTTTCACACGACCGAATCGCTCTAAAACCTCCAGCTCGCTTTCAGCATGCCGGTATGGCTCTGGTCATTGGCCCGGCCCCCGTCGCTGCCCTTGATCCAAATGGGCGCACGGCCCTATGCTGCCCGCGGTCTCTTCCGGAGTGCGCTTAGGTGAACGACCAGGCCCTTTTGCTGTCCATGCTGGAATCCGGTCTGCATCAGTGCCATGTGGCGCTGGAGGGCGGTGGCGGCTTGCTGGGTAGCTTGGCGCTGGCCGGATTGATCGGCGGCGTCAGCCATTGCGCCGGAATGTGCGGCCCCTTCGTCTTGTCGCAGGTCGCGGCGCGGTTGGAAGGCACGCCGGCCAGCCAGATGCGCGAGTGGCACCGGCTGACCGGCGCCGCCGTCTTTCCTTATCATCTGGGCCGCGCCGCCACCTACGCCGTTCTCGGCGGCCTGGGCGCGGCTCTGACCGGAACGCTGACCCAGGTCGGCGGCCTGCATTGGCTTTCCGCCGCCCTCTTGTTGGCGGCCGCGCTCTTCATGGTCGGACTGGCCATTCCCTCGCTGAAGCGAGGCCTGAGCCGCGGAGAGACCCAGCCGGGCTGGTGGAGCCGCGCCTTGGAGCCCCTGGCGCGGCCCTTGTTCGGCCGACCGACCGGTTGGCGCGGATTCGCCCTTGGCATGCTGCTCGGCTTCATTCCCTGTGGTCTGCTTTACGGTGCCCTGGTGACGGCGGCGGCGAGCGGCGACGTCCTGGTCGGCATGGCCGGCATGCTGGCCTTCGCCGCCGGCACCTGGCCCAGCCTGTTCGCCGTCGGACTGCTCGGACATCTGGCCGGACGCCATTGGCGCGGGCCAGTCCTGCGCTATGCGCCTTTCCTTTTGATGGTCAATGCCGGCATGCTGACATGGCTTGCCTGGCGCCACATCGCATGAGAGCCCCATGACCGACAGACATCACAGACAATCCCGACGGCCAGCCGCCATTCTGGCCAGCCTCGCCGCGCTGCTGGTCATCCTCATCATTGCGGTCGTGCCACGGTTTCTCGAAAGAACGCCGGACGGCGTCACGATCGGCGGCCCCTTCTCGCTGATCGACCAAAGCGGACGCACGGTCACCGACGCCAATTTCCGCGGCAAGCTGATGCTGATCTATTTCGGCTACACCTTTTGCCCGGATGTCTGTCCGACGACGCTGGGCAATGTGGCGCAAGCCTATGATCTCTTGAGCGCGAAGGACCAGGCGCAAGTGGTGCCGATCTTCGTCACCGTCGATCCCGAACGCGACACCGTCGATCAGATCGCCCAATATGTTGACGCCTTCTCGCCGGCGTTCGTCGGCCTCACCGGCAGCCCCGATCAGATCGCCCCGGTGCTCAAGGAATTCCGGGTCTACGCCCGCAAGGTCGAAAGCAAGGACGCCAATTACTCGGTCGACCATAGTTCGATTCTCTATGTCATGGGCAAGGACGGCAAATATCTGTCCCATTTCACCGGGGAGACCGCACCTCAAGAGATCGCCGGCGGCCTGACCAAGGCCCTGGCGAAATGAACACACCTGGACTGATCATCGGCGCCGCGGCGTCCGGCAGCGGAAAAACTGTTTTCACCTTGGCCTTGCTGCGCGCATTGAAACGCCGAGGCCTGCGCCTGACCTCCGCCAAGGTCGGACCGGACTATATAGATCCCGCCTTTCACGCCGCGGCCAGCGGCCATCCCTGCTTCAATCTCGACAGTTGGGCGATGCGGCCCCGGTCTCTCGCCCAGCAGGTCGAAACGCTGGGGCGGAACGGCGATCTGATCCTCTGCGAAGGCGTCATGGGATTGTTCGACGGCGCCGACGTCGTCGACGGCGGACCAAACGGATCAACCGCCGATTTGGCGGCACGAACCGGCTGGCCGGTGATCCTGCTGGTCGATTTGCGCCGCCAAGCCGCGTCGGCGGCGGCATTGATCCAGGGCTTTCGCAACCACCGCACGGATATCCGCATCAACGGCGTGGTGTTCAATCAAGTGGCGAGCCCCGCCCATCGCGCGATGGTCGAACGCGCCTGCCTGACCGCGCTCCCGGATGTGCCGCTGCTCGGATGGCTGCCCCGGGATCCGATTCTGGCTCTGCCGGAACGGCATCTCGGATTGGTCCAGGCCGGGGAAATCGATGCTTTGGACGTCAGGTTGGACGCGGCGGCACAAGTGATCGAGGACAATCTCGATATCGACGGATTGATCGCTCTGGCCATGCCGTCGGCACTGGCCGGCAATACCGCCACGCCCCCGCTTCCGCCGCTGGGTCAACGCATCAGCGTGGCCCGCGATGCCGCCTTCGCCTTTGCCTATCCCGCCGTTCTCGACGGCTGGCGTCTGGCCGGAGCCGAACTCACCTTTTTCTCGCCACTGGCCGACGAAGCCCCCGATCCTGGAGCCGATGCCGTTTATCTGCCCGGCGGCTACCCCGAACTCCACGCGGGGCCTCTCGCCGCCTCCCGGTGCTTCCTGCCCGGATTGCGCCGGTTGGCCGCCGCCGGCCGATGGATCTACGGCGAATGCGGCGGCTATATGACGCTGGGTCAAGCGTTACAGGACCAGGATGGGCGGCATCACGCCATGGCGGGACTGCTGCCGGTGGTCACCAGCTTCGCCAAACGCCGACTGCACCTTGGCTATCGGCAATGCCGACAGGTCGTGGAAACCCCCTTTGGCGCATCTGGAGCGGCCTTTCGCGGTCACGAATTCCACTATGCCACCATCACCGAACAAGCGGCGGAATGCCCCTTGTTTACCGCGGCCGATGCCCAGGGCCGTCCTCTCGGCCAGACCGGTCAGATCGCCGGATCGGTGATCGGATCCTTCCTGCATCTGATCGACCGCACGGCCTCGTGAGGAGATAAAATCCAATGTCAGTGCAGCCCTCCGACGATAAGACGGAACCCTTCTGGCGCGTCAAGTCGCTCCGCGACATGACCAAGCCGGAATGGGAGTCCCTCTGCGACGGTTGCGGGAAATGCTGTTTGCATAAACTGCAGTACGAAGATACCGGCGAAGTCCATTACACGAATGTGGCCTGTCGCCTGCTCGACCTCAAAAGTTGCCGCTGCTCGAATTACCCGAACCGACAACGTCATGTGCCGGATTGTGTGGCCCTCAGAGCCGACAAGGTGCTGGAACTGGGGTGGCTGCCGTCGACCTGCGCCTACCGGCTGCTGGCCAACGGCCAGCCTTTGGCCTGGTGGCATCCGTTGGTCTCCGGCGACCCGGAAAGCGTCCATGAAGCCGGACAATCGGTCCGCGGCCGCGCGATTCCCGAGAAAAAGGCCGATATTCTCGACCATCACATCGTCGTCTGGCCAGCGTGACCGAACTCCTCCTCGACGGCCGCGCGGTGCCGGTGAAAATCCGCAGGAATGCCCGCGCAGGCAGAGTGTCTCTGCGTATCGATCAAGATGGTTCGATCATCTTGACCCTGCCGCCCCATCTGGCCGCCGGCCATGGGCTGGCCTTCGCCAAAAGCAAAGCCGCTTGGCTGGCCGAACGGCTGGCGGCACGCCCCACCAATATTCCCTTCGAGGATGGCATGGACTTGCCCTTGCTGGGGTTTTCCCACCGGCTGCGCCACACGCCGGAAGGCCGGCGCGGCGTGTGGATCGCCGATGGTGAAATCCAGGTTTCGGGGCGGCCAGAGCATTTCTCCCGCCGACTGACCGACTGGCTGAAACGCCGGGCCCGCGACGAAATCACGACACGCGCCTTAACGATGGCCGCAACGATTGACAAACCACTGGGCGCGATCAGGCTCAAGGACACGCGATCGCGTTGGGGAAGTTGCAACAGTAGCGGCGACTTGGCCTTTTCCTGGCGGTTGTTGATGGCCCCCGCCGACGTCTTGACCTATGTGGTGGCCCACGAAGTGGCCCATTTGCGCGAAATGAACCATTCCGCCGCGTTCTGGCGATTGGTCGCGGAGCTGGTTCCCGACACGCAGACGCCGCGCGCCTGGCTGAAACGCCACGGCGCCCAGTTGCATCGATATGGCAGATCGTGACATGGTTTTCCCATGACCTCGTCTCCCCGCCCCGCGCTGGCCCTCCTGATCGCCTTGGCGACCATCGGCCCCGTCTCGATCGATATCTTCCTTCCGTCGCTTCCCGACATGACCCGCGTCTTCGCCACCGACGTCTCGCATGTGCAAATGACCATGAGCGTCTTCATCGGCGGCTTCGCCATCGCTCAATTGGTGCTCGGCCCTCTGTCGGATCGCTATGGCCGGCGTAAGGTCATACTGGCGGCGATCGCCGTCTATTTCCTGGCCAGCCTTGCCAGCTTGGCCGCACGATCCATCGAAACATTGATTGTCGCCCGCCTGATACAATCTTTTGGCGCCTGCGCCGGCCCGGTGCTCAGCCGCGCCATCGTGCGGGATGCTTACCCTAAGGATAAAGCGGCACAGACTTTGGCCCTGATGGCCGCGATCTTCACCATCGCCCCGGCGCTCGCCCCCATTTTCGGCGGCTGGCTGCACACGCTCTTTGACTGGCGGGCCAATTTCGTCGTCATGGTGATTTTCGGCGCCGCCTTGTTTGTCGGTATCTGGTTCAAATTGCCGGAGACCAACCTGCATCTCGACCGGAATGCCCTGAAACTGAACCGCATGCTCCACAACTACGCACGGCTGTTCAGTCACCGTACGTTCCTGGGCTACACACTGATGATCAGTTTCGTCTTCTCCGGCATGTTCTGTTTCATTTCCGTCGGCTCTTTCGTTCTGATCGATGTCCTGGGCGTCAAACCCGAACATTTCGGCTTCTGTTTCGCTCTGGTCGTCTGCGGCATGTTGGTCGGGAATCTGATCACGGCCCGCCTGAGCCATCGTGTCAGCCTGAGCAGGATCATCGGGGCCGGAGCGATTGTCGCCCTGTTGGCCGGAACGGCTCTGGTGGGCTTAAGCCTGGCGCATGTCGCGACGGTGGCCGCCGTGATCGGCCCGATGATCGGTGTTTTTCTGGCTGCCGGTTTGGTGATCCCCAGCGGGATCGCCGCGGCGATCGCGCCGCACGGGCGGATCGCCGGAAGCGCCTCGGCTCTCCTCGGCTTCATTCAGATGGCCCTGGCCGCCTGCGCCAGTTGGATGGTGGGCCGTCTGCACGACGGAACCACGCTACCGATGACGGCCATGATCGCCGCGATGATGGTTCTGGGGACGATGTCCTTCGTCCTTTTGGCCAAACGCCCGGTTACCCCCCGAGCATCTTGACCAAACCGTTCCAGATGCCGTCCAGGCCGCCCGCCGGTTGCCCCGGACGCCCGTTGTCCGCCGACGGCGTGTCTTCGCCCTGGCCCGGCAGCGGACGCGGCGGCAACCCTTTGTGGGCGGCCAGCATCACATTATGCCAAAGCTGGGTCGGCAGGGTGCCGCCGGTGATCTTATGCATCGGCGTGCCGTCGTCGTTGCCAAGCCAGACCCCCCCGACGTAATCGGCGGAAAAACCGATAAACCAAGCGTCGCGATAGTCCTGGGAGGTCCCCGTCTTGCCGGCGATCGGACGATCGATCGCCGCCTTCTTGCCGGTGCCTTCGGAGACCACGGCGCTCAGCATGTCGTCCATTTCATGCAAGGCGTGCGGCGAGATGATCTGCCCGGTCCCGGCGCCTTCCCGGTGGTAGATGACCTTTCCCCGGTTGTCGCTGATGTCGGTGAAACCGAACGGAAAGACGCCATTGCCGGCATTGGCGAAGGTCGCGTAGGCCGAGGTCAGTTCGACGAGATTGACCTCGCCGGTGCCGAGCGCCAACGACGCATCGGCATGCAGTTCCGAGGTGATGCCGAGCCTTTTGGCCACCGCCACGACACGCTTCGGACCGATTCGCTCGATCAGGCGGACGGCCGCGACATTGCTCGATTTGGCCAGCGCATGGCGCAGCGTGATGGTGCCTTCATATCGGTGAGATTCGACGATGTTCTCCGGCTGATATTTGCCGGAGGTGATCGGCGTGTCCTCGATACTGTCGTTTTCGTCCCAGCCGGCTTCGACGGCGGCCAGATAGAGCATCGCCTTGAAGGACGAACCCGGTTGGCGCATGCCCTGAACCGCGCGATTGAATTGGCTGGCCGCATAGTCGCGGCCACCGGTCAGGGCCCGGATTGCCCCATCCGGCGTCATCACCACCATGGCGCCTTGGCTGACCCCGACTTTGACGCCCGGGCCGGAGAGAACCGCCTCCAGTTCGGCCTCGACCTTCCGCTGCAAGCCCATGTCGAGGGTGGTATGAACGACGATATCGCGATCGTCACGGGCATATTGGTCGACCAGATCGTGAATCCAATCGGCAAAATACCGCCCGGAATGAGAAATCTGCCGGACCGTCGCCTGACCGCTTTTCAAGGCTTCGTCGGCGTCCTCTTGCGTGACGGCGCCGAAGGCCACCATGTTGGCCAGAACCTGGGTCGTTCTCTTGACCGATTGAACGCGATCGTTTTGCGGGTTGTAGCGCGACGGCGCCTTCAACAAACCGGCCAGCAAGGCCGACTGATAGAGATTGAGCTTGCTCGCCGGAACGTCGAAATAGCGCCGCGCCGCGGCGTCGACCCCCCAGGTGCCATTCCCCAGATAGACGCGATTGAGGTAAAGCGTCAGAATCTGGTCCTTGCTGAATTTGTGCTCCAGCCACAATGCCATCAGCAGTTCCTGAACTTTCCGTTTCAGACTGCGCTCCGGCGTCAGGAACAAATTCTTCGCCAATTGTTGCGTGATGGTCGAGCCGCCCTGCACCACATGACCGGCCCGGAGGTTGACCACCATGGCCCGTGCCAATCCGATCAAATCCAGCCCGAAATGGCTGTAGAAATGACGGTCTTCGGTCGCCATCACCGCTTGCGGCAAGCTGGGCGGCAGATCGCGCAACGCCACCGGCTCGCCATAGACGTCACCATAGGCGGCAATGGTTTCGCCATCGGCGGACAACAATGTGATGCTGGGACGGCGCGCGGTGGCGGTGAGATTCTCCAGATCGGGGAGATCGTAGGCATAAAAGGCGACAAGGCCACCCAAACCGATCCCCATCCAGATGGCGATGGTCAGAGAAAAGTTGACCAGCCAGCCAAACAAGCGACGGCGCCCGCCACCCCCGGATGACCGTCGACGCGGCCCCTGAGGCGGCCTCGGCGGAGACGGCGATTTCGGCCCATCGTTCTGTCGGAAGGGCGGTTCCTGCGGATTTTCCCGTCGCTGCCGTTCGGAACGGCGAAACAGAGACGCAACCGAATCCCCGGCCGATTTCGATCGGCGATTCGATTGTTCCGATGAGACCCGCATGCGATCTTCAGGCGAAACCCAAAGATCTGAATCGTCGTTACTTGGCTTTCGTGGCGGCATGGACGGGCTTATACCACAAACGGAATCATTCTGGCACATAGCCATAGACGGAATTTACGGCTAGAATACGCCCGTAACGCTGTTTTTTTCGCCGAAGGTAATCGACCATGAGCGATCTGGATCTGATGCTGGCTCTTACACCCGAAAAAAGGGACCGCCTTGAGAGCATTTCGACCCAGTTGGGGCGCACGGTGGAAGACTGCGTCCAACTGGCGCTCACCGAGTTCATCGAGAACTGGGATGACTATCTGCGCACGGTCGCCGAATTGGAAAAAGGCGACGAGGAACGCCCGGTTCTTCGCGCGGTGAACGACTGATTCCGGCTCCACCTAACGCCCCACCGGTTGACCGGTCACCAAGCTGATCAGATGGGCCAACAGAACCAGAAGCACGACCAGACACGCCATCATGACCGGAATGTAGGGAAACAGGCGCACGTCGCCAAAATGGCGAGGCCGGCGTTCGCCGAGCCAACACAGAACGAACAGCACCGCCGCGGCGCCGGCTCCCCAGACTGTCGCACTCAGATCCAAGCGGCGTCCCTCACTCGATGAACTCGCTCTGGTAAACCCCCCAAAACTCGTCGCGCTTCAGCCACCCCTGGATATTGTCGATATCCACCCGGCAATAGGGCTTGGCGCGCGGACATCCAAGAAGACGGCCCGTCACATTGGGATCGACCAAGGCAAGCGACACGGCCTTTTCGTCAGGCTCTGCGCGGAGACGCCGTTGGCTCCCGATGATCACCACCATCCGTCTCGTCTGCAGCATGCTTTGGTGAACCCAACCCTCGGTTCCTTGCCAATCGCGAATCTTGCGCCAGGTTTCGAATTCGGCAATCACCTCGACCGGCAGATCGCGGCGCGTGAAGATCCAATCCACCGGATAGCGGACCCCCGGCCCGGTTCTTAAATTGACCTCGTCCGAGCGCAGCGAAACGAACCGCGGCAAGGGCAATCCATTGCTTTCGGCCGCGACCGTAACCTGCGATAGCAGGAGCAGCGCCACCACGGTCGCGCAGCTTTGGAAAAGGCAACGGATCAGTCGCGCCACAAACGGCATATCGAGGACCTTCATTTCGGTAAGGGAATATTTGCCAGGGTCTAGGCGATGGGTCAAGGTAATCACCTGAACAGTGGACAAGAGCGGCCGGTCTTGCTAAAGCCTCTTAATAACATTATCAACAATTGTCCCAGAAAGACGGAGGCTCCAAGATGGCACCGAAGAAGCCGTTGGTGTTCGTCACGCGCAAGCTCCCCGACGTCATCGAGACCCGCTTGATGGAACTGTTCGACGCAAAGCTCAACGTCGATGACCGCCCGCCAACCAAGCTCGATTTGATCGAGGCGGTCAAAACCGCAGATGTTCTGGTCTCCACAGTCACCGACCGGATCGATGCGGCCGTCCTCAGCCAAGCCGGCCCCGACCTCCGCCTGATCGCCAATTTTGGTGCCGGCGTCGATCATATCGACCTCGCCACCGCGCGCGCGCGCGGCATCACGGTGACCAACACCCCTGATGTGCTGACCGAAGACACCGCCGACATGACCATGGCCCTGATCCTTGCCGTGCCAAGACGACTGGCGGAAGGCGAGAGATTGGTGCGGGCCGGTCGTTGGACGGGGTGGAGCCCCACCTTCATGCTGGGACGACGCATCTGGGGCAAACGCTTAGGCATCGTCGGCATGGGCCGTATCGGCCAGGCGGTCGCCCGGCGCGCCAAAGGGTTCGGCCTGGCGGTCCATTACCACAACCGCAAACGCCTGTCGCCGGAACTGGAACAGGACCTGGACGCCACCTATTGGGAAAGCCTGGACCAGATGCTGGCCCGCATGGATGTCATTTCTGTGCATTGCCCGCACACGCCGGCGACCTACCATCTGTTGTCGGCACGGCGCCTGAAGCTGTTGCAGCCCCATGCCTATGTGGTGAACACCGCGCGTGGCGAGGTGGTGGACGAAGTGGCCCTGACCCGCATGCTGCAAAACAAGGAGATCGCCGGCGCCGGTCTCGACGTCTTCGAACATGAACCGGCGATCAATCCCAAGCTTCTCGAAATGGACAATGTGGTTCTGTTGCCGCATCTCGGTTCGGCCACGCTGGAAGGTCGCATCGACATGGGCGAAAAGGTGCTGATCAACATCAAGACCCATATCGACGGGCACAATCCGCCGGATCGCGTGCTGGCGAGTCTGCTTTAATCCGCATTTCGCATACTCCTGCCGTCGGTACGCAGGAGAAATGCAGGCCAGCCTCAAAGCCCCGACCGATCGTCGTCGCCAGTGGCGGGAGATCCCGCCATCTTGTCGTCTTCGACCATGTCGAAGCGCGCGTAGTCGATGGCCCGCCGCCCATCGGGGAAATCGCAAAAGACATCGGTAAAGCGCATTCCCCAGACAATGTCTTTGGCCGAATAGGCCCAGCGCGCGTGAACCTCCTGCTGGAATCCTTCGTGATGTCCGGCCAGATGGACGAAGATCTGCGTCTCCGAACGATCGCCCTCCGAGGACTCCCACCCGAACAGCGGACTTTCCGCATCGATCTTATGGAGGACCGTCCAGGAGAGGCCGAAGACCGGCGTAAAAGCCCGCTCCAGGGAAAGGTCGCGCAATCGACGGAATTCATGGCCTTCGTCCGAACGCTCCTTTTGCACCAGCACCACATGGACACGGGCCTCGTGAATCAAATCGCTGCGTTCGTTGGCCAGGCGAAACATCAGGGTCGGCACGCCATTCAATCGCGTGACCACCGCTTTTTTGCTGAAAATCACGCCGGCCGTGGCCCGGGTAAAGCGGGAGAACATCAGGGCGGCGGACACCGCGACGCCAAACAAACCGACGCCGGCCTCGATCGTCACCAGAAGATTGGCCAGTGTGCTGATCGGCACCATCTTGCCATAACCGATGGTCGCCATCGTTTGCACCGAGAAGAAGAACGCGTCCTCGAATGAGCCGACACGGGCGTTTTCGATACCGCCGCAGACCAAATAGGCCAAAGCGAAAAGAGTATTGAGGCCGAAATATCCGGCCGTCAGCACCAGGGCGAATTTGAGCCGGGATGTGGTCAAAAGCCAATGATACAGATCGCCGATGCCGGCGCGGCGAACGTTGAGACGCATGACCTTGATGCTGCCGTCCGCATTCAGGAGCGTCCAGGGTGAGGACAGCTTCTTCAAACGAACACCACGGCGCCATGCCGCGAGGCATCCGCCAGAAAGGTGACCAGCCCTCCGGATGTCACCGGCACATCCTGGCGCAACCGCTTGGAGTCAATGTCCATCGCCCGCAACCCCATTTCGCAGACCATCACCGTCGCCCCCAGCGTAACGCAGGCCGAAAGCAGGTCTTCGAACCCGCCGACACCTTTCTCGATCAATGACGCGTCGGCGGCAAGAGGCGCAATCCCGTCCTCGGTGGCATGCAATATCCGCCACCCCGGACCGCCAGCATCCGCGGCGAGAAGCGCTTTCGCCGCGCCCATGGTGAAGAAGAGCGTCGCCGCCCGGTTGCTGGCAAGCGCCGCGGCCGCCATCGCCAAGGCATAGTGAACCCTGTCGTAGCCGCCCGAAAAAAGGACCAGGGAAAGCTTGCTGAGGGAGGTCTCATCCGCAGACACGGGCGTTGCTCCGGTGCATCGACAAATCGTGGATGCCTGCGTGTTCACCGCAAAGAACACACGCCGGGTCGGGCCGCAGTCGGACCTTGCGTATGGTCGTCGACAGAGCGTCGATGATCAGCAAGCTTCCGGACAGGCTCTCGCCGATCCCCAGAATTTCTTTCAATACCTCTGTCGCCTGCAACGATCCCATGACTCCGGCCATCGCGCCCAACACGCCCGCCTGGGCACAGGACGGGATATCGTCCTCGGCCGGCGGCGCCGTATAAAGACACCGATAGCACGGGCCTCCCGCCTTGAATGTGGAGAGTTGTCCGTCGAACCGCAACACCGCCGCCGAGACCAGCGTCTTGCCCGCCAAATGGCAGGCGTCGTTGATCAGAAAACGGGTCGGAAAATTGTCGCTGCCGTCGGCCACGATGTCGTAACGGCCGATCACGTCCAGGGCATTGGAGGCATCCAGACGAAACCGGTGCGCCACCACCGTCACATCGGGATTGATCGCCGCCACCGCGGCTTTCGCGCTCTCGGCTTTCGACCAGCCGATCCGATCGGTGCTGTGCAGCACCTGGCGTTGCAAATTGGTCAGATCGACATTGTCGTCATCGACGACCCCGATGGTGCCAACCCCCGCCGCCGCCAGATAGAGAATCAAGGGAGAGCCCAGGCCGCCGGCCCCGACCACCAACACCTTGGCGCCCAGCAGGCGAGCCTGTCCGACCCCTCCCACCTCGGGCAGAATGATATGGCGCGCGTAGCGCCGGATCTGATCTTCAGAGAATTCCATGCGCTTGTTGTAACGGAAATCGGCGGCGGATGCGATGGTCGTTCGAGGATTGGGGACAAGCTGACGGAAACACACGCGAACGCCCTCTCCGTCTTCTCGTCACCCACGGGCCTGACCCGTGGGTCCATTTGTCTTTTCCGCCAGACAAGGCTGTCCTGACGACAGATGGATTGCCGGGTCAAGCCCGGCAATGACGAAAAATAAGCGATGCCCGGTTAAATCAGGCGATCCCGTCGAACAGCGCCGTCGACAGATAGCGTTCGGCAAAAGACGGAATGATCGCCACGATCAGTTTGCCGGCATTCTCCGGACGAGCGCCCAGTTCCAGCGCCGCGGCCAGCGCCGCACCCGACGATATGCCGACCGGAATGCCTTCCAGGCGTGCCGATTTGCGCGCCGTGGCAAAGGCGGTTTCATTGCTGATCTGCAGCACTTCGTCGACCACGCTCCGGTCGAGAACCGCAGGAACGAAACCGGGACCGATTCCCTGGATTTTGTGCGGGCCGGGCGCGCCGCCGGACAATACCGGACTGTCTTCCGGTTCGACCGCCACCAGCTTGATACCGGGCTTGCGGCTTTTCAGCGCCTGGCCAATCCCGGTAATGGTGCCGCCGGTGCCGACGCCCGACACCACGATATCGACTTTGCCTTCGGTGTCGGCCCAGATTTCCTCGGCCGTGGTGGCGACATGGATCGCCGGATTGGCCGGGTTCTCGAATTGCTGAAGGATCACCGCATGGGGGATTTCCTTGGCCAGTTCCTCGGCCCGCCGGACCGCTCCGGTCATGCCCTTGGGCGCCGGCGTCAGTTCGATTTCGGCGCCCAGCAGCGCCAGCATCTTGCGGCGTTCGATCGACATGCTTTCCGGCATGGTCAGGATCAACCGATATCCTTTGGCGGCGGCGACAAAGGCCAGAGCGATACCGGTGTTGCCCGATGTCGGTTCGATCAAAACAGAACCGGGAACCAGTTTGCCGGCGGCCTCGGCGGCTTCGATCATCGCCAGACCAATCCGATCCTTGACCGAGGCCAATGGATTGAAAAACTCGAGCTTGCCGACGATGTCGGCCGTGACCCCCGCTTCAGCGGCCAACTTCTTGAATCGCACGAGCGGCGTGCCTCCAACGGTATCAAGGATGCTGTCGTAGATCTTGCCGCGAAAATGAGTCTTGGACGAGACGGTCATGATTTACCTCTCATAAATGTACATAAATAATTAAGATACACCTACATGGTGTTTAAACCCTGCCAAGTCAAATTTCAAATCGTAAAATCCATCTTCTGGGTCACTTCGCTGATGATCCCGGACTGATAGGCTTTCATGCACAAGTCATCGATGGAAATGCCGTCGAGGCGAACCATGATATCCTCCTGCAGGACCGTCCACATCGGCCGGATCACGTCCCTGCCCAAATCCGACGAGGGAAGATCTTCCTCGGTTTCCTCGGCCGCTTCCAGCGCACGGACCACCCGCACGATCTCACCCACCGAAACCCGGCGACGTTCACGAGCCAATCGGTAACCACCGTGCGGGCCTCTGACCCCGATCAAAATCCCTGACCGCACCAATTGCTGCAGCGTCTGCTCAAGATAACGGCGCGGAATACCCTGGCGGCGCGTGATCTCACGGCTCTGCACCGGTTCCCCACCCGCGTGATAGGCGATGTCGAGCACCGCCTCGATGGCGAACAACATCTTCTTTGAAGGTCTCAGCATGACGTTGATGTCCTTATGCTCTCACTTAGGGCCCGTTCAGAAATAACTGCGTCATTTCCGGACGGTCCCTAAGTTTCTTCAGTGGTGGCGGACGCCTCCGCGTCCGCCACAGCTCAAGCGCCGCTCGGGCTTGGCGTTTGTTCGGAAATGACGCAGTTATTTCCGAACAAACGCTTACGTCTCGAACATCTCAATCACGACGGCGCGCCAACCCCGGTTGAACCGAAACCGCCACTGCCCCGAACGCTCTCGGGCAGGGCCTGGCACTCCGTCCAGCGCGCGCGCGCCACCGGCGCGATCACCATTTGCGCAATCCGCAGACCCCGGGACACGACAAAGGCTACCGGCCCGTGATTGATCAAAATGACCTTGATCTCGCCCCGGTAATCGGCGTCGATGGTCCCCGGACTGTTGAGCACGGTGACACCATTTTTCGCCGCCAGTCCGGATCGCGGGCGGATCTGCGCTTCATGGTCGGCCGGCAAGGCGATCTTGATCCCCGTGGGGATCAGCGTGAAAGCGCCCGGCGCCAAGGTCACCGCGGCCTCCACCGCGGCCAGCAGATCGAGCCCCGCCGCCTGCTCGGTCTCATAACGCGGCAGCGGCAGATCCTGGGCATGGGCAAGTCGCTCGATCTGAACGGAAACCTCGGCCATCAAATCGTTCCTTTCAACAGATCGGCAACCCGCGCGGCGAGGCGCTGGGCCACCGTGGTTTTGGAGAGCGGCGGCCAGGACTCGACCTCGGTCGCACTGATCACGTGAACACAATTGTCATCGCCGCCGAAGGTCCCGGATGCCGTCGACACGTCATTGGCGACGATCAGGTCGCAGCCCTTGCGCGCCAGCTTGGCTTTGGCGTGGTCGATGAGCTTTTCCGTCTCGGCGGCGAAACCGACGACCAGCTTGGGGCGCAGAGGCCCCGGGGCGGCCAGGGTCGCCAAAATGTCCGGATTGGCCACCATCGCTAACGTCGGAGGCGGTACGCCGTCGGCCTTCTTCGTCTTTTCAGCGGCGGGCTCCGCCACCCGCCAATCCGCCACCGCCGCGGCGCAAACCAGCAGATCGGCCGGCAAAGCGGCTCGACAGGCGTCCAACATCTCGACCGCTGTCTCCACTCGCACCATGGTGACGCCTGTGGGATCCGGCAGATGGACGGGACCGCTGACCAGCGTCACACGCGCCCCCAAGTCCTGCAAAGCCTGGGCGATGGCATGCCCTTGCTTGCCGGACGACCGATTGGCGATGTAACGAACAGGATCGATCGGCTCAAGGGTTGGCCCCGAGGTGACCAGTGCGCTCCGTCCGGCCAGCGGTTTGGCCCCGGCCAAGATCGCCTCGATGGCGGCAACGATCTGCGGCACGTCGGCCATGCGGCCTTCGCCTTCCTCGCCGCAGGCCAATTCGCCGCTTCCAGGCCCCACCTGCAACACGCCCCGCGCCCGTACGATCGCCAGATTGCTTTGCGTCGCCGGATGGCCCCACATCACCATATTCATGGCCGGCGCCAGCAAAATCGGCTTGTCAGACGCCAATAGGAGAGTTGAGGCCAGATCGTCGGCCAGACCATGCGCCATCTTGGCGATCATATTGGCGGTGGCCGGCGCCACCACCAGCAAATCCGACTCGCGGCTGGCCCGGATATGGCTCATCCCAAAATCGTCGGTCAGGGCGAACAGATCCTCATGAACCGGCTGTTCCGAGAGCGCCGCCAAGGACATCGGCGTCACGAAATGAGCGCCGGCCCGGGTCAGCACGCAGCGCACGGAAACACCCCGCTCGCGCAGGCGACGGATCAAGTCGAGACATTTGTAAGCGGCGATGCCACCGGCGATAACCAGCAGAATCCGCTTTCCGGCAAGTGGCACTGGAGAATCTCCACGAATTACGACATTAGGGTGTGATTAGGGTAAACGGCAATGAGAATGCGCGCAAGAGGAATGCACAGTGGGAAAAAGCACAGAAGCCGATGTCTTGGAGTGTTGAGTCTAGCGCGCAGGCGGCGCGACAGGCGCGCAGTTGGTTCTACCCGACATCACGCAGTCTTGCAGACGCCCCATTTCCTTCAGCTTGACGGCCAGAAAATATCCGCCGACCACCAAAAGGACGGTCACCGCCAGCATGACCAGCGCGGAGGGGCCATGCTCCTCCCGGCTCTCTTCGGAAGGGGGCTTCGGAGGTTTCGGCGTTTCGATATCCGGATCGTCAGGCATGTCAACGCCGCAAGAGCAGGAAGGTCAACCCGGCGACCAGGATCCATGGCAGCCAGGTGGGGAACAATCCGGCGCGCCGCCCCCCTTTTTGCATGGATTTCAGCGAATCCGGGTGCAGCTTCAGACCGCCGTGCCGCAAGGCCTCCACCGTTTTCTCGGCATGGGCGACCAATCGCGGAAAGCTCTCCAGTGACGCGATCACCGCGCCGACCGATTCCTTGACCCGGGCCTGTGGCCCCAGATTGTCGCGCATCCATTGTTCGATCAACGGACGGGCCATTTGCCACATGTTGATTTGCGGATCGAGAACGCGGCCGACCCCTTCGGCCACCAGCATGCTCTTTTGCAACAGCAAAAGCTGGGGCTGGACTTCCATGGCGAAGGTTTCGGTCACCTGAAACAATTGCCCCAGCAACCGCGCCACGGATATTTCATGCAGGGGGCGACCGAGGAGAGGCTCGGCGAACGACCGGCAAGCCTGACTAAAAGCGTCCACCGATTTATCGGGCGGCACATAACCAGCCTCGAAATGCACCTCGGCAACCCGCCGGAAGTCGCCGTTCAGGAACCCCAACAGCATTTCGCCCAAAAACCGCCGGGTCTGTTTATCGACCCGCCCCGTGATGCCAAAATCGACGGCAATCAATTGGCCTTCGGCGCCGACGAACAGATTGCCGGGATGCATGTCGGCATGAAAGAAGCCATCGCGGAAAACCATATTGAAAAAAGCGTCGGCGGCTTTTTCGACAATCGCCGCCAGATCGTGGCCGGCGGCGCGCAAGGCATCCACCTCGTCGATGGAAATGCCGTGAATGCGTTCCAGCGTGAGAACCCGGCGCGCCGTCCGTTGCCAGTCGATCGACGGAATGGTGAAGGTCTCGTCGCCGGCGAAGTTCTCGGCCATCTCGGCGGCGGCGGCGGCTTCGAACCGAAGATCCATCTCCATGGTGACGGATTCCTCGAAAGCATGCACCGAATCGACGAACCGCAAGCGGCGCATCGAGGGGAGCAAACGTTCGATCCATTCGGCCAACCAATAGAACAAGGCGATGTCCTGGGCGAAATGCTGTTCGACGCCCGGACGCAGAACCTTGACGGCAACCTCCTCGCCGCTACTGGTCACCGCCAGATGAACCTGGGCGATCGATGCGGCGGCCACCGGTTCATCGTCAAAACTTTGATAAAGCTGCTCGACCGTCTGGCCGAGCTCAGCCGCGATAATCGCCCGCGCCGCCGCGGCCGCAAAGGGCGGCAGCCGGTCTTGCAATTCCGAGAGGTCCGCAGCCACTTGATCGCCGACGACATCCGGCCGCGTCGATAGGGCTTGTCCAAATTTGATGAAGGTCGGCCCCAGAGTCTGCAAGGCGGCGGCCAATCGTTGGCCAGGCCGCAAGGGTGCATATTTGGAATCGGCGAACAGATGCAGGATCTTCGCCAACACGCGTCCGCCATCGGTCACTTCGAGCAGGAACAAGGCATCATGCCGGGTCAAAGCGCGACCGATACTGGCAAGGCGCAGCAGATTGCGGAACACACGAAACATCAGGTTATAACCGCCATCCGGAATGCAAAGCGGCAATGCCGCCCGAAAAGTTGCGATATCGGACCTGATCGAGGCCAGCCACCCGCATCCGTGAGGCCAAGTCCTCTTGCGGCGGGAATTTGCGGATGCTCTCCACCAGATATTGGTAGGCGTCGCGATTGCCCGCCACCATCGCTCCAATCCGCGGCAGAATATCAAAGGAATAGCGATCGTAAAGACGGCGCAGAATCGGCAACACCACCTGAGAGAACTCCAGGCAAAGGAATCGCCCGCCCGGCTTGAGGACGCGGCGCGCCTCGGCCAACGCGCCATCGATATGGGTCACGTTTCGGAGACAGAAGGCAATCGTGTAGGCATCCACCGAACGATCCGGCAGAGGCAATGTTTCCGCATCGCCGCAAACCCAGGAAATTCCGGCCAAGGCGTTGCGGTCGGTGGCGCGATCGCGACCGACCGAAAGCATTTCGCGATTGATGTCGCAGACCATGACCGGTCCGCCCCCCCGGGCGCGAAAACGAAAAGCGATGTCGCCGGTGCCGCCGCCGACATCGAGCAGAGTCATATCCGGCCTGGGCCGCAGCCAATCGATCAGGCCGTCTTTCCACAAACGGTGGATGCCAATGCTCATCACGTCATTCATCAGATCGTAACGCGTGGCGACATCGTCGAAAATGGCGCGGACCAGCGGCGCCTTTTCCTCCTCACGCACAGTACGAAAACCGAAATGAGTGGTCGCCTCGGGTTGGGCGGGATCGCTGCTATTGCTCATGGCGCGGCAGGATAACCGAACCTTCGCCGCCACGCCATGGGCTGTTAAGAGGAGAATGAACCGCACCCGTGTCGGGTTCCTGTTTGCACACACTTCTGTTGCGGCGCACAAATTGGGGGTTTCCTCAGGCGATTTGGCTGGCACACAGGGTATTTTGATCACAGATAAACGCAGATGCCGCTTTGCGGCTCTAGAGATAACAGGCCGTATCCGCGCCTATCCTTAATGCTATTTACCGAAGAGAGTATTGTCATTGCGAGCGAAAGCGAAGCAATCCAGAAAACATCGTTGTCGGTGGATTGCTTCGCTTTCGCTCGCAATGATGGTGTGGACGGCCCCTGCTCCGAGGCATCGAAGTGCCGTAAGGTGGTC
>Ga0209415_10003337_pt1 | contig 29839 bp, 38 predicted proteins | sample PeaSoiSIISIP2007_FD_187696 | JGI IMG/M metagenome (GOLD analysis project Ga0209415, IMG submission 187696) | Peat soil microbial communities from Weissenstadt, Germany - SII-SIP-2007 (SPAdes) (version 2) | ecosystem: Environmental > Terrestrial > Soil > Wetlands > Peat | place: Germany...
AAGACGCTCGAGACCATGGGCGTCAACGGCGAGGTCATCGTCGACCCCGAGTACTACAAGATCCGGGCGCTCAAGGGAGCCCCGGGCATGTCCTCGGCCTAGGTCGGGACCACCGGCCTCCGAGCGAACCCTTTCCTTCCCCTTTCTTCGGAAGTCCCCGATTACGGGACGGTCTCGAACAGCACCGCGCCGGATTCGCGCCACCGTAGGCTCGGAGGGGCCTGCTCGCGACCGACCCGGGAGAGACGTCGATCGATCTCCTTCCAGAGAGCCGAAGGGCGGACCGCGGGCGCGGCCCCGCCGGGCGCGGGGGCGGCCCCCGGGTGGAAGGAAAGCCAGCGGTCGACCGCCTCGATGTGCTTGCAGGTCCCGAGCCCGCGTCGTGCGAAGTCCGCGCACGTGCAGAGAGCGGTGTCCCGTTCGGGATAGGTCGGCAGCATGACGAGGTAGGCCGTCTTGTGGAGCGGGTTACGAACCTCGACGAGGGGGTACGGTTCGCGTTGCCGAAGGCGAATGTCGAGGGGCTCCTCGAGCGCCCGGGACCGTCGCTCGCTCAGTTCGTCGGCGAGGTCGCGCGGGTCCGGGGGAGGTTTCGGGAAACGCTCCCGTCGTCGGTCCACCCGGACGATACGGCACCGCGCTACATACGGGTACGGGGACCCGCACCGCGCACCATCTCCGACCAAAGGTTGTTAACGTCCCCCGAGGTGGGTCCCCTCAAGGCGACCGGATTCGGTCCTGGGGGCCCCTCCGGTGCGGGTCCCGAGGCTCCGTTTGCCGGTAGCCGCCGGGCTGGTCAGGAACCCCATGGACCCGACGACCGAGTTCATCGTGGCCCTGTTCCTGTTGGTCTCGGCCTCCATCTTGGTCGGAGAACTGCTGAGCCGGTTTGGTCTCGCGGCTCTCGTCGGCCAGATCCTGGTCGGGGTGATCCTGGGGCCGACGCTCCTCGGGAACTTCCTCGGGCTCACGAGCATTTCGACCGAGTTCACGGGCATCCAGTTCCTCGCCACGTTTTTCATCCTCATGATGGCGGGTCTCGCGGTGACGCCGGCCCAGATCCGGGCGACCGGACCCGCGGCCGCGGCCCTCGGGTTCGCGATCTTCCTGGTGCCGTTCGTGGCCGGCGCCGGGGTGGTTCGCTTGCTCTACCCGACGCTGCCGACGGACACCACCCTGTTCATCTCGCTCACGATCTCCATCACCGCGCTCCCGGTCCTCGGCATCATGCTGCGGGAGTTCGACCTGTCGGACACCCGGTTCGGGGCGTTCCTGATGAACAGCTCCGTGGTCAACGAGCTGTGCGCCGTGACGGTCTTTGCCGTCCTGCTTCGCCTCGAGTCCCCCAGCGGGAACTTTTGGCTCGACATCGCGACCGCGGTCGCCACCGTGGGCCTGTTCCTCTCCACGATCCTCGCGATCCACATGGGGCTTCAGAGCCTTCGGCAGCTCCACGTCTGGGATCGGTGGGTCGACCGATTCCGGTTGACGTGGCGGTCGCGGGAGGCCGGCTTTGGGATCCTGATGGTCGCGGGCTTGGGCGCGGCGCTCTACTCCCAGTTCCTCGGGCTCACGTTCATCGTCGGTGCGTTCTATGCGGGACTGCTCATCACGCCCGAGAGCGCCGGCCGCGCGGGCCACCGCACGATCAGCCTCGTCTTCAACGCGATCACGTGGGGGTTCTTCATTCCCCTGTTCTTCGCCCTCGTCGGGTTCGGGATGGACTTCACCACCCTCGGTTTCCAGGCGATTCCCATCCTCGCCTTCGCCGCGCTCGCGGTCTATGCGTTCTTTTCCAAGGTCTTCGTCGGAAGTGCGTTCGCGCGAACGCTCGGCTGGTCGGCCAACGAGTCGCTGTGCGCCGGAATGCTCGTTTCGAGTCGCGGCGCCGTGGAGCTCGCGATGGCCGTGATCTTGCTCCAGCAGGGGATCTTCACGAAGCAGATCTATACCGTGGTGGCCGGGGTCGGGCTGCTCACCACGCTGGCCTCTCCCCTCGCCGCCAAACCCTTCGTCCGCTCGATCACGGCCGCCCGCCGCGCTTCGGCCGAGCGGGCGAGCGCGATCGCCGACAGCCTTCCCCCCCGGCATCTCCTATCGGACGGCGAAGTGAACGCTCGGCGTTGAGGCCGGCCGGCCTCTCGGGCCACGCCACCACGGTTATCTTCCCGCCGCTCGGTGACCGGGCATGGGAGTCGAGGGGGACGTGCGCCCGCGACCCAAACGCCGGCCGACGCTCACGAAGTCGGCGAAGATCGGCCTCGGGCTCCTGTTCACGTTGGTCGGCCTGTTCCTACTCGTCCTCTTGTTCCCCACCGACCCGAACAGCATCACGACCGTTCTGCCCGTCGCGGCCGCCGGCCTCGTCGCGCTTTGGGTCGGCGGGATCCTGATGGGCATCGGAAGCCGCTCCTGAGGGCTCACGCGTGGAGCGAGCGTTTCCCTGGCGGCTCGTCACCGTCGACATCGACGGCACGCTCGCCCGGACCCACGGTTGGAGAGAGCTCGCCGTGGCGTTCGGACGGCTTCGCGAGTACGACGACACGAACCGTCGCTTTTTCGCGCACGAGATCGGAGAGGACCCCCACCTCGCCGACCTGCTCGACATCGTGACGGGCCAACGGGTCTCCGAGGTGGAGGCGATCGTCGCCCGGACGTCGAAGCTCCGCGGGATCCGCGAGGGCATCTCCCGGATGCGCGAGCTCGGGTGCCGGACCGCCCTGCTCACCCACAACCCGACGTATGTGGTGGATTGGTATCGGCGCACGTTCGGCTTCGACGACGCGGAGGGAGTGAACGCACAGACCGTTGAGGACGGCCGGATCGGCTCACCCACCGGAGTCCGGGCCGACAAACCGGCGGGGCTAGCGGCCCTGCTGGAGCGATCTTCCGTACCGTCCGCGCGGGCGGCCCATGTAGGCGACGGGTGGTCGGATGCCCAGGTGTTCCGACTCGTCGGTGGCGGAGTGGCCCTCAACTCGACGCTGGCCGAAGTGAACCGCGCCGCAGACCTGGTCCTCGCGACCGAGGATTTCGGAGAGGTCGTGGACGGTCTCTCCCGACTCACCCCCCGCGTCTGACCGTCGCCCGTCCCGGCGAACAGAATTCTTATACCGAACTACGCCGATGAGGGGTCGATGGAGTATGTCATCGTTCGGGCGAGCCGCCCGACCTGGCTCACGATGCAGCTCCCGAACGAGGTCGTCGACCTGATCTGCTTCCGTCCCGAGCAGGGTCCTCATCGCGACTCGAGCCGGACGATCTCCTTCCTCGCCCGAGGGTCGGGGGTCGCTCGCGTCATCGCGTCGCACCCGGCCCGCGAGGCCCTGGCGATCGAGACCTTCCGCAACCGGCTGATCGCCTCCGCCCGCCCCGGCGAGCGACACCTGTTCACCCTCCCGGCGACGGTCGTCCAGCACCTCGGGCTCCAGGTCTACTCGCGGGGTCCCAAGCTCCGGGGGACGGATGACCGGATGATCTGGTTCGTGCCCGCGCCCGAGTACTACGAGTATCTCTCGGTCGTGGAAGCCGGAAAGGCCTGGAACGGACCTACCGGAGCCCCCTTCGCACGGGTCTACGTCGCGAAGTCGCTCTTCCCGTTCCCCAAGGAGTTCCTGCAGCTTGCGGAGGTGGAGTACCGGATTGAGGAGGAGGAGTGGCGGCCGGCCGTCGAGGCCCTGCAGAAGCTGGGCCGGAACCGTCGGGTGGTCCTCTAGGTCCGTTGTATAACCGTAATCTGCCCCCCGGAGCGGACACCGCTCCTCCTCTGTGGGGGAATTCTCAGGTCGCCGGAACCCGCGGGAAACGGCAGATTTCCATAGTTACTTATACGGGCCGTTAAGATAGATTCCACCCATGCGTAGCACGGGCAGCGGGGCTTCGAAAGATTCGGCTCCGAAGCGGTACACCCTCCGAAATCCGGTCCCCATCCGGACGGCGGCGGACATGACCACGACCCGCGCGGGGATCCCGACGGACGCCGTTCTTTCCTTCACGGCCGGACCGGTCGATTTCGACTCTCTCGCGAAGGCGATCCGACGCTCGGTCGGACACGAGGGGATGCGTCCGGAGGACGCTCGGTCGATCGCGGCCCACGTGCTCAATTTCTTCGGCTTCAACGAGCGGATCATCGACAACGTGCTCGAGCCGGACGACCGCGATACGTTCTACATGCTCGAGGACACCGGCATCCTCGAGACCGAGCGCGACGAGACCACGCTCTACGACGGCCGCGAGTGGAGGATCCACTACTGGATGTTCCGCAAGGAGCGGATCTTCGAACTGGCCCGCGAGGAGTCGGCCGCGATGGCCGCCGCGGGCGAGAAGGAGGTCGTCTACTCCTCGAACGCCAACCGCTCGGGCGGGTTCATGCTCCCCCACGGGGAGCACGGCACAGGGATGGCCGCGCATGCCGTCTACCACGAGCTCGGGGACGAGATCTGGCTCGAACGCCGCCAGAACCCGGCCCCCGCCGCCCCCGTACCTCCGGCCCCCCGCCGGCGGTCCACGGTGACCGAAGACTGAGCCCGCGGCGCGGCTCCGAACCGTTAACCTACCGGGCGTGTCGCCTCGCCGATGCGCCGGTTCCTGTTCCTCGCGCACCGGGTCCCGACCGACGGCCAGTTCACCCTGAACGACCTGGCCGGCGGCGCCGGGCGCATGGACGAGGTCGCGCGGGCGGTGTCCAACGCGTTCACGCTGTCGAACGACCTGCGCCGCGACACGGAGGTCTCGGTGCTGTTCGTGGCCGACCCGCCCCCGAAGGCCCGGCGCATCGACCTCTTCGGGGGACGCCTTCGGTTCCTCAATCCCGACGAGCGGTCGACGGCGGCCCTCCTCAAGAACGCTCTCGTTCGATCGATCGACTTTCCGCACCCGTTCGAGTCGTCGCCCGGCCTCGTCGTTTCGGCCACGGACCCGATGGCGGACCTCCGAACGTTCGTGACGCACCCGAACCCGGTCTGGCTGAGCGAGGACGGCCCCCCGATCGAGGAATGGCTCTCCCCGGGAGGACACGCCGCCCTGGTCGTCTCCGACCCGTACGACCCCACGGTCGAGGAACGCGAGCTCCTCACCGCGAGCGGAATCCCGCGCGCCTCCGTCGGGCCTCGTTCGTTGCGGACGAGCCAGGTGGTCGACCTCGTCCACCACGAGCTCGACCTCCGCGAGGCCGGACGGCCCCCGAGACCGACGGCGAACCCCTAGTGGACAAAGATCGGCCGGGTGATCTCCGCGGTGCTCTCGAGAGCCTCGTGGACCGACCGGGTCTTGAGACCCCCGATCACGGCGGTCAGGTGGACCACGTCCCGAGGCTCGGGCCGCACGCGCGTCCCGAAGACCAGCCGGTCCGGATGGTTGAGCCGAGCGCTCATGGTCCGCAGGACCCGGTCCAGGGTTTGCAGGGTGAGGTTCGAGCCCCCGTCCAGGTGAACGAGAGCGGAGGGTCGCTCCGATAGGTGGAAGTCGAGGAGCGAGTCCGTCAGGGCCTGTTGCACGAGCCGCTCGGGTTCGGAGATGTGGTACTCGCCGACCAGTAGGGTCGATAGCCCCGCATCGCGCAGGTGGCTCTTCAGGCTCGCGAGGTCGACGTTGAGCTGCGACGGGTTCTCGACCATGTCGACCAAGCTCGAGACGAGCGAGTGAAGGTAGGCGTTGCGGACCTGGAAGACCCGGTGGATCGGGAGCGATTCGAACCGTCGCAGCTTCTCGTTGGCCAGGGCCACCAGGAGCCCGCCCATCTCCTCGAGTTCGGAGACGGTCTCCTGAACATTGTCGCGACGGGTCTGGTTGCTATCGAGCTCGACCTGGAACGGAAGAAAAACGACCGGTACCGCGAGCGTGTCCGTGCGACGCAGAGCGCGGGAGAGGAACGGCAGCAACGCGCTCCCGGTCCCGCCGCCGAGACCGGCGAGCAGGAAGACGATCTCGAACGGTCGAAGGCGACGAAGGAGCTCCTCCTTGCCGTCCTCCGCCGCACGCAGGACACGCGCGCGGTCCCCGCCGCTCCCTCGACCCCGGAGCTCCCGGCTGCCGATGAGGATGCGTTCCTCGACCCCCGTGCGCAGAAGATGACTCGCGTCCGTGTTCACCGCGATCGCGCGAACTCCCGGGATCCCGAGGGCGATCAGGTCCTGGACTGCCTCGCTGCCCGCTCCTCCGAGTCCCACCACCCCGATGGACGGCGTGACCGCGAGAGGGCCCCAGGCATTCTCGGCGGACGGCTCGTCGCTCATCGGACCCCTCGCCGGCTAGGGCGGAGGGGACCCCTCGGCCGCGACCGGTTCCCCCTCCCGACGGTGGGTCCGGGAGGGCGGGCCGAGCTGCTCGAGGCGGCTGCGGATGTACTCCCGCACCGCCGAGCGAACCGCGTCGTCGACGCTGACGGAATTCCCTTCGCGAACGAACTCCTCGAGCCGGCTGTTGTCCTGCCGAGAGAGCTCGACCACGACCTTGCGGATGTTCTGGGGAGGGAGGTTCAGCTCGATGTGCTGCTCGAGCCCTTCCCGGATCGTGTCGGAGATCGTCGGAGTCCCCTTGAGCTGCTGGATCTGCTTCAGCTTCTCGAGCAGCTCCTGCGGGATCCGCACCGTCACCCGCTCCGACGTGTCGCCCATGCCCGTCAGACAAGACCCCTTTCTTTGTCTGACGAATGACATATCGGAGTACTGGTATATGAAACGCTCTGGGGCGGGGAACTGTCGGCGGGCCGAAGGCGAGAAACTCCCGACTTCGACCGTCTCCTCGAGGAGCCGGAGATCCGCTCGGCCTCAGTGGACGCCGACGACCTGTCCCTCGGGCGTGAGGTCGATCTCCTCGGCCGAAGGTCGCGTCGGGAGCCCGGGCATCGTTTCGATGGTGCCGAGGTAGGCGACCGTGAATCCCGCTCCGGCCGAGCGGGTCAGTCGGTCGACCGTGACGTTGAAGTCCCGCGGTCGTCCCAGGACGTGCGGGTTGTCCGATAGGGAAAGGGGGGTCTTCGCGATGCACACCGGTCCCTCGATCTCTCCGATCCGGGTCAACAGCTCCAGGTCGGCGATCGCTTCGGGCGTGCGATTGACGTGGGAAGCGCCGTAGAGTCGCGTTGCGATCGACTCGATCTGTTCGAAGATCGGGGTACGGGGAGGATTGAGCGGCCGGCTCTGTCGTCCGAGCGCCGCCGCCGCTTCCACCGCGCGGGCGAGCTCGACCGTGCCCTTGCCTCCCTCCGCGAATCCGCGCGCCTCCACGACCTCGACGTGACGCGACTTGCCGAAGCGCTTGACGACCTGGGTCTCTTCCGGCGTGTCGCCCGGGAACCGGTTGAGCGCTACGACCGCCGGCACTCCGAACGTCTCGATGTTGTCGAGGTGCTGGGCGAGGTTCTCGAGGCCGCGTTCGAGCGCGGCGCGGTTCGGTCTGCCGGATTCCTCGTCGGTGGCGCCGCCCTGATATCGAAGCCCCCGTTGGGTCGCGACCAGGACCGCGGCATCGACGTTCCGCCCGAGGGTCGGCGTCACGATGTCGACGAACTTCTCTCCTCCGAGCTCGGTCGCGAACCCGGCCTCCACGATGCAGTACTCCGAGGTGGCGAGTCCAAGCTCGATCGAAAGCCGGCTGCACGTCCCATGGGCGAGGTTCCCGAACGGGCCGGCATGCACGAGCGCCGGCGTCCCCTCCGCGGTCTGCACGAGGTTCGGCTCGAGGGCATCGCGCAGAAGCGCCGCCATCGCTCCCGCACCGTGCAGGTCGGAAGCGCGAACCGCGTTCCCGTCGGTGCTCAGCGCGGCGACGATCCGTCCGAGGCGGGCCTTCAGGTCCGCGTAGTCCCGCGAAAGGGCGAGGATGACCATGATCTCGGAGGCGGCAGTGATGACGAACGAGCTATCGTGCACCACGAACCGCGGGTCGTGGCCCTTGCCGACGGTGATGTGGCGGAGCGCGCGGTCCTCCATGTCGAGCGTCCGGGGCCAGAGGATCCGGTTCGGGTCGACCTGGAGCGAGTTGCCGTGGAAGATGTGGTTCTCGATGAGGGCCGACAGAAGGTTGTGGGCGGAGGCGACCGCGTAGATATCCCCGGTGAACCCCAGGTTGATCTCGGTGGACGGTTCGACGGTCGAGCGCCCGCCCCCGGTCGCGCCGCCCTTCACGCCGAAGATGGGGCCGAGCGAGGGCTGCCGGAGACACGCGACCGCACTTCGATGGAGCCGGGAGAACCCGTCAGCGAGGCCGATCGCGGTGACGGTCTTGCCTTCTCCGTGCTTGGTGGGGGTCATTCCGGTGATGAGGATGAGCTTCCCGGACGACTTCTTCGCGGCCCGTTCTCGCACGACGGAGACCGGCACCTTGCCGGCCCATGGACCCGCGGCATGGTAGTCGTTCGGACCCAGACCGAGAGCGCTCGCGAGTTCGTTGAGATTCCGCATCATCCCTCCGGGGCTCTTTCGGACGGTCGAGTCGCGCGAGCCAGACGCTTCCACTATGGACGGCCTTTATACGAGGCTACCGTGAACCCGGCGTGACCCTGGCGCTCGTGCCCTTCGCGGTCGACCTTCCGAGCGCACTTTCCCTGGCCGGCGACGCCCTGAGATCTCGTATCGTCCCCGGCGAGGACCTGCGGGATATGCTCCCGCCTCTCGAATCGGCCATCCGATCGGCGCGGGCGTTCGGCGGCCTGCTCCGCTCGGACGGGGAGGACGCCGGGATCGTCCTGTGGGAGCCCGCGGGTCCGTTCGGCGTCTCGCTGCGGCTTCTGCATCTCTCCCCGGGGAACTCGAGCGTGGAGAGCTATCGTGCCCTTCTCGACCTCACCGAACGGGCGGCCGGCCCGATCGCATTTTCCACCGGGCTGCTCGCCGGACTGTCGGCCGACGAGGAGTCGACGGTGATGCGAATGCGCGGCTTCGCGCCCTACGGTCGCTCCGAGATGGGATTTCCCCCCGCCGCGTCCGTTCCTCCGGTACCGGTCCCGACGGGCGCGGAGGTTCGAGCCGTTCGTTTATCGGATGAGCCGGAGCTCGCCCGCCTGCACGAACGCGCCTATCGGGACCACCTCGACCGGTACTTTTCCATCCAGGACCTGGACCCCGTCCGCGACGCCGACCGGCAGGTGCGGGACTACTTCGCCGGCGCCGAGGGCGAGTTGCTCATCCCCGGCTCGACCGTGACGACCGTGGGGGGCGGGATCGTGGCCGCCACGCTGGCCGTCCGGCGGACCGCCCACGCGCTCATCATCGACGTGATGGCCGACCCGACGGTGCAGGGGAACGGGTTCGGACGAAGCTCGCTGTCGAGCGCGCTTCGGGCGTTGCGCGGCCGGGGCGAGAATGCGATCGTCCTCAACGTGACCGAGGGGAACGACCGAGCGATCCGGCTGTACACGCGCCTTGGGTTCGTTCGAACGATCGGGCCGTCGAGCGAGTGGTACGATGCCCGAAGGATTTCGGTCGAGGTTCCGCGACCCTCGTCTCCCTAGGTCGTCGCCGTCGGCGGAGGTTCGGCCGAATGGTAACCGAGATGCACGAGCGCGCGGAACGACGTCGCCATCACGAGGCCGAAGACGATGATCGCCCCCCCGGCGCTGAGGTAGGTCCCCTGGACGCCGACCGAGATCGTGAGGAGACCGCCCGCGTACTGACCGGCCGGGACGAGCGATAGACTGCCGACCTCGTCCGCGGAGAAGACCCGGCCCATCATCTCGTCCGGGACGGTCGCCTGGATCGTGGAGAGGAACACCGTGGTGATCATTCCCGGCATCAATCCGTAGACGAAGATGACGGGCAGCGCGAGCCAGATCGACCGGACAAGTCCGAGCGCGAGCATCGCGAGGCCCATGGCGAGGGTGAGGGCGATGATGGCCCGGCCCGCACGCGCCTCGAACCGGAGGTGCGGGGCGAGGACGAAGCCGACGGCCACGCCGGCCGTCGCCGATGCCGTGACCGCGCCATACCAGATCCCCTCGCTGAGGTTGAGCCAGCTCGCCAGATAGAGCGCGAGCTCGACGAGCGCTACCGCCGCGAGGAAATTCGTGACGAGCGCGGCCACGGTGAGCTGGAGCAGGCCCCGACGATGGGCGAGATAGGAGTACCCTTCCGTCGCCTCCTTCATGACCGAACGGAGCGGCCCGCGCCGCGAAACCGAGAGGTCGACGCGGACCAGCTGGAGGGTGACCTGAACGGCGAAGAACAGGAAGAACGCGACGGAGAGCGAGTAGGCGGGAGCGGCGAACGTGAGGATGCCTCCCACTGCGAGGCTCGCGCCCGCGCTCAGTCCCGCGGCGACCGCATAGATCGCTCCGTTCGCCCTCGGCAGGTCGGCCGAGTCCACGAGGCGAGGCACCGACGCATTGAACGCCGGTCGAAACAGCGTGGTCGTCACCGCGACCGCGGCCCATCCGGGATAGAGGAGGAGTACCCAGAGCGGCAGGTAGAAACCCGACGGCCCGGGCACCGCGATCGAGGTCGAGGGCAGGAACACAAGGTCGGCCGCTAGTCCCGCGGTCGCAAGGAGGGAAGCGAGATTCACGGTCTTCATCAACGAAGCGCGGTCGTATCGGTCCGCCAGCGCCCCGGAGAAGAACGCGCCCGCGAGCGTGGGGAGCGTGGAGGAGAGTCCGAGGAACGCGAGGGCGAGGGCTCCGAACGTCGTGCGCTCGTTCGCGGGGTAGGCGAACGCGATGCAGTACAGCAGGACCACCAGCACCGCGGCCGGGGCCGCGAACTGGAGAGCGCCCGCCGTCAGGAACGTGGTGAACGAGCGCTGCCGGAAGAGCGCCCCGTATCGGGTCAGGGGATTCCTCCTCCCGGCGGCGCCGACCTGCGCCATCGGCGATAAGCCTGTCGGCGAGTCGGCCGTCGTCTACGAAACCCGCTTGTACTCGCCGCACGTCCTCGAGCCCTCGGAGCATTCCGTGCGCCTCATCCATCGCGACCCATCCACCGGAGTCCATCGCCTTCGACTCGAGACGCCGAGCGACCTGTGGCGGATCGCTCGCCTCGTTCGACCGGGCGACCTGGTCGGAGCCTCGACGACACGACGCGACCCCGAGGCGCCGCCGGACGTCGCGGGCGCCGAGCGGACGCGCCGTAGGGTCTTCCTGGTCGTGCGCGCCGAGCAGGTCGAGTTCCACGGGTTCTCGAAACACGTTCGGGTCACCGGATCGATCGTGGAGGGTCCCTTCGACATCGGCCGCCACCACACCCTCGACCTCACCGAGGGGGACGAGCTCTCCGTCACGAAGCCGAGCTGGACCACGGGGGACCGGACGATCCTCGAGGAAGGCCTGGAGCGCAAGGGGGACGCGACCATCCTCGTCGCCGCGGTGGACTGGGGGGACTCCTCGCTCGTACGCGTGCGGGGACGCTCCATCGAAACGGTCGTCGACCTGCGACGAACGATCGCGGGGAAGCGGTACGAGGGGGGCCAATCGGAAAAGGACCGGGGCACCTACATCGCGGAGCTGGTCGCGCTACTTCGCCGAGAGGGGGCCGCCGCGACCGCGGTGGTCATCGCCGGACCCGGGTTCCTGAAGGAGGAGCTCTCGCACCGGCTGACCGAGGAGGACCCCGCGATCGCCCGCAAGATGCGCGTGTACCCGACGGCGGAGTCGGGGCGCGTCGGGGTCGATGAGCTGCTCAAGTCCGGCCGCGCCACGGAAGTGCTCCGGGGCAGCGTGGCCGCGGAGGAGGCCGAGGTGGTCGAACGTCTCATCCGTTCCCTCGCGGGCGGGACGCGAGCGGCCGTCGGACCGAAGGAGGTCGCGGAGGCGGTCGAAGCCGGGGCGGCCGAAACGATCCTCCTATCCGAGTCATTGCTCCCCGACCTGTCGGTCGCTCCGACCCTCGACCGAGCGCGCGAGGCCCGGGTCCGTTTGTTCGTCGTTCGGGACGAGGGAGAGGCCGGGCACAAGCTGACGGCGCTGGGCCGGATCGGAGCGCTGCTGCGCTACGACTGGACGAGCCCGACCCGGGGAACTACGGGATCGCCTGGATCGCCTCGCGCAGCTCCTCGAAGCGGCGCTTGAGGTCCTTCAGGGAGAAGCGCAGCGCCTCGCGCGCGGTGAGCGAGCCGTCGGTCTCGAACCGGAGGAAGAAATTCTCCTCGTCGGCGGTGACCTTGATCGACCCGTGCTCGCACGCTTCCTCGCAGGCCTTGCAGAAGATGCACTTCGGTTCGTCCGTGACCGAGAGCTTGCCGCCGGCGAACTCGAGGATATTGACGGGGCACGACGCCGCGGTGCGCTTGAGGCAGGCGTCCGTGCACCCTTCCTTCTTCGCGATCTTCACGTGGGGCCGCGGGAACATCCCGACCCCGTGCGCGACCTGCCACTTCGCGTGCTCGCGCGCCGTCCCGACCACCGCGGTCATGTAGGCGAGCAACGCCTGGCGGGCGCCCAACCGGACGATCGGCACGTCCGGCTCGAGGATTGTGAGGGAGCTGTCGCCCAGCGGAACGACGTCCTTCGCGTAGACGGTGCACGGCCCCTTCTTGTCGACGGAGAACATCACCTGGCAGTGGACGCAGCCGGCTCCGCCGCAGTCGCATTCCGACTTGCGCCGGAACTGGGAGAGGTCCGTCGGGATCGGGAGCAGTCCGAGGCGCAGCGCGACCGCCTCGTCGAACATGCTGGTCGAGGAGTCGTAATCCTTGCTGGTCGTTTCGTCCCGGATCGGACCGAGATGGAACTCGACGTCCTCGATGGCGAGCTTCGGGACGTCCGCGAGGAGCGTCCGGCGGATCGCGTTGACCTGCGAGGCCGTGATGCCCTCGATCTCGAGGGACGTGGAGCGCGGCTTCAGTTCCTGGACCGTGATCGCCATGGAAGATCACACCCGCCGCCCTCGGCGGCCTCCCTTCGGCTTCGTTCCGTCGTGCGGCACCGGCGTCACGTCCTCGATGCGTTGGATCCGGACTCCCGCGCGGGCGAGCGCCCGGATCGCGGCCTGAGCGCCCGGTCCCGGGGACCGGGAACGGTTCCCGCCCGGCGCGCGGACGCGGACGTGGAGCGTGTCGTACCCCTTCTCCTTGATGACCGCGGCGATCTGGTCGGCGGCCTTCATCGCCGCGTACGGGCTCGATTCGTCCCGCGCGGCCTTCACGACCATCCCCCCGGTCGCCTTGGCGAGGGTCTCGGCGCCGGTGATGTCGGTGACGGTGATGTGGATATTGTTGTAGCTCGCGAAGATGTGCGCGATCCCGATCTTCGCCATGCCCTACGCACCCTCCGTGGGTTCGGGGGGCGCATCGGTGGGGACCGGTCTCGCCTGGAGTCGCTCGCGCAGGGCGACCCGGACCATGTGGTCCTCGCTCGCGAGAGGGCTCGTGGGACTGTAGGAGATCATCGGCTCCTCGGCGGAGGGGACGAGGTACCCGGGCCGGGTGACCCGATGGTCGCCGATGGAGAAGTGGCCGTGGGCGATCCACTGGCGTCCTCCGTTGGCCGTGGGGGCCAATCCGCGGTGGAAGACGATCCACTCGAACCGGCGCTGGAGAATATCCTCGGTGTTGAGGGCGAGGACGTCGTCGATGCTGGGGGCCCCGACGGGGAGCAACCCCAGTCGGGTGAGCCGCCCGATGAGCTGGTCCGTCTCTCGCCGAGCCTGGGGCTCCCCGGCGCGAAGGCGGGCCTGAAGGTCGCGCGCCTGCCCCCGGAACCCGCGGAGGATCGACTGCGCCTTCCAGAGCTCGCGCTTGTTCTTGAGACCGTACTTCGTGAGGAGCTTCCGCTCCTCCTCCATCCTCGCGGCTTCCCACGGATGCTTCGGAGTGTCGTAGGTGCGCCTCAGGAATTTCGGGTCGCCCATCGGTCTCACCTCACTCCTTCTTCGCGGCAGGAGCGGCCTTGGTCGCCGGGGCTGCCTTGGTCGCCGGGGCTGCCTTGGCCGCCGGGGCTGCCTTCGTGGTCGGCGCCGCGGCCGGGGCTGCGGCGGCCGGTGCCTCTTCCTTGCCCGCGGCTGCCGCCGCTTCCTTCGCGGCTTTCTTGATCACGCCCGCGGCCATGCCGGTGCGCCCATTGGAGCGGGTGCGCTGGCCTCGGACTTTCTGGCCGCGCTCGTGGCGGACACCGCGGTAGCTGCGGATCATTCGCATCACGTTGACGTCGTCCCGACGGCGGGTCTCGAGGTCGGGACCGAAGTAGTACGGGGATTCCCCCAGAATCGGCTCATTGCGGTGATTGACCATCCAGGCCGGGAGCACCGTGGCGAGGGAACCGAGCGCGGACTCGAGCCCCTCGACCGTCGGCTCCGGAAGATTTCCGATCATCTCGCTCGCGTTGACCTGGGCGAGGCGACAGGCGACCTCCGCGATCCGTAGGCCCACGCCCCGAACGCCGGTGAGCGCGAGCGCGGTCGGGCGGGTCCCATCGAGGTCAGTGTTCGCGAGCCGGACGATGTAGCGGAAGTTCGGGTTGTCGGGGATGACCTTGGTCGTCTTCCCCGGAGCGCCGGGCTTCGACTTGCCCTTCGACTCCTTCGCGTCCTTCGGTTCCTTCCCCTTCCCGCCCTTCTCCTTCCGACCGCCTTTCTCCGAACCGGGCGTAGGCCCGGCGTCCGCGGCGGGCGCGGGGGGTTCAGCGACGGCCTCCTTCGTTTCTTTGGGCGCGATGGTCACTCCCCTAGGGGTGGAGCCTCACCGGAAGGGGGCGAACGGTCGGACGGGCGCCGAGTTCGACCCCCTCCATCGAGGGCGCGGCCGCCGAGAAACCCGCGCCTCTTAAGAGCTTCGGCTGCGGAATCGGCCGCGTACGGCACCACGAGCCTTCCTCGTCAGCGAACGAGCCCGGTCCCTTCGCGCCGCGCCTCGAGCACTCGATAGCCCGAACCTCGACCGAGGACGGTGACCGGACCCGGCCAGTGCGCCTCGAGCCACTCTTGGTAGAAGCGGATTCCCTGACTACCTTTCCCCACCAGAACGATCCGTCCGTCCGGAGCGAGATGTTGGGGAGCCTCCGAGAGCAGCTGGAGGATGAGCGGCCGACCCGCGTGGAACGGCGGGTTGGTCGCGATCAGGTCGAACGCCTCGCCGGCCACGGGCTCGAACAGCGAGCCGACCCGAACCTCGGCGTTCGGGATCCGATTCCTCGCGAGGTTCTCCCGCGCGAGGCGGGCGGCGCGGCGATTCACGTCCGTGAGCACGACCCGGCCGCCCGGCGCCGATTTCGCCGCGGCGACCCCGATCGCCCCCCAGCCGCACCCCAGGTCGAGGATCCGGTCGGTCCGTCGGGGCGCGAGGTTCTCGATGAGCAGCGCCGTGCCGGGGTCGAGTCCGTGGGAGGCGAAGATCCCCGAGTCCACCATGAACGAGAGGAGCTCGCCCTGGTAGAGGAAGCGACGCTGGGTCCGGACCGACCGCGCATGGGGTTGCTCGACAAAGTACTGCTCCGCCGCCGGCGCATCGTCGTCGGGCATGGTCAGGAGGCCCGTCGGTGGAAGATCGATTCTCGCTTGCCGCCCGAGGATGGGGGCGCTCCCAGGGCCTCTCGCACGAGCTCCTTGTCCCGGCTCGGGAGCGAGCGCGGGATCTCTACGTGGACCGTCACGATCTGGTCGCCCCGAGAGGAGCCGCGGAACCGAGGAAATCCGCGCCCGCGCAGCCGGAACTGGGTCTCGGGCTGGGTCCCGGCGGGGATCTTGAGGCTCGCCCGGCCTTCGACGGTCGGTACCTCCACCTCCCCGCCGAGAAGAGCGACGGAGAGCGGCACCGTCGTCTCGGAGTACACATCCTGGCCCTCGCGACGGAACCCCGGGGCCGGCTCGAAGATCACCTGGACGAACAGGTCGCCGGAGCGGCCTCCCCCCAGACCGGACGTCCCGTGCCCCGGCACCCGGAGGACGGACCCGTCGTCCACTCCGGGCGGGACCGTGAGCTCGATCCGTTCGACGCTGGCCGTCCGGCCGTTCCCCCCGCACGTAGGGCATCTCTCGAGGATCCGCTGTCCGACGCCGTGACAGCGCGGGCACTCGGCGATCGTGATGAGCTGGGTGTGGCCCCGGCTCTGCACCCGACGTACCTGTCCTTGCCCGTTGCATTCCGGGCACGTCTCGAGGGCCGTCCCATCCCGGGCCCCCGTGCCGCGGCAGGCCGGGCATGGTCCCGCGTGGGGAACTTCGACCATCGGCTGCGCGCCCTGCACGGCGGCGATCAGCGGGAGGCGTACGGTGAGTTCCACATCGCTCCCGCGGTAGATCCCCCCGGCCCGACCTCCCCGACCGAACGACATGCCCCCGCCGAAGAACTGCTGAAAGAGCGGGGACGCCCCGAGGAGGTCCTCGAGGTCCCCCATGTGCGTGAAATTCTGCCAGTTGAAACCGCCCGGCCCGAACTCGGTCTCGACCGCGGAGAATCCCAACTGGTCGTACTTGTGCCGCTTCTCCTCGTCCGCGAGGACCTCGTACGCCTCGGAGAACTCCTTGAACTTCTCCTCGGCCGCCTTCGGATTCTCCTTGGCGACATCCGGGTGGTACTGGCGCGCGAGACGGCGGTACGCCTGCTTGATCTCCTCCGGACTCGCGGTCTTCGGAACGCCGAGGACCTCGTAGTAATCCCGTTTGGCCATGAACTGCTCGCCGGGGCGCCGCTCCCGCTACGGCCGTTTCCTAGGTCGCGCGCTATTTACCGTTTCACCCGGCACCGCGGATCGGCGACTCCATCGAAGAGAGATGCCCGTACCAACATTTGCCCGCAGCCGGTCGGAGGCACGCCCCTCCCCCACCGCTATTTCGACCAGCCCGAAGCTCGAGCCCAGCGCGCCGAGCACGCCCCTGCCGAGCGACTCGTAACTGGTCGCCCACGGGATGCGTCGAGGGCGTCCCTGCGCCACGGCCAAGGTGAGCCGCTTCGTCGCCGGCTCGACCCATGCGGTCGGGAAGTTCGAGATCAGATTCCCGAACCGGTCCACGTGCAGGACCTCGCCCTGAGCCCCGCGGCCGGCGAGCACGGGCCGGGGGAGCGAGAACGAGCGTGGGGTCGTGAGTCGTCCCAGCGAGGAGGGGGGCGCTCCGAGCGCCAGGCGAGCGGCGGCGGGAGCGAAGAGATCACGGCCGTCGAACGTGGTCCCTACCCGCGGTCGGGGGGCCAGCTTCGCCGGTTCGATCTGATGTACCGATACCATCCCGAGGGTCTCGGCGAGGGGCATCAACAGGCCGTTGTCGGGGCCGACGAGCATCGCACCGCTGCGCGTCTCGATCGCGATCGGCCGCCTCCCTCCCCCGACCCCGGGGTCGACGACGGCGAGATGGACCACGAACGGCGGGAATCCCTTCGCCATCTCCCGCAAGAGGAAGGCCCCTTCCCGCACCCCGTGGGTCGGCAGGTCGTGCGCGAGGTCGACGATGTGGCCCGGAGGAACCCCTTCGCGGACGAGGACCGCTTTCATCTGGGCGGCGTAGGCGAAACCCACGTCACTCGTAAGGGTCACGACGCGGGCGTCGCCGGACCTTGGCCGTCGCGCCAAGGGATCCCGACGGAGACGACGGCGTCGTCTAGGACTTCATGATCGCGACCAGGAAGATCCCGATCGCCACCAGGGCCCCGATCACGGCGGCCACGATCACGAGGAGCGACTGGAAGATGAGCGAGCCCAGTTGATTGGAGGGCGCCCCGAAGTTGCCGGCGTGGTACAGGTAGGCGATGAGGACGCCGACAACGAGACCCACGACCAGAAGAGCGACGCCGATCGTCCGACTCTTTCCGCTCCCAAAATAGGCCGTGAAAATCCCGGCCAGGATCAGGAAGAGCGCGAAGACGAGCAACATCACGGCGACGAACGCGTACCACTGGGCGAAATCCACGGCCGATCCGAGTAGGTCGAACATTTTGCACCTTTCAGAATTTGATGCCCGTGAGGGTCTTGGTGTCGATCACGCCGGGCACCGAGCGGATCTTGTCGACGACGAGCTGTCCGAGGGCATTGAAGTCCTCGGCCTCGACCTTGGCGATCAGGTCGTACTCCCCGAACAACGGATGGAGCTCGACGATCCCCTTGACCCGCAGGAGCTCGGTGTAGACCTCGTGCTCCTTGGCCGGGGCCGTACTGATCAGGACGAAGCCTATCGCCACGCGGGGACTCCCTCGAAGGGCGGCGAGATGGTCCCCAGCTAATAAGCGTGTCGAGGAAGGAGAGGGCGCGCCTCCTCGAGGGAGAGGCTTCGACCCCCCATCGCCACTCGAAAGCGGGCCGCTTAAGTAAGCGGCGTTTAGACCCGAGTTTGGAGATGGCTCTTTCGCTTCGGACCTGGCCGAGCCGGCTCCTGGCGCGGCCGTGGCTGCTCGCGTTCGTCCCGATCAACGCCGCGACCGCCGGCTTCGGGGTCGTGCTGCCCCTGATCATCCTGATCACGCTGCGCGGCACGTGGGCCGACGTCGCGGTGGCCGCGACGCTGTTCAACAGCGCGGTCATCCTGATGTCGGTGGTCTGGGGCCACCTTTCGGACAAGTACCCGGCCCGCCGCACGTTCCTCGTGATCAACTTCGCCGGATACGGTGTCCTCTACGCCCTTCTCTCGCTGATCGGCTCGGTCACCGAGCTCTACATCCTCTACGCGATCATCGGCGCGATCGCCCCGGCGGGGGCGAGCGCCTCCAACCTGCTCATCCTCGAGAAGTTCGACGAGCGGGAACGGCCCAACGCGTTCGCGTCGTTCCAGGAGATGAGCATGATCGGCTCGATCCTGGGCGTGCTGGTCGGGTACTTCTGGACGCTGGCCTCCGACGCCCTCCTCAACCTGCTGCTGTTGATGGCCGGCCTCGCATTCGTGAGCGCGGTCGCGATCTGGTTCGGGATCCGGGAGAGCCCCCGGAAGCTGACGACGATCCAGGTGGCGCGTCACGCCGAGAGCTTCGTGTCCCGGGTCCGCGAGGTCACGGCGTTCCGGATCCCGATCCCCTTCTTCCCGAAGCGGCCGTCGCTGGGTTCGCATCCGCTGCGTCGGTTCCGGACGTGGGCCCGCGCGGAGCTCCACCACGAGCTCCCCCTCATCATGATCGCTTCGTTCCTGTTCAATCTCTCCGCGAACCTGTTCAACATCTCCTACACGCCGTACCTGTATTCGGCCGGCCTCGCGGCGTCGTCGATCTTCCTCGTGAACGTCTCCAACAACTTCGCTCAGACCCTGATCTTCCCGTTCACCGGGGGGCTCTCGATGCGGTCGGGTCCGGACCGTCTCGTCCAGCGGGCCACCTACCTGCGCAGCCTCGGATACCTCGCGACCGCGGGGTTCACGTTCGTCGCGTTCGCCGAGCCGGCCGCGTTCGAGGCGAACCTCGCGGTCTACGCGCTTCTCGGGGCTGCGATCGCGGTCTACACGACCTCGAGCTCGCTCATTCTGTTCCGTGGGCTGGTCGGCCGAGACGCGGGAAGCATCATCGGTCTCAACACCGCCTTTGGCGGCGGGGCGGCGGTCGCGGGTGCGGCGCTCTCCGGCGTGCTTTCGCTCTTCGGAAGCTTCCGCCTCGTCTTCCTCGTGTCCGGGGGCCTTCTGCTCGTGTCGCTGCCGCTCTGGACCGCCGCGACGATCGCCTACACTCGTCGAAGGTACGGGCCGAGGAAAAACGACGCCGCCTCCGGGACGGAGGTCAGCGCCGGGATCGAGGCCGGGACCGCCGTGAAGACGCCTTGACCCGACGCCCGGGTCGCCGTTGCCCCCCCGAGGGCCGACCCGGGTCGTTCATTCGGACGACCTTCATCAACGGGTACCGCAGGTCCGGCCGGTGCTGGAGGAGCGCCTCCACCGCGGTGCCGCCATCGACGAGTTGGACGGTCACGTCGAGCATCTCGGGGGTCAGGTATCGATAGGCGAAGCGGCCGCGCCCTAGGGGTCCGCCTCGCTTTGGGTGGATGTGGACCTTCACGCGGCGCACGAACGGTTGGAGTCCCACCGCCGCTTCGATCGCCCGCGCGAGCGACGCCGCCGTCCGTTCCGATACCGGGATCCCGAGGTACTGGTGGAAGACTCCTCCGAGCTTGATCCCCGCCTCGAAGAGGAGCGTTTCCCGGCGGGAGAGCCGGGGGTCGGAGCGACGCTGCGGTGGAGTCATCGGGGGGCGGGAGCGACGGAGGTCTCCCGAGGCACCGTGAACGGTCCGAGGAGATAGTAGCTCGCCACGCCGACGAGGAGCGCCACGGACGCTCCGTACGCGACGTTGTAGAGGATCGAGCCGACGGCCACCTGGAACTGCAGCGGGACGAGGGTGACCCCGGCGAAGAGGGCGGTGGCCGCCATCGGCCAGCGCAGGGGGCTCCCTCGCCGGATCTTGGGGAACCGGATCGGGACGACCATCAGAACGGAGAGCACCGCGACCCCCACGAGCACCCCGAACGGTTGGACGCTCTGGAACGCCGGAGTGTCATGGAAGAGGAGGGCCACGATGAGCGCGAGCACGCTCTGGGGGGTCGGCACGCCGAGGAAGTACGGGCGGTCGAACGTCCGCAGCGTGAAGTAGACGAGGCGCGCGATCGCCGCGGCGAGGTAGGCGAGGCCGAGAGCGAGAGCCACCGGCTCCCAGGGCTGCCAGGTCGCGACGTCCCCCGTATGCACGACGATCAGAAAGGCGGGAGCGACCCCGAAGGAGACGGCATCCGCGACCGAATCGGCCACCCGGCCGAACACGCTCGGGGCCGCCGCGCTTCGTCTCGACAGGATCCCGTCCAGCCCGTCGAAGCCGATGGCGCAGACGATGAGGAGCATCGCCCAGAGCTTGTTGCCGGCGAGGACGTAGAGGATCGCGCCGACCCCGAGCACTCCGTTCGAGAGCGTCGCGAGATTGGCGGAGACTCTCCAGCGGTCCGTCATGGCCGCTCCGTCGCGATCGAGCTCGTCCCGGCCCAGACCCGGTCCCCGACCTGCACCGCCGGGGAGACGCGATCCGCCGGGAGCAGGACGTCGACCCGCGAGCCGAGGACGATCATCCCGAACCGATCGCCCTTCCGACCCGTTGAGCCGACCCGCACGAACGACACGAGCCGTCGCGCGACGACCCCGGTGATCTGCACTACCTCGATCGAGCCGATCGCCGTAGAGAATCGGTAGTGGCGACGAACGTTGTTCTGGGCGTCCGGACGGTACGCTGCGCGGAATCCGTCCCCTCCGTCCTCGACCTCCGTCACGCGGCCGTCGATCGGGAAGCGGTTGACGTGGACGTTGTGGACGTTCATGAAGACCGAGATGAGGAGGCGGTCTCCCTGCCGGTGAACGGCCCGGACTCGTCCGTCCGCGGCGGAGACGATGCCCGTTCCGGGGGTCCGGTCTGGGTCCCGGAAGAAGATGACGAAGAACATCCAGACGGCGACCCCCGCGACGAGCAGGGCGGCCCACAGGGGCGTTTCGGCCGGTCTCCACAGCACCGGTAGCGCCGCTAGGAAGAGGAGGAGAGCGGCCGCCGCCCCTAGGTAACGACCCGCGCCCGGCGCGAACACTCGGTCAACCGGTCAGCACGATCTCGATGTTGACGCCGTCGGGCACCTGGATCCGCATCACCTGGCGGAGGGCGCGCTCGTCCGCGTCGATGTCGATCAGACGCTTATGGATCCGCATCTCCCAGTGGTCGATCGTGCTGGTGCCGCCGCCGTCGGGGCCTTTGCGCACCGGCACCTTGAGCTTTTTCGTGGGGAGCGGGATGGGGCCGGCGATCGCAACCCCGGTCTTCACCGAGATGTCCCGGATCTGCTTGCAGATGGAGTCGACCTTCCGGGAGTCGGTGCCGCTGAGCGAGATACGGGCCTTTTGCGGCATCGATAGTCCCTCCCTCTAGGTCGTCCGTCCGCCCCCGAGAGGCTTACTCGCGCTTCTTGACGTCGACGACGACGCCGGCCGCCACCGTCTGTCCCATGTCCCGGACGGCGAACCGGCCGAGCTGGGGGAACTCTTTGTACTTCTCGATGACGAGCGGGCGCTTCGGCGTGATCCGGACGACCGCGGCGTCCCCGGTCTTGAGCGTGGTCGGATTCTCCTCGGCGACCTGACCGGTCTTGGGGTCGAGGCGCTTGAGGAGCTCCGTGAACTCGCACGCGACCTGGGCCGTGTGGCAGTGGAACACCGGCGCATAGCCGACCGTGATCACGCTCGGGTGGTTGAGGACCTGGATGTTGGCCGTGAAGCTCTCGACCACGGTGGGCGGGTTCGAGACCGGGCCGGCGACCTCGCCGCGGTGGATGTCGTTCTTATCGATGCCACGGACGTTGAATCCGATGTTGTCGCCCGGGACGGCTTCCGTGACCGCCTCGTGGTGCATCTCGATCGACTTCACTTCGCCGGACTTGCCGCCGGGAAGGAAGATGATCTTGTCGCCGACCTTGAGCGTCCCCGTCTCGACCCGACCGACGGGCACGGTTCCGATTCCGGTGATCGTGTAGACGTCTTGGATCGGGAGCCGCAGGGGCTTGCCCGTGGGCTTCTCGGGCACTTTGAGTGCATCGAGCGCGGAGAGGAGGTTCGGACCCTTGAACCAAGGCATGTTCGGACTCGCCTTGTTGATGTTGTCGTCCTTGAACGCCGAGATCGGGACGAAGGTGACCTGTTCCGCGACCTTGTACCCCACGTTCTTCAGGAGCTTCGTCAGCTCTTCCTTGACCTCGTTGAACTTGGCCTCGGAGTAGGCGACCTCTTGCCGGTCCATCTTGTTGACGGCGCAGATGAGCTGGTTGACGCCGAGGGTACGCGCGAGGAAGATGTGCTCCCGGGTCTGTTCCTGGACGCCTTCGGCCGCGGAGCAGACGAGCACGGCCGCATCGGCCTGGCTCGTCCCCGTGATCATGTTCTTGACGAAATCCCGGTGCCCGGGCGCGTCGATGATGGTGAAGTAGTACTTCTGGGTGTCAAAGCGGCGGTGCGCGATGTCGATCGTGACACCCCGCTCGCGCTCCTCCTTGAGGTCGTCCATGACCCAGGCGAACTCGAACGTCGCCTTCCCCTTCGCCTCGGCCTCCTGCCGGTACTTGTCGATCTCCTCTTGGCGGATGTATCCGGTGTCGAGGAGGAGACGGCCGACGGTCGTCGACTTTCCGTGGTCAACGTGTCCGATGAAGACGATGTTGAGGTGGGGCTTCTGCGCCATTTTCTGAGGGCTCCGCGCGCGCCCAGTTGGTCCCCCTATATAGGCGTTGTCTCCGCGCGCCTCCGAGAGAGGAGCCGGAGCGAGTTTGGGCAGTGATGAAGCGTCGTGGAACCCCGCCGGCGAATCACTTTGGAGTCCCGACGTCCGTCGGAACTCGAACCGCCGGGCCCTAGAGATCCGGCGCGAGCGTGATCTCGTTCCCGTCGGGGTCGCGCACCGTCGCGAACCAGCCCCACGGCTCCTTCTTTGGGCCTTCGATGAATTCGACGCCGCTCGCCTTCAGGGCCCCGCAAGCTGCGGAGAAATCCGGGCCCGGAACCCGGAGCAGAACGCCCGAGTTCCCGGGCTCGAGCGCCGCCGTCGTGTCGAACTCGGAGACGGCGCACAGGTGGAGCATGCCACCCTTGCCCTTGCGGCCCACCGCGACCCAGTGGTCCAGGCTTTCGAGCAGGTCGAGCCCCAGGCTTCGAGTGTACCACTCGGTCGCCTTTTGGCGGTCGGAGACGACCACCGCGGTGGTCGCCACGATTGACCTGGGGAGCGACGGTTTTCGAATCATTCGTCCTTTCCGCGTCACCTTGCCCGTACTCTTCGGCGCCATAGCGTACCTTCGCTCGGAGAACGCGATCTCGAGTTCTTGAGCGCGGGGTAGGGTGGTGAAACGGCCTCGTCGCAGCGCGCGTTCGAGGGAAAGAGATATATCGAATAACCGATATCGGTATTCCGAGTATGTGGGCTTACGGGTGGGGTTCGAAGCGGCATCGCGGTCTTCGCGTCTGGGTGCTCCAACTCCTCGAGCGGGGCCCGATGAATGGAGCGGAGCTCATGGAGGAGATGGACCGGATGACGATGGGCTGGTGGAGACCTTCGCCGGGGTCGATCTACCCGCTGCTCGACCAGCTGACCGAGGAGAAGTTGGTTCGCAAGCGGAACGACGGAAAGTACGAGGTGACGGAAGCCGCACGAGGGGGGCCCGATTGGGCGCGGGAGTGGATGGGACGGGGTCCGCGAACGCCCCAGGACGCGCTCGCCGAGATGGAGTCGTACGTCGCCTTCCTCGAAGACCTGGGAAGTGGGGAGAAGAGCGACCTGGGCGCGCTCGCCCCGCGCCTGGCGGCGGTGGCGAAGCGGATCAACGACCTGGCCGGGCGCGCCACCCGGGGCAAGTGACGATGTCCGCGACCCGGGGAATCCGAAATCCGTCGTCCGAGGTATTCCCATGACTCCTTCCGACTTCCCGATCCGTCCCGAGGGAGCAGGGTACTTTTTCCGCGGGCTCCGAGCCCGCATCGTAGCCACCGTCGGGCTCCTGGTCGGCGGGCTCTGCTGGGTGATCCTCTACCTCGCGTTCCTCGCGGGTCGATTCGCTTGGTACCAGAACCTGGCCATCGTGCTGGTTTCCTTCCTCGTGGTTCCTGCGGTGGTCGTCGTAATGTGGATGTACTGGGGGATCGGCGTGGGCCGCCGATTCGGCCGCGCCTTCTGGGACGACGACTTCCCCTGATCCGTTCGCGGAAGACGGCCCGTCGTTTTGCGTCACCACAACTGCATGCCCGTTCCGTACCAACCGTCCGCACGAGACCGACTCCGGGTGCGCGCCCGGCGGGCCGTTCTCCATCGGATGCGAGAAGTCCTGGAACCCGCCGGGACTCGCATCCTCGACATGGGCGGGGGAACCGGAGCCGCCACCCTGGTCTTCGGGGAAGGGGCGGCGGAGTTGGTCGTCCTTGAGCCGGACCCACGAAGGATCAGGGCTGGAACGAAGGCTCACGCCCCCGTGACGTTCGTCCAAGGCGTGGCCGAGTCCGTGCCGTACGGGGAAGGTCGATTCGACCGGGTCGTATCCCTCATGTCGTTCCACCACTTCGCCCACGGCGATCGTGCGCTGGCCGAGGCATCCCGGGTCCTCGCTCCGGGGGGGCGTCTCGTCGTGGTCGATTTCGACCCCTCGACTCCCCGCGGGCGATGGATATCGTTCTTCGAGGGGAGGCTGCTGCACCACCCGTTCGTCTTCTCCACGCCCGCCGAGCTCGAGCGTCGGATCGTGGCCGCGAGCTTTGGCGCCGTGCGTCGCGAGAGGTTGGGTTCGACCGCTCTGCTGGTGGCGGAGCGGTAGCGACCCATCGCTCGGCGAAACCGCTTTAGCGCGAGGACCCGTCGGTCGGTCGGTCATTCTCGGGGCGGAGCTCGTGCCGAACCCAGCATCTTCAGCGGTGAGTGCCTCCCGCGCCTCGACGGTGCGTCTCATGGTGCCCACGGACGCGAACTTCATGGGCAACGTCTTCGGCGGGCACATCCTCGGGGAGATCGACCTGGTCGCCTACATCGCGGCCACGCGCCACTCGAAGTCCGCCTGCGTCACCGCGTCCTTCGACCGGGTGGATTTCCTGCAACCGGTGCGCGTCGGCGACGTGGTGGATTTCGACGCCGAGATCACGTTCGTCGGCACCTCGTCCATGGAGGTGTGGGTGCGGGTACGCGCCGAGCCGAGCCGCGGCGGGCCGACCCAAATGGTCGGAGAGGCGTTCGTGACGATGGTGGCCGTCGACGCGCACGGCCACCCGGTGCCCGTCCCGCCGCTTGTCCTCGAGAGCGTCGAGGAACGCCTCCGATTCGAAGAAGGCCGACGAAGAATGGAAGAGCGGAGACGGACACGTCATCCGCGTCCGAAGTAGGAGAGAACCATGCTCTGCGAGATGTGCGGCAACGACGTGGCGAGCACCAGCCGGGTCCGGCTCGAGGGGTCGGTTCTCTCGCTCTGTCCGGAATGCTCCCGATTCGGTACGCTCGTCGACCCCGTTCCCGCGCCGGCACCGGCGGTCGAGACCGGCTCTCGGTTCCGACCCGCGATGCCGGTGACGCGCCCCTCCGGCCCTCGCCGGCGGATGGAAGAACGCGACCTCTACCAGGAGATCGGAGAGATGGAGCTCGCCCCGGACTGGAACAAGCGCATTCGGGTCGCTCGAGAGGCGCTCGTTTGGACCCCGGAGGATTTCGCCAAGAAGCTGAACGAGAAGAAGTCGGTCGTCCTAAAGATCGAGGCCGGCAACTTCCGTCCCCCGGATGCGCTCGTGCGCAAGATCGAGCACCTTCTCAAAGTCCGCCTTCGCGCCGAGCCCGAGGCTCCCGGTCAGGCCTGATCGATCCCCTCGTCGGTGCGGAGGGCTGCGTCGTGGGGGTTCCCCCACGACCCCCCAACCCGACGCGCATGTGGAGAGCGGGCGGTGGGGGTTCCGATGTCGTGCCGAGACCCCATGGGCGAAGCAACTTCCGCGCGCACGAATCCGTCGATCGTCGCAGGGCTCCGTGCGGCTTGCAGGTCGCTTGCGTAGCTCGCGAGCATGACCTCCGACCAGACGACGGCGCCGGCGCCCAGAACCCCAAGGGCGGCTACCCCGATGAATCCCACGAGCGGAAGAGGGACGCCGAGCGAGAACCCGGTCAGTCCGAGCGTAAGCGCGACCACGGTCCAGAACGCCAGTCCGACCGCCCGTTGCGCCCGTCGGTCCCGGTGCGAGTACTCCCTCATGGCCCACGCGGGATTCGAGGTCCCGGCTCAGCTCGATCCGCGCTTCGACCGAGGAAGCAGGAGGTGTTCCAGGATGGCCTTCTGGCCGTGGAGCCGATTCTCGGCCTGGTCCCACGCCGCGGACTGGGGGCCGTCGAGGACCGAGTCGGTGATCTCGAGCCCGCGGTGGGCCGGCAGGTCGTGCAGGACGAACGCGGTCTTCTTCGCGAGCGCGACCAGTTCGTCGTTCACCTGGAATCCCTTGAACGCGGACTCTCGGGCCGCGGTCTCGGCCTCCTCGCCCATCGAGACCCACACGTCCGTGTAGATCGCGTCCGCGCCCTCCGCCGCTTCTTTCGGGTCGGTGGTGAAGGTGAGCTTCGACCGGGACTTGCGGGCGAGCACCTCCGCGGCCCCGATGTACTCGGGTTGCGGTCGATACCCGGCCGGGGTCGCGACGGCCAGGTCGATCCCTACGGCGGCGGCGCCGAGCAGGAGCGAATGGAGGACGTTGTTTCCGTCCCCGACCCACGCGAGTCGGTGCCCCGGGAACGATCCCCGCCATCGCTCGCGCATCGTCAGCAGGTCAGCGACGATCTGGCACGGGTGTTCCACATCGTCGAGCGCGTTGATGACCGGAACCGTGGCCCAGCGCGCCAGCTCGACCATGTCCGTATGCCGGAACGCTCGATAGCAGACGGCGTCCACGAACCGCGAGAGGACACGGGCCGTGTCCGCGATCGTCTCGCCGCGCCCGAGCTGCAGGTCCTTCGAGGAAAGGTAGAGGGCGTGACCGCCGAGGTCGTTCATCGCCACCTCGAACGAGGTGCGGGTGCGGGTCGAGGGCTTCTCGAAGATCATCGCGAGGTTCTTCCCGGCGAGGGTCGGTTTGCGGACCCCCCGCGCCCGCTCCGCCTTCAACACCGCGGCCCGCTCCAGGATCCGGACGAGGTTCCCGCCGAGATCGGAGATGGAAAGGAGGTCCTTCGGGGACGGGGGAGGCGCCATCGCCGATAGCACCGTTCGGGCGGGTTAAACGGTTCTGGCCCCGCCCTCCCACGCGCCGCCGTGCGAAGGTTATGAAGGCGACCCGGTTGGCTCCGGACGAAGGAGTTACCGTGCCCGCTCGCGCGAAGAGGAGTTCGAGAAGGTCCCCGCCGCCCCGACCGACCCGTGCCCGTACGTCCCCCTCCCGCGGGCGTCGCGTGTACATGGTCACCGGCGGGGTCACGAAGTTCGCGAAGGCCCATCCCGCGATGGACTTCCGGCTGATGGTCAAACGGGCGTATGATTACGCCCTCAAGGGCATCCCGAACCTCACGGCGAACCGGATCGACGGGACGCGGATCTCCTACTTCTCCGACCATTTCACGCGCCAGCTCAAAGCGGCGAGCATGGTCCAGGATTACCTCGGCATGAACCCGAAGGGTTCGGTCCGCATCGAATGGGGCGGGGCCACCGGCGGGGAGTGTTTCCAGGCGGCGTACGAGGCGGTCGCGAGCGGTCGGATGGACGTCTGCCTCGCGGCGGGCTTCGAGACCATGAGCCGAGTCCCGACGTGGAAGGGGAACGAGTTCATCGCCCTCGCTTCGGACACGAACTTCGACTTTCCTCTCGGCGGCTTCTACACCGGCTACTACGCCCTCATGGTCGTCCGGCACATCTACGAGTACCTCCGGCTCGGGCGGTTCGCCGACATCCAGGATGAGCGCGAAGCCCAGCGCCGCGCGATCGCCGAGGGGTGCCGGATCATGAGCCTCGTGTCGGTGAAGAACCATCGCAACGCGCTGCACAACCCGTACGCCCAGTACCCCAAGCGGCTCACCGTCGAGGACGTCCTCAACTCCGAGATGATCAGCTACCCGCTCACGCGCGAGCAGATCTGCACGATGAGCGATGGCGCCGCGTGCGTCGTTCTCTGCGACGAGGAGCGAGCGAAAGAGTTCACCGACAAGCCGGTCCAGGTCACCGGAGTGGGCTGCGGCACCGACACGATGCGTCTCTCCGACCGCCCGTTCGGCCGCGTTCCGCTCTTGCCCCACGAGAAGGCCAAGGCGTACGAGGACCTCCCCTATCCCGGCGTGCACTCCTTCCGCGCCGGCCGGGCCGCGGGCATCGAAGCGTACCGGATGGCCGGGATCACGAAGCCGAACCAGGAGCTCGACTTCATCGAGCTTCACGATGCCTACGCCTCGAGCGAGATCCAGACCTACGAGGACCTCGGGCTCTGTCGCTACGGCGAGGGATACAGCTTCGTCGAGCGGGGCGACCCGTTCTTGAAGGGGATCGACTACGGCTTTCCGGTCCCGCGCGCAGGCGCATCGCCGGTGAATCCTTCCGGCGGCCTCATCGCCTGCGGCCACCCCGTCGGGGCCACCGGCCTGATGCAGGCGGTCTTCGCGTTCTGGCAGCTCCAGGGAACCATTCCGAAGCACTTCGGCGACCCGAAGCTCCAGCTCGACCATCCCCGGCGAGGGGCCATCCACAGCCACGCAGGGACCGGTTCCGCCGTGACCGTCTCGATCCTCGAACGGGGGTTCCGATGAGCGCACGACCGCGCGCTTTCTCGAAGTTCCGCGAGGTCCAGTCCGAGCTCGAGCAGAGCGGGGCCGCGATCTTTCGGGACGGCGAGGGAGTCGAGAGCCTCATCGTCCGAAGCCCGTACGCGATCAACTACATCCACAGCTACGCGGAGGATTCCCCCTTCTTCCTCGGCCTCGCGGACGGTCGTCTTCGAGGCTCGAAGTGCCGGCGGCCGAAATGCGGATTCGTCTACGGAACGCCGCGGGGCCACTGCATGGTCTGCGGCGCCCCCACGGATTGGATCGACCTCCCCACGAAGGGCCGGGTCCACTCCTGGACGACCTGCCACTTCGGCAGCGAGGCGTTCCTGAAGGAGACGCCCTACAACCTCGCGCTCGTCGAGTTCGCCGGGGTCGGGAGCCTACTGCTCGTTCGTCTGCGGGACTGCGTCGAATCCGACATCTACGTCGGGATGCCGATCGAGGCCCGGTTCGAGCCCAATCCGAAGTACTCGATCACGGACGTCTGGTTCGTTCCGGCACGGTAGCTGGTCCTGGGTGGTCCCGAGGGGAAGGCCCGAGGAGCTCGAGAACGCCGCGTCGGGTCCGTGCGAGGTCGGACCGGGCGGTACGCGGGACGTCGGCGAACGCGGGCTCCCGCCACATTCGGCTCGAGGGCGGCCGGGTCCCCCTCACGCGAAGGGAAGTGCCGCGGGCCGGGCTTGAACCGGCGGCTTCAAGATCTTCAGTCTTGCACTCTCCCAAACTGAGTTACCGCGGCGCC
>Ga0209415_10003338_pt1 | contig 29827 bp, 22 predicted proteins | sample PeaSoiSIISIP2007_FD_187696 | JGI IMG/M metagenome (GOLD analysis project Ga0209415, IMG submission 187696) | Peat soil microbial communities from Weissenstadt, Germany - SII-SIP-2007 (SPAdes) (version 2) | ecosystem: Environmental > Terrestrial > Soil > Wetlands > Peat | place: Germany...
ACTTACGACGGTCGAGCCCATCAACGCCCGCCTGCTGGCGGAACTGCCGCTCGATGACGTGATCGTCTGCGTTCATGACGACGCGGAACGCTGCACGTGCCGTAAGCCAAAGGCGGGGTTGATTTATGAAGGTGCTCGACGATACGGCATCGACCTGGCCCGCAGCTACGTGGTCGGAGATCGCTGGCGTGACGTCGAAGCAGGCAAGACAGCCGGCTGCACGACAATCTTCGTCGACCGCGGCTACGCCGAACGCGTTCCCGCCGTCCCCGACGTCAGCGTTCCTTCGATCGTCGAGGCCGCGGCGTGGATCCTTGCCGACTCCAGGGGTAGAATGCACGCTCTCGACACTGTTTCCGAACCAGTCGCCATCGACGCCCTCAAAGTCAAGCTCTTCGCAGACGGCGCCGATCTCGACGGCATCACGAAGCTGGCGACAAATCCGCGCATCGCCGGATTCACAACCAATCCCACGCTGATGCGCAACGCTGGAATCACTGACTACGCCGCCTTCGGTAAACGGGCGCTGGAGATCGTCGGCAGCCGCCCGATCTCGTTCGAAGTTTTCGCCGATGAGGCTGCCAAGATGCTGCGCCAGGCGCACAAACTGGCGAGCTGGGGCCCCAACGTCTACGTGAAGATCCCAGTGTCCGATACACGCGGAAACCTCACCGGCGAGGTCGTGCGCGCGCTCACCCGCGACGGCGTCAAGGTAAACGTCACCGCGCTGATGACCAGGGCGCAGGTCGAACGTGTCGTGGCCGATCTCGCCGGAACCACGGGCGCGTACGTCTCGGTCTTCGCCGGACGGATCGCCGACACCGGACGCGAGCCGGGCCCGATGATGCGCCTCAACGCGGCGATTTGCGAAACCGTGCCGAACGTCGAACTCATCTGGGCAAGCCCGCGCGAACTCCTCAACGTTTTCCAAGCCGACGCCGCAGGCGTCCACGTGATCACCGCAACCCCGGATATCCTCGCGAAGCTTGAACTCGTCGGGAAAGACCTCGACGAGTACTCACTCGACACCGTCAAGATGTTCCACCGCGACGCTGCGGCGGCCGGGTACAGCCTATAATCTAGGCCTCAACGACGCCCCCCACGACGACGTTCACCGGCGCGTTCAAGCGGAAGAGCGTCGTACACAAAATTGCGATATGACCCGCAAGCAGCACGGTGACGGCGGCCGCCAGCGTCGGATGCCAGCTCGCGAATACGCCGACCTCGATCACCGCGACCGTGAGGGCCGGGATGACGAAGTCGTAGCGGTGCAGACCCATCTTATAGGCGGCGACGACATTTGCCAGGGATAGCGCACCGCTGGCAATGAGGTACGGCAAGACGATCGGCGCGGCCGCTGCGAAGGCGTGCCCCGCCAGCAGGGTGACCACGGTGCGCGGAGCGAGCCCCCCGGCGAGCAGCGCGACGACGACGATCGCGCCGGCCAGTCCCAGCGCCCCACCCAACAACGGGAGCGGCGACTGCCCCGCGGCAACGCGTGAAGTTGCCTTCGGCATCACGATGATCGGAACGAACGAGAGAACCGCAACCAGCGCGCGGCCGACCAGCGAAGCCGCCGCGTACAGGCCCGCCGAGTGGGCATCGAATTCGTGCTTGATCAACGGCACGTCGTAGAACGTCAAGACGGTAAACGTGATCTGTCCGAGCCCGACGTGCGAGACAACGCGCGCAATCAACTTTCGATCGAGCGCTAACCGCGCCCGGTTCGGCCCGAAGCGTGTGCGGAACGCATACTGGGCGTATACGAAGGCGGCCATCTGGCTCGCCCCGACGCCGATCAAGCCACCGCTCGCGCCCAAGGCGGTCACGAGCGGGACGCCGACCAGTTTCACGACGCCGTCGATCGCGAGCGAGGCCGAGTAATCGCCGAACCGGTGGGCGCCTTGGAGCACGCCCCGCTGCGCGATCACGACCGCGAGAAAGCCAAATGCAATAGCAGCGATGACGACCGGCCCGGTGCTCGTGAGATTGAAGAACGCGGCAATTGCCCCGCGCGCCAAGATTCCGGCAACGACGAAAATCGCTGCGACCGCGGAGGTCCAGATCGTCGTGCCGTCCGCGAGCTTTCGGAGCGCCGCAATATCGCCGCGCGCTTCCAAGTCGGCAGCCAAGCGCGCAGTGATCAATTGCACGACCGTGGCCGGTGCTGCGAGGACGAGTAGCGCTGATATCAGCGATGTGACGACGCCGTACGTTTCGACACTGGTTCGCCGGCTGATGAGAACGTAGAACAGATAATTAAACACGCTCCCCACGACAACGCCGCCGAGAACGATCGCGCCGTGGCGCGCCAGCTCGCTGTTTCGAAGCCGAGCGATCACCGGCGAACCGAAAAGTCTTCCGCGTCGAGCGTGAGGTTGGGATTGTAATAGGGATCGCGGCGCGACCACTCGGGCCAGCGCTTGCGGAGGGTTTCGCTCTCGCTCACGGCTAACGCGACCTTCGTCCGCGTGTCGTCGCGACCGCGGCTCTTGGACTCGTAGTGGTACAGCCGCGCCCGGGGGACCATCACGTTCCGATAACCGGCCGCGTGCAGCTTCAAACAAAAATCGATATCGTTGTACGATACGACCAGCGCTTCGTCGAGGCCACCGACCTCGAGATACTTGCGGCGCGCCACCATCAGGCAAGCGCCGGTGACTGCAAGATAATTCGTATCCAGCCCGAGACGGTCGGCGGACGTGAGGTCTTGCGGATCGAGGAACCGGTACGCGTGTCCGGCCAGCGATAGGACGCCGCCCAGCACGACGCCGGCATGCTGAATCGTGCCGTCCTCATAGAGCAATAGCGCGCCGACCGCGCCGATGTGGGGACGGCGTGCTTGACCGAGCATCGCGGTCATCCAGTCCGGTGCGATCACCTCGGTGTCGTTGTTCAGCAGCACGACATAGGGCGCGTCGGTTTCGCTGACCGCCCGGTTGTTCAGACGCGAGTAGTTGAACGGAGCCGCATCCTCGATCACCCGAAAGCGTCCCGGCAGACGTTGGCGCCAACGATCGAAGAGCGCGCGCGTCGCATCGGCCGTACTTCCGTTGTCGACGACGATCGCATCGAAGCTCGGATGGGTAGTTCGCTCGAAGAGCGACTGCAGAGCGCGCTCGAGGAGATCGGCGCGGTCACGCGTCGGGATGATCACGCTGACGCGCTCGCCTTCCGGCACCGAATACCGGACATCGATGCCCACCGGCGTGGAGTGTACGTCGGCGGATTCGCCGCGCCGCGCCAGCGCGCGCCGCACCGCAGCCAGCGCATCGGACGCAAGCACCGGCGGGCTCCCGTGGCGCCGGTGAACCAGGACGCGCGCAACGTGCGCGACGCGGTCGGTCGCCTCGGTCACGCGCAGCATGGCGTCGTACCACATCGCGCTGCCGTGCATGGGATCGAGACCACCACCGGCCGCCAGAACCGCGCCGCGGAGCGCGCACAAGCGGCCCACGTAGTCGCGCGTCAGCGCCGTCTCCGGCGACCAGCCCGGCTTGAACGACGGATCGCGCGGAATCCCGTCGGCATCGAGATGATCCTCGTCGGTGTACACGACGTCGGCGCCATCATTCAGCTCGATCGCCAGCGAAAGCAACGCATCGGGCTCGAGTAGATCGCCCGCGTCGAGCGCACACACCGATAGCGCAGGGTCGAACGTGACCGCGCCGGCCGGCTCGGTGGCGACGCGCACCCGCCAGTACGGATAGACCTGCTCGCGCAGCGACGCCAATGTCGCATCGACATCGCCGGCGCCGGCGCCGCACGCGTCGACGATGACCTCGATCGGATCGTGAACCGCGAGCATTCGGACGAAGCCGCGCAACCAGTCGAGGTCGGCGATGCTCCGCCGTTCGCGAATCCGGAACAGCTGGTACGGATCGCCGAACCCGCCCGACTCGGTCGCCAGATCGTCCGCCGCCGGGACCGGCAACGGTTCGATGCCGTTCCCGAAGCGCCGCCGGAATGCAAAAAAGGCGTCGCGCAACTTCCAGAACCGGCTCGCCCGCATCGACCCGATGTAGCGCCGTTGCCGCTCGACGACCGCCTTCAGCGCTTCGATCTGGGCGACGAGCGTTTCGCGCGAGGGACCGTCCTCAGGCAAGTTGGTGGCGGCCACGCGCTAGCTTTTGGCGTCCGATCCCGACGTAGTCCAATCCCTGCGCGGCCACCAGCTCGGGATCGAAGACATTACGGCCGTCGATGACCTGGTTGCCGCGCATCAATTTTCGGACCATCGCGAAGTCGAGGTTCTTGTATTCGTTCCACTCGGTCGCCAACAACAGCGCATCGCTCCCGTGGAGCGCCTCGTACATCTGCTCGCAGTAGACGATGCGGTCTCCGAGGCGGGCGCGCACGGCGCCGGCGGCAACCGGGTCGTGAGCCCGAACGGCGGCGCCGGCCGCCAAGAGTTTCTCGATCAGATAGATCGCCGGCGCTTCGCGAATATCGTCGGTATTCGGCTTGAACGCAAGGCCGAGCACGCCGACGGTTTTGCCGGCGGCATCGCCGCCCAGCGCTCGCATGACCTTGGTCAGCGTGACCTCGATCTGCCGCCGGTTCGTGCTCGCGACCGCTTGCAGCAGTTGGGCGTCATAGTTCCGCCCGGCAGCGAGTTGCTCGAGCGATTGCACGTCCTTCGGAAGGCACGAGCCGCCGTAGCCGATGCCCGCGTTCATGACCTGGGTGCCGATGCGGTGGTCGAGGCCGATCCCGAGACCGACCACCTTCACGTCGACGTCGACGCGATCGCAGATGTTCGCGATCTCGTTCATGAACGAAATCTTTGTCGCGAGGAAAGCGTTTGCCGCGTATTTGATCATCTCGCTCGTGCGCACGTCGGTTACGACGATCGGTGCGCCGAGCGAGCGGTAGAGGTCGCGCACGACCGCCTCGGCTTCGGCGCTGTGCGTGCCGATGACCACGCGGTCGGGCTGCATGAAGTCGGCGATGGCGGAACCTTGGCGGAGAAATTCCGGATTGCTGACTACGTCAACGCGATGATCCTGTGACGAGTTCTCGGCGATGATTGCCGCGATCAGTTCGCCCGTTTCGACCGGGACGGTCGACTTCGAAACGACGGTCTTCGGACCGGTGAGCGCGCGGCCGATGGCCGCCGCGGCCGCCCGAACGGCGGAAAGGTCGGTTTTGCCGCCGGCGTCCAGCGGCGTGCCGACCGCAATGAAGATGATCTCCGAATCACCGACGCCGGCGGCGACGTCGCTCGAAAACATCAAGCGGCCGGCGCGCTGGTTGCGCACGATCATCTCGAGCAATTGTGGTTCGTAAAACGGCGCCCGGCCGGCCTGCAAGGTCTCGATTCGCTGCAGGTCGTTGTCGAGACACACGACCGTATTGCCCAACTCCGCAAAGCACGTTCCGGTGACGAGACCGACGTAACCCGTGCCGATGATGGCGATGCGTTTCATCGCACGCCTTCAACCCCGGCCAAAGGGCTCGGGGCCGGCTGCACTACCCCGAGCTGCTCGAGCAGGGCCGTGGCCACGGCCGCCGGGGCGTAGCGGGCGCGAACGCGGCGGCCCTCGCCGATCATCGCCGCGCGAAGCCGCACGTCGGAGGAGACAATGCGCAGGAGCGCCGCGATCCGGCGCGCGTCGAACGTGTCGGCCACGATCCCGCACGCTTCGATCGTCTCCAGCACGGTGACGTCGCCGAGCGCGACGATCGGCAGGTCGAACCACAACGGCGTGACCGCGCTCTCGATCGAGAGCGGCCGTCCGACCGCAAGCGCCACGGTCGCCGCGCGGTAGGCGGCGTAGCGTTCTGCCGGCGCCTCGCCGACCACCACGACCTCGGTATGCAAATCGAGTTCAGCCCGCTCGTGCAAGAGCGTTTCGTAGGCGTCGCCTTCGCAGTCGGCCGCGAATACCAAGAGGCGCGCGTCGCGCTCGAACGCCAAATACGCGACGAACGTGTCGAGGAGCCGGCGCGCTTCGTCGGCGCCGAGCGGCGCGATCGAGAGCAGCACGGGCTTCCCGTCGGCCCAGCGCTCGTGCGCGGGCCGCATCCCCGCCCACTGCGCGGGCGAGACGGCTTGCGGCAGCACGCGCGCGACGATCCCGGCCTCTTCGAGTTGCGCTGCGATCGCGTGCGAGGCCGCGAACACCGGCCGCCCCTGCGTCAACGCCGGCAGTTCGCCGTCGTGCGCGACGTAGATATCCGCCGGCACCGGTGCCGACGATGCTACGACGTGGGCGACCGTGCGCGCGTTCGGCCGCGTGCGGGCGGAGCCCGCGATCGAGACCGCCGCATCGGCGCCGCTCGCATTCAGCGCTTCGGTCAACGACTGCGCGTAGCGCGCGACGCGCGCGTCGCCAAGCGGTACGAGGTTTTCGATGCGCGGCCCGGCCGGCGGCGCAAGGCGCATCGCGATCGCCTCGACCGTCCGCCGCGCGACGACGTCCCACGTGCCGTTGTCGAGCGCCGCCGCCCAACCGCGTGCGCCGAGCGCATCGACCGCCTCATCGGCCGATTCATCGACCACGGCGAACATGCGCACCCAATCTTCGAGCGTCGTCCCGATCCAGCCGCCGCCGGCGTCCTCGACCGCGCGGGCCGTCGCGCGGCACTCGCCGTGCACGAGCACCGGCCGCCGGGCGTACCACGCCTCGTAGATCGCCCGTGAGAAGCTCTCGTGCATGCTCGGCTGAGCGAGCGCGCGCGCATAGGTGAGCAGCGCGGCCTTCGCCCCCTCGCTGACCGCGCCGAGATCGAGGATGCCGTCGCCGGTGTGCGTCGAGCTGCGCGGCCCGGCCAGCACGAGCTGCAGCGACGTCGCGACGCGGCGCTCGCGGAACGTGCGAAACGCCTCGATGAGAAAGTCGATGTTCTTCGAGGGGTCCTGACGCCCGAGATAGAGCACGTAGCGCGAACGGTGCGGCGCGAACGAGCCGACCGACATCGGCGTGGGCGGCGGCGGCACCGGCTCGACGGCATGGCCGATCACGCGGCTCTTCGCCAGCACGCCCGGCCCGTAGATCGCAGTCGCGGTCTCTTCTTCGCCGGCGCTGTTGAACAGCACGCCGCGTACGGCGGCAAAGGCCGCGCGCACCGGTTCGACATAGGCGTAGGCCTCGTCGTGGAGACAGGGGATCAGGAACGCGCGATCGGCGACCAGCGGCACCCCGGCAAGCGTCGGCCCGTACAGGTACGGCACGAAAATCACCGCATCGTAGGACGATCCATGCTCTTGCAGATGGGACAGCAGCGCACGGCTGTTGATGTTCTCGCCGACGAAAGCTCGCGTCTGCACCGGATCGAGCACGTTACGGTCGCCGTGCAGGCCGATGCGCGGCATCGTGGTGAGGGCGGTATTGGCACGGTTGAACGCAACGCGATCGCGGGTATCGACCGGAAAGCGCCGCAACACCACGCCGGCGGCATCCCGCGAGGTGCCGTTACGATGGTAGTTCGACGCCCAATCGTCGAGGAACGAGCGGCAGCACGTCGTCAGGACCTCCACCTCGGCCCCGGCGCGCACGAGCGCGTGCGCGAGTTCCCATGCCAACCGCTCGGCGCCGCCGATCAACTCGCGGCCGTACCACGGCGTGACGAGCGCCAAACGCATGCTATCCCTCCCCCGGTCCCTCGACTACGCTCGGGATGACGCGTTGCGCGATGCGTTGCGCGCGCGTCGTCGCGCGTTCGGCTTCCAGGCGCGCCTCGAGGGTGTCGATCCGTTCGAGCAGCGTTTGGACGAGCGCCAGCATTTCGCGTTGCGAGCGGATCAAGGCGTTATTCGCTTCGTACTGATCGCGAAACGCGAGCGACATGATCGACAGCACGGCCTTCTTCAGCCGCTCGGACGACGAGATGAGCGGCACGCGCAAGTCGACCGGCCAGGTGGCGCGCGGGGTCGAACGCTGCTCGGCGAAGTTCAACTGCGATTCGATCGCGCGCGCGTGCACGGTCGCTGCGAGGCGGGCCAAGCGTTCGTCGCTGCCGGGCGCGTCCGGATCGCGCGCGAGCTCGGCGTCGATGCGGCGCTCCAGGTCGTCGACATCGATGCGCGGATTGCGCGAGCGGATCACGTCGCCTCCGGTACGGGGCCCACGTCATCGCGCGCAGCGAGCACCTCCACCACGCCGATCCCCAGCAGGATCGCCCAGAAGATGCCGACCTTCGGAAAGAACCAGAGATAGTCGAAGACCTGATGGAGCGCGAGCGCGATGTTGGCGGCGAAGATGCCGATCACGAGCGGCCGGCGCGAAAACGACCGGGCGTAGGTCGCGATCACGGTCCAGATCAGGTACAAGGTCGCGGCGAAGCCCACCAGCCCCGTCTCGCTCAGGGCCTGCAGGTAGAGGCTATTGGCGTGGGTGTGCACCTCCGGATGTCCGACCATACCGAGATCGAATTCGAAGTTTCCGGCACCGATGCCCACCAGCGGCGACGAGCGCCATAGATCGAGCGCCGCGGCCCACAGGATCGCCCGCGTGCCGAGGTGGTCGGGTTGGGGGACCTCGGCTAAGCTAAAGAAGCGCGCTTCGAGGCCGATCGAGAGCCCTGCCGTGATCAGAATCGCCGCTACAACGACCGCCCCCGCCGCAAAGCCGAATCCGACCCGGCGCGACGGCCGGGTGACGATCAGCACGACCACGGCGGCCACCACGCCGGCCACGATCCCGGAGCGCGAGAGCGTCGCCACCTCCGTAACCGCGCACAGCGCGACCGACGCGATCAGCCACGGATTGCGGTCGGTCAGCATACGCGCGAACAGCACCGGCAGCAGGAGATTCAACCAGCCGGCAAACTGGTTGGGGCCTTCGAGCGTGCCGGCGACCCGCGGAAGGTTGTGGCCGGCGATCATCACGCCCGACGCAGCTCCGAAGAGCAGCTCGTGGACGGCGGCCGCGACCTCGAAGAGTCCGATCGCGATCAGCGCCGTCCAGATCGGCCGATCGTCGGGATCGTAGGCGAAGCCGACGACGACGGTCGCGAAGAGGACCGTGTACCCGATCCACTTGAGCAACTCGCGCCCGACCGCATCCTCGTGCGCAGCGTGCAGCGCCGAGAGCACGATTGCGGCGAGGATCGCCGCAAAGGCGAGCAACAGCGCGCGCACGGGCCGCTCGCCCAACACGCGCAGTGAGGTCCGGTGCACGACGAGCGCGATGATGAATCCCAGCAGCGCGGCCTTCGACACCGTGATCGAGGTGCCGAAGATGTAACGCGCTTCGGCGAACGGCGCGCACAGGATCAGCGCCCCGACGCCCAGCGCCGGACGCCGGTACGTCAGCAATCCCACCGCTAGCGCAAGCGCCGCGAAAAAAAGCGCGTGCAGCGGACCGAGCGCGTAGTGTGGCGGCTCCCACACCGGCGGGTACACGAACCCGGGTTGCCAGCGGATCATGCGGGAGTAGGACGAAGATTGGGACCGTGTCGCCGCTTCCGTCGATCGTTCTGTTCGCCGCCCTCTTGACCGGCGTCGCCGGTGCCGAGTCGTACGTCGTCAGCCCGAAAGCAAGCGACGAGACGAGGGCCGCCGTCGCCGCCGGCCGGCCGCCGGAACACGGCTTCCCCGAAATTCACGCCGTGCAGTTCACCACCTCGCCGCGGTTGCATCCGGGCACGAGCATTCAAGCGACCGTCGAGACTTCCGAAAACGTCTACTACGTCGAAGGCCGGGTGAAGTATTGGAACGTCGCTTTTCGGCAGGTGGCCCCCGGTAAGTTTGCGCTGAACTACCGGGTGCCGCTGTTGCCGCCGGACGCGCTCGGTAACTGGGACCTGCAAGTCATTGCACGGAGCGTCGACGGCGTTGAAATCAAGCGCGACTTCCCCGTCACCTATCACTACTTCTAGCACACTAGGGCCCGGTTCATGGCAAGGGGACCAGTTCGTGCGCCTTCCGGCGGAACAGCATGTCGATGGCGAGGTCGAGTTCCTCGCTATCGACGATGCGCGCTAACGCGAGGAACAAGAACCCTCCGAACAGGAGATGCTCGAGCAGGTTCGTCGCGCGGGCGATGAACGTCGGATCCGGCGGGGCACGGTAGATCTGCACGACCGCCAGGGCCACGCCCATCGCGGCACTGCAGCACAGTACCTTGAAGAACGAAAGCAAGATCCCGCGCAGATCGAAGCCGCCCAGCAAGCGCCACACGACGACGCCGAGTGCCAGCGTCTGCAGCGTCTGACTGACCGCGTTTGCCAGCAGCAAGCCGCGCGCGCCCAGGCTCGGCAGCCACTCGACGGAGAGCACGACGTTTACGATAACGGTCACGACCGCAATCGCGATCGTCGCGCGCACGGCACTCGCCGCGAAGAGATAGCGCGTAAGGATCACGTTGCCCGCGAGCGCCACCAGGCCGACCGCCGCGTACGGCAGGAGCGAGGCGCACAGCACCGTCGCCTCAGGCGTGAACGCACCTCGTTCGAAGAGCGTCTGCACGATCGGACCGGCCAGCATGCACAAACCGAACGCCGACGGAACCGTCAGGAACAGCACGATCTTCAAGCCGGTCGCGATGCTGCGGCGCATCGCGGGACGGTTCTTGCTCGCGAACTGACCGGCGAAGACGGGAAAGATCACCGTCGCGATCGCCGTCACGAAGATCTGCTGCGGAAAGCCGACCAGCTTGACCGCATAGTTCATCCCGGCGATCGAGCCGACGCTCAAGCCCGAGGCGAAGTAACGATCGAAGAAGAGCGCGATCTGGCCTGCGGCCGAACCGATCGCGATCGGGCCGAGCACGAGCAGCAAGCGCCGCAAACCGGGGTGCGCCCAGTCGAGGACGACGCGGAAGCGGTGCAACGCGAAGAACGGCGGCAACTGGACGGCGAGTTGCGCGAACGCGCCCGCAAGCGTGCCCAGCACGAGCGCACCGATGCCGAGGCGATGAAATCCGGCCACGACGAACCCGATCGTCATCACGTTCGCGAAGACGCCCTGCAACGCGGTCGCCGCGAACCGGTGATAGGCGTTGAGGATCGCGGCGAGGATGCCGCTCAAGCTCGTGGCGATGATGCACGGCATCAGCCAGCGCGTCATCGCAATCGCTTCGTCCAAGCGGTGACCCCGGAAGCGCGCGATCCACGGCACGTACACGGGGGCCAGCCACGCCCCGAGGGCGGCCGCGACGGCCAGCATCGCCGCGAGGCAGAGGATCAGCGTGGAGGCGAGTTGCCAGGCGTCTTTTTCGCGGTCCGTGACGAAGTACTCGGAGAAGATCGGCACCAGCGCGCTCACGAGCGCGCCGTTGAAGACGCCGAAGAGGATCGTCGGCACGACCGTCGCGGCGAGGAACGCATCCATGTCGCCCGACGCGCCGAAGTAGCGCGCGTTGAGCACCTCGCGGCCGAAGCCGAGGACCATCGAGGCCAGCGTCGCGGCCATCACGATCATCGTCGAGCGCGCGACCGCTTGCGAGGGGTGCTGCGCACCGACGACGGTCAGCCGGGGCTGCATCGCGCGCCCTCAGACGATTGAAAAACTAATGCGCACCCACGCCCCGGATGACGGCTGGTATGGTTTGGGCGATGATCGCGAAATCGCCGAGCGGGGTCCACGAGTCGATGTACGCGTTATCGAGCGCCATCCACTGCTCGAACGACAGGTCGCAACGGCCCGAGATCTGCCACAGACACGTCACCCCTGGCTTGACGGTGAGCCGTCGCAGCGCGCGCTCGTCGTAATGGGCGACTTCCTCGGGCAGGGGCGGCCGAGGGCCGACGATCGCCATGTCGCCCAGCAGCACGTTCACAAAGTTGGGCAGCTCGTCGATGCTCGTCCGGCGCAGGAAGGCCCCCAGGGGGTGCAGCCGCGGGTCCCGCCGGAGCTTGAACACGGGGCCGTCGGCCTCGTTGAGGTGGTGTACCTCGTGGCGGCGCTCGTGGGCGTTGGTCACCATACTGCGCAGCTTGTACAGCTTGAACGGCCGCCCGCCTAAGCCGACCCGCTCCTGGCGGTACAGCGGACCCTCGCCGGTGACCAGCACGATCCCGGCCATCGCGGCCAGCGTGACCGGCAAGGTCACGATCAGCCCGGCGGTCGCCACCGCAACGTCCACGGCGCGCTTAGCCGGCCCGTACCAGCCTGGGAGCCGGCGCGTGGCCACCCCCTCGAGCGCGGAGGGGGCCGCCGGCCCGAAGCGGGTCTCGAGCGCGCTCACGCGCGCACCGCGCAGAGGATCGCGGCCATGCGCTCGCCGACCCGGCTCATGCCCTCCACCACGCCGATATCCGCGCCCGGAGCCGTGCCGTATTCCAGGAACGGCACGTATTCGCGCGTGTGGTCGGTGCCCGGGGCCGTCGGGTCGCACCCGTGGTCGGCGGTGAAAAGAAGGCCATCTCCCGGCCGTATGCGCTCTATGATCGCCGGGATCATTCCGTCGAGCCGCTCGAGGGCATCGGCGTAGCCGCGGACGTCCCGCCGGTGGCCGTATTTCGAATCGAAGTCGTTTAGGTTCACGAACACCAGTCCATGGTCGAGTGAATCGGCGATCCGCAGGGCCTGCTGCACGCCTTCGGCGTTGTCGGCCACGCGGACCGAGTCGGTGATCCCATGGCCGTCGTAGATATCGCAAATCTTGCCCACGGCGTGAACGGGAACGCCGGCGGCGGCAATGCGGTCGAGGATCGACGGCGGTGGCGGCACGGCATAATCGCGCCGGTTCGCGGTTCGCGTGTACCCGCCGGGCGCCCCGATAAACGGCCGCGCGATCACCCGATTGACCTCGTGCGGCGGCACGAGCATCGCCCGCGCCTTCTCGCACCAGTCGTAGAGCGTCGCCAGCGGCACGGTGTCCTCGTGGGCCGCCACCTGAAATACCGAATCCGCCGACGTGTAGAGAATCGGCCGGCCGGTGCGCTGATGCTCTGCGCCCAATTCGGCGATGATCTCGGTACCCGACGCCGCGACGTTTCCGAGCGGCGGCTTTCCGGTGATCGCGGTGAACGCATCGACGACCTCAGGCGGAAAGCCGTCGGGATAGGTCGGAAACGGAACCTCGGTCACGATCCCGGCCATCTCCCAGTGCCCGGTGATGGTGTCTTTGCCGCGTGATTTCTCACGCAAGCGTCCAACGGTCCCGGCCGGACGATCCACCGCAGCAACCCCACGTATCGTCGTGGTGCGACCCAAGCCGAGCCGCTCGAAGTTGGGCATGCGCAATCCGCCCACGCGTTCGGCAACGTTGCCGATCGTGTTCGCTTCCGGCGCATCGCCGAAGCTCGCCGCATCGGGGAGCGCGCCAACGCCGGCTGAGTCCATAACGAAAGCGAGCACTCGCGCCATAGCGAAAACCGGTTCTGCCCTCGCAGGACCGTCCCTCCCCTATGCGTGAACGCGAAGGAGGAGTCTAATGCGATCTTTTCTTTTGGTCCTCATTGTTGCGAGCGCGGTGTTGCTTGGCCCCAACGTCGCCGGTGCCGAATCGACCCGCAGCATCGATCTGCACGCGAAGGTGGTCGACTTTTACAGCGATCGCTACATCCTGACCGCCGACGGCAACGTCAGCGCCCGCTTCAGCGACGGCACGATCGTGCGCGGGGATACGTTTGCGATGGACCTCAAGCTGAATCGCTTCTTGATTGCCGGCGACGTGCACGTCGACGGGCCCCACGTTCACGAAGCCGGCGCCGCGTTCTCCGGGTATCCGGATCTCGAACGAAACTACTTTCTCACATCCGGCGACACGCCGGACCGCTGGACGTACTACGGCCTCGACTTCAGCGACCCGCACAAGGGCCGCCAGCAGCCTGGAGACGCGTTCGTTTTCCCGGACTTGACCGCCGAGCACCCCTACATCATCGCCAACAGTGCGACGATCTTTCTCAAGAACAACATCGAGTTTCCGGTCGCATCGCGCATCTATGAACTGGGCGCCTACCTGCCGACGCCGGGATACGTCGTCAACTTCTCCTCGAACCCGAACTTCTATCAGAACGCGTTCTCGGGCGCGGTCTTCGACGTCGGTATCCCCTTTCACGGTGCGGCCGACGCACTCTCCGCCATGCACCTCCGCTACGACTCGTACCGCGGCTTCTACACGGCCTTCGACCAGCATTTCGTACACAACCTCGACTACGCGGTGCTCTCGGTCGATCCGCTGACGCAAAACCAGCGCCAATACATCGCCATCCTCTACAAACGCATCTCACCGGCGGTCGAGGTGCGGACGTTCTTCCAGCTCTTCGCGCTATCGCAAGGGCTCAGCCAACCCGTGACGGCGAGTTTTTACTCGAACCTTGCACTCAACGCCAAGGTGGGCCGCTACGCGGTCGGCTTGAATGTTGACCAGGACAACGACGATTTACTCGGCGGCGCGGCCGTCATGTTCAACCCGTACAACGACCTAATCCAAGCGGCGCATCCGTTCGACATGACGGTCACCGTGCAAAGCTACGAAGACGAGTTCCGCCTCTTCCGCTATCTCGGCGTACCGGTGAAGTTCCAGTACCGCGGCGGCTACGGCTACAACTACAACTCCTACGGCCTCGCCGTGCTCGGGCCCGATGCCGCGAACATCCCGCCGGACTGGGGCGGCGTGCCCTACACGACGCTCTTCAACACGTATCTGGGCTTGACCGCATACACGTCGTCGATCAAGCTCACCAAAGAGTTTTCGATTTCGGCCAAGGCCGACCGGCTCGAGACCTGGTACTCGCTGCCGCACCACACGCTGACGACCAACACCTCCGTCACGCTCGCGCAAACGCCGCTTTCGAGCAAGCTGCCGGCGTTCTTGCTGAGCTACACCGTCCTGAACGTCGGCGATTTCTACGGCGCGGCGCAGCGCGTGGCGTATCCGGCGTATAACGGCGGGCCTCCGAACGACATTGCGACGACGCAGTTCGGTACCTTCACTGGGCTCGGCGCCTTCGACGGCTTTGCAACGTCGCGCGATCTCGCCGGGTCGATCGTATACACCCCCACACCGTACTTCGCGATCAACCTGACCATGCAGCATTTCGACGTCACGCCGGCGCCCGTTCCCGGACTCGGCGGCGCTCCTCCCAACCAGTTCTTGGCCGACGTACGCGTGCGCTTGAGCTCGCATATCCTGATGGACGTTTCGCGCGGGTACTACTTCAACTTCGCCAACGAGCTGTGGGCCCCGCAGTACGGAATCCAATTTTCGCCATGATGAAAACGCTTGCCGCGCTGACCCTCGTCCTGACGCTGACCGCTTCCGCCGCCCTGGGCCAAACGCCGGCGGCGACGCCGACGCCGGCGCCGGCCGTCACGCCGCCGCCGCCGAACCTCGTCACGTATACGGGGCAGTTGCTCGATTACCGCAACAACTACGTCTACTTTACGAGCGGCGATGCGTTTCCGGCCGTCGAGGCGCCGCGCATCGTCGACTACCTGACGAGCCAGCTCACGAGCGTTCGGCCGCAAGCGAAGATGTTCGCTCGCGCGACCTTTGACCCGGAGACGAAGAAGATCATCGAGCTCGCGATCACGACGCACCGGCTGCCGACCTCGCAGACCCTCGGTGCGGCGAGCGCGTTCGTCGTCGTCGGGTCGACGCCCGAGCCGGCACCGGAAATCGCCGGCAAGAACCTCACCGGCAAGCAGGTTGCGGTGGCGTTCGAAGTGACGGTTCCGCCGACGACCGCCTTCAGCGATAACATCTTCATTTCTACCGATGCGAGCGGCTGGAATCCGACCGCGATCAAGCTCGATCGCGTCGACGCCTACAAATACCGCGCGCTGCGCTTCTTCGCATCGGGCACGAAGTTCGCGTGGCGCGTGACCCGTGGAACGTGGAATTCGGTCGAACGCGGTGAAGACAACCTCGACGCGCCCCCGCACCAGTTCTTCGTCGAGGAAGCCGACTCGGTCGTTGCCCGCACGACCGTTTATCATTGGTCCGACGACCGCGGCGAGTCGCTCGGCACGGGACCGAACTCGATCCCGACGCCGTTCAATCCCAGCCCGTTCGGCGGCGGTCCGGGCGGCATCGCGGTTCCGCAAGTTCGCATCCCGCCGACGCCGCCGCCCGGACGATAATGCGCCTGCGAGCGCTCGTCGCCGTACTTGCGCTCGTCGTGCTCTGGCCGGTTCCCGGGGAGGCGAAGCCGGTCGGAGAAATCGCCGGCGGGAGCGTGCTCTTCTTCAATGACTCGCTCTCCATCCTCGTGCGCAACGGCGTGACCGTGCACCTCGCTGCGGGCCTGGTGATTACCGGCGCGGCGGCATACGTCGACCTGCGCGCCGACACGGCGGTGATCGCCGGCGACGCGCAAATCTCGCGCGGCCCGGTGACGCTGCACGCCGACGCACTGGCCCTCGACCTCCGCGCCCGCAAAATCGACCTGCTGCATACCGAGGGGGGGATCGCGCGCACCGACGCCACGCTCGCGCAACCGCAAGCGGCGCCGGAAGACGGCGACGCGTTCGTGTTCCCGGATCTCCTCGACCGCCGCGCCTACATCCGTTCGCGGCGGGCGGAGATCGTCTCGCGAACGAGCGTACGCTTTCGCCCGGCAACGTTCCCGACGACCGCCGGGGCGCCGCCCGTCCCGATGTATCTCTACACGTTCGCGGCCGGCAACGGCTACGCGGCGACCGCGCTCGCGCCCGCGGCATTCGATCAACCCTACGGAGTGTATTCGACGCCGAACGAACTGACCGCGCTGCACCTGCGGTACCTCAACGGCATCGGACCCTCGCTGGGCATCGAGCAAAACCTGATCGGCAGCGCCGACGGCTACATCGCCGGAGCCGTCGACGTGCCCGCGCACGCCGCGGTCGCGGAAGGGCTCAACGGCTACCGGCAACTCGGACAAAACGGGACCGTCTCCCTCGCCGGGTCGGCCGATGACGGCTACCACGCCGCCACGCTCGGCTTCACCCAAGCGGTCGGCACGCTGGTGAGCCGGTTGAACTACGGCATCAGCAACGGCGGTTACTCGAGCGCGATCTTCTCGATGCGCACCCGCGATCGCGAACTGTTTTCCGGGATCACCTGGCACACGAGCGTAAACTTCGGCTTCAACGCGCTAGACAGCGGCGTGTTGCCGCTCGCGCCGAACACCCCGCTCGTTAGGACCCTGTGGCAGCACGGTATCGAGGTGTTTGCCGCCTCGCCGCTCATCCACGGGCCGTTGCGCACGACGTTGTCGGCGACCGTCGACGGCTCGCGCACCGACTACTCCTATCCGCAGCACCTCAACACGCTGGAAACCGACCTGACCGGTTCGCGCCGCCTCAGCCGCACGATGACCCTCTTCTTCGGCTACGATGCGCGCTGGACGGCCGACATCTTTCCCAACAACCAACTGCTGTTCTTTCCGCCGTCGGTGGAGCCGTACCCGTACGACGGCTACACGACGGCGCGCCTTGCGAACCTCGACCTGCAATACGTGCAGGGACCGTACACGTCGGTGCGGCTGTCGTACCGCCGCGCCGACGACTTTCCGCAAGTGAACTACTTCGCCGGACGGCCGCCGAACGAAGTGCGCGCCGATCTGCGCGTGCGGCCCTTCCCCAACATCGGTATCAGCTTCGGCCGCTCGTACGATTTCGGGTGGTACGGTTCGCGCTGGGTGCCCGGCTGGAGCTTCTCGGTTTTCCAATGATCGTTGCCGCTATCATCGCCGCCGCCCTCAGCTACCGGGTCGTCCCGCTCGCGTGCACCGCGAACGGTCTCGCAATCTCCGGTGGCGGCGTCTTGCGCATCTCCGCCCAAGGTTCGTGCGCCGCCGTCGTGCCGGGCCGCGCGATTTCCGTGACGCTCGACGACGAGGGGCGCGTGATCCCGGAGAAGCTCGACCCCGCAGCCCATCCGGCCAGCGAGTTGCCGAAGACCGCGTTCTCGATCGTTCCGACATCGTCGGCGGCGCCGATCGGCAACGCCGTCACGATCACGATCGTCGTCACGATCCCGCCGTCGACACCCACCGGCAGCGACATCTACCTCTCGACCGAACGCAGCAGCTACAACCCTGCCGAAATCCGGATGGATCAAGTCGACGCGCGCCGCTACCGTCTGCAGCTCCCGCTCCAAGAAGGCGGACGACTCGCATTCCGCGTGACGCGCGGCAGCTTCCCGACGATCGAACGCGACGCCAAAGGCCGGCTCCCGCCCCCGCACATCGTCACCGGCCAAGCCGGGGCCATCTACAACATCACCGTAGAAGCCTGGAGCGACGACACCTAGAAGGACGGTGGGTGTCGACCTTGAGCGTCGTTGCTCCGCTGTACAACGAGGAGGGGAATGTTGCCGAGCTCGTGCGGCGGGTGCGGGCGGCGGCGGACGGGGCGCCGGGGATTGACGCGTACGAGATCGTGCTGATCGATGACGGGAGCACCGATCGGACCGCCGAGTTGCTGCGGGCGCAGGCGAAGGCCGATCCGCGGCTCGTCATCGTGCGGCTCTCGCGGAATTTCGGACATCAACTCGCGTCGACGGCGGGGTTGGACATCGCGCGCGGTGACGCGGTCGTGCTGATCGACGCGGATTTGCAAGACCCGCCGGAGTTGATCCCGGCGATGGTCGAACGCTGGCAGGCCGGGTTTGACGTCGTGTATGCGGTGCGCCGCAGCCGCAAGGGGGAGAGCCCCTTCAAACTGTGGACGGCGCGGCTCTTCTATCGCACGACGCAGTACATGACCAAGGTCGCGATTCCGGTCGATGCGGGCGACTTCCGGCTGATGTCCCGGCGCGTCGTCGACGCGCTCAAGGTAACGCGCGAACGGCACCGCTTCATCCGCGGGCTCGTGTCGTGGGTCGGGTACCCGCAGACCGCGCTCGAGTACGACCGCGATCCGCGCTTTTCGGGCTCCAGCAAATATCCGGTTTCCAAGATGCTGCGCTTTGCGATCGACGGTATTACGTCGTTCAGCGACGTGCCGCTGCGCTTCGCCTCGTACTTCGGGTTCGCGGTCTCGGGGATCTCGTTCATCGTCGGAATCTATGAGATTGCGCTGCGCGTTTTCACCGGCTACAATTTGCCCGGCTACACGTCGACGATCTTTGCGATCCTGTTCTTGGGCGGCGTGCAGCTGATCGGCATCGGCATTCTCGGTGAATACATCGGCCGCATCTACGAAGAAATCAAAGGCCGGCCGCTTTACCTCGTGGCGGGCGTCGAACGCGCCGATCCCGCACCGGTCGGCGAGGGCAGCTCGGCACCCAGCGTCACGCCGGGCACGAGATAGCGGCAGATGTACTCCCACACGCCTTCTTCGAGCGACACGAACGGCGCCGTATAGCCGCTGGCACGTAACTTGCCGACCGAAGCTTCGGTGCGATATTGGTACTTGCCGCGCAAGGCGTCCGGCATCGCGATGTAGGTGATGTTCTTGGGCCGCTCGAGCGCGGTGAAGATCGCAGCCGCCAGATCGTTCCAGCTGCGCGCCGTGCCCGAACCGACGTTGTAGAGGCCGCCGGCGCGCGGCAAGCGCCCGAGGTGCAGCGCGATCGCCACCGCATCCTTGACGTAGAGAAAGTCGCGCGTCTGCTCGCCGTCGCGGATGCCGGCCCGGTAGCTCTCGAAGAGCCGCACGGTGCCGTCCGAGACGATCTGCTCGTAGGCCTTGGCGACGACGCTGCGCATGTCGCCCTTGTGATCTTCGTTCGGCCCGTAGACGTTGAAGAACTTCAGCCCCACGATGCGTTCGAGGATACCTTCGTTGCGCGCCCAGAGATCGAAGAGCTGCTTCGAGTAGCCGTACATGTTGAGCGGTGCGAGGCTGTAGGGATCGAGATCCTCACGCAAGTCCGTTTCGCGCGAGCCGTACGTCGCCGCCGACGAGGCATACACGAAGCGCGCGCCGTGGCCGAGCGCCCATCGGGCGAGGTCTTGGCTGAGTCGGTAGTTGTTGGCGATCAGGTAGGTCGCATCGCGCTCGGTCGTGGCCGAACATGCGCCCAGATGGTAGACCTCGGCGATCGGGCCGAAGACGTCGGGATGCTCGGCGATTTTGGGATAAAATTCTTCCGCTTCGAGATATTCCGAAAAGTGCAAGGGGACGAGGTGACGCCACTTCTCGCTGCGGCCGAGACGGTCGACGACGATCGCGTCCTCAACGCCGCGGCGGTTGAGTTCCCAGAGCAACGCGCTGCCGATCAAACCGGCAGCACCGGTCACAATAGTGCGGCCCGGTGGTGTGGTCCCGTTCATCCTCGGGCGCTCTTCGACGAGACCGCGAGATCGGCATCCCTGACGATCGCGTGGAGCAGCGGGCGGCGCTCGGCTACGCGATCCGCTACCGCAAACGCGGCACCGAGCGCGGCTGCGTCGTCGCCGGCCCCGACCAGTTCGGCCAGCGTATCGCCGGCCCGTACGCTGTCGCCGATCCGCGCGCGCACGATGATCCCGGCACCCGGACCATGTTGCTCCCCGGCCTTCCGCGCCAGTTCGCCGAGCGCGACCGCGTTTACGAATATGACGTTGCCGTTGCGCGCGGCCCGCGCCGGGGTCCGCCCTTCGGGCACGCGCATCCCCTCGACACCGGCACGCGAACCGCCCTGCGCCTCGATCAGCGCGATGAATTTTTCGTAGGCGCGGCCGCTGGTCAGCGCCGCCTCCACCTGGTCCGTCACCTCGCCGGAGGCGCCGCCGACGCGCAGCATCTCGGCGGCAACCAGACGCACGACCTCGCCGAGGCGCGCGTCGCGCGTCGCGCCGCGCAGAAACTCGCGCGCTTCGATCGCTTCGAGCGCGGTTCCGATCGATGGTCCGAGCGGCTCGTCCATATCGGTGATGAGCGCCGACGCACGCCGGCCCAGCCGCGCCGTGATCTCGACCATCTCGACGGCAAGCTCGCGCGCCTGCTCGAGCGTCGACATGAACGCGCCGCGGCCCGTCTTCACGTCGAACACGATCGCGCTGGCGCCGCCGGCGATCTTCTTCGAGACGATCGAGGCCGCGATCAACCCGATGCTCGCAATCGTGCCGGTGCGGTCGCGCAGGTCGTAGAGCCGCCCGTCGGCCGGGACGAGGCGCGCGCTTTGCGCGCTGATCGCGCAGCCGATCCGCTCCACTTGCGCGCGGAACTCGTCCGGCGCGAGCGTTGTCCGCACGCCGGGGATCGACTCGAGTTTGTCGAGCGTGCCGCCGGTGTGGCCGAGCGCGCGGCCGGAGAGCTTTGCCACCGCGACGCCGCACGCGGCAACGACCGGGACGACGATCAGCGAGACGCTGTCGCCGACGCCGCCGGTGGAGTGTTTGTCGACCACGGTGCCCTCGAAAGCGATCGTCTCGCCCGAGCGGATCATCGCCTCGGTGAGAGCCTGCGTCTCCCCGGCGCCCAGCCCGCGGATCGCCGAGGCCATCAGGAGCGCCGCGATCGGGACCTCGTCGATGGTCCCCGCGAGGTAGCCGTCGATCAGCCGCTGCCAGGTCGGGCCCGACACCTCCCCGCCGGTGCGCTTCGTATCCAGGGCCTGGCGAACCCAGCTCTCGGTCATCCCGCTTGGGTTTGCGCCCCCGAGGCTCGAAGCCCGCCGCATGCGACTCACCGCCGCCGCCGCATTGGGGCTCGTTTTGCTGGCTGCCGCTTGCTCGCATCGCGTCGAGGCGCCGCCGGGGCCCTCCGCGACGCCGTCCTCGCCGGCGCAGGCCGAGGCGTCATCCTACCATTACGTCGTCACGCCGCCGCCGCCGGCGCCCGGGATGCCGGCGATCGTCGAGATCGACCTGCTCGACCAGATCCTGCACGCCGGCACCCCGTACAGCGTCCGGGTGAAGACGAGTCCGGACGTGACGTCGATCAAGGTGTCGGCCATGGGACAGACCTACGGCATGCAAGCCGCCGGGCCGGGACTCTTCGCCAGCGACGGCCAGGTGCCGAACGACATTCCCTTCTTTTTGCTCGACCGCTTCTACGCGCTCATCGTCACCGCGCAAACCGCCGACGGCCGCGCGACGACCGTCCCGGTGACCCTACGGCTGGAGCGTTAGTGGTATGCTCCAGTCATGCTAGACACTGCGACAGCGACCGGTTCGGTCATTCCCGGCGCCGGAAAACTCTACGCGCGCGTAGCGCCGTACAGCTACGCGTTCATGCGCTTTTGCACCGGCGCGATTCTCGCACCGCACGGGGTGCAAAAGCTGTTTCTGGGCGGGATCGTCGGCAACACGCGGGTGATGGAGCGCATGCACCTCTACCCGCCGTCGATGTGGGCGTTTCTCGTCGGCTTCACGGAGTGCTTCTGCGCGATCGCGCTGGCACTGGGCTTGTTCACCCGTCTCGCCGCGCTGTTCATCATCGGCGAGATGTTCGTGATCTCGTTCTTCATCCAGGACAAGTTCGGCTACTTCTGGACGCAAAAAGGCAACGAGTTTCCGCTCTTGCTCTTGCTGCTGACGATCGCGATCTTCTTCCGCGGCGGCGGACGCTACTCGCTCGATCACAAGATCGGCAAAGAGCTTTAACTTTCATTAGCTGTCATCCCGAGCTTGTCGAGGGACAGCCACCAACGTTCCCGGTCGAGGCGATCCCTCGACTACGCTCGGGATGACAAAGGGGGCGCTGTGCTATAGTTATGAGCCGTGCCTGACTCCGCTTCGGTTCTCGCGCCCTCGTTTGTTCGCGCCCTTCCTTCGAGTAGCCGGCCGCTCGCGGAGCTGATCGAGCGGCTGCGCACGCCGTCGGATCGGGGCCTCGCTTTTGCATTGCACGAGACCACCGCGGCGGCGCGGCCGTTCGTGCTGGCCGGCATCTACGGCGCGCTCGGCGGAACGATCCTCGTCGTGGTGGCCACCGCCGACGTTGCGGAGCGCACCTTCGCCGACCTGACCTACTATTTGGGCGAGGCCGAGTCGCGTTCGGTGGCCCTCGTGCGCGCGCGCGACGAAGCGGTCGGAGCGCTGGATTCGCCGTCGGAACGCAGCGCGCGCATGTCGCTGCTCGCCGACCTGTGCGCGGGCAAGCCGCAGATCGTCGTGACGCCGGTGGCGGCGCTGCGGCAATTCGTGATGCCGTGCGCGACCTTCCGCGCGGAAACGCTAACGCTGGCCGCGGGCGACGAGCCGGGCTGGGAAGCGTTGCAGAAGCAGCTCTTTCGGTTGGGGTACGCGCGCGTCGACGTCGTCAGCGCGGCCGGTGAGTTCGCGGTGCGCGGCGGCATCCTCGACGTGTTTCCCGCCACCGCCGAGCGGCCGGTGCGGCTGGAATTCTTCGGTGACACGCTCGAATCGCTGCGGCCGTTCGAGATCCAATCGCAGCGTTCGGACGAGGGCGTCGGCCGCGTGACGATCGTGCCATGGCTCGAGATCCTGCGCGACGACGGCCTGCGCGAGAACGTGCTGCGGCGCGCGACCGGCGAAACCAACGTGATCTCCGCTATTCGCGCCTTTCTCGCTCAAGGCAATGACGTGCCCGAGCAATGGATCGGGCTCGCCTACGACGAGCGCGCAACCTTACTCGACTATCTCGACGCGCGCGCTTTGATCGTGCTCGAGGAACCGGGCATGCTGGCCACGATCGACCGCGGGCTCGAAAACGAACGTTCGCGGGCCTCCCACGTGCTGCTGGCCGGTGTCGAATCGGGCGAGTTGGACGTGTGCGAGGACGAAGTCGGCGAAGCACTCGTGGCGGAGTTGGCATTTCCGTATCCGCGCTTGTCCGCGCACGCCGAAGCCCTGGCGGCCCGGCGCGTGTTGATCGTCACCGGCGGCATCGAGACGGGCGACGTGCCCTGGCTGCCGCACGCAGCGGAAGGGCACGCGCTCGAAACGCATCCCGGCGAATTGTTCAGCCGGCAGATCGACCGCTTTCTGGAAGCGGTGCGCGGCTGGATCGCGAGCGGTGAGACCGTGCTGCTGGTGGTGAACGGCGCCTCGCGCTTAACGGAAATCCTGCGCGCCGCCGACGTCACGGTCGAACGCAGCGCGCGTTTCGTGCACTTGCGCGCGGCCGGCACCGACGGCGTCGCCATGGGCGCGCGTAGCGGCAGTGTCTTTGTTGATACGGGCTCGCTCGAGGCCGGGTTCTCGATTCCGGGCTTACGGCTGCACGTGCTCGGCGACCGCGAGATCTTCGGCCAGCCGGCGAAGCGCGTCAAGCTGCGCGCGGTCAAGGAAGGCGTGCCGATCACGCTGGCCGATCTCAAGGTCGGCGACTACGTCGTGCACGCGGTACACGGGATCGGGCAGTACCTCGGCCTGCGCACCGAGACGATCCTCGGCGCGACCGGCGATTACATGGACCTGAAGTACGCCGGCACCGATCGCATGCTCGTACCCGTGCACCAGATGCATCAGGTGACGAAGTACGGCGCGCACGAAGGCGCCGCGCCGAAGCTCAGCAAGATGGGCGGCGCCGACTGGGCACGCACGAAGGGCCGCGTTTCGGAGGCCCTCTCGAAGATCGCCGACGGGCTGGTCGAGCTGTACGCCGAGCGCGAGGTCGCGCCGGGACACGCGTTCGCACCCGACACGCCGTGGCAGGCCGAACTCGAAGAAGCGTTCCCGTACGAACCGACGCCCGATCAAGCTACGGCGATCGAAGAAACCAAGGCCGACATGGAACGCCCGCGGCCGATGGACCGCCTCGTGTGCGGCGACGTCGGCTACGGCAAGACCGAGGTCGCGGTGCGCGCGGCCTTCAAAGCGATCGCCGACAAGAAACAGGTCGCGCTCCTGGTGCCGACGACGCTCTTGGCTTCGCAGCACCACCGCACGTTCACGGCGCGCTTCGCGTCGTTCCCGGTGCGGATCGACGAGCTATCGCGCTTCAAGTCGAAGAAAGAGCAGCAGGCGACCCTCGCGGCGCTGGCCGCGGGCCAAGTCGACGTCGTGGTCGGCACGCACCGCCTGTTGCAGAAGGACGTCGTCTTCCGCGACCTCGGCCTGATCATCGTCGACGAAGAGCAACGCTTCGGGGTCATGCACAAGGAGCGGCTCAAGCAGTTGCGCGCGACGGTCGACGTGCTGACGCTGTCCGCGACGCCGATTCCGCGCACCCTCCAGATGTCGCTGATGGGGGTGCGCGATTTGTCGCTGATCCGCACCCCGCCGCGCAACCGCATGTCGATCAAAACCGTCGTCGTACCGGCATCGGACGCGATCGTGCAGCGCGCGATCACCTCCGAACTCGACCGCGGCGGACAGGTATACTACGTCCACAACCGGATCGAATCGATCTACGGCGTCGCGCGCGCGCTGGAGCAGCTGGTACCTAAGGCCCGGATCGCGGTCGGTCACGGGCAGATGCCCGAGCACGAACTCGAGCCGGTCATGGCAAAGTTCATCGACGGCGAGATCGACGTGTTCGTCTCGACGACGATCATCGAGAACGGGATCGACATCCCCAACGTCAACACGATCGTCGTCCACGACGCCGACAGGTTCGGGCTCGCGCAGCTCTACCAGTTGCGCGGCCGCGTCGGGCGCTCGAATCACCAGGCCTACGCGTTCCTGCTCTACCAAGCGCACAAGGCGCTCAGCGAAGAGGCGAAGGCGCGGCTCGAGGCGATTCGCGAGTTCACGCATCTCGGCTCGGGCTTGCAGATCGCGATGCGCGACCTCGAGATTCGCGGCGCCGGCAACCTGCTCGGCGCGGCGCAATCCGGCTTTATCGGGACGGTCGGCTTCGAGACCTACGCGCAGCTGCTCGCCGAGGCGATTTCGGCGCGCCAGGGCACGCGATCCGCCGCGAACGACGCGCGCGAAGCGGTGATCGACGTGAAGCTCGATGCGTTCGTGCCCAACGACTACATTCCGCAGGTCTCGCAGAAGATCGCCGTCTACCAGCAGCTCGCTTCGGCGCGCACGCTTGCGGGCGTCGAGGACATCGTGGCCAGCGTGCGCGACCGTTTCGGCCCGCTCCCCGAACCGCTCGCGAACCTGGCCGAGATCACGCGCTTGCGCGTGCTGGCGCTACATGCCGGCGTCACGCGCGTCGTGATCAACGAGCAGCGCCTGACGCTCGGCGTGGGCACCGCCTTTCGCCTGGATCCGGCGGCCATTCCGCGCCTGCAGTCGATCACCAAGAACAAGTTCCGCTTCGGTGAGGGCAAGATCACGATCGACCTGCCGGCCCGGAGCGCAGCGGAGCAGTTGCCCACGCTGCACGCCCTGCTTAACGCGCTGAGCACCGACGCGCTGCCGGCGCTCACGCACGCGTGAACGTCCGCTCGACCCTCCTCTCGCTCTTCATTTTCGGCGCAGCGTTCGGGATCTATCACAGCAACGGACCCTATCCGCTCGGGTCGTTCGACAGCACGCCGAACTCGTTGCTCGCCTTCGAGCTGTTCTCGCGCGGGAGGTTGGACTTCGACGTCTTGCGGAACGGGGATCTCGTTCGCCGCGGCGCCGGCTACGCATTCGTCGAAGCACCGAACGGACATTACGCATCGATCTTTCCGATCGGAACGGCGATCGTCACGCTCCCGCTCTACGCTGCTTTCGACGCTGCGCGTCGCATCGCCGGCCGGCCCGTCGACATCGCGGCGCCGGATTTCGATCCCGTCCGGCAGCTCGATGAAAAGGCGGCCGCCACGGCGGTCGCGGCCTTGGCGGTCGTGCTCTTCTTCACGTGCGCCCTGGCGATGGCGAACACGTTCGCGGCGGTCATCGCGACCGTCGCATTTGCGTTCGGCACGGAAATGTGGACGATCGGTTCGCAAGCCCTGTGGCAGCACGGCTCGGTGTGTCTCGTCTTGCTGGCGATGTTCGCCTCACTGCAACGTGCGGTCCGCGCACAAGGCCGGCGGCAAGCGTGGTTTCTCGCCGCCGGCGCGTGCGCGGGGTTGCTTGTCACGATTCGGCCTACGGCTGCGGTGTTCGCGTTGGCGGGTCTCGCGTTCGTCGCTTGGCAGGACCGCCGCGGGCTCGGGCCGTTTGCATTCGGCGCGGCCGGCGGCGTTGCCCCCACCCTCGCGTGGAACGTTTATTTCTTCCACAATCTACTCGGTGGCTACGTCCCGAATCTGGCCACCGCGTCTTACAGCCCGGCAGATGTCGCCGGCGCGCTGGCTGGCGAACTCTTCAGCCCCAATCGCGGCCTGTTCGTGTTCACGCCGCTGGTCGTGTTCTCGGTGATCGGCGCCGTCCGCGCGGCGCGCTCGAAGACGAGCGACGCGATGTTGGTCCTCGTGCTCGCCGGAGCGTCGGTGTTGCTCTGCGGCATCTACGCGGCCTACCCGTTATGGTGGGGCGGTTGGTGTTACGGACCGCGTTTCCTCACCGACACGATGCCCATCGCCGGTCTGCTCTTGCTCTTCGTCATCCCGCCCTCGCTGCGTGCGTTCGTACGCCGTGGCCCTACGGCAGCGTTCGCGACGAGCGCGTTCGCGCTCACCTTCGCCGCTTCGATCGGGGTGCAACTTGTCGGAGCGAACAGCGGCGTTCAAGGCCCACGCTGGAACGCGACGCCGCGCTCGATCGACAGCGACCCGTCGCGCGTCTGGGACGCCGCCGATTGGCAGATCGCTTGGAATGCGCGCGCGATGTACGAGCAGTTTGCGCCGCCGGGTCTTAGGCCGGAGCCCCCACTCGAATCGCTTCGCCGATCTTCGGCGGAACCGGATCGAACCGTTCGTGCCGGCTCCGGAACGAGCCCAGCCCCTGGGTCGCCGTCCGCAATTCGGTGATGTAGTGCGCCAGTTCGGCTTGCGGCACGAGCGCTGAAACACGGTACATCGACGGATCGTCGGAGGGGCCGAACGACTGTACGACGCCGCGTTTGGCGGTGAGTTGCGAGACGGTCGCCGAGGCGAACGGCTCCGGAACGAGCACCTCGATCGCGACGATCGGCTCGAGCAGCGTCACGCCGCACTTCGGCAGCGCATCGCGGATCGCCATCGACGCCGCGGTCTTGAACGAGGCCTCGCTCGAGTCGACGGCGTGAAACGAGCCGTCGTACAACGTCACGTGCAGGTCGGTGACCGGGAAGCCCGAGGGTCCGCGCAGCAGCGCTTCGCGCACGCCCTTCTCGACGGCCGGAAAGAACTGCCGCGGAACCGCGCCGCCGACGACCTTCTCGTCGAAGGTGACGCCGTTCCCGCGGGGACGCGGTTCGATGCGCAGCCGCACCTCGCCGAACTGTCCGTGACCGCCGGTCTGGTGTTTGTAGCGCGCGTGCGATTCGGTGCCGTTGGCGATCGTCTCGCGATAGGCGATCTGCGGCGGGCGCGTCTGGACCGCGACGTTATACTTGCGTTCGAGGCGCTCGGCCGCAATCGCGACGTGGATCTCGCCGCTGCCGCACAGTTCGAGTTCGTTGGTGAACTCCGCGCGCGTCAGCCGCAGCGCGGGATCCTCGTCGATCAGGCGCGCGAGCATCTGCGAGAGCTTCGCCTCGTCGAGCCGGTCGCGCGGTGCGATTGCGACCGCGAAGACCGGTTCGGGCAAATCCAGCGCGGGCATCACCGTGCGCACCCCGCCGCTCGTGAGCGTGTCGAGCGTCTGGACGCCCTCCAAGCGCGAGAGCGCGACGATCTCGCCCGGCCCGGCGCTGGTGACCGGCTCTTGCTTTTTGCCCTGTAAGCGATAGATGCCGCCGGGCCGCGATTGCACGCCCGCCCGCGAGGTGTCGGTCAGCACGGTGTCGCTCGTGAGCGTGCCGGCGAAGATGCGCACGACCGATAGCTTTCCCGACTGCGGGTGGATCATGGTCTTGCAGACCTGTGCCACGACCGGGCCGCCGGACTTCGCCTCGACCGGCCGGCCTTCGGCATCGGATCGTTCCACGTCGACCGGTGAGGGAAACTGTTCGGCGATCGTGGCGATCAGCTCGCTGATGCCGATCCCGCGGACTGCGGAACCGAACAGCACCGGCACGATCTGATCGCGCGCGTACTCGTCGTGCAGATCTTTGCGTACCTCTTCGAGCGGCGGTTCGACGCCCTCGAGCAGTTCTTCGAGCAGATGATCGTCGAAATCACCGAGCGCTTCGAGCAACTTGCCGCGCGCTGCGGCGGCATTGCCGTCGCCGGCATCCGCGCCGGCCACTAGATCGACGACGCCGCTAAACGCCTCGCCTTCGCCGACCGGTAGCTGTTCGGCGACGACATGGATGCCGTACGCGGCGACCAGCGCTTCGAGCGTCGCGGCGGCGGCGGCGCCGGGCCGGTCCATCTTGTTCACAAAAAACAAATGCGGCATCCGCCGCGATTCGAGAAAGTTGATCAGCGCGCGCGTTTGCGCGATGCGGCCGGGATCGGCGTCGATGACGACGACCGCCGCGTCGGCCGCGAGCAACGCGATCTTCGATTCTTCGAGAAAGTCGACGAACCCGGGCGCGTCGATCAACATCAGATCGATATCGCCGCAGTCGGTGTGCGCAAACCCGACGCACGTCGATTGCGCGTGGCCGATGCACTCCGGTTCGAAGTCCGTCGTCGTGGTACCGTCGGCAACCGAGCCGCGGCGCGGGATGGCCCCGCAATGATGGAGGATGGCTTCCGTCAGGGTCGTCTTGCCCGCATGGTGCAGGCCGACGACCGCGACGTTCCTCCGGCGCGAAATATCCATTTCAACGCTCCTGCAAAGTCCGAGGGGGCAGGGGTCCTTCCCTACGCGGGAGCGCTACCCTTGTCGCCGGAATCTTGACCGCCCATGGCCGCAACGGCTTACGATTACATTGTCGTCGGCGCCGGTTCGGCCGGCTGCGTGTTGGCCAATCGCCTGACCGAAGATCCCGGCACGCGCGTGCTGTTGCTTGAAGCCGGCGGCAACGATTCCCATCCGTACCTTCGGATCGCGCTCGGCGTCGGCAAGCTGCACCCTGGGCGCATGTTCGACTGGGGCTACAATACCGTCCCCGAGGAAGGCATGGCCGGCCGCGAGCTCATGACGTTGCTTCGTTGTGAGCGTGGTCAAGCTGCGCGGATCATCTTGTTGGAGAGCGCATCGACCACATCGGCGACCGAAAACTTGCCGCGTTCGGTCGCCAGCTGCGCGT
>Ga0209415_10003339_pt1 | contig 29818 bp, 31 predicted proteins | sample PeaSoiSIISIP2007_FD_187696 | JGI IMG/M metagenome (GOLD analysis project Ga0209415, IMG submission 187696) | Peat soil microbial communities from Weissenstadt, Germany - SII-SIP-2007 (SPAdes) (version 2) | ecosystem: Environmental > Terrestrial > Soil > Wetlands > Peat | place: Germany...
CCGCGGCCAGGCGCGCTTCGTCAGCCGCGACGTCATAGGTTATTGCCGCCCGGTGCATGGCGTTGGCGCTCGCGTAGGCCTCAAACGCCGCACCGAAGTCGCCGCGATCCTCCAACGCCTTGCCGAGCGCGAAGAGAACGCGGATCTGGGCGTCCATCGGCAACGCGTCCCGCTTGGCCACCATCTCGCGGGTGAGCGCGAACAGCCACTCGGCGTCCGCGGCGCCGGAATCCATCCGCGTCATCCGCACGAGCGTCGGCAAGATGTCCTTGGCCAACGGATCGAGCTCGAGCGTGCGGGTGAGGGCGGCGCGGCCGGCGGCGAAGTCGCCGAGGAAGAGGCGAACCACGCCAAGGTCGCGTTGGGCTTGCGCGTTGTTCGGGGCAAGCATCGCGGCCGTCTGCAACCACGGCAAGGCTTCAGCGTAGCGCTCGCGCTCGCAGAGCAGCGTGCCCAGGAAGTGGGCGGAGGCGGCGTGGCTTGGGTCCGCCTCGATGGCCATGCGCGCGGACTGCTCGGCGAGCTCTCGATCGCCAAGGCCCAGCTGAGCGCGGCCAAGCTGACAGCGCGCTTCGGCCCGGGCCGGCTCGAGCGCCGCCGCGGCCTCCAGGCTCCGGCGGGCTTGTTCGAAGTCGTTCGCCGCAAGCGCCCGGTTGCCGCTCTCGAGATGGGCGGCGGCCTGCTCGCGACGGTTGGGCATGGGTGGGCTCTAAGGACCTTGGAACGGAGACTTGCGGCCGGACGCAAGGCGGTCGTCCCCGCCCTCGTCAAGGGCTAAGCGCGACCGCGCGTGAACTTCCGTCGCCGGACGATGGCTCACCGGCTCAGCGCGTGGCCGGCCGCCTCGGCGTGCGTCTCGGCGCCGTCACCGGCGGCGGCGCTGGGATCGGCTCGACCGGCGGCCGGCCGGCCAGCGCGAACGCGAGCGCGCTCGACGGGTTCATGGCGTCGACCATGGCCGAGGGGATGAGGATCGTCGCGCCCCGCTCCTTGGTCGTCTCGTAGATGATGTTCATCGCCCGCAGCTGGAAGGCCATCGGATGGTCGCCGTAGGTCTTCGCCGCCTCGACGAACTTGGCCGCGACCTCGGCCTCGGCCGAGCCCAGGATGACCCGCGCATGTCGCTCGCGCTCGGCCTGCGCCTGCCTGGACATCGCGTCCTGGAGATTGGCGGGAATGGCCACGTCGCGGATCTCAACCGAGTTCACCGAGACGCCCCAGTGTTCGGTCTTTGCGGCGATCTCGACGCGCAGCTGCTCGTCGGCCGCTTTGCGCTCGGCGAGCAGCGCCGAGAGCATCGAGGCGCCGATCATTTCGCGAAGCGAGGTCTGGGCCACCCGATCGATCGCCTGCCGGTAGTCGGTGATCTCGAGCGCCGCTTTCTGCGCATCGTGCACGCGCCAGAAGATGATCGCATCGACATTCACCGGCACGGTGTCCTTGGTCAGCGCCTGTTCGGCGTTGAAGGCGGTGGTCTGTATGCGGGTGTCGATCACGGCCGTGACCACGTCCAGGATCGGGAAGATCACGAAGAAGCCCGGGCCGCGCACGCCGGAGAAATTGCCGGCGCGCAGGATGACGAACCGCTGCCAGGCGTTCGCCACCTTGACCGAGAGCGCGATGATCGCCGCCAGGATCACGAACGGGACGGCGAGCAACGGCCCCACGGCCTGCCCGAAGAAGGCCCCGGCGATGAGCACCACGACGACGAGGAAGAGGGTGATCGGGTTCATCCGACGGCTCCAGCGCCGCCCTGGAGGGGCGGCCGAGCGCCATCATATCACAGGCGGCCCGGAACCCTCGTGACCCGGCCGCGCCAGGGCTCCTAGCCCTGGGCGGTCGGGATCAGGCGCAGGCGCGGTCGTACAGGCGCAGGCTTGGGCTGCGGCGCCGGGCTCTTTCCAGACCCCTGACGCGCAAGCCAGGCGTAGGTCAGCACGACGGCTTCCATACCGGGGGCCATCATCACGCGGCCTCCTTCACGTCGGCGCCGACGCCGGCGAGGCGGGCGATGAAGATCTCGCGCCCGTTTTCGGCGATCCGCGCTTCCACGCGGCATCCCACGGCCGTGAGCACCGTCGGGACGCTGTCCATTTCCGGGTCCCCGCGGCTCGGTGCGGCCTGAACGATGACAACGCCGCCGTCGCGCAGCCCATGGCCGCGCGCGAGCAGGCCGGCGAGCTCTTCCGGCTCGCAGCTGTGCGGGATCAGGAGCACGTCGGCGCATCCGCGCGCGCCCGCCCAGTTCGGGTGGACGTAGGACGCGCCCTCATAACCGTGCCGGTAGAGCCAGAGCACCGCGGTCATGCCGGCCGGGCCGGTGACGCGGATGTTGCTGGTCTTGGCGACGCCAGCCTGTCTGAGGGCTCTCGCCAGGGCGGCGCCGTCGCCGCCGAGCGGAGTTTGGGGCAGGAAGTGAGCGACTCGCATGGGACACTCAAGGTGCGCGCCGGCGCCCCGACCTCCGGGATTGAAGGTCGACCGTCGTCACGCATGGGCGGAGGATGCCGGGGCTGGCCATAAAGGCTCAATACGAGCCGGAACCCCCCGCCTAAATGAAAGCTAAAGGCCGCGGGCGAGCCGGTGTCTGGCGCCTGACGGCGGTCGGATCGTTATGATTCCTTGATGCGAAACGCGCTCGACGCCGATGGAGATTTTCGCGTCCCCTGCGCTAGGCAATCGACCCATGTCCGCCCTCGATATCGGCCTCATCGTCGTCTTCGGACCGCTCGCGCTCGCGGTCCTGGTGCTGTCGCTGATCGACTATGCCGATCGCCGCTCCACGGCGCCCTCGCGCGCGGGCGACAAAGCCCTGCTGCGCGAACTTGAGCGTCGCACGCACATGGAAGATCGGCTGCGCAGCAACAACTAGCCCTCGACCCGGTCACGGGCCCCCAGCAGCGACCAATAGGTTTCGGGCTGCCCGCCGGCTCCGGGCGCGACGGCTTGTTCGAGCCGCTGTAGCCGCGCCTCGAGCCGGGCGATGTCTTCAGCGCCCAGCGCCGAGCCGGCGACGACGCGCCGCGCGCTCTCGAGAATCAGCGAGCGGAGCCCCGGGGCCTCGGCGACGGCCAGCAAGTCGCCGAACGCGCGCACCAGCCGCAGACTGACGGCAAGGTCGCTCGTCGCATAGTGGCGGATCTGCTCGAAGGCGGTCTCCAAGAGCTCCGGAGTGGTGATCCATGGGATCACCACTCTGACCACGTGCGGCGGGCTGGAGAGGTAGGTCTCGGGCGGGTCGCGCCCGATCCATCTGATCATGATGCGGCTGAGTTGGTCGATGCCGTTGATGGCTGTCGACGGATCGTTCACCGCCGGCGAGATGGCGCGAAGGGCGATGTCGACGATCTGCAGCACGCCGAACTCGACGTCCTGCTGCAGCGTGCGCACGGGGCCGATATCGACGGCGGCGAGCAGCGCCTCCATCTCCTCGCGCTCCAGCCGATGACCGTCCAGCAACATGAACAGCGGGACCTCGGCCGGAATGAACTGGCCGACTCGCCGCAGCAGCCGGATGCGCAGCCGCTTGGCCTTGGCGAGCTCCATCAGCTCAGCGGTGTCGACGAAGCGGATATAGCCGGAGGTGGCGCTCGCGACGGCCTGCTCGCGGTCGCGGTCGCGCATCTCCGGGTGGTGCCGCACCCGGGCCAACCGCGGGTGGGGCATGATCTCGTCGATGACGTCCTCGGTCTCGCCCGCGATCCGATCGACGATGTGGTTGACGCTGATCGCCTGCGAGATGTGGTGGATGAAGAACAGCAGCCAGGTGACGCAGACGAGGGCCAGCGCCATGGCGCCCGCCACCGTCGTGACCGGCGCGAATGGCTTTGGCGAGTAGCGCGCCGCCGGCAGCGCGGCGATGCAGTAGCAGAAGGTGCCGAGGAAGACGCCGAGCGTCCACTGGGTGACGCGGTCGCGCACGAAGCTCAGCAGGATCCGCGGCGAGAACTGCATCGAGGCCAACGTCAGCGTCATCAGGAGGATCGCGAAGACGATCGAGACGACCGTCATGATCGAGCCGGCGATGCCGCCCAGGATCACCTGCGCCACTTGCGGATCGGAGTGGGTGGGAAAGAGGATCGACGGCGCCCATGAGCTGACGATCGGGAACTGCTGCTCCAGCCATGACAAGGTCATGCCGGCCGTGCCGAGCACGACCGCGATCACCAGCGGGCGCACGAGGAAGCCGCCGCGCGCCACGTAGAGCGCATGCCTGAGCAGAAGTCGAAGTCGCGCGAGCACCGAGCCCAACCCCATCACAAAGTCGCCGCGACTATAGCCGGTCGCCCGGTCGCCTCACATTGGAACCGACTACGCGCGCACGATTCCCGCGGCCGAAATGAGCAATTGCCCGCTTATGCGGGCGGCGCTAGTCACGCGCTTGGCTCCGGCGGAGGTTGATTGCGGCCAAGAGAGGCGCAGTCCGGCGCTCGTTGGCGCATCATCGAGGATCGCCCGAATGACCCTGACCGGATGGGTTCTGATCGGCGTCTTCGTCGCCCTGGTCGGTGCGCTGGTCGTTCCGCTCGGCGGCTATATGGCGAAAGTCTTCTCGGGCGAGAGCACGTTCGCCCATCCGGTGCTCGGGTCGATCGAGGTCGGCTTCTACCGACTTTGCGGGGTCGATGAGGCCAAGGAACAAGGCTGGTTCACCTACGCCGTCTGCTTCCTGGGCTTTCATCTGCTGGGCGTGCTGGTCCTCTATGGGTTGCTTCGGCTGCAGGCCTGGCTGCCGCTGAACCCGCAGCACTTCAAGGGCGTCGCGCCCGATCTCGCATTCAACACCGCGATAAGCTTCGTCACCAACACCAGCTGGCAGTCGTATGCGGGCGAGAGCACGCTTTCCAACCTGTCGCAGATGCTCGGTATCGCGGTCGCCTCCTTCCTGTCCGGCGCCGCGGGCGTCGCGGCCGCCGTCGCGCTGATCCGCGGCTTCGCGCGCTCAGGCGCCGAGACCATCGGCAACTTCTGGGTCGATCTGACCCGAGCGGTTCTCTACGTCTTCCTGCCGCTGTCGATCCTCGGCGCGATCGTGCTCGGGATCGAGGGCGTGCCGCAGACCCTGCACGCAAACGTGCCGGCGACCACCGTCGAAGGATCGTCGCAGACCGTCGCGCTCGGTCCCGTGGCCTCGCAGGAATCGATCAAGCTGATGAGCGGCGACGGCGGCGGCTTCTTCAACGCGAACTCCGCCCACCCATTCGAGAATCCGAACGCCCGGACGAACCTCGAGGAGATGCTGCTGATCTTCGTCGTCGGCGCGGCGTTGACCAACACCTTCGGCCGCATGATCGGCTCGCCGCGCCAGGGATGGGTTCTGCTCGCTGTCATGGCGGTGCTGTTCGTGGGCGGGACTGCGCTCGTCTACGCCGACGAGGCGCATGGCAATCCCGTTCTCGCGCATGCCGGGATCTCAGGGGCGAACATGGAAGGCAAGGAGGTGCGCTTCGGACCGGCCGGTTCCAGTCTCTTCGCCGAGGTCTCCACCGCCTCGGCCGACGGCGCCGTCAACTCCATGCACGACAGCTACATGCCGATCAGCGGCCTGGTGCTGATGGCGAACATGAAGATCGGCGAGGTGATCGTGGGCGCGCCGGGGTCGGGCCTGTTCAGCATGATCCTGTTTGCAATCATCGCCGTCTTTATCGCCGGCCTGATGGTCGGCCGAACGCCGGAGTATCTGGGCAAGAAGATGGAGACGCGCGAGGTCCAGTTCGCGATGCTGGCGACGCTGACGCCGCCCGTCGTCACGCTGGGGTTCACTGCTCTGGCCGTCGTCCTGCCTGCCGGCCTGGCGGGCCGCGAGGCGACAGGGCCGCATGGCCTTTCGGAGATCCTGTACGCCTTCACCTCAGCAGCGGCGACCAACGGTAGCGCCTTCGCGGGCCTCTCCGCGAACGCCGTCTACTATAATGTGACCCTGGCCCTCGCGATGGCCATCGGCCGATTTGCGACCATCGTGCCGGTGCTCGCGCTTGCCGGGGCCTTGGCGGCCAAACCCCGGATGACGCCGTCGGCGGGATCGATGCCCACTGACAATGTCCTGTTCGCCTCGCTCCTGATCGGCGTGATCCTGATTGTCGGCGGCCTCACCTACTTCCCGGTGCTCACGCTCGCGCCGGGGCTGGAGCAGATGTCGTTGTCCCGGGTCGCGGATGCGCGATGAAGTTGATCCAGCGCAATTCCGCATCGCCCGTTCGGCGCCAGGCTTCATTTCTTAACGAAATCTTTATGCGTCGTTTACGGCCGGGCTCGCCGATAGCCACAGAGCCTTGATGGGAGGGGGCGATATATGGGCGCCTCCAGACTGGAGCCCGAAATGATGGACCTCGTCTACATCGTGGCCGGGATCGCCGTGCTTGGCGTCTTCGCCCTCTACGCGGCCGCGTTGCGGAGGATTTGAGCGTGATCGTCCAGCTCATCTACGCGGCGGCCGTCGTCTTCGTCGCCGTCTACATGGTCGCGGCCCTGCTGCGGCCCGACAAGTTCTAAGCACAGGAAATCAAAGACAATGAACGCGAGCGGCTGGGGCGAGATTCTCGTCACCCTCGCCATCACGGTCGCCCTTGCGATCCCGCTGGGGGCCTACATGGCGCGCGTCTGGCAAGGCCAGAGCACATGGCTCGACCCGGTCTTAAGGCCGGTCGAGCGCGGACTCTATTGGACGTTCGGCGTCGACGAGAAGAAGAGCCAGAACTGGTTCGCCTATGCCATGGCGATGCTGGCGTTCAGCATGGCGAGCTTCGTCGTCCTCTACCTGATCCTGCGCTTCCAGGACCTGCTGCCGTTCAATCCGCAGAAGTTCGCAGGAATGGTGCCGGACCTGGCCTTCAACACGGCGATCAGCTTCATCACCAACACCAACTGGCAATTCTACGGTGGTGAGAGCGCACTTTCGGCCTTCTCGCAGATGGCCGGCCTGACCAGCCACAACTTCCTCTCCGCCGCCGCCGGCATCGCGATGGCGGCCGCCGTCGCGCGCGCCTTTGCAGCCAATCGGGGCGAGGGCCTCGGCAACTTCTGGGTCGATCTGACCCGGATCAGTCTCTACGTGCTTCTGCCGATCTGCGTCGTCGTGTCGCTTACGTTTGTTGCGCTTGGCGAACCGCAAACCCTCACTGGCCACGTGGACATGGCCGGCATCGAGGGCGCCAAGCAGGTCAACATCCTCTTCCCCACCGCCAGCCAGGAGGCGATCAAGCAGCTCGGCACCAACGGCGGCGGCATCTTCAACGCCAACTCGGCGCACCCGTACGAGAATCCCAACGCCATCTCGAACATCATCGAAGAGATCGAGATGAACGTGCTGGGCTACGCCTGCGTATTCGCCTTCGGCGCGATCGCCATGGCCAAGAAGGACGCCCGTGCGATCGTGGCCGTAATGGCGCTCTTCATTCTCGCCGCCGCCTCGATCGTCTATTGGTCAGAGACCCAGCCTGCTCCCGCCATGCACGCCGTCCACGCCGCAACAGCGGTCAACATGGAGGGCAAGGAGGTTCGCTTCGGGGCGCCTTCGACCGCCACGTGGGTCGCCTTCACGACGGGCGCCTCCGATGGCGGCGTCAACGCGATGCACGAGAGCCTGATGCCGCTCGGCGGAGGCGTCGCGATGTTCATGATCCAACTCGGCGAGATTCTACCGGGCGGCGTGGGCTCGGGCCTCTACGGCATCGTCGTGATGGCCTTGATCGCGGTCTTCGTGGCCGGGCTGATGGTCGGGCGAACGCCCGAATACCTCGGCAAGAAGATCGAGGCGCGCGAGATCAAGTTCGCCATGCTTGCGGTGCTCATCCCGCCGCTTTCCATCCTCGGGTTTGCGTCGGTCGCGGCCGTTACGCCGATCGCGCTGAAGACGGTGTCGGCCACGGGCGCGCATGGCCTTTCCGAGATCCTCTACGCCTACACCTCGGCGACGGGGAACAACGGCTCCGCCTTCGCTGGGCTCGGCGCGAACACCTATTGGAACGTCACAATGGGTATCGCCATGTATCTCGGCCGATTCGCCTATGCGCTGCCCGTCCTCGCGCTGGCCGGCGCGATCGCTGCCAAGCCCAAGCTCGCCGCGAGCGGCGGGACGTTCCCGACAGACGGCCCGCTGTTCGTGGGCCTGGTGGTCGGGGTGATCCTGATCATGGGCGGGCTGCTCTACTTCCCCGCCCAGGCCCTTGGCCCCGTCGTGGAGCACTTCCAGGTGCTCCAGGCCGTCGCCGCCCAACACTGACCGCTTCCTTTGGAGCCAAGACACCCATGACCGTCGCATCAGTCCATCTGGGCGAAAAGCGCCGCTCGGCCGTCGCCTCGACCGCGCTGTCCTCCAGCGTCATCGTGCGCGCGATCCAGGACTCCTTCGTCAAGCTCGACCCGCGCAAGCTGTCGAAGAACCCGGTGATCCTGGCGACCGAGATCGTGGCCGTGCTGGCCACCGTCTCGACCGTCAACGCGTTCATCACCGGCGCATATCCCTGGTGGGCGTTCCAGATCGCGCTCTGGCTCTGGTTCACTGTCGTCTTCGCCAACTTCGCCGAGAGCATCGCCGAGGGCCGCGGCAAGGCGGCGGCGGACGCACTGCGCGCCCAGCGCGTCGACGTGATGGCCAAGCTGATCGTCGACGACAAGGGCCTGATCGTGCCGACGCCCGCCTACAAGCTCCTGGCCGGCCAGGTCGTGATGGTCGAGGCCGGAGACATGGTGCCCTCGGACGGCGACATCATCGAGGGCGTAGCCTCGGTGAACGAGGCGGCCATCACCGGCGAATCCGCGCCGGTGATCCGCGAATCCGGCGGCGACCGCTCGGCCGTGACCGGCGGCACCACCGTCGTCTCCGACTGGATCAAGGTGCGGATCACCGCCGAGCCGGGGAACACCTTCCTCGACCGCATGATCGCCATGGTCGAGGGCGCCGAGCGGCGGAAGACGCCAAACGAGCTGGCGCTGACCGTGCTGTTGGCGGGGCTGACCATCATCTTCCTGATCGTCACCGTGACGCTGCTCGGGCTCGGACAGTACTCCGGCGTGAGGCTCGATCCGCTGGTGCTGGGCGCGCTCTTCATCTGCCTGATCCCGACCACGATCGGCGCCCTGCTCTCGGCCATCGGCATCGCCGGCATGGACCGCCTGCTCAAGGTCAACGTGCTCGCCACGTCCGGCCGCGCCGTCGAGGCGTCCGGCGACGTCGACACCCTGTTGCTCGACAAGACCGGGACCATCACCCACGGCAACCGCATGGCGACCGAGGTGATCCCCGCTCCCGGCGTGCGGCCGGAAGCGGCGATTCGCGCCGCCATGATGGCCTCCCTGGCCGACGAGACGCCGGAAGGCCGCTCGATCATCGACCTCGCCCATGAGAAGGGCCAGGGCGCCGACGCCCCGGCGGGTTCCACCCCGGTGCCGTTCAGCGCCACGACCCGCATCTCCGGCCTCGACGCCGGCACGGATCACTGGCGCAAGGGCGCGGTCGACGCGATCCTCCGCGAAGTGGGGCTTGCGCCGGCGCAGGTTCCCGGCGAGCTGAACGAAGCGGTCGACCGCATCGCCCGTTCGGGGGGCACGCCGCTGGCGGTGGCCGAGAACGGCACCGTGGTCGGGGTCATCCACCTGAAGGACGTGGTCAAGGCCGGCGTGAAGGACCGCTTCGCGGACCTGCGCCGCATGGGCCTGCGCACGGTGATGATCACCGGGGACAACCCTGTCACCGCCGCCGCCATCGCGTCCGAGGCGGGCGTCGACGACTTCCTGGCCGAGGCGACGCCGGAGGACAAGCTGCGACTGATCCGCGAAGAGCAGGGCCGTGGTCGCCTGGTCGCCATGTGCGGCGACGGCTCGAACGACGCGCCGGCGCTGGCGCAGGCCGACGTGGGCGTGGCCATGCAGACCGGCACGCAAGCGGCTCGCGAGGCCGGCAACATGGTCGACCTCGACTCCGACCCGACGAAGGTCATCGAGATCGTCGAGGTGGGCAAACAGATGCTGATCACGCGCGGCGCGCTCACCACCTTCTCCATCGCCAACGACGTGGCCAAGTACTTCGCCATCATCCCGGCGGTGTTCGTGGCCTCGCTGCCGGCGCTGGGGGCGCTCAACGTCATGCGGCTGACCAACCCGAGGAGCGCGATCCTCTCGGCGGTGATCTTCAATGCGCTGATCATCATCGCCCTGATTCCGCTTGCGCTGCGCGGCGTGCGCTACCGGCCGATCGGCGCCGGGCGGCTCTTGCAGCGCAACCTCTTGATCTACGGGCTGGGCGGCATCGTCGCGCCCTTCATCGGGATCAAGATCGTCGACCTGATCATCACCACCATCGGCCTGGCTTAAGGAGGGCCTAGACCCATGCTTTCCGAAATTCGCCCGGCGATCGTCTCGACGGTCCTCTTCACCCTCCTGCTCGGCCTGGGCTATCCGCTGGCCATCACCGGCATCGCCCAGGTCGCCTTCCCCTACCAGGCCAACGGCAGCCTGGTGCGCGACGCCAAGGGCCAGGTGATCGGCTCGGCCCTGCTCGCCCAGCCCTTCGCAAAGGACGAGTATCTGCACCCGCGTCCGTCAGCGGCGGGCAGCAATGGCTACGATCCCACCGCCTCAGGCGGCTCGAACTACGGGCCGTTGAGCACCGACCTGGCCAAGCGCATCGCCGGCGACGCCGACACCCTGCGCAAGTCGACCGGACATCAGGAGATCCCGGACGACGCCATCACCACGTCGGGCTCGGGCCTCGACCCGGATATCTCGCCGGCCTACGCGCTGTTGCAGGTCGACCGCATCGCCAAGGCGAGGGGCGCGACCGCCGACGCCGTGAGCAAGCTGATCTCCGACCACGTCGAGCAGCCCTTCCTTGGCTTCATCGGCCAGCCGCACGTCAACGTGCTGATGACCAATCGGGCGCTGGACGCGGCCTTTCCAAAGGGTCAGCCTAAGGGTGCATGACGCTTGACGAGCCCCGCCGCCCCGACCCCGATGCGCTTCTAGCCGAAGCCAAGCGACAGGCGCGCGGGCGGCTCAAGGTGTTCCTCGGCATGGCCCCGGGGGTCGGCAAGACCTACGAGATGCTGGCCCAGGCCCACCGTCGGCACCAGGACGGCGGCGAGGTTCTGGTCGGTGTCGTCGAGACGCACGGCCGCAAGGAGACCGAGGCGTGGCTGAAGGACCTCGATGTCCTGCCGCGCAGGCCTATCGAATATCGCGGCCGCACACTGATGGAGTTCGACCTTGACGCGGCGCTGGCGCGCAAGCCGCAGCTGCTGCTGGTCGACGAATACGCCCACTCCAACGCGCCGGGCTCGCGCCACCCCAAACGTTGGCAGGACGTCCAGGAGCTGCTCGCGGCCGGCGTCAACGTCTGGACCACGCTGAACGTCCAGCACCTGGAGAGCCTGGTCGACGTGGTCTGGAAGATCACCGGCGTGCGCCAGCGCGAGACGGTGCCCGACTCGGCGCTGTCGCGCGCCGACGACGTCGAGCTGGTCGACATCACCCCCGACGAGCTCCGCCAGCGGCTGGCCGAAGGCAAGGTGTACATGGCCGAGACCGCCCATGTCGCCTCCACCCATTTCTTCAAGCCGGAGAACCTGACCGCGTTGCGCGAGATGGCGCTGCGCCGGGTCGCAGAGACGGTCGACGACCAGCTGGTCGACGCCATGCGCCGGGGCGGCATCGAAGGGCCTTGGGCGGCGGGCGAGCGTATCCTGGTGCTGGTCTCGGGCGACGCCATGGCGCCCACGCTGGTCCGCACCGGCCGGCGCCTCGCTGACGTGATGAACGCGCCCTGGACGGTGGCGACGGTGGAACGGCCGAATCGCCCGGCCCGGGACCCGCAGGCCGCGCGGCGGGTGGCCGAAGCGCTGAAGCTCGCCGAGCAGCTGGGCGGCTCGACCGTCGTGCTGACCGGCGACGACCTGCCGGACACCGTGCTGGGCTACGCCGGCCGCAACAACGTGACCCAGATCGTCGTCGGCAAATCGCGCGACGGTTTCTGGCGCATCCTCATCGGCCGCTCGCTGGCGCTGGCGCTGCTACACCAGTCGGGCGGGGCGGCCCTGCACTTCGTCACCGGCGGCGCACCGGACGGCGAGACCGAGCACCACGTCGCGCCCGTCCCACGGGGACGGTTCTGGTGGCGCGGCTATGCGGTGGCGGCGGGGCTCGTTCTCATCGCCAATGGGCTGGCCTTCTTCCTCGATCGGATGAACGCGGGAGGCGGCGCCGACCTGGGCATGGTCTTCCTGGCCAGCGTGCTTGGGGCGGGTCTCGCCTACGGGCTCAGGCCCGCGCTGGCGGCCGCGGTGATGGCCATCCTGACCTACAACTTCTTCTTCCTCGAGCCGCGCTTCTCGTTCGTCATCGGTCACGCGACCGACGTCTTTACCTTCGCCGTCTTCATCGCCGTCGCCGGGGCGGCAGGCTGGCTGTCCGGCCAGGTGCGCGACCAGGCCAGGCTGTCGGCGCAGCGCGCCTCGGCGGTGACCGCGCTCCTGGCCGCGAGCCGGCGTCTTTCGGCCGCCACCAGCCAGGACGAGACCGCCCAGGCGCTGGCCGAGCAGGCGTCGGCGGCCGCCGGCGGCCGCGCGGTCGTGCTGTTGCCCAAGAACGCCGACCTCGTGCAGGTCGCGGGCGCACCGACCACGGTGCTGCTGACCGCCGGGGCCATCACCGCCGCCCGCTGGGCCTGGGAGAAGGGCGAGGCGGCCGGCGCGGGCACCGGCACGCTGCCGCAGGTGGGCTGGACCTTCTGGCCGCTGGTCGGCCTGCGCGGCCGCGCCGGCGTCGCCGGCGTCGAAGTGAGCGCGGCGACAGGCCCCGACGAAGAGCGGCTGTTGGCCTCCCTCCTCGATCAGGGGGCCGTCGCCCTGGAGCGCGCGGAACTGGCGACCGCGACGGTTGAGAATGAGGCGCTGCGGCGTTCCGACAAACTGCGCGCCGCGCTGCTGAACTCCATCAGCCATGACTTGCGGACGCCGCTGGCGACCGTCATGGGCTCGGCGACGACGCTGATCGACTACGGCAAGACGCTGAAGCCCACCGTGCGCGCCGACCTGTTGGTCAGCATCCGGGAGGAGGCGGAACGACTGAATCGATACGTGGGCGATCTGCTGGACATGACCCGGCTGGAAGGCGGGGCGCTGAAGACCAAGTCAGAGCCCAGCGACGTGCGCGAGGTGCTCGACGCCGCCGTCCAGCGGGTCAGCCGTCGGCTGGAAGCGCGCAAGCTCGAGCGTGACTATCCGGAGACGCTGAGCACGGTCGAGACCGACCCCGGCCTGCTGGAGCAGGCGATCGTCAACATGCTGGAGAACGCCATCGCCTACAGCCCGGACGGCTCGCGGATCGAGGTCGCGGCCTACGAAGACCGCGCGAACGTGGTGATCTCCATCGAAGACGAGGGGCCGGGCATCCCGCAGGCGGACCTGGAGCGCGTCTTCGAGAAGTTCCGCCGCATCGAGGAGCCGACCGACCGCGTGCGCAGCGACCGCAAAGGCGCCGGGCTCGGCCTTTCCATCGCCAAGGGGTTCATCGAGGCGATGGGCGGGCGGATCGCCGCCGCGAGCCCCCTGTTCCAAGGGCGCGGCACACGCATCCTGATCAGTTTGCCGAAGGCCACGCCCACGCACCGGCTGCTGCTCTAGGGCGATGTCAGCACACCGACCCCGCATCCTCGTCATCGACGACGAGCCGCAGATCCACCGCTTCCTCGGCCCGGCGCTGGAAGCGGCCGGCTACGAGCCGGTGCGCGCCGACACCGGCGCGGAGGGCTTGCAGGCTATGGCTCAGCGCCCGCCCGACGCGGTGGTGCTGGACCTGGGGCTGCCCGACATCGACGGCAAGCAGGCGCTGATCCGCGCGCGCGCCTTCTACGAGGGGCCTATCCTGATCCTGTCGGCGCGCGACATGGAGATGGAGAAGATCGAGGCGCTGGACCTGGGCGCCGACGACTATGTGGAAAAGCCGTTCCACGTCGGCGAGCTGCTCGCCCGCCTGCGCGTGGCCATGCGCCACGCCCTGAACCGCGCCGGCGCGCCAGCGGTGGTGCATGCCGGCGCCGTCGAGATCGACCTGATCAAGCGGCTGGTCAGCCGCGACGGCGAGCCGGTGCGCCTTTCGCCGCGCGAATACGACCTCCTCGCCTGCCTGGCCTCAGGCGGGGGCAAGGTGATGACGCACCGCCAGCTGCTCACCGCCGTCTGGGGCCCGGCCAACGCCGAGGACGTGCAGTACCTGCGCGTGTTCGTCGGCCACCTCAGGCAGAAGCTCGAGGCCGACCCGGCGAACCCGCGCACCCTGGTCACCGAGCCCGGGGTGGGCTACCGCCTGATGGTCGACGCCTGAGGGCCGGTCGCGAGTAGGCAGGGTCGACCGAGGGGTCGCCTGCCGGGCGCGAGGGGCGGAAACGCCGGCGAAGCTTGACCACGAAAAACACGAAAAACACGAACGGTTCTCAAACCACACCTCATCCCACGCTGGAGCCGCGCAGCGGCGGAATGCGGGGGGCGCCGAGACGGCCATCGTTCGTGTTTTCGTGGTTTGTCCCGCGAGCGCTATCGCCGCCGCGCCAACGACCACCCGCGCTAGGGATGCACGTCCCAGGACCGCGAATCCGGCTCGTCGGGCGGCGCCACCTTGCCGGCCCAGACCAGGTAGCCGTCCTCGTCGGTGGCGGTCGGCCGCACCGGACCGCAGCCGCAATGCTCGACCCAGTGCTCGCCGTGCTCGAAGGTGCGCTCGCGCTGCTCGTAGTAGACGTGCGAGCGGGCCTCGCCGCCGTCCCAGCGCACGCCGCCGTCCCGCTGGGCGTATTGGTGATCGTCCCAGCCCCGGCGATCTTCGTCCTCGTGGTGGACCGCGCCATCGACGAAAGCGCGGCCGCGGTCCTCAGACATCCCCCGGTCACCGTCGTCGTGGCGCATCGCCATGTCGTGGTCTTCATGCTCACCGTGGCGCATGGCCATGCCGTGATCTTCGTACATGTCCCGGTCGCCGTCGGCGCCGCGCCGATCGTGGTCGCCGTCGCGCCACCCTTCGTCCCGGTCGCGATCGCGATCGCCGCACCGGTCGCCGTCGCACCCGTCGCGGTCGCCGCGCCAGGCGTCCGTGTCCTCGTGGTGATAAACGCGCACGATGCGCTCTTCGACCGGCGGGGTCACGGCGGCGACCTGGCAGCGCACGGCCGCGTGACGGCTGTGAGAGACCAGGTGGCTGGCATGGCGGTGGTAGGCGGGCGGCGCCGGCAGCGGGCATTCACGGACCATGACGACGGTGTCGGCGCGGTCCTCCACCCAGCCGTGGGCGGCGGCCGGCAGCGCGATGAGCGCAACCGAGGCGGCGACAGCAGTAAGGATCGGAACGCGCATGGGACATCCTCGCCAAGGGAGAAGCTCGACGGCCATATTAACCATTTGCGCGACGCCGGAACCCGAATTCTCCCAGGGAGGGAACGGGCGCCTTGCGCCTACGCCCGCCGCTCTTTAACCGTCGTGCGGCCTTCTCATGGGGCGGCAAGGAGCCGGCGTTGGCGGTCGAAGCGGTGATCTGGGACTTCGGCGGGGTGTTCACCACATCGCCGTTCGAGGCGTTCAACCGCTACGAGGCCAAGCACGGGCTGCCCAAGGACCTGATCCGCACCATCAACGCCACCAATCCGCACGACAACGCCTGGGCCCTGTTCGAGCGCGCCGAGATCAACGCGGCCGGCTTCGACGAGAAGTTCGCCGAGGAGGCCGCGGCCCTCGGGCACGACGTCCGCGGCGGCGATGTTCTGCCGCTGCTCTCCGGCGATGTCCGCCCGCGCATGGTCGAAGCGCTGGCGACCTGCAAGCAGCACTTCAAGGTCGGCTGCATCACCAACAACATGGCCGGAACCGGCCGCGGGCCCGGCATGGCGGCGAGCGCCGCCGCCGAAAGCAAGACCGGCCACATCATGCTGATGTTCGACGCCATCATCGAAAGCTCGAAGGTGGGCGTGCGCAAGCCCGACCCGCGCATCTACCAGATGATGTGCGAGCTCTTGGCCGTGGAGCCCGCGGCCTGCATCTACCTCGACGACCTTGGCGTGAACTGCAAACCGGCGGCGCAGCTCGGCATGACCGCGATCAAGGTCGAGACCGAGGGCCAGGCGCTGGAAGCGCTTGCCCGCGCTACCGGTTTGAGCTTCTAGGAGCGCCATGGCCTCGCCCCCAACCATGCCGGTCCTCCTGGCGGTGGCCCAGCTTAACGGCTGGGAGGCGGCGGCCGAGGGCCGCGAGGCGATCACCAAGCGGTTCGAGTTCGCCGACTTCAACGAGGCGTTCGGCTTCATGACCCGCGTCGCCCTGGCGGCGGAAAAGATGGACCACCATCCCGAATGGTCGAACGTCTACAACCGGGTCGACGTCCGGCTCTCGACCCACGTCTCCGGCGGCGTCACCGAGCGCGACGTCAAACTCGCCAAGCTGATCGACGCCGCCGCGAAGGTCGCGAGAGACTGAAGCCGGACCATGCGCGCCTGCGACATCGCCGTCGTCGGGCTCGGCCTCATGGGCGCCGCAACCCTGCGCGCCCTGGCCGCGCGGGGCGCGGACGTCCTTGGCTTCGACCCCCTGGCGGTCGGCGAGCGGCGCGGGTCCTCGCACGGCTCGTGCCGGGTCTTCAGGCGCTTCAACTTCGAGAACCCCGCCTACACGGCGCTGAGCGACCGGGCCTTTGCCGGATGGCGGGCGCTGGAGGCGGAGAGCGGAACGACGATCCTCATGCCGTGCCCGGTCCTGGAGGCCGGACCGCGCGGCTCGGCCCTCATCGACGGGTCGCGCGCGGCGACCAGCGGCGCCGCAATGACAGGCCCCTCGACGGGCGGTGAGGCCAACGCCGTCTTTCCCGCCTTCCGCCTGCCCGACGATTGGGACGTGGTCGTGCAGGACGACGGCGGCATCCTGCTCGCCGAAGCCGCGCTGCGTGCGCTGGGGGCCCGGTCGGCGACCGCATCGCGCCCCGCGCCGCACGGCTCGAGCCAACAGCCGGCGGCATTCGGGTAGTCACCGCTGAGGAGGCGCTGCTCGCCGCCCAGGTGGTCGTCGCCGCCGGACCGTGGATCGGCGCGCTGGTTGCAGAGCTCGCGCCCGTGCTCAGCCTCACGCGACAGGCCGTTGGCTGGTTCAGGCCGGCGCGGCCGCAAACCGTTCGGTATGGGAGCTTCCCGATCTTCCTGCTCGATGCGCCCCAGGGCCTGATCTACGGCTTCCCGGACTTCGAGGGGCGGGGCGTCAAGGCGGCCGCGCACGATCACGGGCGGGCCGTGAGCGCCGATGCCTGGGACCCGCCGCCCACGGACGCCGAGCTGGCGCCGGCGCGCGCCGGCCTGGAAGCCTTCGTCCCAGGTGCGGCGGGCCCGATCGTCGATCGCGAGGTCTGCCTCTACACCAACACCGCCGCGGCTGACCTCAGAGCCGACGGCGGCGAGGAGTTCATCATTGATCGGCTGCCCACAGAGCCGCGCATCGTCGTGGTTTCGGCCTGCTCCGGCCATGGGGCGAAGTTCGCAACCGCGATCGGCGACATCGTCGCCGACCTGGTGCTCGATAATGGCTACCAATCCGACCGCGCGTTTCGGCTCGATCGCTTCTCGCACCTGTCGGGCTAGGCCCCCGAACCCAATTCCGCTCATCCCCGCGAGAGCGGGACCCAGACTGTTTCAACCACGGAAAACACGGAAGACACGGACGCGCGGCATGCCCGCCGGATGTGCCGCTACAACAGCCATTTCCGTGTTTTCCGTGTTTTCAGTGGTTCAACTGTCGGCGCGCTGCGGCAAGGACGAGCAAGCAAGAACGTCTGGGTCCCCGCTTTGCGGGGCGGTATTGAGAACGGAGCCTAATTCACCAGCATGGCGCCGAGCAGGAGCTTTGCGCCGGGGCGGCCGAGCACGCGGTCGGTTTCCCGCTGGAGGGTCATCGACAGATAGTCCGGGTCGGGCGGCGCGCCCGGATTGAGCGAGTAGACGTAGGCCTGCAGCACCTGCACGTAGGCGGCGCGCAGCCGGGGCAGCACCAGGTTGACCTTGGCGCGCAGGCCGGCGTCCGGCACGTCGACGCCCGCATCGACGGTCAAGACCCCGCGCCGACCGTCGTTCTTGATGATGGTGGCCGTGAGCGTCTGGAACTGGATGTAGCTGATCCCGCCGCCCTTCTTCTTCTCGGCGCCCTGGGCGAGCAGGGCGGCCGGCGCGAGCAGCGCGGGGAGGGTAAGGGCAAGGAACAGGCGGCGATTCATCGGACCAGAGTCTGCCGCTGAACCGGTTGACATGGGCTTTACGGCCTACGGCCACGCTTCGGTCACGATGATGAACGGCGGATGAGCTTTGAGGTTCAGGGGCGCTTCAGCGCCGCTCGATCAGGATCGCGCCTGTTCGAGAGACCCCCCGCAGTCGTTGCGGCCCGGCTTTCGGGCCAAGCAAAGGACTAGCATCGTCATGAACAGCAAGCTGAAAACTCTTCTGGCGACCGCCGGCCTCGTCGTCGCGCTTGCCGGCGCCGCAGGCGCCGCGCAGGCCGGCACGCCCTGGCAGAACCACCACCCGCGCCGGGTCGAGGTGAACCATCGCCTCGCCAACCAGTACCATCGGATCAGGTACGAACGGCGCACGGGCGAGATCGGACCGGTCAAGGCCTTCCGCCTGCACAGGGCCGATCATCGGATCCGCCTGCAGGAGCGCTGGTTCGCGCGCCGTGACGGCGGGCACATCACCCGCGCCGAGCAGGCTCGGCTGAACCACGAGGAAAACCGCGTCAGCCACCGCATCGGCTAGCGCGCCCCGATCGTCATGACCCCTCCCCCGGATGGTCCGGGGCAGTCGGTCATCCACGAGCGCACTCCAGCCCCAGTGCTCGTGGGTCCCCCGTCTCCTTTCGGTCCTCGCCTGACCGAAGGGGGCGGGGGATGGCGTCTGTGGGCCGCGCGCCGCCAGTAAGGTCCGGATTGCGCCAGCATTCGATCCGCGTCTGCGCGAGGCTGCCCTCGGTTTTCGAAGGAGCCTCCTCAATGTCGTCCATTCGCAAGGAACTCGCGCTCAAGGCGTCGCCTGACGCTGTCTGGGACGTCGTCCGCGACGTGGGCGCGGTGCACACCCGCTTCGCCCCCGGCTCGTCGTCGACGTCGTCATGGAAGAGGGCACCCGCGTCATCACCTTCGCCAACGGCCTCGTCGCGCGCGAGGTCATCGTCGGGATCGACGAGGGGCAGCGGCGGCTAGCCTATTCGGTGCGCAGCGAGCGGCTGAGCCACCACAACGCCGCGTTCCAGGTGTTGCCGGAGGCTGAGGGCAGCAGGCTGGTCTGGATCGCCGACGTGCTGCCCGACGCCGCGGCGGAGCAGGTGGCGGCGATGATGGCCGATGGCCTCGTCGCGGCGAAGGCGGCTCTGGACGGCGTCAGGGCCTGACGCGGAAGCCGTCGACCAGCTGCGCGATCCACGCCTTGGGCGCTTCGGCGCGATCGAGCGGCGTGGCGCCATGGCGCACGACGACCATGTCGAGATCGGGAACCACGACCGTGTACTGCCCCTGGTAGCCATTGGCGGAGAACGAGCCCGGCCCGGCGAGGTCGAGCCACCAGTGGGCGCCGTAGGGACCCCAGTCGTTCGGCTGCTGCCAGGTGGGGGTTCGCGCGTAGTCGACCCACCCCGGGGGCAGGATGCGGCGCCCTTCCCAGGCCCCGCCCCTGAGATTGAGCAGGCCGAAGCGGGCGAAGTCGCGCGCCGTGCAGAAGCAGTAGGACGAGCCGATGAAGGTCCCGGCAGCATCGAACTTCGGGATCGGTCTTGTCATGCCGATCGGCTCGAACAGCCGCGTGCGCATGAAGGCCTCGAAGTCGGGTCCGTAGGCGTCGATCGCGCGGGAGAGACAGCGGCAGATGATGTTGGTCGTGCCGCTGGCGTAGTCCCAGAAGCTGCCCGGCGCGTGCGCGAGCGGCTTTGCGGCGGCGTAGTGGGCCACGTCGCCGCTCCCCTCGCCGAACAGCATGGCGATCACGTCGGAGGGATGTTCGGGCTCGTAGTCCTCGACGAAGGCGAGCCCGCTCGACATGCGGAGCAGAAGGTCCAGCGTGATCGCTCGCCGGGGATCGTCCGCGCCCGCCCACTCTGGAACATCGGCTGGCGCGGCCACGTCGAGCTTGCCGTCGCCGACCAGGATGCCGGCGAGCGCCTGGGTGATGCTCTTGGCCTTCGACCAGGAGGGATAGGTGTCGGCCGGGCCGTGCGCGGCGTCGTAGCGCTCGAGGATCAGCCGCCCGCCCTTGATCACCACGAGCGCGTGCGTCTCGCCCATCGCCTCGAGCGAGGCGGGCGAGAAGGCGTATTCGATGTGCGCGTCCAGCCGTCGCCGGTCGACGCGCGCGGGGATGTCGCCTTCCGGCCACCCATCGGTCGGCCAGGGCGTGTCCGCGGGCTGGGGCGGCAGAGCGATGAGGCTCACGCGGTCTGCGCCTCCAACCCTTGCCGCTCGTCCGGCGCCGGCACGAGGATGGACTCGCGCACCGGCTGGCCGGTCGCCAGCGCGACCAGCTCCGCGGTCCGGGTCTCCACGGCGTGCTCCAGCCTCGCCATGAAGGCGTTGCGATCCAGGCCGGTGGGGATCGGGTGGAGGAACTCGACCGTGGCTTGGCCCGGGTTCTTCTTGAAGTCTTCCTGGGGCCAGAACAGGCCGAGGTTGGTGGCGACCGGCACCACAGGCAGCGCGAAGTCGCGGTAGAGGTGGAAGACGCCGGTGCGGTAGCGGAAGCGCTCGCCGGCCCTGGCGAGGTGGCCCTCGGGAAAGATCAGGATGCGCCGACCCTCGCGGTGCGCCGCGGCGGCCTGGTCGCTGAGCGCCCGGCGCGATTCCGGCCCGCCGCAGTTGTTGACCACGATCGCCCCCAGCTTGCGCAGGATGCCGCGCAGCAGCGGGATGCGTTCCATATGGTCGCCGGCGACGAAGGCGACGTTGTCGACGTGGGCGAACATGACAAAGCCGTCGCCCCACGAATGGTGCTTGGCCGCCACGATGAAGGCCCCCTCGGGCAGCCGCTCGTGACCCTCGAGCACAACCTTGATCCCGGCGATCCAACGCATCGCCCACAGCATGCGCTTGCAGTAAAATTGGGCGACGCCCTGCACCGGGCGTCGGCCGGGCAGGACGGCGGCGAACGCGCCGACCGACACGTAGAACCCCGACACGACCCAGTAGGCGATGCTGAAGGCGACGCTGCGCATTGCGGTGTAGAAATTCGCGATGACCCGACCCTGGACGACTATGACCCACGGCGCGAACTTCGCAAATCGCGACGCGCGCACGCTCGCAATCCAAGGGTCGCGGGGGAGAGACGAGAGACGCCATGGGCGACGCAGCGCTGCGTGCGATAACGGGTGGGCTTGTCGCCACGCTTGTCTGCGCTTGGGGATGCGGGGCCGGCGCGGTGAGCCACAACCGGGCGCAAGCGCTCGATCGGCTCTACCAGCGCTCGCTCGACCTGGCCGAGGAGCTGACCAAGACCGTCGGCGCCGGTGTCGCGCAACTGAACGCCTCGGGCGACGCCCAATCGCTCGACTGCCTGGAGACCCTGCGCGACGCCGCCAGTGAAACCTCAGATCAACTGTTGGACGTGCGCGACGTGGCGGCGTTGGCCGCCGGCCTAACGCTCAAGGCCGACCGGCGCGCCGGAACGGCGGCGACGCGCCGGTCGGCGGCGCAGGCGCTGTCGGTCCTCCCCGCCGAAGCGCGGCAGGTCAGCCGGACGGCCGATCTCTGCCGGAGCCAGGCTGACGTCCAGCAGAGGGCGAAGGCCGAGCTGGCGTTGATCGACGACGCGACGGCCGCCCTCACGCAGCTAACGGGCGGCCGCTAGAGGCCCGCCGCCAAGCCGCGCTTCTGCAGCGCCATCAGCACGCGCTCGTCGGCGGGCACCAGGTGGCCGGCGTCCTTGATCTTGCGGTACTGGCGGGCGACGTCGGGCCACCCGATCCTTGCATCGTCTGTGCTGGCCAAGCGGACCATCACGCGCAGGATCAGCTGCTGCAGGTCGGCGTTCGTCGGGTCGACGGCCGCGAGGTCCTCGCGCATGGCGAAGCACTTCTCATAGGCCGCGCGCGCGGCGTCGACCTGGTTCTGGGCGAACGCCACCTCGCCCAGGTCGAAGAAGTCGAGGGCGACAGCGTCCTTCAGCTGCCCGGACGAGGGGTTGGCCGCCAGCAGCCGCTGGCGGATGACGATCACGTCCTCGTAGCTCTGCCGCGCCGCGGCGAGGTCGCGCGCCTGCAGGGCGACGTCGCCCAGCCGGCGCAGGAAACCGGACACATCGTATTGGAGATCGGTATTGGTGGGATCGCCGGCCAGCAGCTTCTGGCGAATGGCCAACCCCTCCTCGTAGGCCGCCTTGGCGGCGGCCAGGTCCCCGAGCTTCAGGTCGAGATCGCCGATGCGTTGCAACACCTGGGTCAGGGCGTTCTGCATCCGCCCGTTCGCCGGATCCGCCGCCGCGAGGCGGCGTCGGATCTCGAGCGCCGAATTGTAGTTCTTGCGCGCGGCGTCGAAGTCGCTGATCCGCACCTCCAGTTCGCCCTCGTCCTCCAGCACGCCGGCGGCGAAATTCTCCAGATAGGGCGTTGGATTGGCCGCGTTGACCCGCTCGAACATGGCGAACGACTGATCGAAGTCGTCCTGCGCCGCCTTGAAGTCGGCCTGGTCGGAGGCCTGATCGCCGATCGCCTTCAGCGCCTCGGCGCGCTCGTTGTCGTTGCGGGCCACGGCCAGCGCCTGCTGGCCGGCGGCCCTCGCCCGCGTCAGGTCTCCGAGATCATGGGCGAGGAAGAGCCGCGCCATCTCGGCGCTGAAGACGGTGGGGTCGAGCGCCACGGCGCGGTCGTAGAGGTCGAGCACCTCGGCCGTCGTCGCCTCGCCGTGAGCGCGCATGATATCGCCCAGACCCGCGAGCTCGCGCAGGTCCGCGGCGCGCCGGGCGGCCGAGGCGGTGGGCTCCTCGGCGGCGAACATGGCCTTCAACTGCCCCCAGGCGGCGACGCGATCGCCGTCTGCGAAGCGCTGGAGGGCGGCCAGCTTCTCCGGCGAGGCAGCCGCCGCCTCGCGTTCGGTCTGCTGATGGTAGTTGGCGACGTCCGCCTGCACGCCGGGATCGCGGTCGGCGATCTGGCCGGCCAGGCGCGCGTAGTCGGCCCTCGCCTGAGCCAGCGCGGCGTTGGCCTGCTGCGCGCTGCCCTTGGCGGCGTCGGCCTGGGCGCGCGCGGCGCGCAGGCGGGCTTCCAGGGCGGCGATCATCTGCGTCTCGCGATCGTCGGCCATCTTGCGCTCGCGGATCAGCGAGACCTCGTACTGCGCCTCAAGGCCGGCGATCAACGCCTGGCGGTCGGCGGCCTGGGCCGGCGCCTGGGCGCGGGCTGGCGGCGGCGCGGCGGCTGACGCGACGAGCGAAAGCACCGCCAGGCCCGCAGCCGCCCCTCGACCGATCCGCATCGCGTCCCCCTCGCTTACGGCGCAAATATCGATGCTTGTGGGGTCGCCGGCAATCGCCCGTGCGAAGCGCTAGCGCTCGACGTTGTTTGGTGTCGGCGGAGGAGGCGGCTGCGGGCGCTCGATCGCCGCCGGCGGCGCGTTCAGGTCCAGGACATGCATCGGAAAGACGTCGTCGTACCGCACGCGCCAGGGCCCGAGGACCAGAAGGATCACCGCGACGATCAGCAAGGCGCCGAAACCGGCGAAGAACGACGCCGGCGCGGCGTTGTGCCCCTTCTGCCCGGCGCCCGCGGCGAACAGGCGATAGCCGCCGAACATGCATCCCGCGCCGATCAGCAGCATGAAGATGCTGACCAGCTGCTCGAGCGCAACGGCCCGCTCGCCGATCATCCGCCGCGCGCCACAATGCCGCCGTCGACGGTGAAGACGACCCCCGACGTGTAGCCCGAGCGCTCGGAGGCGAGGAACGCTATCAGGTCGGCGATCTCGCGCGGCTTGGCCGGCCGGCCGAGCGGGAAGCGCGCCATGAGCTCGCGGTAGCGGCCCGCATCGCCGAACCGCGCCTGCGCCTGCGCCTTCATCAACGTGACGATGCGGTCGGTCTCGACCGGGCCTGGGTTGATGCCGACGACGCGGATCCCGTCCTCGAGGCTGCGCGAGCCCAGCGCGCGGGTGAGCGCCATCAGCGCCGCGTTGCCGGCCGAGCCGGCGATATAGTTGAAGTCGAACCGCTCGCCGGCCGAGCCGATGTCGTTGACGATCACGCCCGCGCCCCGCGCCTTCATGCCGGCGTAGATCAGCCGGGTGAGGTTGATGTAGCCGAACACCTTCAGCTCCCAGGCGTGGCGCCAGGTCTCTTCGTCCACCCGCTCCAGCGACCCGCCCGGGATGTCGCCGGCGTTGTTGACCAGGATGTCGACCTTGGCCGCGTCCGCGGCCGCGGCGAGGCCGTCGAGGTCCCTCGGCTCGCGCAGGTCGGCGGGGTGTGGAACAGCCTTGATGTTGTGCTGGCGCGCCAGCCGCCCCGCGATCTCGGCCAGCGCGTCCGCGCTTCGCGCCGCCAGAATGAGATCGCACCCCTCCTCGGCGAACACCTCCGCCGCCGCCGCGCCAATCCCCTTCGACGCCCCGGTGATGAGAACGGTCTTGCCGCGCAGGTTAAGGTCCATGGGCGGGAGTTTGCGCGCCGCATGCGGTCGAACGCAATCGCCGCCCGGCAACCGCTAAGGCGAACGAGCGCGAGCCGCGTCCCGCTGCAAGGGTCAGCCGCGCCGGCGATACTCGGCCAGGGCGCGCTGAGCGAGGGCGACGGCGTGGCCGGCATCGTCGCCAACGTCGGCGGCGCGGAGGTTGCGGCGCATGGCTGCCGCGTCGATCTCCAGGCCATCGAGGACCTCTCGCAGCGCGCCGAGCGCGCCGTCCGCCAACTCGAAGAGCGTCGCAAGGGCCGGCGCTTCGGCCTGCCATCCACCGAGGCCGCGCTCGTGTTCCTGCGGCAGCCCGGAGAGGATGGCGCTGGCCAGCGCCGGCGCCCGGATTGCCGCCGACAGCACGATCTGGCATCCGGTCGGGTTGCGCTTGTGGGGCATCGCGGACGAGCCGCCGCGACCGGGCGTGCGAGGCTCGAACGCCTCAGCGAGCTCGTTTTGCGCCATCAGCGAGATGTCTCGCGCCACCTTGCCGGCCGCGCCGATCAGGATGGCGAGCGCCGTCGCCGTCCCGGCGACCCCATCGCGCCGCGAATGCCAGGGAAGGCTCGCCGGCTCGAGGCCAAGGTCGCGCGCCATGCGCTCGACCACCGCCGGGCTGAGACCGGCCAGCGTCCCGACGGCGCCGCCAAGTTGGAGCCGCAGCGCGTCGGCCGCCTCGCGCTCGAAGCGGCGCCGCGCGGCGTCGACGCCGAGCAGCCAGCCGGCCGCCCTCAGCCCGAAGGTGATGGGCGCGGCCGCCTGCAACAGGGTCCGGCCCAGCATCGGCGTCTCAGCGTGGGCCTCAGCGAGGCCGGCGAGCAAATCGGCGACCGCGCCGGCTTCGGAAACGATCAGCGCGGAGCCGGCCTTCGCCTGGAGCATCAGCGCCGTGTCGGCAAGGTCCTGGCTGGTGGCGCCCCGGTGCACGAGATCAGCGACGTCCGGGTTTCGCGCGGCGATGCGCTCGCGCAGGCGGCGCACCAGCGGGAGGGCCAACGTCCCGGCGTGGGCGGCCTCGTCCGCCAGTGCGGCGACGTCGATCGGGATGTCCGCGCAGGCCTGCGCGATGACCTGGGCCGCCTCGGGCGCGATCAGACCTTCGGCCGCGCTCGCCCGGGCCAGGGCCGCCTCGAAATCCAGCGCCGCGCGGACGAGCGTCTCGTCGCCGAACACGGCCAGCATCGCGGCGCTCGTAGCCGCACGGTCTCTCAGCAACGAGGCCAAGGTCGCTTCCTTCCCCTAGACGTCGAAGAAGACCGTCTCGTGCGCGCCCTGCAAGTGGATGTCGAAGCGGTAGACCGCGGGCGACTGCCGGCGGGCTATCAGGGTTGCGCGGCGATCGGCGGGCGCGAGCGCGAGCACTGGATCCTCGTCGTTGCCCTCGCCGTCCTCGAAATAGATCCGGGTGACCAGGCGCTTGAGCAGACCACGACCCATGACGCCCATCGCGGCGTGCGGGGCCTGCAGACTGTTGCCCGGGCCTGGAACCCGGCCGGGAAGGATGGTGCGAAAGCGGTAGGCGCCGTCCTCGCCGGTCGCGGCGCGCCCGAAGCCGGTGAAGTCGGCTTCGAGCGGGATCGCCTCGCGCCGGTCGGACGCGCTGTTGTAGCGGCCGGCGGCGTTGGCCTGCCAGATCTCGACCAAAGCGTCGGGAACCGCCGCGCCCTCGCCGTCGAAGACGAAACCGGCGATGTCGACCACCTGGCCGGCGATGGGGCCGCGCGCGCCTTGCCGGCGCAGCCGATCGTGGCCGGCCGGGATCAGGTCCGCGCGCGCGCCGATGTCGCGGTCGCCGACCAGGTCGGCACCGCCCTTCCACGGCAGCCCATAGTGGAAGAACGGACCCAGCGTCTGCCAGGGCGTCTGGCCGAACAGCTCCGGGCTCTGGTTGTCCAGGCTCATGCTGCGGCGTCCGCCGGCGTCGCGTCCGGGCCGCGCAGCACGATGTCGAACAGATAGCCGAGCGCCCAGCTCGGCTGGGTGGTCGCCAGATCGAAGCGTGCCACCATGCGCCGCCGATAGGGCTCGGGCGCGGCGCCGGCGATCGGGTCGATGGCGAACAGAGGATCGTCCGGGAAGTACATCTGCGTCGCCAGGCGCGTCGCGAACGCCGGACCGAGCAGCGACAGGTGGATGTGGGCTGGACGCCAGGCGTTGGGATGGTTCTTCCACGGATAGGCGCCCGGGCGAACCGTGACATAGCGGTATGCGCCCGCCTCGTCAGTGACCACGCGCCCGGCGCCGGTGAAGTTGGGATCGAGCGGCGCGTCCCACTGGTCGTTGGCGTGGACGTAGCGGCCCGCCGCGTTGGCCTGCCAGATCTCGATCACGGTCCTGGGCGCCGGCCGTCCGCTCTCGTCGAGCACGCGGCCGGAGACGATGATCCGCTGGCCGATCGGGGCGCCGGCGTGCTGGGTGGTCAGATCGGCCATGGCCGGCCCCATCAGCCGGTCCCAGTCGCCCGGGCCGGTGGTTTCGGTCAGGGTTTGGGGGATGCGCACCAGCGGCTGGCGCGGCGAGCGGGCGAGCGTGGAGGCATAGGCAGGATGCAGCGAGGGCGGCTGACCTGCATCCTCACGGGCGTAGCGGTCCGGCATGGGAGAGCCCCGGCAATCGGTCCGTGACGTTGGCCCGTCCGGCCGGCGCTGAAAAGCGGAATAGATCGCGAACCGCAAGACCGGAACCGCCCGGCGCCGATGATTCATGCGAGCGCGATTTTGCTCTAAGACGTCGGACTGGGAGGACCGAACGCCCGTGGCCCAGCGGAGCCGTCCGCCGTTTCGCGCCGATCATGTCGGCAGCCTCTTGCGGCCGCCGGCGCTGCTCGCCGCGCGCGAGCGGGCGGCCAGAGGCGATATCTCGCGGGCGGACCTGCGCGCCGCCGAGGACGACGCCATCCGCGACGTGGTCGCCTTGCAGGAGGGAATCGGCCTCTCCAGCGTCACCGACGGCGAGTTTCGCCGCACCTACTTCCACATCGACTTCCTGGAGCGGTTCGAAGGCGTCGCGGTGAGCGGCGACGGCATCGCCGCGCACTTTCATCGCGAGGACGGCGACCTCGACTTCGCCCCGCCACGGCTCGCCATCACCGGCAAGCTCAGCCGGCCGGGCCCGATCTTCGGCGAGGACTTCTCATTCCTCGCCGCCGCCACCGGGGCGACGCCGAAGATGACCATCCCCTCGCCCAGCATGGCGCACTTCCGCGGCGGCCGCGGGGCGGTGGATCGCGGCGCCTATCCCGAGATCGAGGACTTCTTCGCCGATCTCGCCCGGGTCTACGCCGAGGAGATCGCCGATCTTGCCGCCCGCGGCTGCCGCTATCTGCAGCTCGACGACACCAACCTCGCCTACCTGTGTGACCCGAAGCTGCGCGACGGCGTGCGGGCCATCGGCGAGGACCCTCACGCGTTGCCGCTGACCTACGCCCAGGTCATCAACGCGGCGATCGCCGGGCGGCCGGCCGACATGGTCGTGGCGATCCACCTCTGCCGCGGCAACTTCCGCTCGGCCTGGGTGGCGGAGGGCGGCTACGACCCGGTCGCCGAGGTGCTGTTCGGCGAGATCGACGCCGACGCCTTTTTCCTCGAGTACGACACCGACCGGGCGGGGGACTTTTCGCCGCTGCGCTATGTGCGCGAGGGCAAGATCGTCGTCCTCGGCCTGGTCAGCACCAAGCACGCGCAACTGGAGTCCAAGGACGCGCTGAAACGGCGCATCGATGCGGCGGCGCGGCAGGTTCCGCTGGAGCGGCTCTGCGTCAGTCCGCAGTGCGGCTTCTCCTCCACCGTGCACGGCAACGAGATCACGCTGGATGATGAGCGGCGCAAGCTCGAGCTCGTGGTCGAGCTGGCGGACGAGGTGTGGGGCGGCGACTAGGATTTGCGCACCCAGGTCGCGATCATCGGCGCAGGACCGGCGGGTCTCTTCCTGGCGCACCTCCTCAGCCAAGCCGGCGTGGCGGCGGTGGTGCTGGAGCAGAAGACGCGCGCCTATGTGGAGAGCCGCGTCAGGGCGGGCGTCCTGGAGTCGATCACCGTCGCGCTCATGGGGTGCCTGGGTGTCGACGAGCGCGTGCGCCGCGAGGGGCTGGTCCACACCGGCGTCAACATCGCCCACCAGGGCGACCTCTTCCGCGTCGATTTCGCCGCTCTGACCGGCGGCGCGATCACCGTCTACGGCCAGCAGGAGGTGATGAAGGACCTGTTCGACGCCGCCGAGGCGCGCGAGGTCCCGATCGTCTTCGAGGCGGAGCAGGTCCAGCCGCACGGGTTCGAAGGCCCCGCGCCCCATGTCACCTGGCGCAAGGACGGCCGCGAGCACAGGCTGGACTGCGACGTCATCGTCGGCTGCGACGGCTTCCATGGCGTCAGTCGCGCCGCCATCCCCGCCGGGGCGCTCAGGCTGTACGAGCGCGTCTATCCGTTCGGCTGGCTGGGGATCCTGGCCGACGTGCCGCCGGCCAGCAACGAGCTGATCTACTGCAGCGACGCCCGCGGGTTCGCGCTCGCCAGCATGCGGTCGGCCACGCGAAGCCGCTACTACATCCAGTGCGGACTGGACGAGCAGCCCGAGGCATGGCCGGACGACCGCTTCTGGGACGAGCTATGCGTCCGAATGGGCGAGCGGGCGGCGGCCGGGGTCGTCCGCGGGCCGGCGTTCGAGAAGACCATCGCCCCCTTGCGCAGCTTCGTCGCCGAGCCGATGCGGCATGGACGCCTGTTCCTGGCCGGCGACGCCGCCCACATCGTGCCGCCCACGGGCGCCAAGGGCCTGAACCTGGCCGTCTGCGACGTGATCGTCCTCGCCGAGGCGCTGGCGGAGCATTTCACGCAAGGTTCGGAGGCGGGGCTGAGCGCCTATTCAGAGCGCGCCTTGGCCCGGGTTTGGGCGGCGGAACGGTTCTCATGGTGGTTCACCCGCCTGACGCACCGCTTTCCAGGCGGCGACGACTTCGAACGCAAGCTCTGCCTCGCCGAACTCGACCACCTCCGCGGCTCGCGCAGCGCGCAGACGGTGTTCGCGGAGAACTATGTCGGCCTTCCGATCAAGGCGCCCTGACCTCAGGTGCGCTTAGCCCCAGAGTGGCTCCGAAGATGGTGGAGCCGAGCGGAATCGAACCGCTGACCTCCTCATTGCGAACGAGGCGCTCTACCAACTGAGCTACGGCCCCT